>Ga0299913_10002619_pt1 | contig 14315 bp, 18 predicted proteins | sample RVTome_9_FD_201360 | JGI IMG/M metagenome (GOLD analysis project Ga0299913, IMG submission 201360) | Soil microbial communities from uranium-contaminated site in the Upper Colorado River Basin, Wyoming, United States - RVT155D38 (version 2) ... | reverse complement strand
GTTCGCCGTCAACCTCGGCGATGAGATGGTCTGGCGCGGCAGCCGCAAGAAGGGCAAGTGCACGACCCGCGAGGACATCAAGGCCGGCCGCCCGCACGAAACCGCGGGCCAGGACCGCCTCTACGGCTGCTCGTACAAGACCGCCCGCCTGCTCTACTCGGCGACGATGGTGCCGAGTGGCGCGCCGCCGAAGAAGAAGAAGCCGCAGCGGGACCAGTAGCCCTGGCCGGCGGGCGCCGCTGACCTAGTCGCCGCAGGCGCCGGGGTTCTGCTCGCAGAATTGCTCGAAGCGCTCCTGTGGAGAGCCCGACGGGGGCGGGACGTCGTTCTCGGCCGAGTCCGGCTGGCCGCCCCCGGCCCCGGTCCCGCCGCCCTCGGGGGTTGTCGTCTCCGGTGCGGTCGGCGTCTCGGGCACGGTCGGGACCGTCTCGGGCACCGAGATCGACGGGATCGAGACGCCCTCGTCCTCCTCGTCGTCGCCGCAGGCGACGGCGCCCAGCGCGAGTGCGGCGATCGCCGCGAGCAGAGCGAGCGCGCGGAGGCTCACGACTCGCCGTCGAGCGCCGGCTGGCGAAGCCCGCAATGCGGGCAGTCGCTGACGTCGAGGCCGATCAGCTGGTCGCAGCGGCGGCAGGCGCGCAGGTTCTCGGGCGTGCGCACGAGCGAGGACTCGGAGGGGGCGAGGGGCAGGGTCGTGGCGACGACCCGCATCTCCTCGCCGGTCTCGCGGTCGACGTAGACGCCGTCGCCGCCGACCTCGGCGACCGCCTCGCGGCCCGAGGCCGGGGCGCGAAGCCGGTATCGCTGGCTCGGGTTCTGCATCGGGCGGCAGACTACAACGCGTGCGCGTCCTCATCTTCCACGGATACCTGCTGCGCGGAACCGGGTCCAACGTCTACAACGCGAGCCTCGCGCAGACGCTGAAGCGGCTCGGCCACGAGGTCCACCTGCTCTGCCAGGATCGCGAGGCCGACGGGCTCGACTGGGTCGGGGAGGGCGGCCCCGGATCCGTCACCGTCCACGTCCCCGACATCGGCGGGCTGCTGCCGGTGTACGTCGCCGACCGCTACGAGGGGTTCGAGGTGAAGACGTTCCCGGAGCTGAGCGACGCCGAGCTCGATCGCTATCTCGACGCCAACGTCGCCGCGGTCCGCGCAGTCGTCGAGCGGCACGGCGCCCCCGATGCCGCTCTCGCCAACCACCTGATCATGGGCCCGGTGATCCTCGCCCGTGCCGGGCTCGAGTTCGCGCTCAAGGTCCACGGCTCGGACCTCTCCTACACGGTGCGGCCGCATCCCGAGCGCTTCGCCCCCTACGCCCGCGAGGGAGCGGAGGCGGCGAGCGGCATCCTCGTCGGGTCCGGGCACACCGCTCGAGACCTGTTCGAGACCGTCCCGGGCGAGCTCGCCGAGAAGACCCGGCTCGGTCCGCCCGGCGTCGACGTCGAGCGCTTCCGCCCGCGCGAGCGCGCCGAGGCCGACGAGGCGCTGGAGCGGCTCGCCGCCGCGCTCGAACGGATGCCGATGGCGCCTTCTGAACCTACGGGGGGTCAAAAAGCGCCATCCGCTGTCGTCTCGGACAGCTTCGCTCGCGACGGCGCTGCGGCCGCGGCCGGGCTGCGCGACTGGGCCCGGGGGACCGAGCGGGGCCTGTTCGTCGGCAAGCTCCTCGTCAACAAGGGGGTCGATCTGCTCCTCGCCGCCTGGCCGCTCGTCCACGCGAGCCGCAGCGAGGCCGGGGCGGACCCGACCCTGCTATTCGCCGGCTTCGGCGCCTACCGGCCCGGGGTCGAGGCGCTGATCGACGCCCTCGACCGTGGCGACCTAGACGGCGCCCGCGCCGTCGCCGCGAAGGGCCGCGCCTACGAGGACGGCCCCGGGGGGCCCTTACCGATCCTCGCCCGCTTCCTCGCCGACCCCCCGGACTGGTACGCGGAGGCAGCCCACGCGGCCGCCGGCTCGATCCACCTCTGCGGCCGCCTCGAGCACGACGAGGTCGCCGAGGTGATGCCGGCCGCCGACGCGTTCGCGATGCCCAGCACCTTCCCCGAGGCGTTCGGGATGGTCCCCGCCGAGGCGGCGGCGTGCGGCGTGCCGCCGGTCTCGGCGGCGCACTCCGGGATGCGCGAGGTGTCGGTGAAGCTCGCCGAGGCGCTGCCCGCCGAGCTCCGCCCGCTGCTCTCGTTCGAGGTCGGGCCCGGCGCGGTCGCGGAGCTCGCCGAGCGGCTCGAGGGATGGCTCGCGATCGAGTCCGGACGACGGCGCGAGCTGGGGCGTGCGCTCTCGGCTCGCGTCGCGGAGCTGTGGAGCTGGGACCGGGTCGCCGTGGGCGTGATCGACGCCTCGCAGGGCCGTCTCGGAGACGTTCCGCCCGTCACGCCTGAATAGAATCCGCGCCTCATGCGGGATGTCCCCTACGCAAGGCTCGCCGCGGCGATGCTGGTGCTCACGGTCGTCGTCTCGGTGATCATGCTGATCCCCGACTGGAACGGCGAGCAGGCCTCGACCGCGGCCGACGACATCGACACGCTGCTCGACGTCTCGATCGTGGCCTCGAGCTTCGTGTTCTCGATCGTGATGGTCCTGCTCGGCTACTCGGTCTGGAAGTGGCGGGCGCGGCCGGGCGACGAGTCGGACGGTGAGCCGATCCACGGCAACACCCGGCTCGAGATCGCGTGGACCGTGATCCCGACGGTGATCGTCGTCGCCCTCGCCGCCTACTCGTGGATCGTCCTCGACGACATCGAGGCGAAGGAGGGCGACGAGCAGATCCAGATCGAAGTCACCGGGCAGCAGTTCACATGGAGCTTCGAGTACCCCGAGCTGGGGATCGCCTCCGAGGAGCTCCACGTCCCCGCCGACCAGCAGATCGAGGTTCATCTCCGTGCACTCGACGTGATCCACTCGTTCTGGGTTCCCGAGTGGCGGATCAAGCGCGACGCCGTCCCCGGCGCGCCCGGTGCCGACATCGACGCCGACTTCGTCGTCACCCCCGACAAGCCCGGCAACTTCAGCCTGATCTGCACCGAGCTCTGCGGCCTCGGGCACTCGACGATGCGGACCCCGGTCGTCGTCCACGAGAGCGAGCAGGAGTTCCGGCAGTGGGTGAGCGAGCAGGACCCGATTCCCGAGGAGGAGCAGCCCGCCGGCGGGGGGCCCGAGCCACCGAGCGGCGGCCAGCCGCAGGAGGTCGAGAGCTCGTGAGTCGGGGGCTCGACGTTTCTAGACTTACGACGATGGCGGGGATCCCACGATGACGGCGGCGATTCGCACGCCCGGCTGGTGGAGGTCCCTGTACGGGCTCCTGGTCGGCGGCGCGTTCGGCTTCGGCCTCGTCGTCGCCCTGCGCGCGATCTCGGGCCTGGAGATCTTCCAGACCGAGGCGACCGGCTACCCGCACGTCGTCGTCCCCGCGATCACCGCTCCGCTCGGGTGGCTCTGGGGGCTCGGCTGCTTCGACTACTGGCTGCGGTGGGCGGCCGGGGCGCCGACCGTCCCCGACGACCACGCCGACCACGGCGCCCGCACCTGGCGCGACTACTTCAAGGTCAACACCGACCACAAGGTGATCGGCGTCCAGTACGTCGTCACCACGTTCGTCTTCTTCCTGATCGGCGGGATGATGGCGATGCTGATCCGCGCCGAGCTCGCCCAGCCCGGCACCCAGATCGTCGACCCGCAGACGTTCAACGGCCTGTTCTCGACGCACGCGGCGCTGATGATCTTCGTATTCGTGATCCCGGTCTTCGCCGGGCTCGCGAACTACGTGCTGCCGCTGATGATCGGGGCGCCCGACATGGCGTTCCCGCGCCTGAACGCGCTCAGCTTCTGGATGCTGCCGATCGCCGGCGTCCTCTTCCTCTGCAGCTACGCGGCGCCCGGAGGTGCGTTCGACGCCGGCTGGACCGGCTACGCGCCGCTCTCCACCGGCGCCCCATTGGGGCAGTCGTTCTTCAACTTAGGCGTGCAGTTCGCGGGTGCGTCATCGATCGCGACGGCGCTCAACTTCCTGGTCACGATCGTGACCATGCGCGCGCCGGGAATGACCTTCTGGCGAATGCCGCTGCTGGTCTGGGCGAACCTCTCGACCTCGCTGCTGGTTGTCGCCGCGACACCGTTCATCGCCGGCGCCCAGTTCATGGTCCTGTTCGACCGCGTCCTCCACACGAACTTCTTCCAGGAGGCCTTCGGCGGGGACGTGGTCAGCTACCAGCACATCTTCTGGTTCTACTCGCACCCGGCGGTCTACATCATGATGCTGCCGGGGTTCGGGATCGTCAGCGAGGTGATCTCGACCCACGCGCGGAAGCCGATCTTCGGCTACCGGCTGATGGCGCTGGCGCTGATCGGGATCGTCGTCCTCAGCTACACGGTTTGGGCGCACCACATGTTCGTCGCCGGGATGTTCGCCTGGCTGCGGGTGCCGATGATGATCACGACGATGCTGATCGCGGTCCCGACCGGGATCAAGATCTTCTCCTGGCTCGGGACCCTGTTCAAGGCGAAGATCCACCTGCGATCGACGGCGATGCTGTTCGCGCTCGCGTTCATCGTCACCTTCACGATCGGCGGGATCAGCGGCGTGATGCTCGGGATGATCCCGATCGACATCCACGTCAGCGACACCTACTTCGTCGTCGCCCACATCCACTTCGTCCTCTTCGGCGGCTCGGTGTTCACGATCTTCGCCGGCGTCTACCACTGGTTCCCGAAGATGACCGGGCGGATGTACGACGAGCGCCTCGGCCGCGTCCACTTCTGGGGGACGCTGGTCGGGACCTGGGGCACGTTCGTGCCGATGCACTGGATCGGGATGGAGGGGATGCCGCGCCGCGTCGCCGACTACGCGGCCGAGTTCGGCGGCTGGAACCTCGAGATCTCGATCGCCGGCTTCATCCTCGGCGCCGCGCAGCTGATCTTCATCTACAACATGGTCACCTCATGGCGCTACGGCCCGAAGGCCGGCCCGAACCCGTGGCGCGCGAAGACGATCGAGTGGCAGGTCAGCTCGCCGCCGCCGATCTTCAACTTCGACGAGATCCCGCGCGTCGTCGGCGGACCCTACGAGTTCGGCGTTCCCGGCGCCCGCCACGCGATCATGGCCGACGAGAAGGCCGAGGTGGCGCAGCCTGAGAAGGCGGGAGTGGGAGCGCCGACGTGACCGAGGGCACGCCGCGCGAAGAGGAGAAGATCCGCGAGCAGTCGGACGCCGCGCCCGAAGAGGGCGAGACGATCATGACCGACATCGGCACCCCTCAGGAGCACGCCTCCGAGGTAGTCGCTCCGCCGGAGCGCGCGTCGAGCGGCGACCCGGACCCGCCGCCATCGCGGGAGGGGGTCAAGCGCGTCCTGATCTTCCTCAACGAGGTCGCCGGCGGGCGCAAGCTTCTGACCGCCTGCCGTGAGCTCGCCGAGGCGGGCGCCGACTACTTCGCCGTCGTCTCGCCCCAGAACCAGCCGATGGTCGGCCAGATCGTGGACACCGAGGAGCTCCGCGACGCGGCGCAGAGCCGCGTCGACGTGACGATGTCGGTCCTCGCCGAGTTCGGGATCGAGGCCGAGGGAGCGGTGATGGACCCGGATCCGGCGCTCGCGCTCGACGACGCGGTCCGGGCGACGAAGCCCGACTACGTGCTGCTCTCGGCGCTGTACGAGACCCGCTTCGGGCTCACCCGCAAGGACCTGGTCGAGTGGGCGAAGGACAACCTCGACGCGCGGGTCGAGCACATCCCCGTCCGCGTCGACGACGACGCCGTCCGCTGGGACCTGACCCACACGCTCGTCGTCGCGACCAAGACCGTCCACAGCAAGGATCTGCTCGACCGCCTCAAGCAGCGGGCCTCCGCGAAGCCGCACCGGTACACGTTCATCTGCCCGCGCTCGGGCGACGTCCCCCGGGAGGAAGTCTGCGCCAACCTCGCCGCCACCCTCGCCGAGATGTACCGCGACGACGTCGACGCCACCGGCCAGCCGATGAGCCCGGACCCGTTCCACGCGATCCAGAACGCGATCGAGCACTACCGGCTCGACGAAGTCCTGATCTCGACCCTGTCCGGCGCGAAGTCCGTCTGGCTCGAGGAAGGCCTGATCGACCGCGTCAAGGAGATCACCGAGATGCCGGTCGAGCACATCGAGGGCAGCGCCCGCAGCGCGCCCCGCAAGCGCGCGGCGACCGCCGCGACCCCGGTCGGAGGCTCCTGATGGAGAGCGCCTCCGTCGCCGCCGGACAAGCCGCCGAGCACGAGCACCACGGGCCGCCCGAGGCGCACCAGAGCTCGCGGATCGACCGCCAGACGCTCGGGATCCTGCTCTTCATCGTCTCCGAGGTGATGCTGTTCGGCGCCTTCTTCGCCTCCTACTTCTTCCTCCGCGTCGTCGCCAACCAGGGCGAGCCGTGGCCGCCGGAGCCGTTCGAGCTTCCCGTCGCGGTCGCGTTCACCAACACATGCATCCTCGTCTCCTCGAGCTTCACGATGCACTGGGCGCTGGAATCGATCCGGGCCGGGAACAAGCGCGGGCTGCGAATGGGCCTGGTCGCGACCTTCCTGCTCGGCGCCACCTTCCTCTTCATCCAGCTCAACGAGTACATCCACATCGGGTTCAGCGCCCGCGACGACGCCTTCGGCTCGATCTTCTACGGCCTCACCGGGCTCCACGGCGCCCACGTCTTCGTCGGACTCTGCTTGCTCGCGGTCGCGACCACGCGCGCCTTCCGCGGCCACTTCGGCCCCGACGCGAAGGACCACCTCGGCGTCGAGGTGCCGGGCATCTACTGGCACTTCGTCGACGTGATGTGGATCATCGTCTTCACGACGGTCTACATCCTCTGACGGCGCGGGCGTAGGATGGCTCGGTGGCCTCGGCTCCGGCCCCACCGAGCCTCGACGACGACCAGCTCCAGGAGGTGCTGGAGCTCACCAAGCAGGCGGACAGCGTCGAGCTGAAGCTGACGATCCCGGATGCCGACCAGCGCTCCACCGTCGACGCGCTCGGGATGGACTCGCTCGACGCCCACATCCGCCAGGTGGTCTTCTTCGACACGCCCGACCTCGCCCTGGACCGCGCCGGCGTCGTCGTCCGCGCCCGCAGAACCCAGGGAAAGCCCGACGACTCGGTCGTGAAGCTGCGCCCGGTCGTCCCGGGCGATCTTCCGCAGGAGATCCGTGATGCCGACGGCTTCGGAGTCGAGGTCGACGCGATGCCGGGCGGCTACGTCTGCTCGGCTTCGTTCAAGGGCGAGGTGAAGGGGAAGGATCGGGTGAGGCAGGCGGTCGCCGGGGAACTGCCCGTTCGGAAGCTGTTCTCGAAGCGGCAGCGCGCCTTCTACGAGTCCCACGCCCCCGAGGGCGTGGAGCTCGACGAGCTCGCCGCGCTCGGCCCCGTCCACCTGCTCAAGCTCAAGTACCCGCCCCAGGGCTTCCCGGGCAAGCTCGTCGCCGAGGCCTGGTTCTATCCCGACGGCACGCGGATCCTCGAGCTCTCGACTAAGTGCGCTCCCGCCGCGGCGTTCCAGGTCGCCGCCGAGGTGCGCGCGTACCTGGCCGGCCGCGGCGTGAACCTTTCGGGCGAGCAGCGGACCAAGACGCGGACCGCGCTCGAGTTCTTCGGCTCCCGGCTGTAGTGGCGGACGAGCCGCGGAACCCGTTCAGGAACGAGGGCGACGCGTTCCGGATCCTGATGCTGGTCGTCGCCGCCGGCGCGCTCGTCGTCGCCGTGGCCCTGATCACGCGGCCGCTGATCGGCGCGTTGATCGGGCTCGCGCTCGTCGCGGTCGGGCTTTGGCGCGCGTGGGGGTGGGGAAGGGTCTGGTTCGCCGCGCGGACTCCGTCCGATGCCGAGGGCGAGCGGGACCGGCGCTAGCCTGAGGGCGCGCCGCCGCCGCCACCGCCGCCGGTCGCCTGCTGCAGGTACTGGACGAGCGCGCGGAGATCCTGCGGCGTCAGCGTCTCGCCGTAGTTCTGGGGCATCACGCCCGCCTGGAACCCGGACGTGATCTCGCTGTCGGGGTTGACGATCTGCTCGGAGATCTGCTCGGGCGACATCTGCGCGAGCGCCTCGTCGAGGTCCGGCCCGGTGGTGCCGGTGGTCCCGGCCTGGCTCAGGGTGTGGCAGCCGCCGCAGTTGGTCGCGAAGAACTCGGGGGCGACGAACTCGGGCGGCTCGATCCCGGGGACGCCGGCGATGCTGGCGACGTAGGCGGCGACGTCGCGCAGGTCCTCGCCCTTGACGAGGTCCGCGGGCATGTAGACCGCGGTGTCCTCGGGGCTCGCCGGGCGCGGATTCTGGACCTGATCGGTGACGACGCCCTCGATCGTGTCCTGGTCCATCCCGGCCGCGCGCGCCTCCTGGAAGGCGAGGTCGAGGTTCGGACCGACGTCGGCGTTCGTTCCCGCCCCGGTGAGCGCGTGGCAGCTCCCGCATTTCTGCGTGAACAGCTGCTCGCCGCGCGCGAGGTCGGCGTTCTCCTGCAGATCGCAGCCCGTCATCAGGGCGAGCGATCCGGTCGCGAGTCCCCCTGCGGCGAGGGCGAGCACGCGTTTTCTCCACGCGGGGCGCGTCATCGGGAGCGGAATCCTATATGTCGCCCCCGCTCCGATAGGCTTGCGCCGAACCGCACGAAAACGGCGGACGGGAGCGCGAGAGGAGCCAGATGGAGGTCCGCGAGGGGATGTCGAGCGTGGTCCTGGCGGTGGGACCGGGCCACACGCTGCGCCAGGCGGCGGCGAAGATGACCGAGAAGGGGACCGGCGCCGCGCTCGTGTTCGACGAGGAGTCCCCTGCGCCGAGGATCATCACCGAGCGCGACATCCTCACCGCCGTCGGCAAGGGCAAGGACCTCGACAAGGCGAAGGTCGCCGAGCACATGAGCGAGAGTGTGATCTCCGCCGGCCCCGACTGGAGCCTCGAGCGCGCCGCCGACGAGATGGTGAAGCTCGGAATCCGCCATCTCGTGGTCGTCGACCGCGGCGAGCTCGTCGGCGTCCTCTCGATGCGCGACATCGTCCGCTGCTGGACCCAGGCGGGCGCGACCTCCTCGATCAGCCCGCCCTGAGGCGCCGAGGGTCGTGATCGCGCCCGACTGGGCCGGGATGTCCACCGCGCGCCGGATCGCGGAGGCGATCGGCGCACCGGTCGGATGGGGGATCGTGTGCGGCCTGCTCCTCGCGGTCTCGGCGCCGCTGTACATCGCCGGGGCCCTGATGGGCGTCCTCGGCGGGATCGCAGGAGGTGCCCAGCACGCGACGCTGCGGGGGGCGATCGCCCGGGCCACCACCGGCGGCACCCTGTTCGGACTCGCGATTCTGCTCGGTTATGTGCTCAGCGGCGGGGAGGGTGCCGAGGTCGAGCTGCCACATCCCGAGATCCTGCTCGTCACCTTCACGCTCGTGCCCGCGTTTCCGCTCCACTGGCTCGGCTGGCGGCTTGCGCGCTCGCGGCGCGGACCTGAAGCACAGGCTTAGTTCACACCGCCGCTTTGCATGGAAAGCAGCAATCCCGCCGCCTTGTCGGGACGTGCCTCAGGGGAGATACTGGCCACGGGCTATGTCGGAGGAGATCTTCGAGATCGTGCGTCTGCCGATCACTGTGGCGACTCAATCACGGCGTCGCCTGTGGGAGCGGCTCGCGGTCCGGTTTCCCGGTGCCGTGGCCTTCCTGGTCCGCACGGTCTTGCGACTGCCGCCCACATCCCGGCTACGGCAGAGCCTTTTCCGCCGCTTCACCCGGCAGGGGGTCGAGGCCCTCAATCGCGGCGACTTCGAGACGGTCTTTTGCTCGTTCTACGCTCCCGAGGTCGAATTCGACCCCGGTCCCAGATTCCGAGCACTTGGAATGGAGGAAACGCGCGGGCGCGAGGAGCGGGTCCGTTTCCAAGAGCGGTGGATTGCGGAATGGGGGGAGTTCCGCTTCGAGCCCGCTGAAGTCATCGACTTCAACGATGGCCGAGTGATGATTCAAGGGCGCGTCACGGGCGTCGGGCCAAGCAGCGGAGCGCCCATCGATGATGAATGGGCATCGCTTTTCACACTCTCAGCCGGCTGGGTAGACCGGGAGGAGGCTTTCTTCGATCACGCCGAAGCCCTCGAAGCCGCCGGACTGTCGGAGTAGACCTACTGCTTTGGACGAAAAGGGTCGCCTTCATCGAGACGGGTTTGAGTTGCTCCTGGCGTCTGAGTGCCACACCGTCACAACGGCGTCGAATGCGGCGACTAACTCCCTCACGTCCTCTAGGTCCGCGTTCCCAATTCGGTCCCGATCAAAGTCAGGCGTGTAGCCGGCCGCCACAGCGCGGTCAAAGTCACGCCGTGTTTGTGACATGTGCCCGGCCATGTACTGACGCTTGAATCCGCCGCCGCGCTCGGCGTGCTCATCGACGAGCGCGCGCAGTACGTCAGCGCGGGTCTGTAGCTGCTCCCAAGTGGGGGTGAAACGCCACGCCTGCTCATATGCCTGGTTCCACAGCTGGTAGGCGCCGGTTAGCAGCACGACGAGTAGCGCTGCAAGCGCGATTGCTGCTGTCCATGCGGAGCCCAGATCAGCTACGAACAGCACGTACGCAAGGGCGGACCCGCCGAGAAGGCCCGTCAAGAGCGCGAGCTTGCCTCCGAAAGCGACTGCTCCTCGGACAAACGCGGCCAGAACCCATTTGGCACGCTCCCTCAATGAGCGCCGCGGCAGCGGGTTCTCCGGTGGTGACCCGTAGTCAAGAATGACGTGAGCCACAACCGGACCGTACATGGGAGGTCGCGCCCGGTGCTTCGCTAGCTGTTAGGCACTCCTAGTGCTCCCGCTTTCGTCCAAAGCGACTACTCGGACAGCCGGGCGGGTTCGAGGGCCGGTTAGCAGGACTTCTCTTTGTCCCGGCCCTTCCCGCCCTTACAGGTGTCGTCGCCCTTGCCGCCCTTGAGCGTGTCCGCGCCCTTGCCGCCCTTGAGCGTGTCCGCGCCCTTTTGGCCGAGGAGCTTGTCCTTGCTCTTGCCGCCCTTCAGGGTGTCTTTGCCCGTGCTGCCGCAGATCACATCCGTGCCGGCCCGGCCCTTGATCTCGTCCCTGCCGCCGAACCCGAGAATCACATCGGGACCCGGGGTGCCAGTCAACTCGTCCGGGCCGGCGGTGCCGGTCAGCGTTGCGGGTTTACCCGCGCACGTGGGAGCGTCCGTCAGCAGCTCAAGGCTCCAGCCGCCCGCGATCGACCCCGCGTCGCCCCCGGACTCGTCATTCACGAACAGGCTCCAAGCGCCGTTCGGCGAGGCCCCGTCGAAGCTCGAGAGCGCGACCGGATAGGGACCGGGGGGAGCCGGCGGGGGGAAGGCGTCGGCGTTCGGGATGCAATCACCATCCGTCGTCGGGTCGTTGGTGGGCTTGAACGTCCCGGAGGGCGTGGCGTTGCACGGATATGTGGTCGCCGCCTCGTCGTCGACTGTGATCGTGACTCCGACGGCGTCCGGCTCGCAGTACCCGCCAGCGTCCGAGAGAAGAAGGCTCCGGGCCCCTCCAGGGCCGGTAAGGAGGACGTCGGCGTCCGAGAGACAGGCGTGGCTGACGGCACTGAGCGTCACGTTGGCGTCGGTGACCGTGCCCGTGAGGCCGTCGACGTTGATGACGGTTTGATACGGGATGGCAGGAGCCGCGAAGCCGGCGTTCGGCATCGTGATTACGGTCGGGTTGGAGAAGGTCGCCGCCCCTGCGCTCCCGGGAGCAACGATGAGGACCGTCGCCACAAGCGATGCGAGCAGGATTCCCCCCTGAAGCCTCCCCTGTCGACGCTTCACAAAGCGAACCTACTCCGGCCCCGAGGGGCTGTCAACCGCATCGGCGTCGTCTCGGCAACAGTCGCTTTCCATGCGAAGCGGCGGTTCCGCGAGCCGCCGTCTTGTCGCTACTCGCGGCCCGTGAGCGGGATCGGCGCGGTGTCGGTCTCCTGGCTGACCGGCATCCGCGCGATCTCGTCGCGGTTGCCGCGGAGCCAGCCGATCAGGCCGTAGAGCGCGATCAGGGCGCCGGCGACCGAGTAGGGCCACCACGCGTAGAGGCCGACGACGACGGCGGCGAGGCCGACCGCGAAGAGCGCCGGCATCACCGACGGCGACGAGAGGTGGATGCGCTCGGTCGGTGGCGGCGGCTGGGTCACGCGATGTAGAGGATCGTCACGTAGAAGGCGAGCCCGAACACGAACAGGGCGAGCATCCCATAACGAAGGCCGGCGGCGATCGTGTCCCTGGCGCGGGTGCGGTCCACGGGCGGAAGCCTATAAAGCCGGGGGCTAGGCGGCCCGGTCGATCGCCATCGCCGCGAACAGGAGCGCGAGGTAGGCGAGCGAGCTCAGGTACATGCGGCGCGCGGCGGGGCGCGAGGGGCGGCGAAGCAGCGTAACCGCGAGCGCGACGAAGGCCGCGCCGAGGGCGAGCGCCGAAACGAGGTAGAGCGTCCCGAACAGGCCCGTCGCGACCGGGCCGAGGCTGATCGCGACCAGGAGCACGGCGTAGGCGACGATCTGTCGCCGAGTGGTCGGCTCGCCGCGGACGACGGGCATCATCGGCGTCCCGGTGCGCGCGTACTCGTCGGAGATCAGCAGCGACAGCGCCCAGAAGTGCGGCGGGGTCCAGAAGAAGACGATCGCGAACGGCCACAGCGCCTGCGCCGAGAGCCCGCCGGTCGCCGCGGCCCAGCCGACGAGCGGCGGGATCGCCCCGGCGGCGCCGCCGAGGACGATGTTCTGCGGGGTCCGCGGCTTCAGCCACAGCGTGTAGACGAACACGTAGCCGAGCAGTCCGCCGATCGCGAGCGCCGCGGCGAGCCAGTTCACGGTCAGCCCGAGCTGGACGAACGCCGCGATCCCGAGCGCCGTCCCGAACGCGAGCCCACGGCCGGGGCTGATCCGGCCGCTGGCGAGCGGGCGGTCGGCGGTCCGCTCCATCCGCGCGTCGGACTCGCGCTCGAGGTAGTGGTTGATCGCGCCGGCGCCGCCCGCGGCGAGGTAGCCGCCGAGCATCGTCCAGAGGATCGTCGACAGCGCCGGGCCGGAGGGGTCGGCGACGAACATCGTCGCCACGGCGGTGACGAGAAGCAGGGAGATGATCCGCGGCTTCGTCAGCGTCACGTAGTCGTTCGCGCGGGCGATCGCGGTCCGCATCGTCCGCTCGCGTGCGCCGCGGGCCGAGCCGTTCTCGGCCGGCGGGCCCACCGGCGCCTCCACCGCGCGCGGCCTCGCGCGCCGCGCCGCCCCGCGCTCGACCCTGACGCCCATCAGGCGGCCGCCGCCGTCGGCTGTGCCCGGGAGCGGCTCTCCTCGGCGCCGGCGGCGGGCTGCGCCGAGAACGCGAGCCGAGCGGTGACGATGACCACCGTCATCCAGAGCAGCGTCCCGGTGACGAGGTGGGCGACGATCAGGGCCGCGTGCTCGCCGAGGAGGACGTTGAGGACGCCGAGCGTGAACTGAACGACGAGCAGCGCCGCCGCGACCGCGAGCAGCCGCGACCGCGACCCGCGCGCGAGCGCCACCGCGAGCAGGGCGAGGATCGCGAGCGTCGCCGCATAGACGAGGACGCGGTGGGTGAGCTGGATGTCCACGAGGCGGCTCTCGCCGAACGGCAGCACGCCCTGGTTCGCGCACTCTGGGAACTGCTCGCCGCAGGCGACGTGCGCGCCGGCGATGTTCATGCCCTCGCCGTGGGCGCCCTCCTTCTCGGTCCCGGCGACGTAGCCGCCGGCGACGATCGCGCAGAGCAGCAGGATGGCGGCGATCGAGGCGTACGGCTTCAGGCCGCGGACGGGGTCCGGGGCGGCCTGGTCCGGCCGCGGTGTTTGTGGCGGCCGTTGATCCGGCTCGGCCACGGCCCCGAGCTCGCCGCGGGCGCGGACCGAGATCCACAGCAGCAGCCCGATCAGGACCATCGCCAGCCCGAGGTGGGCGGCGACGAGCTCCTCGGCGAGGCTGTTCTCGACCGTGAGCCCGCCGAGCCCGGCCTGGACGAGGACGAGGACGCCGGTGGCGATCGACATTCGCAGCGGCCACTTCTCCTCGCGGAGCTGGCGATAGGCGGTCCAGACGAGGAACACGATCAGGGCGGTGACGACCGCGGCGAGGACGCGGTGCGAGAACTCGACGATTACCTCGGTGTCGTGGAAGAACGGGACCGCCTCGCCGTTGCAGAGAGGCCATCCCTCGGTGCCGCTGCCGCCGGGGCCGCAGCCCAGGCCGGACTCGCTCACGCGGACGATCCCGCCGACGACGATCAGCGCAAAGGTCGCGAGGACGGTGAGATCTGCGAGGCGACGAAACCGGTTCATGTGGGCGCGCCCCGGGGGCCGCCGGGG
>Ga0299913_10002618_pt1 | contig 14316 bp, 15 predicted proteins | sample RVTome_9_FD_201360 | JGI IMG/M metagenome (GOLD analysis project Ga0299913, IMG submission 201360) | Soil microbial communities from uranium-contaminated site in the Upper Colorado River Basin, Wyoming, United States - RVT155D38 (version 2) ... | reverse complement strand
CTCGTCGGGTCCGTCGTCCTCTGCACGGTTCTCGGCCTGGTGGTCGACCGCAACCTCGACTCCAGCCCGACGTTCACCCTCCTCGGCGTGGGTGTCGGCATCGTGCTGGCCGTCGTCGGCTTCTGGGTCCGGATCCGTTCCGCGTTGCGGGGCTGAGGCGGTATGACCATGACGACCCCGAACCAGCCCGTCATCAACCCCGGTGAGCGCGCGAGCATCGGCCGGGTGCTGAATGACCAGCGCAAGGCGATCCTGGTCGCGCTCGGCCTGGCCGTCGCGGTGTTCTGGATCGCCGGCCAGATGGGGGAGTGGACCCTCGCCGGCTGCATCGCCGGCGGCATCGGACTGGGCCTCGTCAACCACCTGGCGACCGAGTACTGGCTGCTGCGCATCATCACCTCGGGCGAGGAGCGCACCCGCAGCGAGATGGTCTTCGCAACCGTCGCTCGACTCACCGTGCTCACCGCGGTCGCCGTCACCATCGCGGTCGTGTTCTGGCCCGACGGCATCGGCCTGCTGCTCGGCCTCGCCCTCTTCCGGCTGCTCGCGCTCGTGATGACCAGCGTGCCCCTGCTCAAGGAGTTGAAGAAGCCATGATCAGCCAGCTGACCCTGGGGGCCGCCGACGAGGGCTCCGAAGAGGGGAGCGGAATCGAGATCGCCCACCACGTCGAGTGGGAGTGGAACGGCTGGACGTTCTACCTCGACACGATCTGGGCGACCGTGGTCGCCGGCGCGATCGTGGTTGGCCTCGGCTTCATCGCCCGCAAGCAGCTGACCAAGGACACCAGCGACCACGTCCCCACCAAGCTGCAGCTGACGTGGGAGACCCTCGTCGACTGGGTCACCGGCCAGGTCAACGATGCCCTCGGCCGGGTCAGCCGCACCGTGGTGGCGCTCGCCGTGGCGCTGTTCTTCTTCATTCTGATCGCGAACTGGTTCGAGATCATCCCGAGCGCCTGGAACGACGACACCGGCCATGTGCTCCCGCCGCCCACGGCCGACACAAACCTCACCTACGCCATGGCGCTCATGGTCTTCGTCGGAACGTGGATCTACGGCATCCGCGAGCGCGGCTTCGGCGGCTACTTCGGGGGGTTCATCTCCGGTTCCGTGGCCAGCAACAAGGCCGCGGACATCCCGGCTCGGGTGTTCTTCACCGTGCTGAACGTCATCGAGGAGCTGATCAAGCCGGTCACGCTGGCGCTGCGGCTCTTCGGCAACATCTTCGCCGGCGGGATCATGATCGCGCTGATTGGCCTGCTACCGATCTACGTCTTCTGGGGTCCGAACATCATCTGGAAGCTGTTCGAGATGTTCATCGGCGGGGTGCAGGCCTTCATCTTCGCGCTGCTGACGATCCTGTACTTCGGGATGGCGGCGACCGGGCACGGAGATCACGACGACGACCACGCCGACGAGCATCCTCACGAGCCCGAGTCGGCCCCCGCGCCCGACGAGTCCGACCAGGGAGCAACACACACCCCCGCGCTCGCGCGCTGATCGGCGCGCAACAGAGGTAACACCGAGGCGTCGACCAGGCGCCGCCACTTGAAGCACAACGAAAGGCAGATCAATGGCAGTAAGCGATGAGGCAGTCACCCTCGCCGGTGCTTTCGTCGGCGGCGGCGTCGCGCTGGCCGGCGGTGCGATCGGCACCGGTATCGGTGACGGGCTCGCCGGTGCGTCCTACATCCAGGGCGTCGCTCGTCAGCCGGAGGCCCAGGGTCGGCTGCAGGTGATCTTCTTCCTGACGGTCGGTCTCTGTGAGGCCGTGTTCTTCATCAACCTCGCCTTCATGGCGATGTTCGTGTTCGTCCTCGGCTGAGCCACCCCAGCACGTCCCGAGCAAAGGACCCGACATGTCAAGCGTCACGAACCTCCTTCTCCCGCTTGCCACCCAGGCCGCGGAGGAGGAAGAGGGCGGCAGCAACTTCCTCGTCCCGAACGCCACGTTCCTGGTCGAGCTGCTCGCCTTCGCGATCATCCTGACCCTCCTGGGCAAGTTCGTCATCCCGCCGATCAACCGGGCGATGACGGCACGCCAGGACGCGATCCGCAAGCAGTTCAGCGACCTGGAGGAGGCCAAGAGCGGCGCTCAGAAGGCCGAGCAGGACTTCAAGGCGCAGATCGCGGACGCCCGGCACGAGGCGGCCCGGATCCGCGAGGAGTCGCGCGAGCAGGGAGCGGCGATCGTCGCGGAGATGCGCGAGCAGGCGCAGGCCGAGGCGAGCCGGATCCTCGAGCACGCCCAGGCCCAGATCTCGGCGGAGCGGCAGCAGGCCGTCGCCACGCTCCGCGCGGAGGTGGGGGCGCTCGCCACCACCCTGGCCGGGCGGATCGTCGGTGAGAGCCTCGAGGACGACGAGCGCAGCAACCGCGTGGTCGACCGGTTCCTCGCCGACCTCGAGACGCTGGAGTCGTCGCAGGCCGCCGGCCAGAGCGGGGACCGGTAATGGGTCCTGGCACGTTGCGGGGCGCGTCCGCCGAGGCGATGGCCGACCTGAGCGAGCGGCTCGGGAAGCCGGCCACCCTCGACGAGGCCGCCACGATCGGCGACGAGCTGTTCGCGGTCGCCGTCCTGCTGCGCGCCGACCCGGCGCTGCGACGGGTCGCGACCGACGCCTCGCTGCCGGCAGAGGGGAAGCAGGGCCTGGCCCGGCAGATCTTCGAGGGAAAGGTCGGTGACGCGTCGCTGCGGATCGTGGAGGCCGCGTTCGGCCACCGGTGGACCACGCAGCGCGACCTGCCCGACGTGATCGAGCGGCTCAGCGAGGTCGCGATCGCCCGGTCCACAGGTGCCAAGGCCGACCAGCTCGCCGACGAGCTGTTCGGCGTCGGGCGGCTGCTGGCCACCAACCCGGAGCTGCGCGACGCGCTCGCCAACCCGGGTCGCACCGTCGACGACCGGGTCGGCCTCGTCGGCACCGTGCTGGGCGACAACGTGCTGCCGGCGACGGTCACGTTGACGAAGCAGGCACTGGCCGGCACCTACGGCACGCTCACCGCCGCGCTCGAGGTCTACCGCCGCGTGGTGGCCGACACCGCGGGTGAGGGCGTGGCGACCGTCCGGGTGGCCCAGCCGCTCACGAACGCCGAGCGCGACCGGCTGAAGCAGGCGCTGGCGACCCAGTACGGCCGCGAGATCCACCTCAACGAGGTCGTCGACCCCAGCGTGATCGGTGGCGTGCGGGTCGAGATCGGCGACGACGTCGTCGACGGCACGGTCGCCGGCCGGCTCGACGACGCCCGGCGCAGGCTCGCCGGCTGACCGCACAGCACAGACCGACAGACGGACTTCAGAACCAAGGGAAGAGGCAAGGGACAATGACGGAGCTTTCGATTCGTCCGGAAGAGATCCGCGACGCGCTCCAGAAGTACGTCGAGGACTACCAGCCCTCGGCGGCGAGCAAGGAAGAGGTCGGCACGGTCGCCACGGCCGGCGACGGCATCGCCCGCGTCAGCGGTCTGCCGTCGGCGATGGCCAACGAGCTCCTGGAGTTCGAGGACGGCACGCTCGGCATCGCCCTGAACCTCGACACCCGCGAGATCGGTGTCGTCATCCTGGGTGACTTCGACAAGATCGAGGAGGGCCAGTCGGTGCGCCGCACCGGCGAGATCCTCTCGGTGCCCGTCGGCGACGCCTTCATGGGACGCGTGATCGACCCGCTCGGCACGCCGATCGACGGTCTCGGCGACATCGAGTCCAGCGAGCGACGTGCCCTGGAGATCCAGGCTCCCGGCGTGATGGTTCGCAAGTCGGTGCACGAGCCGCTGGCCACCGGGATCAAGGCCATCGACTCGATGACGCCCATCGGCCGCGGCCAGCGGCAGCTGATCATCGGCGACCGCTCGACCGGCAAGACCACGATCGCGATCGACACGATCATCAACCAGAAGCAGAACTGGGACTCCGGAGACCCGACGAGGCAGGTGCGCTGCATCTACGTCGCGATCGGCCAGAAGGGCTCGACCATCGCCTCCGTGCGTGGCGCCCTCGAGGAGGCTGGCGCGCTCGAGTACACCACCATCGTTGCCTCCCCGGCATCCGACAGCGCCGGCTTCAAGTACCTCGCGCCCTACACCGGCTCGGCCATCGGCCAGCACTGGATGTACGACGGCAAGCACGTCCTGATCGTGTTCGACGACCTGACCAAGCAGGCCGAGGCCTACCGCGCGGTGTCGCTGCTGCTGCGCCGCCCGCCGGGCCGTGAGGCCTACCCGGGCGACGTGTTCTACCTGCACAGCCGGCTCCTCGAGCGCTGCGCGAAGCTGTCCGACGACATGGGCGCCGGCTCGATGACCGGCCTCCCGATCATCGAGACCAAGGCGAACGACGTGTCGGCCTACATCCCGACCAACGTCATCTCGATCACCGACGGCCAGATCTTCCTGCAGTCCGACCTGTTCGCGGCCAACCAGCGTCCGGCGATCGACGTCGGTGTGTCGGTGTCGCGCGTGGGTGGCTCGGCCATGACGAAGGCGATGAAGTCCGTCACCGGGTCGCTCAAGGTCGACCTGGCCCAGTTCCGCGCGATGGAGGCGTTCGCGATGTTCGCGTCCGACCTCGACGCCGCCTCGCGGCAGCAGCTCGACCGTGGCTCGCGGCTGATGGCGCTGCTCAAGCAGCCCGCCTACTCGCCGTACCCGCTCGAGGAGATGGTGGTCTCGCTGTGGATCGGCACGACCGGCCGCCTGGACCGGGTCCCGACCGAGGACGTGCTGCGGTTCGAGCACGAGTTCATCGACTACGTCAAGCGCTCGCACGAGGGGATCCTCTCGACGATCCGCGAGTCGACGAAGTTCGAGGACGACACGGCCGAGTCCCTCGAATCCGCCTACGAGTCCTTCCTCGACCAGTTCGAGACGTCCGAGGGCGGCTCGATCAAGGTCGGCACCGAGGCGCCCGCCGAGGCGCTGGAGGACGAGGACCAGGAGCAGATCGTCAAGCAGAAGCGAGGCTGATGCAGTGGTCACCCCCAGCAGTAGCACGCGGCCGCCGCGGCCCCGGCACGCACCTCGCTGCGTTGTCCTCGGTCGAAAGGCGCCCAGCCTTCCTCCCTCGTCCGCCTTGCGAGGCACGCACGTGAACCACGGCTGCCATCGCGCTACCACTGGGGGTGATCACTGATGGCCTTGTCAGTGCGTGAGTACCGGGCACGGATCAAGTCGACGGAGTCGATGAAGAAGATCACCCGTGCCATGGAGCTCATCGCTGCGTCCCGAATCATCAAGGCGCAGCAGCGAGCTCAGTCCGCCGCGCCCTACGCGCGGGAGCTGACCCGAGCGATCTCGGCGCTGGCGACGTACTCCAACGTCGACCACCCGATGACGACCGAGCCCGAGGACCCGAAGCGGGCGGCGATCCTGATCGTCACCAGCGACCGAGGTCTCGCGGGCGCCTACTCCTCGAGCGTGCTCAAGGAGGCCGAGCGGCTCGTCGCCACCCTCGCCGAGGAGGGCAAGGACGTGCGGACATACCTCTGCGGCCGCAAGGGCGAGGCCTACTACCGGTTCCGCAACCGGCCGGTCGTGAAGTCGTGGACCGGCTTCTCCGACCAGCCGTCGTACGACGCGGCGGCCGAGGTCGGTGACGCACTGATCGACGCCTTCATGGCTAAGGAGGGCGAGCACGCGGTCGACGAGGTGCACGTGGTCTACACGCGCTTCCGGTCGATGCTCGTCCAGGAGCCGACCGCGGTGCGGATGCTGCCGCTCGAGGTCGTCGAGGCCAGTGAGAGCCAGCAGAGCGCCCCGTCGTCCGACGACGTGCTGCCGCTCTACGAGTTCGAGCCGTCCGCCGAGGTCGTCCTCGACTCGTTGCTCCCGCGCTACGTCCAGAGCCGGATCTTCTTCGCCTTCCTGCAGGCAGCAGCCTCCGAGCTCGCCGCCCGGCAGAAGGCCATGAAGTCGGCCACCGACAACGCCGACGAGCTCATCAAGAAGTACACCCGGATCGCCAACCAGGCTCGCCAGGCTGGCATCACCCAGGAAATCAGCGAGATCGTCGGTGGCGTCAACGCGCTGGCCGATGCGAACGCCGCCAGCGAGTGACCCGCACCAACGGAGTGAGTGAGAGACATGACTGCCACTGTTGAAGAGAACAAGACCGGCTCGGGCGCCAGGTCCGCGGGCCGCATCGCGCGGGTCATCGGCCCGGTCGTGGACGTCGAGTTCCCCATCGACTCGATGCCCGAGATCTACAACAAGCTCGAGACCGAGCTGACCCTGAGCGGGGAGAGCAGGACGCTGTCCCTCGAGGTCGCGCAGCACATCGGCGACGGCATGGTCCGCGCGATCTCGCTGCAGCCGACCGACGGTCTCGTGCGCGGGGCGCTCGTGAGCGACACCGGCGAGGCCATCTCGGTCCCCGTCGGCGACGTGACCAAGGGCCACGTCTTCAACACGCTCGGTGAGTGCCTCAACCTCGAGGAGGGCGAGACGCTCGATGTCAAGGAGCGCTGGGGCATCCACCGCAAGGCCCCGGCCTTCGACCAGCTCGAGTCGAAGACCGCCATGTTCGAGACCGGCATCAAGGTCATCGACCTGCTCACGCCGTACGTGCAGGGCGGCAAGATCGGCCTGTTCGGCGGCGCGGGCGTGGGCAAGACCGTGCTGATCCAGGAGATGATCGCGCGCGTCGCCAAGGACCACGGCGGCGTGTCCGTGTTCGCCGGCGTCGGCGAGCGGACCCGTGAGGGCAACGACCTGATCGCGGAGATGGAGGAGGCCGGCGTCATCGGCCAGACCGCCCTCGTGTTCGGTCAGATGGACGAGCCGCCGGGCACTAGGCTGCGGGTCGCGCTGTCCGCGCTGACGATGGCGGAGTACTTCCGCGACGTGCAGAAGCAGGACGTGCTGCTGTTCATCGACAACATCTTCCGGTTCACGCAGGCCGGATCGGAGGTGTCCACCCTGCTGGGCCGGATGCCGTCCGCGGTGGGCTACCAGCCCAACCTCGCCGACGAGATGGGCGTTCTCCAGGAGCGGATCACCTCGACCCGCGGTCACTCGATCACCTCGATGCAGGCGATCTACGTGCCGGCGGACGACTACACCGACCCGGCTCCCGCGACGACGTTCGCCCACCTGGACGCCACGACGGAGCTGTCGCGCGAGATCGCCTCGCTGGGCATCTACCCGGCAGTGGACCCGCTGACCTCGACGTCGCGGATCCTCGACGCCCAGTACATCGGGAAGGCGCACTACGACTGCGCGGTCCGGATCAAGCAGATCCTCCAGCGCAACAAGGAGCTCCAGGACATCATCGCGATCCTCGGTGTCGACGAGCTCTCCGAGGAGGACAAGATCATCGTGTCCCGCGCCCGCCGGATCCAGCGGTTCCTGTCGCAGAACACCTACGTGGCCAAGCAGTTCACCGGCATCGAGGGCTCGACCGTGCCGGTTGCCGACACCATCGAGGCGTTCAACAAGATCGCCGACGGCGACTACGACCACGTCGCCGAGCAGGCCTTCTTCATGTGCGGTGGCCTCGACGACGTCGAGCGGCGCTGGGACGAGATCCAGAAGAGCCTGTGATGAGCGAGCGAAACGAGGTGCGCTGATGGCCAACACCATGAAGGTCGCCCTGGTGGCCGCCGACCGCGAGGTGTGGTCCGGCGAGGCCACGATCGTCAACGCGCGCACGCTCGACGGCGACATCGGGATCATGGCCAACCACACGCCGATCATGTCCGTGCTCGACTCGGGCCAGGTCGACGTGAGGACGGTCGACGACGGCCACTGGGTGGCCGCCGTCGACGGTGGGTTCCTCTCGGTGGCCAACAACGAGGTCCGGATGCTGTGCCAGCGTGCCGAGATCTCGTTCGAGAGCAACTACGACGAGGCCAAGCGACTGCTCGACGAGCGTGCGGCGGCCCAGGAGAAGAGCGAAGGCTGACCGGCGCCGCCGGCGGAGGAGGGATCGATGCCGCTGTGGCAGCTGCTGCTTGACGCGGCTGGCGCGGTGCTGGTCCTCGTCCTGCTCTACGGCCTGGCCCTCGTCGTACGTCGGCGGCTGCTGTCGCGCCACGGCGGCACGTTCGAGCTCAGCTACCGCGTCCGGTCCGAGAGGGCCGGGCGCGGTTGGCTTCTCGGGCTCGGGCGCTACTCGGGCGACGACCTCGAGTGGTTCCGGATCTTCTCGCTCGCGCCCCGCCCCAAGCGGGTGTGGGAGCGAAGCGCCCTCAGCTACGTCGGGCGGCGGGATCCCGAGGGGACCGAGCGGCTGTCGCTCTACCCCGAGCACACGGTGGTGCAGGTCGACTCCGCCGAGGGCGACCTGGAGCTGGCGATGGCCCCCAGCTCCCTGATGGGCTTCCAGGCCTGGCTCGAGGCCGCGCCACCGGGAACGGCGACCACGGTGTGACCGGCGGTGTCCGGGGCGGGGTCCGCGAGGCGACCGCCGCCCGCAACGCCGTCGCGACGGTCTTCGTGCTCAACGGGCTCGGGTTCGCATCGCTGTTCTCGCGCGTGCCCGACCTCCGGTCCGGGCTCGAGCTCGACAACAGCTCCTTGGGACTCCTGCTGCTGGCCGGTTCCTTGGGGTCGGTGCTCGCCATGCCCAGTGCGGGGGCGCTCATCCGCCGTACCAGCGCCGCCACGGTGGTGCGGTCCGGAGCCGTGCTGGTCGCGGTCGGGCTGGTGGTCGTCGCGCTCGGCGTCGACGTCGCGTCGTCGGTCGCGGTCGCGGCCGGGGGCCTCTTCGTCTACGGCGTCGGCACCGGCACCTGGGACGTCGCCATGAACGTCGAGGGCGCCGCGGTCGAGCGCGAGCTCGGCCGCGCGATCATGCCCCGGTTCCACGCGGGCTGGAGCGGCGGGTCGGTCGCCGGGGCCGGCCTCGGGGTGCTCGTCACGGCAGTGGGCGCCCCGATGATCGGTCACCTGGCACTCGCGGCCCTCGTCGCGCTCCTGGCGCTGCCGGCCACCCGGGCGTTCCTGCCCGCCGAGCCCGATGCGCACGTCGGCTCCTCGGTCAAGGCCTGGCGGGAGCCGCGGACCCTGGCGATCGGCCTGATGGTGCTGGCCTTCGCGCTCACCGAAGGCGCGGCCAACGACTGGCTCGCGCTGGCCGTGATCGACGGCTACGACGCCCCGCGCTGGGTCGGCGTGGGCGCGTTCGCCGTCTTCGTCGTAGCGATGACCACCGGACGGCTCCTGGGGACCGTCGTGCTCGACCGTCACGGCCGTGAACGGGTGCTGCGGGCGACCGCGATCCTCGCGATCGTCGGCCTCGTGCTGCTCCTGCTCGGACCGCACCCGGTGGTCGTGGGTCTCGGGGTCGTGGCGTGGGGGCTGGGCGCGTCCCTGGGCTTCCCCGTGGGCATGAGCGCGGGCGCCGACGAGCCTGCTCACGCGGCCGCCCGGGTCAGCGTGGTCTCCACGATGGGCTACTCGGCGTTCCTCGCCGGCCCGCCGCTGCTCGGGTTCGTCGGCGACCGGGTGGGGACGCTGGACTCACTGTGGGTCGTCGCCGTCGTGCTCGTGCCGACCGCGTTCCTCGTGTCGGTCGCTCGCGAGCCGCCCGCCGAGCGATCCGCCGAGCGCTGACCCCACGACGTCCGCCACCATGGGCCCATGGGCTGGGCGGTCGGGGTCGGGATCGGTGTGGTCCTCGGGCTGGCCGTGGTCGCCGTCGGGGTGCGGCTGATCGTGCGCGGCCGGCGCGAGGGTCGGGCGGCGGGCGCCGGCCCCGACGACCGGATGGTGGCGAGCTTCCGCGTGGCCGCCGGCGTTCGGATGATCAACAAGGGCGCGGTGCTGCTGGTCCTGGTCGGGATCGCGGCGTTCGTCTGGCGGCGCTGAGCTCGGCGGCACGTCGCAGTGGTCGGCGCCGACGATGCCGATGACGGGCGAGGACAGACGGGGGTGGACGGGGCCGGCGCTGAGCCGGATGCCGGCCCGCCTCGCCCGGATCGTCGAGCTGCTGGAGCCGGGGGATCAATGAGGCAGGTGCCGGTGACGCGCCGGCTCAGGGCCCGGCGCGACATCCATTGTCGGGCGATCGTCCACTGACGGGGCGCCCGGGCGGTGTGACGTCGAGGGTGCCGGTGTCGTCCCGGATGAACTGTTGGCCGTGGGCGTCCGACCACAGCCACACACCGGGCTCGACCAGGGTGTAGCGCCAGCCTGCGTGGGTCTTCAGTCGATGGTGGCGGCGGCACAGGGGCGCGATGTTGCAGTCGCAGGTCTCGCCGCCACGGTCACGGGGGACGCGGTGGTCGTGGTCGCACTGGCGGGCCGGCCGGGTGCACAGGGGGAACACACACGTCGAGTTGAGAAGGTGGTTGCGGGTCTCGAAGCGACCGCGCACCTCGTAGGCGTCGGTGCGGACGTGATCGTTGAGGTCGATCACCGGCTGCACGGAGACGTGGGAGTCGGTGCGACCGCACCAGTCGCGGATCTGCTGGTCGAGCATCGCGCGGTTGGCTGTCTCGTTGCGGCCGACGGGGTCGAGGCCGAGGACGGCGAGGTCGCTGATGTGCAGGAACAACATGGTGTGCTTGGACGGCTTGGGCGCGGAGCGGCCCTCCAGCAGGGCGAGAGCGCTGGCGGGATCAGCGAGCACTCCCACGGCGCGAGCGCGGCGTACGTCGAGAGTGTCGGCGTGGCTGCCGGCCTGCTCGTCGGCACGGGCGAGGGCGGCTGCGACCCGGGCCAGGGTCTGGTCGAAGTCGTGGAGATCCTTCCAGTCGCCACGCAGGCTCATGTCGGCGACGCCGGTGTCGTTGATCGACTCGGGGTGGAGGGTCGCGTGACGGCGGTCGAGCGCCTCGAGCTGCGCGAGCTCGCGCTGCTCGGGGTGGAGCCGGAGCAGCGCCTCGTCGAGCAGGCGGTCGAGGATGACCGGGCCGACCTTGTGGGCGACGTCGTCGAGCTCGTCGTCGAGCTGGGCGCAGACGTCGTCGGGCTGGCCGAGCACAGCCTGGGCGATCCGTCGCGCCCGCCAGGCCTCGACCTCACACGTCACGACCCTCGCCCAGACCCTGGGCAGCCGGTGGCGAAGGATCAGGGCGTCACGAATCATCGCGTCACCGCCCGCGGTGGAGCGGCCGACGGCAGCGGCGAACGAGGCGCCGGCCTTCCACGACCAGCGTGGGATCCCGCGTTCGGCGTCGAGCTCCCGAGCCCACTCCGCCGCCGGGTCCTCGGGATCGATGGGGGCGAAGGGTTCCGGATCCGCGGGCAGCACCGGGTGGGCATCGGCCCACTCGGTGGCCAGCACCAGGAGCAGGTTGTCGGCCCGGATCGACGCCTCACGAGTGGCCCGCACCGCGGTCAGCATCGCCGTGGGAGTGGCGGCAGCCGTCTCGGTGAGGGAGTCCATGGATCATTCTCTCTCGAACACACGTTCGAGTCAAGAGATGATGTCGATGGTTCGGTGGCCAGGTCCGACCTGCCCGCGGCGCGCGGCCCGCATGCCATCCTCTGGAGATGGCGCGAACTTGGTTGTCCGTGACGGTGGAGCTGCTCGGCGGGCGAGGTGAGGAGCCGTGGCCGTGGCCGGGCCGGATCTTCGCAGTGGGCCCGTCCCACACCTTCATGGATCTCGCCGACGCCATCAACCACGCCTTCGCCCGGTGGGACCGTTCGCACGTGTCGATGTTCACCCTCGCCGACGGTCGGCTGGTCGCCGACGAGGAGTCGGGAGCCGAGCTGGCGGAATCGATCGGGGGGCCAGTCCTCATGCCCCTCGACATCGCCGCGTCCCGCGTCGCCCGAACTGTCGGGCCGGGAGCGGAGTTCCAGTTCACCTTCGACCTCGGTGACGAGTGGACGCACCGGTGCGTGGTCGCGAACGACAAGGTGGATCCCCTGGAGGTGCTCGGCATCCAGCCCGACGTCCCCATGCCGTACTGGGGCTGGGGCACCATTCCGGACCAGTACGGGCGCCGGTGGGCAGACGACGACGGTGAGAGCCGGGCGCCGCGCAGGCCGAGCCGGCCGCACCCCATGCTGCTGCACACGTGGCCGGCCCAGGATCAGGTGCCTGCGGTCGATGTGCGCGACGTGCGCGCCGCGGTCGCGACCAACGATGCCGAACGGTTTCTCGACGCGGTGGCCGGGCACGACATCGACGACGCGCTGCAACAGGTGGGAACCGGCGTGCCGATGGCATTGGCGCACAAGCGACCCGAGGCCGAGCCCGTCGCGTTGTCGATCATCAACCGGCTGTCCTCGCGCGACGGTGCCGGTGACCAGGTGCTGGCGGAGGATCTGCTGGCCGCTCTGCGCGGGGAGCCACTGACCGGGCGAGCGATGCCGGTCGACCTCGACCTGCTCAGTTCCGAGCTGGAGGGTGATCCCGACCTGTCGACCGGTGGCTACGTCGACCTGCGGACCGGGGACGTGTGGAACGACGACGCGACCGATCCGATGATCGTCGGGGACGACGTCGCGATCGATGTCGATGACGAGCCGGACCGTTGGCTCCGCTTCGAGCGCATCGGCGCGCAGGACGGCTGGCGGGACATGGCCGACTTCGCGGAGCGGCAGCGCGACGCGGCAGTGCGACAGCGACTCGGTCGGGCGTTGGAGGGCAAGGGTGCCTTCCGTCGATTCCGTGACCTGATCCATGACGAGGACCTCGCGGAACCATGGAACGCGTTCTCCACCGACCGCCAGCTCGGCCGGGCCCGCGAGTTCATCGCCGACCAGGGCATCCGCGTGATCTCACCGCGCGTCTGAGGAGCACTCAGCGGAGGATGGTGTGGAGGGAACTACGCCAGGACATGCCGATGAGCGTGCGGGCTATCCGGGAAGAGGCGGGCACTCTAGGACTGCGATCGAGTTCCCGGGGAACAGCCCAAGGTGTGGATGCTCGGAGAAGATCTGGACTGCCTCGTCGTGCGAGTCCGCTTCCACGATGGTGTAGCCGGTCTTGGCGTCGGTGAAGTCCTCGACCCCCTGCGCGGTCACCAGCTTCTTCGCGTTCAGTGGGGCGCCAGGGTCGATGAGGGCGCGCTCGTTGGCTTGCGCCCACGACGCCCAGGCGTTCATGAACTCAGTTTGCTGCTGCTCGGTGAGTTCGGCTTTGCCGGCCTCATCAGCCGCGCCGTAGAAGATTGTGAGGAACTTGCTCATGCGCGGATGCTAACGGCGGCCGGCGGCCCGCTCATGCCGGCGGTCTCAATGGTTCATCGCAACACTTCCTTGATCCGAGGAGGTTGTGATGGCGCAGGGTTATCGAAGGGTGTCGCCGGCGCTGGAGGATGAGATCTGGAAGCGGCTGCAGGCTGGGCATGCGGCGAAGCCGACAGCGCGGGCGTTGGGGATTTCGACCAGTGGGGTGCATGGCTATCTGGTGCGGTGTGGCGGGATCCGGCCACCGGTTCGTCGCCGGGCGCCGGGCCGGTTGAGCCTGGCCGAGCGGGAGGAGATCTCGCGGGGTTTGGCAGCAGGGTTGTCGCTGCGGGCGATCGCGGCTGGTTTGGGGCGGGCGCCGTCGACGGTGAGTCGTGAGGTCGCCGGACATGGTGGCCGTCGCGGGTATCGGGCTGCGAAGGCTGACCAGCTGGCGTGGGCACGGGCGCGACGTCGGAAGGTGTGCAAGCTGGCCACCCGGCCGGTGCTGCGTGACATCGTGGCCGAGAAGCTGTCAGCCCGGTGGTCACCTGAGCAGATCGCGGGCTGGCTGAAGGCCACCTATCCGAACGACGCGGAGATGCAGGTGTCGCACGAGACGATCTACCGCACCCTGTTCATCCAGTCCCGCGGCGCGCTGCGCAAGGAGCTGACGGCGCATTTGCGGACCGGGCGGGTGATCCGACGCCCGGCGGGCACCCGGCTTCCGGACGGGCGTGGTGGGCGGCCCGGCATCCTCAACATCTCCGAGCGACCGGCCGAGGCCGAGGACCTGGCAGCGCCCGGACACTGGGAGGGCGACCTGGTCTTCGGCAAACGCATGTCCCCGATCGCGACGCTGGTCGAACGGTCCACACGGTTCGTGATCCTGGTGGCGCTGCCCGGTGGTCACAAGGCGGAGCTGGTCGCTGATGCGCTGGCCGCGAAGATCACCACCCTGCCTGCAGCGTTGACCCGGACTCTGACGTGGGACCAGGGCCACGAGATGGCCGAGCACGCCAAGTTCACCGACGCCACCGGCATCGACGTCTACTTCTGCGACCCCAAGTCACCATGGCAGCGCGGCAGCAACGAGAACACCAACGGGCTGCTGCGTCAGTACCTACCCCGAACGCTCGACTTCCGCACCCTCACCCAAGCCGACTTCGATGCCATCGCCGACCAGCTCAACGGACGACCTCGACAGACCCTCGGCTTCAAGACACCATCACAAGCACTAGCCGAGGTGTTG
>Ga0299913_10002616_pt1 | contig 14318 bp, 8 predicted proteins | sample RVTome_9_FD_201360 | JGI IMG/M metagenome (GOLD analysis project Ga0299913, IMG submission 201360) | Soil microbial communities from uranium-contaminated site in the Upper Colorado River Basin, Wyoming, United States - RVT155D38 (version 2) ... | reverse complement strand
TCGCGCGGGTCTGCGATCCTCTCGTCCGGGCCGATGATCTCCAGATAGGACGAGCTGCCGAGCGACACCAGCGCATTGCGTGTCCCGTACACCGGGTGATGACCGCCCGGGACAGCCTCGGTGCCGAACAGCTCCTCGACGAGGCGCATCCCCTCGTCCAGGTCCGGAGTCGCGAGCACCAGGTGGTCGACCCGCTCGAGAATCGGCGACGCGGAATTTTGAGAAGTTGTCGGCATGCTCCGGTCAGGGTATGGCAAGCGACAGAGCACTGCAATAAGGCACTGCTGTCGGCAAGGAGTGTAGAGTCTCCCTAGTTACCGGCCTCGCCCGTTTCGCGGACAATCCAGTCGAGGTAGGCGGGCAACCCGCCTGTTATCGGCACTGCAACGATTTCCGGAACGTCGTAGCTGTGGTTTTCCCGGATCGAGCGCATAGCAGCTTCGGCGGCTGCGGCCGATGTTTTCACGAGAAGCAAAATTTCCGCCTCACTGCGCACCTCGCCGTCCCAGCGATACCGGCTGTTGATGTTGATCTCCTGTACGCAAGCGGCCAGTCTTTGTTCGACAAGGCGCGTGCCGATGGTCCTGGCGACTGCGTCGCTGTCGACCGTGGTCATTATCAACATGGCTTTGCCGTTCATGGTGATGATCGGGCGGGAGTAGGCGCGAATGTGCTTATTCTGCGTTGCGACAACCGGCGGCGCAAATTGGCCGGTGGAAGACCGTGAGGGCGGTGAAACGGAAGCCGGTTCACCGGCGAAACCGGATCTTGACGAGCGTTAACCCGAAGGCCTCCGTATAGTAGTAGCCGGGTGGGGAATCGGCCTGCAAAACCGGAGTCGCGACGAGCGCTTCTACATAACAATCGGTAAAGGGCGGAAAGCATGATAAGAGGATTTGCTGCAACAAGCGGGCGGCTGCACGCAGTCGACAACCTGGTCGAGAGCTTCGATGGGGTCATCTGGATAGACCTCTCCAGCCCGACGCGCGACGAAGAACAGATGCTCGAGACGCTGCTTTCGATCGATATTCCGACCCGTGAGGATATGGAAGAGATCGAGATATCGAGCAGGCTCTATTACGAAGACGGCGACACGTTCATGACGGCCACGGTACCGGCAAAGGCGGACACAGACGATCTGCAGATGGCGCCGGTCACCTTCGTGCTCACCGGCGAGCGCCTCATTACCATCCGTTATCACCAGCCGCGAGCTTTCGAAACGTTTACGCAGCATGCGGCAAAGTCCAATCTCGGTTATACGAACGGCGAAATCGTCCTCATGGGGTTACTGGAAGCCATTGTCGATCGATTGGCCGACGTGCTCGAACGGGCGCAGCGGGAAATCGCCGCGATCTCGCGTGTCATTTTCGAGCAACCGGGCGCCAAGCGCAGCAAGAGCAAGGACCTGCAGCAACTGCTGCAGAGCATAGGGCGGAAGGGCGATCTGACGTCCAACGTCCGCGAGAGCCTGTTCACGCTGGATCGCGTGAGCGCGTTTCTCGCTCACATGACGATACAGCGCAGGAGCGACAAGGAAGTCCGCGCACGCATAAAGACGCTGGCGCGGGACGTGCACTCCCTCACGGAACATTCTTCCTCGCTCTCGCAGAAGAGCACGTTCCTGCTCGATGCCACCCTCGGCGTGGTCAACATCGAACAGAACGCCATCATCAAGATCTTCTCGGTGGCAGCCGTCGTGTTTTTGCCGCCTACGCTGATCGCTTCGATCTACGGCATGAATTTCCAGCACATGCCCGAGTTCAGGTGGCCTTTCGGCTATCCTTTCGCCCTCGGCGTCATGGTTCTCTCGGCGATTCTCCCCTACCTGTTCTTCAAGCGCCGCGGCTGGCTCTAGGATCGGGCCGCAACGTCCTCGTTCAAACCGGGTTTTGCTGCCAGCAACCGCAGTCGGAGCTCGCCCCGGTCTTCGTAAAGCGGTGCATGCAGATTGTGCAGTTCTTACAACCGCTGTAATTTATACGGTTGCTGCTGAAACCAGCCGGGGGCCGAGCCGTTACGGCTTGTTCCCGCGCAAAATTCCCCCTCTCCGGGGCTAAGGCCCCTCGCCTCAGGGCAGAGACATGGCTGCCCGGGCAGTTCCGGCGGCCGGCGCCGCCTGCGGACGCTCATCGCCCGACATGGCACGTTTTTTGAAACAACCTCTACGGAAGGCTGCCCGCGCGGCAGTGACGTGCCGCAGATGCGGAGACCGCTCACGCTGATCAGGATGCCGAAGCATGGCCGATGCCATAGACGCTACGTCCCCGGACTTTCGCGAGGATCGTGAAAGGTCTTTCGCCGGCTGGCTCCTGGTCATCCTTGGGGTTTTTATAGCCTTGGCGGGCGTCGCAATGGCGGCAGGCGGCATCTGGCTGATCAGCCTTGGAGGATCCTGGTATTACCTGCTGGCCGGCATCGGCCTCGCCGTGGCCGGCGTTTTGCTGCTGTTCGAAAGACTGAGCGGCGTCTGGCTATATCTCGCCGTCGTGGCCGCCACCGTCCTGTGGGCGCTCTGGGAAGTCGGGATGGATGCCTGGCAGCTCCTGCCGCGACTGCTGGCACTGGCGGTGCTGGCAGTGGTTCTCCTCTTTTTCATACCGCATCTGCGACGTCGCGCCGTGGCGCGGCGCCGCATATTGCATGAGACGCGGCAAGGCATGACCACCTAATCATGCCGAAAACGCCACGGAACGGCGGACGCATCTCCCCGGCACGCGAACCAGCATTTGCGGACTACAGAGGAGCGATCGAATGAGACGCGCCAAAGTGATCTGCGCCGCGCTATTGTTCGCGGCAGGACAACCTGCCATGGCGGAGGAGCCGGGCGACTGGGCTGTCTACGGGCGCAACAATGCAGCCACACGTTATTCGCCCCTCGACCAGATCGATCGGAGCAATGTCGATCGGCTCGAGCGGGTCTGGACCTACCGCACGAGAGACCTGCCTCCGGAAGACCTCGACGAGAAATGGGCCCCGGAAACGACGCCGCTGAAGGTGGGCGACACAGTGTATCTCTGCTCTGCGATGAACATCATGATTGCCCTGGATGCGGCCAGCGGCAGGGAAATGTGGCGCTACGACCCCGAGGTTTCGACCGACAACATACCCTACTCCGCCAGCTGTCGCGGTGTCGCCTACCACGCACAACCCGCGCTACCGGAGCAGCGGGCCTGCCGCGAACGTGTGATCGAGGCGACGCTCGATGCCCGCCTGATCGCCGTCGATGCATCCACCGGCGTCCCCTGCGCCGGCTTCGGCAACAACGGCCACGTCGATCTCCTGGTGGGAATGGGAGAGCCGGCGCCGGGCTTCGTCGCCGCCACGTCGCCGCCAACCATCGTGGCCGGCGTCGCGATCGTGGGGCATCAGGTGCTGGACGGCCAGAGAGAGGATGCGCCCTCGGGAGTGATCCGCGGCTATGACGCCGTCACCGGCGAACTGGTGTGGGCATGGGACCTGGGCCGCCCCGACGAAACCGGTGCAGGAGATACCGGCCCCTATACACCGGGCACGCCGAATGCCTGGACGACCTTCTCCGGCGATGAAGAACTCGGGCTCGTGTATGTGCCCATAGGAAATTCCTCGGTGGACTATTACGGCGGCAATCGCAGCGAAGAGGAAGGCAACTACTCCACCGCCCTGGTGGCGCTGAGAGCCGATACCGGCGAAGTGCAGTTGGCATTCCAGACAGTGCATCATGATGTGTGGGACTACGACCTCGGAAGCCAGGGTACCCTGGTCGAGTTTCCGATGGGCCGTGGCGCGACAGCACCGGCCGTCATACTGCCGACAAAAGCCGGTGACGTCTTCGTCCTCAACCGGCGGACCGGCGAACCGTTGACCGCGGTGGAGGAACGGCCGGTGCCGCCAAGCCCGCTGCCGGACGAATCGCTGTCTCCGACGCAACCGTTCTCGGTGCAGATGCCTACGCTTGCGAAACCGGAAATCAGGGAACGCGACACCTGGGGAATTTCTCCACTGGATCAGTTGTGGTGCCGCATCCAGTTTCGCCGCGCCAACTACGACGGCAGGTATACGCCGCCAAGCGTCGACAAACCCTGGATTCAGTATCCGGGATACAACGGCGGCAACGATTGGGGAGGGGTGTCCGTGGACGAGCAGAGGGGCATCCTGATCGCCAATTACACGGACTTTCCGATGTATAACCAGCTGGTGCCCCGCGAGGAAGCCGACGAGCAGGGCCTGGTAGCGCTTGGCGATCCCGGCGGATCGACCGAATCCGCCGGCACGGTACCACAGGCGGGCGCCCCTTATGCTGCAGCGATCCGGCCGTGGCGGACTTTCCTGGGCATGCCCTGCAAACGCCCGCCGTACGGAGGCATCATGGCGGTGGATCTGGAATCCCGCAAAGTTCTCTGGGACGTGCCGCTGGGAACCGCAAGACGCAACGGGCCTTTCGGCATACCCTCCATGCTGCCGTTCGTCATAGGCACGCCGAACAACGGCGGTCCTGCGATCACGGCGGGCGGCCTGATCTTCATCGCCGCCGCAACGGACAACCTCATTCGCGCCATGGACATCGAGACCGGCGAGGTGCTCTGGGAAGACACACTGCCGGCCGGCGGTCAGGCGACGCCCATGACCTATGAGGCGGGTGGAAAACAGTTCGTCGTCATCATGGCAGGAGGCCACCACTTCATGGAAACGCCCATCGGCGACTACCTGATCGCCTACGCCCTGCCGGACTGAGCCGGCGCCGGGGCCAGAGGTCCTTTGACAGGCATGGCGCCAGCCATCACCATCGCCTGCATGCGGGCCTGACGGCGCTTCAAAGAGAAACCCGAGATGTCGAACCGCGGAATCGCCTACCTGTGGCTATTGCTGATCGCTGCACCGATACACGCAGACGAACTGTCGGCCGAACGAATTCGAGACCTCACGGAACTGAACATCGATTCCGCGATAGACCTCTATCGCGAGTTCCTGAGCCAGCCCAACGACGCGAACAATCGCGACGACATACTTGCGCTGCTCCGATGGATGGAACCACGATTCCGGGCTCGCGGCTTCGAAACCCGGACGCTGCCGACCGCCGGCAGTCCCGTATTGTTCGCTCACAAGCCGAACGCTGTGGCGGAAAAGACCGTGCTGGTTTATCTGCAGGCGGACGGCCAACCGGTCGATCCCTCGCGGTGGCTACAGGACGATCCTTACACCCCGGTGCTGAAAGCGCAGCAGCCGGACGGCGACTGGGCCGCCATTCCCTGGTCGTCGCTGGACGACGCGATGAATCCGGAGTGGCGAGTCTTTGCCCGTTCCGCATCGGATTCCAAAGGGCCGATGACGCAGTTTCTCGTGGCAATGGACGTTCTGGAGCAGGCGGCCCATACACCTGCTTTCGATCTGAAGGTGATCGTCGATACCGAAGAGGAGCTCGGCTCGCCGCATCTCCCCGAAGCTCTCGTCGACAACCGTGAGTTGCTCGCTGCCGACATGCTGTTGATATTCGACGGTCCGCCGCACGCGTCGAACCGGCCGACCGTTTCTTTCGGCGCTCGCGGTATCGCCACGATCACGCTGACGACGTACGGACCGGAAGCGCCGCAACACAGCGGCCACTATGGCAACTTCGTACCGAACCCGGCTTTTGGTTTGGCACGCCTTCTGGCGTCCATGAAAGATGGCGAGGGGCGAGTGCAACTGCCCGGCTTCTACGACGGCATCACGCTCGACGAGGAACTGCGCGCACAGCTTGCGGCCGTTCCGGACGACGAGGAGGCTATCAAGGCCGGAATGGGAATCGCCGAAGTGGAGAAGGTTGCTCCGACTCTTCAGGAAGCGCTGCAATATCCGTCGCTCAATATTCGCGGCCTTTCCTCGGCCTGGGTCGGCCGCGAGGCACGCACCATCATCCCCGCCACTGCAACCGCCGAGCTCGACGTACGGCTGGTGAAGGAGTCGGATCCTGACACTCTCATCGGCCTTGTCCGTTCTCACATTGAGGAGATGGGCTTCCATATCGCCGATGGAGAGCCGACGGAAACCGAACGGCGAAAGCACGGGAAACTCGTAAGCTTCGAGAGCGACTTCAGCTACGCGGCATTTCGCTCGGAGTTCGACGACCCGCCGGGTCTGCTGGCCCGCGCCGCCATGCGAAATCTTTACGGCGAGGAACCGATACTCATCCGCACCATGGGCGGCTCGATTCCCATCGCGCCTTTCGTCGAGACGCTGAGCATTCCCGCCGCGATCGTGCCGACGGTCAACATGGACAACAACCAGCACAGCCCGAACGAGAACCTGCGGCTCGGCAATTTCATCGAAGGCATTGCGATACTAGCTTCCGTGCTGAGCCGCGAGGTGGATTGAGCGCGCTTTCGGGGAGCAGGACGAGCGCCGTCCCTATATCGACCGGTGGTCCGCGATACCACCCCGGGCCGCCGCACTGGCGGCTGGCCGCACATTCCATAACGCTTTTCGGCGGAGACGGCCGGATTGATCGAGAGGACTGCCCATTTTTTCCCACAACAGGCACAGCTTGCCGTGGCTCCGGCTAGTACTTCACGGCGACTTGCCTACACCGGGTCCTGGCTATACCTTTGGATGAAAAAAGAACAGTGGCACAGGAGCCACCGACAATGGGCAACGGTTGTGGGGACGATAAGAACGGGATCTGCCAGCGGCTGGCCGCCGTTGAACGAGGGGAACCGGGCGCCCTGGATGAACTCGTTGCGGCCGTATACCCGGAGCTAAAGCGCCTTGCGCATTTCCAGTTGGCGAAGGAACGTCCCGGGCACTCACTGAATACCACGGCGATTGTCCACGAAGCTTTTGTGCGGCTCGCATCGGGCAACAACAACTGGACCGACCGCGGACATTTCCTGCGAGCGGCGTCCACCGTGATGCGATACCTGCTGGTCGACCACGCACGCAAGCGCAGCGCCAACAAGCGCGGTTGCGGCAAAGCTCCGTTGACGCTCGAGGACGAACGATACTCATCCGATGATGACAGCATGGCGGTGCTCGCATTGGATAACGCTATAAGGGACATTGCGGAGATCGACCCACGTCTCGAGCAGATAATCGAGTGCCGGTAATTCGCCGGCCTGAGTGTTACCGATACTGCAGAGGCGCTCGGCATGGCAGTTCGGACGGTAGAGCGCGACTGGCAGCGCGCCAAAGGATATCTGCTGAAAGCGATGGAATCGGATGGACGTTGAACAGGATCCGCAACACCTTACTCGACCAGATTTTCACCGAAGCTCTTGGACTGACCGGCAGAGAGCGCGATGAATTCATCAGAGATCGCTGCAGAAACGACCCGGAACTCGAGCAGCAGATAATATTCCTGTTGCGAGCTTCGGAAGCGTCCGATGACGCGCTGGCGCAGCGCTTCGGCGATATTCGAGATCGTCTGTGGCAATCGGTCCTGACCGAAGAGGAGAACTCCGAGGAAGACCTTTCCGGGCAGCGCGTCAACGCGTGGTGGCTCGAAAAACGAATAGCGCGCGGCGGGCTGGCCACCGTTTACCTGGCGAGACGGGACGACGGCGCATTCGATCAGACGGGGGCATTCAAGGTCCTGCGCCGAGGGCTCGACACCGACGATCTCATCGCACGTTTCCGTGCGGAACGTCAGATCCTGTCCACGCTGGAACACCCATCCATCGCACAGATTCTTGACGGCGGCGCGTTGAACGATGGCCGTCCCTATCTGGTGCTCGAGTACATCGAGGGCTTGCCAATCACCAGCCACTGCAAGAAATATCGCGTAGACACTCGAGGCCGCATTGTGCTTTTAATCGAAGTGCTGCGCGCACTGCATCATGCGCACCGGCATCTGGTCGTGCACAGGGACGTGAAGCCATCGAACATCCTGGTCTCGGCCGATGGCCATGTATCGCTTCTCGATTTCGGTATTGCCAAGCTGCTCGATCCGCTGGCGCTGCCGGGTGCCTCGACGATGACGCGTACAGGGGTTTCCCTGCTCACCCCCGGTTACGGCAGTCCGGAACAACACGCCGGTGAAACGATAACGACGGCATCCGACGTTTACCAGGCCGGCCTGGTTATGTATGAGCTACTCGGCGGCAAGCGCCCGTTCGATACGCCGCGGCGAAGCGGTGATGCGGCTGCGATGCCGCCAAGACACCTTCTTCGCGGCACGCCGCAATACGCCGATGTTCGTGGTGACCTGGACGCGATTACGTGCAAAGCCATGCATGCGGACCCGGCACAGCGTTACGCTTCGGCCGACGAGATGTCGTCCGACCTCAGGCGATACCTCGATGGTCTTCCGGTCTTCGCCCGTCCGGATACCATACGCTATCGCCTGACGAAGTTGATAAAGAGGAAGCCGTGGTTACCGGCTGCGGTCACGCTAGCGGTCCTGGCGGTCGCACTCTACATTGCAGCGCTGACAGCTTATTCCAAACGTATCGCGCAGGAAGAACGGCTTGCGGCCGCGGCACAGCAGTTTATGGTCGATCTTTTCCGCAGCCCGGACCCTTACGCGCCCGCCGATGCTCGGAGTGAATCTGCTCCGCCACCGCTCCCGGCCGGGTGGCGGATTCGATTCTCTCTTGCGCTAAGGCTATCAGGTGGCATGCGTGCGGGCTTCGAAGGGGCTCCGGCGTACCCCCTCCTCGATCAGAAAAAAACCAATGGAGGAAGTCGTCATGGGAAAGAGCTTCGTATCTCATTCGTTCGCCATTCCCGCCGCCCTGCCTGCGATCGTCGATCAAATTGTGTCGTGCGCAGGTAAGCGCGTGCCTGGATCGGTTCCTGAGAGGAGATGCCGGTGAAAGGGAAGTTACTCCGATGGGCAGGCCTGGCCTGCGTTTCGCTCGTCGTGTACTGCGCCTCCCTCGATCGCGCGCATGCCCTTGCGCTGGATGATGCGAGCCTCTGCGTGGACGCGTCGGGGTTGCACTTTGACGCGACGGTGAGCGGCCAGCCGAACGAGATAATCTTTCGCATCACCGCTGACGCCAGCCCGTTCGTCCCGCCGGTCGAGCGCTTCGCGGTGAATTTCGACGGCACGACCGGCGAGATCACACGGCTGGCGCCCGTGGTCGAGACTCTCGGCGAGCCGCCGCTCGATCGCTGGCAGGATGGTCCCGTCGGCGATTTCGTTAATGACGAGGTCGAGCCAGGCGTCTGGCGGCTGACGGGCACGCTCCCGCACGGCGCCGATCCGATCGCGGCGGGTGACGAGATCTGGGGCATCGCATTGCGCTTCCCGACCGTCTTTTCGGGTCCACTGCCGGTCGCGTCCTGCGATACGGAACCGGCGGCCGTCGACGTGCCGTCCGCGCTCGCGCCGCTGCTCGATGGGCGTATCTCCTCCGGCGAGTGGGATTCGGCGGCGCGCCTCGATAGTCCCGGTGGATACATCGCCCTCCAGCACGACGATGTCCGGCTCTACGTTCTCATCAACATGCTGGACGACGACACCGATGACCCAGCGTATTCCGGCGGCGGCTTCGACCAGTTCTGGCTGATGTTTGACGTCGACGGGAATCAGGTTCGGACGCCTGGAGTCGATCGGCGCTATCGTCTGGATTCGGGCACCGGCAACCTGCGCTACGAGACTTTCTGCGAGGACTGCCTGTCCGGCTTCAACCCGCCGTCGTCGTCGAGCTTTTCGGCTCGCGCCGAGGGCTTCAACTGCTTCCTTGCCGACGACAGTGCGACGTTCCTGCCGTCGCCCTGTAACGCGCACCGGATCTGGGAACTGGGCATCGATCTGGAGGAAATCCGTGCTCGCGAGACGAAAATGGCTCGGCTGGGCTATCTCGTGCAGAGTTCGAGCCAGGATGTCGTAACCTTCCCCGCGAACCTCGACGATCTCGGCAGCTATCTCGAGCTGCAACTGCAGGGGCCCACCGCGGCCGGATCACTCGACGAGGACCCGTTCAGCGACCTCGGCTTCGAGGTCATCCAAGCCATCCAGGACGACTTCAATTCGATTCCGCTCGTTGCGGACAAGCCAACGGCGGTGCGGATCTTCCTGATTAAGGAGCGTGACGACCAGGCCTCCGGCATCGTGTCGCTGAAGGGTTCGCGCGACGGCATCGATCTTCCCGGGTCGCCGCTGGTCGCATACCGGTCGGCGCAAAACACCCGGGGCGGCGACCTGCGCAGCCAACAAACGGTCGGTACCTGGGGGTTGCAGGAGGATTGGACGAAAGGTTTCGTACAATTCGACCTGGCCGTCCGGCGTCCCTGGATTCAGACGACGGTGGCCCAGAATCCCGTGGTCGTCCCGTTCCTGGCGACCGAGACACCGACCTGGTGGACCGTGCCGGTCAATCTCGGCAGTGCCGAGAGCCCGATCCTGCCGTCTGACAATTTCATGCAGCGGGCCGAGACGGCCACGCTGGACGTATTCCCGGTCTCGACGACCAATTTTGTACGACGACCGGAACTCGTGACGGGACTGGTGAACTCGGGCCAGCTGAAAGACGAACTCAACGAACTCGACGCGCAGGCGCTGCTCGCCTGGACCCTGGGACTGCTGTTCACCGGACAGCCTCCGTTCCCGCTGCCGGACGCGATCGTCGGCGTCACTTCTCAATCCCTTTGCAGCAACGCTAATTGCACCAGGTTCGCCGGAGGTTCCTCCGATCCGACGTGGTTGAGCGGCAACGGTCGCGTGGTCTGGGCGGGGGCCGCGGCTGGGAATGGAGACATGGTTTTCGCGCACGAGCTCAACCACATCCTCGACAAGTCGACCAGCGGTACCTGGGGACGTCACGCCCCGGGGTGCGGCGCGACCGGCATCGACCCGAACTGGCCCCTGTCCGGCAACGCGATCGACGAGTGGGGGCTTCGGGTGCGGGACGGCCGGCTGGTCCTCCGGTCGACGCCGGATCTCATGTCCTATTGCACGGCCTTTTCCGGCCAGGTGCAATGGATCTCGGAGTACCGGTGGCAGGCCTTGCTGGACGAGCAGCTTGCGATCTCGCCATTGCAGCTTGCATTCAGCTCAAGCTCCATTCAGAACACCGCAAGCACGGCGTCGGCCACGGGCATTTCGGACACCTATTACATTCGCGGCCGGGTGTTTCGCTCCGGTGAGGGCGAGATCGACCCGGTGCGGACGTCGCCGGGCACGACCACGCCGATGGGGAATACCGGAACGCATGCCCTCCGGGTGACGGGCTGCGCCGGCGAGGTGCTGTCGGAGCACCGCTTCACGCCCGCTTTCGTGGACGTCGAAGGCGAACCGCAGTCGCTGCACCCGTTTCTGGTGAGGCTGCCTGCCGCCGGCTCCGCCTGTGCGATCCAACTGGTCGTCGATTCGAGCGTGCTGGCGGAGCGGCTCGTGACGCCCAATCCGCCATCCGTTCGGGTGCTGTCGCCAAACGGGGGCGAAGCGGTGTCCGGCGAGTTCATTGTCTCGTGGCAAGCCGGCGATGCCGACGGAGACGAACTCAGCTTCACGGTGCTCTACTCGCCGGACGATGGCACTACCTGGCGGCCGGTGGCGGGCGGTGTCACGTCGAACTCGATCTCCGTGGATGCCGGCACCCTTCCGGCCAGCGAAACGGGGCGGATCCGGGTCATCGCCACGGATGGGGTCAACACCCGTTTCGACGACTCGGACGGACCCTTCACGGTCCAGCCGTCCGCGCCGCGGGTTGCCATTCTCGGCGTAGCGCCGCATGCCCTCGTCGAGGCGGACACGTGGCTGGAACTCGAAGGCGCAGCTCATGGGCCCGGGGGAGAGCGGCTGGAGGACGCCGGGTTTACCTGGTTCGTCGATGGCGAACCGGTCGGGCTCGAATCCCACGTCGCCCTCCGCCTGACGCCGGGCGCCCACGAAATTCGCCTCGAGGTGACGCCAGACGAGGGGCCGCCCGGCGCGGCCGCGATCGAGGTGACCGCCTTCTCGGGCCCGTTCGCGGCCGACCCGACCGGCGATGCGCCGCCATACATCGATCTCCTCGGGATCGCGCTGGAGAGCGATGCGGACGAGCAGCGTATCGAGTGCGAACTGACCGTGGCCACCGGCAGTGGGGGACTGGTCGACAAGTCGGAGTTCGTCTGCCATCTCGACTTCGACGACGAGCAGTTCGAGGCGCAGACCGGCTGCGATGCGGACGATAACGGCCTGCTCGATGGCGTCTATCGGCTCGGCACCAACGGCGTCTGCGAAACGGCCGACTTGAGTCTGAAGTTCCGACCCGGCCACAGGGCCGAGTGTACCGGCGCCGGATCGGTTGCCTGCAGTGTCGAAGAGTTTGGCGCCGATGGCGCGTCGGACACGATCTGCGACGGCGAGATCGCAGGAGTCGCCGCGGCCGGCTGCAGGCTCCGAATCAGCGCGGCGCTGGACGAGATCGGCGCTCGGCGTGACGAGCGTTGCGGCGACAGCGAATGTCTGGGTGGCAGGGACTCGGATACGGGGGCCTATCCGGTCTACGTCTTTGCCGAGGCCCGTCTGCCTCCGCTCAAGGATCGGTCGCCCGACACGGATGACGGCGAGGCGCCCGATGCGGAAAACGAGGTCCGGCTGATCTTGCTGCCGGGGCCGCCCCCGTAGGCGACCGACTGAAGAACGGCCTCATGCTGTGTGCCCTGATTCCGGCATGCATTCGACATGGACGACGCGAGGCGGAAAACGCCGCCGGAGAATGCGGCGCAAAGCAAGCCGAGGAGGAGAATCGTTTGACCAATGGCGTTGCTTCATCAGGTGCTCACGCGGATAGGGGCGTGTTCACGCGCGTCGGTCTCGGGTGCGATCTCGCACTCCCCGTAAAACCCCCTTCCAGTCCACAGCGGAGGACCGAAACTCGTGTTGTGTCGCGTTGGCAAGTCCCGGGTCAGGCGGAAACGACAGCCGACTCGACTCGAAGTCGGTTCTGCAAGACTGCTGACTCCTGGTTCTATAGCGCAAATCGGCGCTACCACCGCCACTGCCGCGGCCGATCAGACGCAGGAACAACCGGTATGCTTTCGGAGAAGGATTGCGGTCTACACCCGTATATCAACCACCACGTCGCCGTCTCGGCGCAGCACGTTCACGGCTACGTCGTCGCCGCGGCGTCGTAACAGCAGGTCTATCGAAGCACTGGAGTCCAGCCGCAGGTTGCGTAGCAATACTTCGTCGAGAAACTCGGGGAGGCGCGGATGATTCATTACGATGGCCCGATTGCGGATATCGAAGCTCAGTCCGAGGCTCGCCTGGAGCAATGCGAGCGGTGTCGCAGCGGCCCAGGCCTGGGGAGAGCAGGCGACCGGATAAAAGGTCGGCCCGCGCCCGAGCCGGCGCCTGAAGCCGCAGAACAGTTCCGGCAATCGGCGGAGATTCATGAAACTCGCGGCGCGAATGAGCCCCACGAAAATATCCTGCACGGCGTCGGTACGGAGATATCGCGCCAGCCCGAGCGCGATCAGCGCGTTGTCGTGCGGCCAGACCGAACCATTGTGGTATGACATCGGGTTGTAGCGCGCTTCGCCCGAGGCAATCGTGCGAATGCCCCAGCCGCAGAAAAAATCCTGGCCCAGCAGCTGGTCGGCGACTTGCCCGGCGCGTTCATCCGTGGCGATGCCCGACAGCAACACGTGGCCGGCGTTCGAACTTCGCACGGCGCAGGGCTCCTTGGCGCCATCGAGTGCGATGACGTAATTGCCGATTTCGTCAGACCAGAACCTGTTTTCGAAGCGCGTCCGCAACGCTTCCGCCTCTGCAACCAGTCTTGCGCCATCGGCGTGATGACCGAGGGCGCGGGCTACGCGTGCAATCGCTCTCTTCGCGGCATAGACATACGCCTGCACCTCGACCAGGGCGATCGGACCTTCGGCGAGGCATCCGTCGGCGTGGAAAACCGAGTCCGCGGAATCTTTCCAGCCCTGGTTCACCAGACCGTCCGGCCGCTGCGACTGGTACTCGAGGAAGCCGTCACCGTCGGGATCGCCAGCCCCGTCGATCCAGGCGAGCGCAGCCTCGATGTTCGGCCACAGGCTTTGCAGTGTATCTATATCACCGGTGCGCTCGTAAAAACGGCCGGCCAGCAGCACGAACAAAGGCGTTGCGTCGACGGTGCCGTAGTAGCGCAAAAACGGCACCTGCCCGGTGCGGGAGAGTTCGCCGTCACGCATCTCATGCAGGATCTTGCCTGCTTCCGCATCCGCCGACGGATCGTCTTCCCGCGCCTGTGTGCGGCTGAGAAAATGCAGCACGCCGCGAGCGACGTCCGAATCGACCCACAGCATCTCGAGTGCCGTGATAATTCCGTCGCGGCCGAACGGCGTGCTGAACCACGGCACGCCGGCGTACGGGTATGAGCCGTCCTTGGTCTGGGTGATCAGCATGTAAAGGTCGGCAATCGAGCGACGAACTATCTCAT
>Ga0299913_10002615_pt1 | contig 14319 bp, 11 predicted proteins | sample RVTome_9_FD_201360 | JGI IMG/M metagenome (GOLD analysis project Ga0299913, IMG submission 201360) | Soil microbial communities from uranium-contaminated site in the Upper Colorado River Basin, Wyoming, United States - RVT155D38 (version 2) ... | reverse complement strand
CTTGAGCATGTCGCCGGTCACGAGGCGGGGATGCCCCGCGGCGACGACGAGGACATCGGCCATCCGGACCTTGGCGGGCAGGTCCCTCGTCTTCGAGTGGCAGACCGTGACCGTGGCGTTCTCCTTGGTGAGCATGAACGCAAGGGGCATCCCGACGACCGGCGACCGCCCGATGACGACCGCGTCGGCGCCCTTGAGCTCGACGCCGGACCGGTGGACCATCTCGAGCGCGGCGTGCGCGGTCGCGGGGATGAAGCCCTCGTAGCCAGCGCGGAGGAGGCCCGCGTTCAGCGGGTGGATGCCGTCGATGTCCTTCAGCGGGTCGATCGTGTCGACGACGGTCCGCAGCCGGACGCCCTCGGGCAGCGGCATCTGGACGATGATCCCGTTGACCTTCGGGTCGTCGTTGAGCCGGAGGATCGCGGCGGCGAGCTCGCGCTCCTGGTCCGCCGGCGTCTCGCCGGGGACGTCGACGAACGAGGCGTCGATCCCGACCTGCGCGCAGGCCTTGAGGATCCGCTCGAGGTAGACCATCGACGGAGCGCTGCGACCGCAGACGACCACCGCGAGGCCGGGCGGATGGCCGTGCTCCTGCGCGTACGCCGCCGAATCGGCCGCGACACGCTCGCGGATCTCAGTCGCGAACGGCGCGCCTTCCAGGCGGCGGGCAACCGCGGCGCCGCCGGCCGCGCCGGTGCTGGGCGGGGAGGTTGCCGGCGGCGTCACCGCGTGGGCCACGCCGGCACCGCCTCGAGCGGTGCCCGTGTCTCGCCGCGCTCGACGACCTCGCGGACCGTGTGCGCGACGGTCCTCGCGTCCTGGAGAAGCTGCTCCACCCGGGCGCCCGTCGCGTCGGTCCACTCGTTCGTCCCGATGAGCGGCAGGTTGACGAGGACATTCGCAGCAGCGCCGTCCGCCGCCGCCTCGAGGAGCAGGGACGCCACCCGAAGGTCCGAGGACGCGTTCCTGTTGGAGCGCCCGGCAAGCGACTCGGCGATGCCGAGCGCGTCGACGCAACGCTCGACGCACAGCAGCGGGATCTCGGCGGCGACCTGCGCCGCCTCGCGGATCTCGCGATCACGGAGCTCCTGGTCCGTGAACGACTCGCGCGGGAGCTTGAGCGCGATCGCGCAGGCGGCGTACGCGGCAGCATCCTCGTCGGCAAGGCGGAGCAGCTCGTCCGAGAGGGCTCGCGCGGCAGGGACTGCCGCCTCGCACAGCTCGGCGTGGTCCGCGTACTTCGCACGACCCTGGGTCAGCTCCGCGACCATCGCCACGAGGGACGCGCCCAGGGACGCTGCGACCGCCGACGCACTGCCGCCACCTGGCACTGGCTCGGGGGACGCGAGTCGCTCGGCGAACTGCCCGAGCGTCAGGTCGCGAAAGGATGAGGGTGCTTGCACGCCCGAGATTATGCGGGCGCGGAGGCCACAGACGGGTGGGCGGAGGCGGAAGCGCGCGGTACCGGCACGCGCATCCGCTCCCGCTCGGTCACCGGCTCGTGAGGAGCGAGCCGGCTTCGGCCAGCCCAGGGTACCGAACCGGCGCCGGCGCCGCCGCGGTCGATTTGCGACGGCGCCGGGTATGAATCCTGACGCGAGGTGGCGAGCTCAGCCCAAGGCGGGGCCGAGCACGTCGCGAGCGACGTCAGGTGCCTGAGCGATCGCGCGCAGGACGACGCGGGGATGGCCCGTCAACGAGCGTCAGGCGGCGCGAAGGTTCTCCATTCCCTCGACGGTCCAGCGGCGAGATCGATGGCGGAACGCCAGCTGCAGGCGGGCGTCCGCCGTCTCGACCTCGAACAGCGTCCGCGGTCCGGTCACGACCGGGAACGCGGCGCTCTCGTCACGCACCCCGAGGACCTCGAGGACGCGCAACCGTCGGCCGTGCAGTGTGACCTCACGCGGCCGCCCATCGAACCAATCCGCGCGAACACGGACCTCCAGCGGCTCGACTCGGACCATCGCCATTTCGCGGCTCCTTTCGGGGGCGCTACGCGAGCTCCGGTCACCGGGCACTGGTGCCGTGAACGCCTGTTCGATTTCGGTCGGAGCGTAGATCGAACAGTTGTTCGATGTCAAGCCCCAGCTCAGTCGTCGAACGCATCCTCCAGCGGGGCAGTGTCAGCTTGTCTGTCACGACCCTGCGGACGCTTCTTACCCGTCCGCTCGACGTCCTCGGCGAGGTCCCCGCGGTGCTCGACCGAGCTCCCGAAGTCGCGCTCGAAGGGGGCAGGCACGCCCGCCCGCAACAGCCGCGCCCGCGTCACCGCCCGCGTCCCGAACCGCTGCCGCAGCTCGTCCGCAGCCTCGATGACCTTCCGGCGCCGCGCATCCTCGATCTCGAACAACCCGAGCTGCTCGCGCGCCCCGAACGCCGACGCCGCCACCCCGAGCAGCCGGATCCGCTTCCCGCGCATCTCCGGCCGGGCGAGCTCGAGAGCGGCCCGCCAGATCGGCTCGGTCATGTCCGATGGCTCGGCGAGGCCGCGCTGACGGGTGATCGTGTGGAAACCGCTGTCCCGGATCTTGACCGTGACCGTGCCGGCCTTGAGCCCGGCGTGCCGGAGCCGGCCCGAGACGCCCTCGGACATCGCGAGCAGCGTCCGCTCGAGGACGTCGATGTCGGCGGTGTCCTCGTCGAACGTCATCTCATGGCTGACCGACTTCGCCGCGTCGGGGTTGTCGACCGGGTCGGGATCGACCCCGTGCGCCCGATCGACCAGCGACGCGCCGTGCTTGCCGAACCGGCGGACGAGGGCCGACCGATCGACGGCCGCCAGGTCCCCGATCGTGACGACGCTGAAGTCGCGCAGCGCGGCCGCCGTCGAGGCCCCGACGCCCCACAGCCGGGAGATCGGCAGTGGTGCCAGGAACTCGGCCTCGCCGCCGGGCTCCACGACGACCAGACCATCGGGCTTAAGCAGGTCGCTCGCGATCTTCGCGACGAGCTTCGTCGTGGCCACGCCCACCGACGCGGTCAGCTCCTGCTCCGCCCGGATCGCGTCCTTGATCAGCCGGGCGATCGCCGGGCCGCCGCCGAACAGCCGGCGCGAGCCGGTCACGTCGAGGAACGCCTCGTCGATCGAAATCGGCTCGACGAGCGGCGTGAACCGCCGGAGGATCGCCATGATCTCGCGGCTCGCCGCCTGGTAGGCGGCGCCGCGGACCGGCACGAAGATGCAGTCCGGGCAGAGCCGTTTCGCCGTCCGGATCGGCATCGCCGAGTGGACGCCGAACGTCCGCGCCTCGTACGAGGCGGCGCTCACGACCCCACGATCGTTCGTCCCGCCCATGCCGACCGCCAGCGGCTTGCCGCGCCACTCGGGGTGGTCGCGTTGCTCCACCGCGGCGAAGAACGCGTCGAGATCGACGTGGAGGATCGTTCGAACGCCGGCAGGCGCGGTCACGCGCCCATTGTCGACCTCGACCGTGTCAGCTCGAGTGGCGGAAATGGAGGCGCCGGTTGGCGTCGTCGAGCACTGTAGCGGCCCGCAGGCCGGACTAGCCCTTCGGCTCGACGACCACCGTGACCTCGGGCGTCATGCCGCTGAAGACCTTGATCGCCACCTTGTACGTGCCGAGGGTCTTGAGCGGCTCTTCGAGCTCGATCTTGTGGCGGTCGACCGTGATCCCCCGCCGGCCGAGCGCCTCGGCGATCTCCTTCGTCGTGATCGAGCCGTAGAGCTTGCCGCCCTCGCCGACCTTCACGCCCATCGTCAGGGTCGTCGATGCGATGCGCGTGGCCGCGACCTCCGCCTCGCCGCGCTCGCGCTGGCGCTTGTCCTCGCGCGACGCGATGTCGTGCTGCCAGGCGCGGTAGGCGCCGCCAGCGGCCGGAACGGCGAGCTGGCGCGGGATGAGGAAGTTCGTGGCGTAGCCGTCGGCGACGTTCTTCATCTCGCCCGACCTGCCGAGCTTCTCCACGTCCTTCGTCAGGATCACCTTCACGCGATCGAACCCTCCACGAGCTGCCTGGTCTGGGCCGGGCTGAGCCCCCGGCTGTGTGCGCCATTGCGAGCGCTGCGGGCGCCGTCGCGGGCGTCGCTGAGCCAGCGACGGAGCTGGGTCGGCAGGCCGGTCTGGTCGATGGCCTCCGCGACGAAACGCACGCCATCGGGGATGCGCCGGGCAGCCCGGCGGATCGGGCTCGGGACCAGGCGGCGGACGCGCGCGACGTCCTCGTCGTACGCGACCCGGGGAATGCCCGCGAGCTCGAGCTTCTCGGCGAGGAGGTCCTCGTCGAGACCGTCGACGAATACGTCGATCGCCAGCGCGACGACGACGAGGTCGTCCAGCTGGCCGAGCAGCGGCACGCGGTCGGGCACGATGTCCCGCCCGAGCGCCACGTAGCCGAGCGCCCCGCCGAGGAGCGCCTTGCGCCCGATCGGCACGCGCTCGTCGGTGATCAGCGACCAGATGAGGCGCGCGTACAGCGGCGCCCGACCCGCGAGCGGCATGAGAGCGGCAGCCGCGATCATGCGCCGGATGCCCGGGCTGCGGCCCTTCCGGCGCCCGTTGCGCGTGTCGTCATCGTGGATCGCCCGCTTGTCGCGAGGCATGCGTCGCGGTCCTCCTGCGGTCGGGATCGGGAAGTCTACCAGCGAGCGTGTCCGACGCCAGTTGCGGGCTCGGACCTTGACGGACGTCCAGCGCGCGGCGAGGCTGGCGCCCGACACAGCGCGGGGGAGGTTCGATCAGGCGATGGGTTCCAACACTGCACAACGAATCGGCGGGATGCTGCTCGCCACGCTCCTGGTCGCCGGCTGCGGTCAACCCGGCTCGTCGACCCCTCCTGTCGCGACGGCAACTGCCGCGGCGGTCACCAGCGCGGAGCCGACGGCGCTGCCCACGCCGGACCCGACCGTCGAACCGACGATCGAACCGACGGACGCCCCCACGGAGGAGCCGGTGGTGACGCCGGTGCCGATCGATCCGTCGTGCCCCAACGCCACCGACGAGATCATCTCGGTCCAGGAGTACGTCGACGCCCCGACGAGCTGCTTCCGGTATGGCGTTCAGGTCCGCGGCTGGCTGGACACTCCCCCGCCGATCGGCTTCCTGCCGCCCATCGTCAAGCCGTCGTGGCTCTACTACCCCGGCGACTCGGCGGCCTCGCTGTGGCATCAGCCACCGCCCGAGCCCGACCACGTCTGCGCCAACGGCGAGGACTGCTGGTGGTTCTTCCCGCACATGGATCCGAACGTCGGCCTCGACTTCGAGCCGCTCGACCGCTGGGTGATCCTCACCGGCCACACGCGCGATCCCCGCGCCAAGAACTGTCACTACGAGGGTGAAGGGCCCAACCCGAACCCGGAGCTGGTCGTGATCTGCGGCCGGCAGCTCGTCGTCACGGCGATCCAACCCGCACCTTGACATCGAACACTCGTTCGATATGATGCTTGCGGCCCGCCCCCAAAGGGAGTCGCGAGTGACGAGACACGACGCCGACCGGAAGCTGAAGATCCTCCACTACATCGCCGCGACCCTGCGCGCGCGGGGCTATCCGCCGTCGGTCCGCGAGATCGCACTGGCGGTCGGGCTGAGCTCGACGTCGGCCGTTCACCACCACCTGATGATGCTCGAGCGCGAGGGCTTCCTCGAGCGCGGCGCGGCGCAGTCGCGCGCGCTCCGGCTCACGCCCACCGCGGCCATCGAGCTTGGGCTGACGCACGAGCTCGTGCCGCAGGCCATCACATCAGAGGCGTACGTGCTGCCCGTGATCGGCGAGATCGCGGCCGGCGGCCCCATCGAGGCGTACCAGGACGCCTCGGAGACGATGGCCGTCCCGGACCTGCTCGCACCGTCAGGCGACGCGTACGTCCTCAAGGTCCGCGGCGATTCGATGATCGAGGAGCACATCGCGGACGGCGACTTCGTGCTCATCCGCCCGCAGACGACGGCCAGCAACGGCGACATCGTCGTGGCCCAGGTCGAGGACAACGCGGTCACGCTCAAGCGCTTCTTCAAGGAGAAGGACCGCGTCCGCCTGCAGCCCGCGAACCCGAACTACCCGCCGCAGTTCTACGACGACGTGCGAATCCAGGGAAAGCTGATCGGGGTCATTCGCAGACTCGATTAGGCCTGCTCTGACCCGTCGAGCAGGGACTCCGCGGATCGCGATGCCGTGATCGGGTCCGCATGTCGGCCCGCGATGCGCCACCCGTCCGCCTCACGCCGCACGACCGTGCTGACCCGGAGCGATCACGGTGCCATCTCGTCGGACCGAGGTGCACCCGTCGGCGGCGTTGTCGAAATTCGACTATCCACCGCTCATCCACATGGTTTCGCACCGCCTTCCACGGGACTGACGGCCGCTTGCGACGAAGTCGTGGACAAGCCCCTTCCGCGGCGGCGGCCCGGCGGTGACAGTCCGTTGTCACGACCAACCGCCATCCTGGGGGCACGTGATCGATCGACTCCCGCCGCATAGTCTCGAGGCCGAGCAGTCGGTGCTGGGCGCCATCCTGATCGACCGGGAGACGATCATCGAGATCGCCGAGTTCCTGCGGCCGGAGGATTTCTACCGCCAGGCGCACGGCAGCATCTACAAGGCGATGCTCGAGCTGTTCGAGCGTCGCGAGCCCGTCGACCTGGTCACTGTCGCCGAGTCGCTCGAGCGGAGCGAGAGCCTCGAGCAGATCGGCGGCCGGTCCTACCTTTCCCAGCTCTCGAACCAGACGCCGACCGCTGTCCACGCCGTCCAGTACGCGCGGATCGTCGAGCGCAAGGCGGTCCTCCGGAACCTGATCGGCGCAGCGGGCAAGATCGCGGGCATCGGCTATGAGGACCCGGCGGAGATCCAGGAGGCGATCGACCGGGCAGAGTCGGAGCTGTTCCAGGTCTCGAACCGGCGGATCACCGCCGGCTTTGCCCAGCTCCGCGACCTCCTTCATTCCGCGTACGACCGGCTCGACTACCTCCACGCCCACCGGGGCGAGCTGAGCGGGATCTCGTCGGGCTTCCTGGACCTGGACCAGCTGACGACCGGCTTTCAGAAGAGCGACCTGATCGTCGTCGCCGCCCGGCCGAGCGTCGGCAAGACGAGCTTTGCGTTGAACATCGCCGAGCACGCCGCGGTCCGCGAGAAGAAGACGGTTGGCGTGTTCAGCCTCGAGATGAGCAAGGAGCAGCTGGTGCTCCGCCTCCTGTCGAGCGTCGCGAACATCGACTCGAAGCGGCTCCGATCGGGCTTCCTTGAGGAGCTCGATTTCGCCCGAATCGCGCCGGCGATGAACGACCTTTCGGAGGCGTCGCTGTACATCGACGACACCCCGAACATCACGTCGATGGAGCTTCGGACGAAGGCCCGCCGCCTGCAGGCCGAGTCCGGCCTGGATCTCGTGATCGTCGACTACCTGCAGCTGATGCAGGCCACGACGACGAACCGCGACGCGAACCGCGTCCAGGAGGTCAGCGAGATCTCGCGCGGCCTGAAGGCGCTCGCCCGCGAGCTGTCCGTCCCGGTGATCGCCCTGTCCCAGCTGTCACGCCAGCCGGAGATGCGCGAGTCGAAGGAGCCGCGCCTCTCGGACCTGCGCGAGTCGGGCGCCATCGAGCAGGACGCGGACCTTGTCGTATTCCTCTATCGCGAAAAGGAGAAGGTCGGCGAGGAGGCCGACATCGACGGCGAGGTCCTCAACGTCAAGCTCGCCAAGCACCGCAACGGCCCCACCGGCGACATCCAGCTCTGGTTCCGTAAGAGCCAGACGCGGTTCCAGTCCTACGCGGGCCAGCGCTACGCCGAGACCGCCTAGCCGAGATCGTCGGGGAGGAGCGGGCGGAGAGCGAAGCTGTACAGGTCTTCGCCGTGCTGGAGCGCGAAGCCGCTGACGCCGCTGGCAACGTTGTCGATGCCGAGCGCGGCGACCTCGTCCAGCGTCATCTGGCGGGTGCGGAAGAACTCGTTCTCGCCGCCGAACTCGTCGGGCGAGATGTCCGGCCACGGCCAGTCGACGACCGGTCCGAATGCCTGCTCGGTCGGGATGAGGACGCCGCTGTAGCCAGTTGGCACGTACGGCTGCTCGTTCACGAGCGTGTCGAACGTCCGGAGCTTGTCGGCGAGACCCGCCAGCGCGGTGATGACCTGGAGGTTCTTCGGGTGCATGTCGGGCGACAGCCCAATGACCTCGACCCGCTTCGGCTCGGGAATGCCGCCCGCGTTGATCGTGAAGATCGTCGACGGGATGTCGGCGCCCATCATCTCGTTGTATGGCCCGACCGCAGCACCAAGGCCGCCCGGCCCAATGGCTTCGGCCAGCAGGGCCTGGATCGTCCCCTCGTCGAGCCGCGTGATCATCAATGGCGTCGGGCGGATGAGGTCGTCGCTGGACTCCGGCAGGGTGGATTGGTTGTCGCGCCAGATCACGGTGCCGTCGCCATACAGCGTGAAGGTCGGCGTGTAGGTCACGTTGAACTCGATCGGCACGAAGCCGCCGATCTCCTCGAGCCGGAGGACGACGTCCATCGCTCCCGTCGGATGGGCGATCGCGCCCTCGATCGTCGGGCCGGTGGTCGGGCCGGCCGAGGGTCCCGCGCTCGGGCCGGCGGTCGGGCCCCCGGACGGGTTCGCCGTGGCGGGCGCCCCGGGCGAGCAGGCGACGGTGAGGACGGCCAGGAGCGCAGGGACGGCGAGGAGCCGCCCGCGTCGAAATGGGCGTGGGGCGCCAGGCCCCGTGGGGATGTGGGTCATGCCTGCAGGACGGCGCTCGCCTCGCCGCGGTTCCCGCGACCTAGCGAATGACGCGGAAGAGCCGCCGTTGACCCATCGCAACGAGCGACCGCTCGCACCCCCGTCATCGGCGCCGGACCCCTTGACGCGGCCCGTACAGTCTCCCGCAGGGTTCCGGACCGTCCCCGTTCGGAGGAGAACGGGCGCCGGTCAGCTCGGGGGAGCGGAACAAGCTCCGACCCTCAGCGGAGGACTGCCACGGTGTACGAGGACCGGACGCTCACCTGCCGGGACTGCAACGACAGCTTCATCTTCTCGGGCGGCGAGCAGCGCTTCTTCGCCGAGAAGGGCCTGGTGAACCAGCCCCAGCGCTGTGCCAGCTGTCGGGCCAACGCGAAGCGCGTCCGGATGGGCGGGCCGCGCGAGTACCACGCGGCGGTCTGCAACTCGTGCGGCAATCAGGCAATGGTGCCGTTCGCACCCCGAAGCGACCGACCCGTCTACTGCAGCACCTGCTTCGACAAGGTCCGCGCCGGCGTCATCGAGCCCGCGCCGGCGCCCGTCAGCAGCTAGTCCGCGCCGCGCGCCGCAGCGCGGCGCGCGCTACATCGGAGGAGGCGAGATGAGCGTGATCATTGTTCGAGAGATGGTCGGGACAAGCCCGAAGTCGTGGAGCGACGCCGCGCGACAAGCAGTGGCAACCGCGGCACGCACGGTCCGGAACATCAAGACCATCGAGGTCGTGAAGTCCACGGCCATCGTGGAGGACGGCGAGATCGTCGAGTACCGCGTCGACCTCAAGATCGGCTTCGAGTACGAGGGCTGACGAGCGGAACCGACGCTCGGACCACATTTCCACAGGCAATCCACCGCTCCGTAATCGAGGGGTGAGCGGCGCTCTCCAAGATGCCGGCCATGCCCAGCCGCGCAGGCGCGCGCGCCGTTGACACGCGGCGCGACGCCTCCCTACCGTTGGCCCCGCCAGATCGGCCCCAACAGGCTGAACCGCACCCGACCCGGGGGCTGAGCGGGCCTGCGCGGCCGACCGAACCGACACCCGATCCTCGCGTCCGGCGAAGGCGCCCTCGGCTCGTCGTCGAGGGAGTCCGGCCCGCCCTCGCCTCCGACCCAGCGACCCCCGGAGGCAACCTCGGCGAGATGCCCGAGTACCCGGTCCAGATCGGCAAGGTCCAGGCGCCCGCGCTGCGAGAAGAGACGCTCGCGCGGGAGCGCCTCCTCGAGTGGCTGTCGATCAAGATCCACCGTCGGGTCGTGCTCCTTGTTGCCGAGGCCGGCTACGGCAAGACGACCCTGCTCGCCGACTTCACGCGACGCACTCGCGTTCGAACGCTCTGGTATCGGCTGGATCGGGGCGATCGCGACTGGGTGGGCTTCCTCGCCTACCTCGTCGCGGCGGTTCGGGTGCACGTTCCGGCCTTCGGCACCGCCACGAGCGGGCTGCTCCGCGAGACGGCGACGTCGGCGCCATCCCTCGACACCGTGCTTGACACCTTCCTTCGCGAGCTGGGCGGCGTGCCAGGCGAAGCCTCGGCCCTCGTGTTCGACGACTTCCACCTCGTCGACGACTCGCCCGAGGTGCGGCACATCATCCGCGAGCTCCTCAACCGGGGTCCCGATCGCATGTCGTTCGTGTTCGCCACCCGGCGCGAGCCGCCGATCCGCCTCGCCCGCCTCCGCGCCCAGGGCGAGGTCGCGGAGCTGCATACGGACGACCTCCGGTTCGACGCGATGGAGACCGAGAGGCTCTTCCGCGACACGTACGACCTGCCTATCGAGCCGGCAATGCTCGCCGAGCTCGGCCGTCGCACGGAGGGCTGGGCCGCGTCGCTGCAGCTCGTCCGCGCCGCTTTGAACGAGCGCGACCCGGCACAGATCCGCGCCTTCATCTCGTCCCTCAGCGGCGCCGAAGGCCACCTCTACGACTACCTGGCCGAGGAGGTGATCGGCGACCTACCGGCGGACCTCCAGCAATTCCTCATGCGGACGTCTCTGCTCGACGCCGTCGATCTCGTGCTCGGTCCCGTCGCCGCCGGCGTGTCCATCGATGAAGCCCGCGCCTTCATCGAGCAAGGCGAACGCGGCGGTCTCTTCGGAAAGGGCGGCGCTTCGAGCGCACTGGTGGCTCGAGCCCATCCCCTCGTTCGCGACTTTCTGCGGTCGCGTCTCGAACGCTCGATTGGCGAGGATGGAATCCGGCTGCTCCACCACACGATCGCTCGCGCTGCCACTGGCAAGGATTGGCGAATCGCTTCCCACCACTTCCTCGCTAGTGAGGATGAAGCAGGTGCGAGGGCTGTCCTTGCGTCTTCGATCGAGACGATCGTCGGCACTGGTGCGTTCGCTGCAGCGGACGATGTGATGGGTTCTCTGCTGGGGGGCAGCCTGGGCGGGTCCGCCGAGCTAATTCTGAGATCAAGGCTCGCGCAGCAGCGGGCTGCGCCGACGGAAAGCCTTCGCTTTGCCGAGGGGGCTCTTGAACAGGATCCTGACTCTCCGATCGTCCTCCTCAACCTCATGACGGCCAGGTCCCTTGTCGGAGACGTCGCCGGAGCGTTCGATGCGAGCCGAAGTCTTGAATCAACCGGGCAGCCCCCCTATTCCGATCTTGGACGCGCCTATCGGGTCACAATGGAGGGCTCACTGGACGGCTCCTTGGAAGCCACGGTCCGTGAGTTGGAGTCACTCGCCGAGCTCCTTCGCCGTCGAACGGAACATCACTACCTTGGCGTCGCGTGCCTGAACACGGCGCTGGCACGAATCGCGCTTGGAGACCCCGAAGGCGCTCTCACATCTGCGCAGCTTGCGATCGAACATCTCTCGGACACCTCGGCGGGGGTCGAACTCGTGTCCGCCCACTTGGCCCGAGCGTCGGCACTTTCCTATGTCGGCGACATCGATGACGTCCGCCAAGAGATCGGACGAGCGTCTCGACTAGCACCCGCCGGCCAAGCCGTCGAAGTTGCGATTGAGGCCGGAATGATCGAGGCGTACTTGGGCGAGCCTTCGAAAGCTTGGCCCCTCATTGAAGGAGTCGACCAAGCCGCGGTGGCGAGTGCCGACGACAGGGAGCAACTCGCCTTCGCTCGCGCCTTGCTGCGACTGCGCGCAAATGACGTCGCTGCTGCACGCATGGAGATCACCGAACTGCGCTACGGACGTCCAGCTACGACCATGGCGCTTGAGGCAAGGCGGAACCTCATTGAAGGCATGGTCAGGGCGGGGGAAGGCCGTCCTGACGCAGCCGCAGCGGTTCGCAAGGGAACGACGATCGCGAAGGGGCAAGGCGCTCGTCTCTGGGCGCTCTACGGCGACCTCTTCGGTGCATTGATCGACCGGGAACGCGACCCTTCTGCGGTCATCCAGCGGGTCGCCGAGACGCTGCCAGTCGTCATTAGCATGCTGGCTGAACCCGTGCTGCAGCGCATCGCCGACATTCAGCCGTCATCGCGCGATCTGGTTCGCAATCAGGCAATGGCCCGACCCTGGCGATGGCGACAGAGCGCGAGGCAACTGCTCGCATCGGGACCACCTCTGGGGCGACGGGAAGCTGCGACGCTACTTGCAGACATAGGCGAGCGTGAGGACGTGCCTCGCCTGCGCAGCGCCAGTCGCGCGCTGCGCGACTCGGCGATCGCTCCCCTGGCGTTGGCGCTCGCGAGGCGTCTTGCTGCGCGGGTGTTCGTTGAGGACCTCGGTCGTATCCAAATCGCAATCGGTGCCCGGCGGGTAGAGGGTGTCGACGTCCGTAGAAAGGTTCTCGCTCTTCTCTGCCTGCTCCTGTCGAAACCGCGTTTATCGTCGACCCGCGAGGAAGTGGCCGAGGCCATATGGCCGGATCAAGGCCCTAGCTCGGCTCTCAATTCTCTCAACCAGACCGTGTATTTCCTCCGGCGAGTATTCGAGCCCGACTACAGGGACGAGACCTCGCCCATTTACGTCGGGCAGGACGGGGAGACGATCTGGCTGGACAGCGACCTCGTTGAGAGTCGGAGCGGTAGGTGCGCCGATCTCCTCCGAACTCTGACTGGTGACCCGACGCCCGAGGCTTCGCTCCAACTCGCAAAGGAGTATCGGGGCCGCTTTGCCCTCGATTTCGCATATGAGGAGTGGGCGTCCGGCTACCGAGAGGCGCTGCACGCCGCGTACTTGCGGGTGATGGAGCGTGCCATCCAGATAGACCTCGACACGGGACACTTCGCTCGCGGCACCTTCCTCGCGGAACGAGCGACGGAGGTCGACCCAGAGGCAGACGAGATCCAGGCTGCCCTCGTGCGGCTCTATCGCCTCTCTGGCGCCTACGCGGCCGCTGCTGAGCAGTACCGTCGCTACTCGCAAACGATGCGAGATCTCGGCGTCGAACCCCGACCGATGGCCGAGGTTTAGCTGAACACCCTTGGTCGGATAGGTACACATGCGTATTGACCGGGTCAGAACGGTCTACCTATAGTCCCGCCGCTGAGTAGTACTCCAGTACTACCAAGCTCCATATTGACGCTCGGACGCGCCGACGTACCACCTGAAATGGGCACTTGGGGTGGTACTGAGCGAGTAGTGCAACCGACCGGCCCAAGGTCTGGTCGGTTTTCGTGTTTCGAGGGAGAGGCACGGGGACCGCAAGGAGGACGAGCGGTGGCTCCCGAGTCTGTTCTGAAGGGTTTCTAGGTCTAGCAAGATGAAAGCACGAATTCTGCGGCTGTCCGTCACCTTGTCGGCAATCGCAGCAACTGCGCTGGCCGGAGGGGCTGCCCTCAAGGGCTTCTAGTACCTATTCGCGATGGGGCCATGCTCTCTAGGAGACTAGAGTTCAAGCCTCGGAGGACTTAGGTGCAGGGAAGCGGCTTGTCGAGACCCTTCGCGATATATCTCACGTGGCTCGTGGGAGCGGCCCTTGTGGCGCTGCTCGCCACGAGCCTTGTGATTCAAATTGACCCGCTCATCGCGATTGAGGTGGACGGCGCTCCCGGCACGTCGGGAATCGACGTCGTGGCCGGTCTCCTCTTCTGGACAATCGTCGCCTTTGTCGCCTCGGCCTCCCCCGTGAGGCTCTCGGACGGCGTCCAGGTCAACGTCTCGACCGCGCCTCTGATGGCCGCGGCCGTGCTCGGAGGTCCGACAGCGGCCGGCTGGGTCGCGCTCCTGGGCAGCACCGATCTCCGTGAGATCCGAGGTCGCGTGGTCTGGTACGGCACCCTTGCGAACCACGCGGCAATCGTTCTGCCGATGGTTGTTGGCGGAGCCGTTCTGTACTACTTCCCCCGATTTGGCGACCCCGCCCCGGCGGAGCTCGTTGCCACACTTGTCGGAACGCTCGTATTTTTCCTAATCAATCTCGTCCTCGTATCGCTAATCGTGGCGTTCAGGACGGGTCGATCGTTCCGGGAATTCCTGACCCGGGCCGAAACGACCAACGTCTGGGTGAATCTCCTCACCCTCGCCCCGCTCGGCTGGCTCATGGCCACGATGGTGCTGCTCTTCGGCACTTGGACGGTTCTCCTCTTTGCCGTACCGATCCTCACGACGCGGCTGGCGTACCAGCGGTTCGTCGAGATGCGCGAGATGTTCACGCAGACGATCGGGGCGCTGGCGGAGGCGGTGGACAAGCGCGATCCGTTCACGAGCAAGCACTCT
>Ga0299913_10002614_pt1 | contig 14324 bp, 16 predicted proteins | sample RVTome_9_FD_201360 | JGI IMG/M metagenome (GOLD analysis project Ga0299913, IMG submission 201360) | Soil microbial communities from uranium-contaminated site in the Upper Colorado River Basin, Wyoming, United States - RVT155D38 (version 2) ... | reverse complement strand
GAAGTTGCTCGAACAGATACCTTCGAGGATCGGTTTGAACGGGCACGAATATCTTGACGGAGATGTCATCGGAAGCGAGCACGCTCTCGTTCTGCTGAGTCTGTTCGCCTCCTACTGAAGACTTCGCAAGCAAAGGCGTCCCAATGATCGGGACCCACTTGTATCCCGGGAAATACACCTCTAACCAAGTGGCGCCGTGCCGGGGGCGGACCTCCAAAAGATCACCAGCGGGCTCCCCGCCGTCGAAGCCATAGCCGATCCGGCTGGGAATGCCCGCCCATCGCGCGAGCATGGCTTGAGCGGCAACGATCTCGAAAGGTGTCGCCTCTGTCTTCGTGGCGAGGATCTGGGCCACCCTCTCTGGAGGCACTGCGATAGGGGTGCCGGCTCCAGAGGCGACCGCATTGGAAAGAAGGGTCTGCCGCACGAAGTCCAAACGATCCCAACTATTCGTGGGAGCCTGGGCCAGCAATTGCTGCACTTGGGGAGGTGGGGCGGGAATCTCGAGGAACTGCTCAACGTTGTCGGGAATTCTGCCGGAAGCAGCCTGAATTTCGTCGATCTCCGGTACCCGGGCAGCCGTGACGGAATACTCGAGATTGGTCTGGATAGTGCCCTCGCCCAACCTTATGTTTCCCGTGCGAGAGTCAAACGCAAGCTTGGGGCCCTCGGCGACCATCGCAACCAAGTTAGGTAGACCGGGCAAGATCGCGCCACCCAAGTCGCGTATGGAAAAGGTGGCGGTGATACCGGCTTGAAGCTCCGGATCGACAATTCCAGACTGCGGTACTTCTCGGATCTGGTTCTCTGCAAAGGGAGGAAGAAGCCACTGATTGTCCTGATAGACGTCAAGGCCGCCCATTTTCCAGGGACCGGTTATAGAGGAACGCACCACGAAAAGAACCCGGTCCGGGACCTCCGAGAGCGGAACCGTCCTGGGCCTCTGTGCCTCCTGGGTCGGGTCGAAACGCGGTTGCGGAAAAAGGAAGTTGTTTACGGCCATGAAGTAAAGCGCGACAGTGATTATTGCCAGGAGCGGTACCGCGCGGATGGCTCTTCTCAACTCGTAGGTGAGTGACCTTTGCTCGCCCTCTCCCATCTCGACGCCGGAAAGGATCCCAAGCCCGATGGCGAAGAAGACCATCGCCATAAGTCCCGAAAGGATCTTCGTGTCGTCGGACACACTGATCGCGGTGATGGCGATCACTGGAAGTGTTGACAACAGTCCGAGGGAGGGCTTGCGCAACTGGATAGCGATCCAGGCCGCTGCGAAACCAAGACCACCCATCAACCACCCAACTATGGCTCTCCACCCAAGTTCGAATGGGACCGGAGGTCTCTGGACATCGCCCGAGGTAACTGCATCGCGGACGAATGGGCCGAGGTTGATAACGTCGTCGAAAGATCCAGCTGGGACAGTTAGGATCACGCCGATTCCAAATATTCCGGCGGCGATCGAAAGGTTCACTAGGATCGCGTTTTTCATGCCGTGGACTCGAGTGGCCAGGACTATGCCGAGTATCCCTGCCAGTGCAGCCCACGGTCTTGCCCCGATGCCCTGGAAAACTCCGCCGACCATCACCGCAGCGGCCATGACTGAGAATGCGATTACCAGACTGAGTCTTCCAACCGGTACCGGGGGCTCGGTTTCCTCAGGTTCTGGAAGAACGTCTTCGGGCTCGTCTATGCGATCTTCAGCGAGATGTTCGAGGGCGTGCTCCTCCATCTCGAGGAGCTCTGAAGTCTCCTCGCGGGTCGACGCCATTAAGGCCTAGGCCTCCTCACCGGTTTCCTGCTCCGATGTCATGGTACAGCGCAGTTGCCAAGTCTTGACCCGGATGGATCCCGGCAACCTGGCACCCAAGCGCTGCGGCGGTATTCAGGGTCTGTGCGTTTTCTTCGTCCCATAAGAGAGCGACCACCATGACCGAAACGCCCCGGTTCAAAAGAATCCGTAGCTGTGCCGCTTCGATGTCTCCCAGTCTAGGAGTAATGAATATGTTGTGCGCGTCGCGCTTTGGATCGGTGATCAGTCTCATGATCACTTTAGTCAGAGGCTCGCGGCTCTGCTCTATGCGAGTAAATGCATCGAGTACCTGCATCTGAGCTTGGGGCCCTCTTAGGGGCCGGGTGACCGCTCCGGCATTCGACTCGCAGCGCACCTCATATCCCTCCCGGAGATGTCTGACTGCAAGTGACGCCGCGGCACGAACCCCCATCTCGAACGACTCAGAGAATTCGAAGCCATCGCGGCTATGAAACGTGCGGTCGGTATCTAGGACGATCGTCACGTGGTCCGTGATTCCCTGCTCTGCCTCTCTAACCATGAGAGTCCCGACTCGCGCGGAGGCTCTCCAGACGATTCTTCTCAGGTCGTCGCCGGGAACGTACTCGCGCATCCCGTAGAACTCCAGCCCAGACGGCCATGGCTTCGAAACAGGAGGGCGGATGGGGGGATCTTCGTACTGGCGAGTAAGCGGCCGGTCGGAGACGAATTCGATCCTAGGATGTACGAGCAGCTCGAACTTTTCTGCCACTATCGTTTCTCGCTGCGTAAGCCCCAGCGGGTCGCTCGTGACGGCAACCAGTGGACCGACATCGTAAACGCCGCGTCTCGTGCACCGAAGGCTGTATCGGTGCGAAACGGTCTTTCCTCCGGCAAGGCTCGGAATCGGTACTTTCACGGTGGCACCCAGTCGTTCGGGGACCCGTTCTTCGAGGATGAAGGTGGAGACTCTCTTCTTTGCGGTCAGCTGCATCTCCACGTCGAGACGATCGCCTTCATGTGCTCGAGGGAATAGACCTTCTCTGGTGGCTTCCAACGACATTTTTCTGCGGGCCAGAGCGTAAGAAGCCATCACAAGGAAAAGGCAACCGTAAGCCACGATGTAAAGAGCGGTTCCGGCAACCACAAAAGGACGAAGGCCAGCACGGAAATCTGACCCGACCTGGTGAGTCCGATCTTTCTTTCGAGTTCCTTCGATGCCTGTCTTATCCGCTCGGCGGCGAGGGATTCGCGCATCCTGTCGAACCAGGCCAGGACGCGACTTCTCACCGAGGTCTTTTCGTATTTGGATTTTGTCGTCTTCTTCGATTCTGTGGGTGTCATGCGGAGCCCCCCAGCCGAGCGCGTATTCCCCGGTTGCCTTCGATCAGCCAGCCACCGCCGCCGGTTGACTGGAGCCCTTCATGGCCCCGGTAGGCGGCTTTACCTTTGTGACGATGCGTTCGATTACTGCATCGATCGTCTCGCCTCTCAAGATGGCATCGGGATTCAGAATCACTCGGTGAGAAAGAATCGGCTTGAGAACAGCCCTCACATCGTCGGGATAAACGTGGTCCCGCCCATCACTTGCGGCAAGCGCTCGGGACGCCCTCAGCAATGCGATGGATGCACGGGGACTCGCGCCCAGCGCCAATGCCGGATCCTGCCGCGAAGCATTGACCAGGTCGACGATGTAATAGCCGATCTCCTTGGCGACATTCACCTTGGCGGCCGCGTAAGCGATCATCTGACTGATCACGTCCGGCGAAACCACTGAAGCCAATTCTTCGATCGACAGCTGTACCGAGTTGTCGAACATGACCTCGTACTCGGCATCGCGGGCCATGTAACCCATCGTGAGCTTGAAAAGAAAACGGTCGAGCTGGGCCTCAGGAAGCGGAAAGGTTCCGGCTTGCTCGATCGGGTTCTGAGTGCATAGAACGAAGAACGGACGGGGCAACAGATAGGTAACGCCATCAGCCGAGACTTTTCTCTCTCCCATTGCCTCCAGAAGAGCGGACTGGGTTTTGGGAGCGGCACGGTTAATCTCGTCGGCGAGAAGAATATTCGCGAAGACCGGCCCTTCCTTGAACTCGAAAACTCCCTTCTTCATATCGTAGATCGACGCGCCCGTGATATCGGCGGGAAGCATGTCGGGAGTGCAAGACACGCGGTTTACCGAGGCGTCCATCGACTGTGCAATGGCCCGGGCCAGCATGGTCTTCCCAGTACCGGGCACGTCTTCGAACAGGATATGGCCCTCGCAGATAATTGCGACCATCGAGAGTCTCACGACATCGGTCTTCCCCTTGATCACCGTCTCGATGTTGTCGATGATGGCATCGAAGCGATCCTTGAACTTCTTGGCGTTCATGTTGCCCGGATCGTATGTGGCGATCGAAGCTCGCTGGGTGGTCCGTGCAGTCTGCCTGGACTTGGTCGTACTCATTTACGGGGCCTCCTGTCCACTATTCCTTTTATCCCAACTATTGCTACACTAAGTTTTGATTCCAACTATTGCTAGACTAGGTAGCGATGGGAAGGCCAAGGCGCGGCAGCACGGGTTTTGAGGCTATTCCTAACATGACGAGTCCTACTTCCCACCTGCCGAGCATGACCGACATTCGCTACTATCACGATATACCAATTCCTGGGTTCGGCGGAAAAGCAGTATAGAGAATGTGGGTGGCTGAGAGGGATCCCCGGATCCCTCTTCGAGAAGAAACGGGGCAGTGATGGCTGACGAAGAAAGAACCATCAGCGACAGGAACGAGCGGGGCGAGCGGGAAGTCCCCAGATCCAGCTCGAAGGCGCTAAAGAATTATCCGCCACTCGTCGCGATGGTCGTCGCTCTTCTCATCGTCGTTCTCGTTTTACCGTCAGCTCTGAATCTCCCGCAAGCAAATCCTTCCCAGGTTCTCGAGTACGCACCCATTCCGCCAGAAGACGATTCTCCACCCCCAACTTCAGAAGGCAGCATATCGGCGCTGGGTCTCGGCTCGTCCGGGACACTGAGACAAGGCCTAGGAGGAGACATTGGCGGGTCGAATGCTGGGCCTTCGAAGGGAGAGAAGCCGGTCGCTAAGAAGTGCGTTGGGAGTCCGCCTCGTCAGACCGAGGACCCCAACTCTCCTCCATGCGTTGCGTTCTTTGAGGGAGACAACGGCGGGGAGACCTGGCAAGGAGTCGGCAAAGAGGAAATCATGGTTCTGATTTACGCCGATACCTATTGCACCACCGGCTCGAGAAGCGGACATTTTGAGTGCACTCCCCAGCGCAACACCTACTGCGAAGTCGACACGCCGCAGGACGATCCAAATAACGCCAGCTGCCACGCCAGGGAGTACGGGAGCGCAGAAAAGCTCCCATACGACTTCGCTGACGTTCTCGTCTATAGGGCATATTCCAAGTACTTCAACCAGCGCTTTATGACCTACGACCGCCACGTCCGCTTGATCATCTACTGGAGCCCGGCCACCACGGCCGCCTCCAGACGCGCAGAAGCGGCAGACAACTGGGATCGTCTAAAGCCGTTTGCGGTGCTTCAGCAGCCACAGTTCGGAGGCTTCGATGATGTTTACACCGATGCCATGGTCAAGCGCCGCACCATGTCGTTCGGTGCATTGCCTCCTCGCCCGAACATCTATTACCGAACCTATTCCCCTCCCAAGTTCCCGGGAGGAATGATCTGGAACTTCTGGCCCGACGTTGAGCGATGGGCCGACAAGTACGTGAGTTATATCTGCACGCGGGTGAAGGGGACTTCCGACGTCGTTCAGGGAGGCAAGTCGAATCCACCTTCTATTGACGGCCGGTCCCTCGTAGGACAACCGCGCAAGTTCGCCTTAATGCGAACGACGGACGAACGCTTCCCGCAGTTCAGATACTTCGCGGATTTGGTCAAGAAGGGAACCGAGCAGTGTGGAATCACCTACGCTGAGGAGGTCAAGTTCTCCCGGCACCAATATGCCATTGACACGCATCCAGACGCCTTCACGGAATCGGAGGAGAACGTCTCGAGGATCAAGGAGGCAGAGATAACGACGATCATCTGGGCCGCCGGGTATGAAGTCGAGCATTCAAAGGCGATGGAGAGAAAGAACTATTTCCCAGAGTTATTTGTGGTCCACGAGGGATGGCATGGAAACATTCCCCAGGGCCGCTTCCAGAACCAGCGAGTGTGGAGCAACGCGGTATTGATGAGCGATGCCTTGTTGGAGGACAAAGAGGAGACTGCACCTTGTCGTCAGGCTTATCGTGAGGGCGACCCCAATGGGACCTTCTACTCCAGAGCATGCGAGGTCTACCACAACTTCTTCATGCTGTTCAAAGCCATCCAGGTGGCCGGCCCGATCCTAGGTCCGGACACCGTCGACCAGGGCCAGCACGCCATCCCGGTTCAGGAGAGCACAAGCCCATATGTAGCAGCTTGTTTCTTCGAAGCCAATGACTACACCTGCGTAAAGGATGCGAGAGAGGCCTGGTGGGACCCGAGTGCCCCCGACCCCGATGGTGATCCCGACGAGCAGGGTTGCTGGAGACTCACCAACGGAGGCAAGCGCTATCTGACAGGTAGATGGGATGCTAAGTCTTACGTTTTCCAGAACCCGAACGATCCCTGCGACAATCAGGGCAACGTTGTTGAAATCGGATCGGTCTGATCCCGAAACGCAGCTTGGAGTCCAGGGAAAGGACCACGAAGTATGAGGCACAAAGTGAGGCAAATGAGAAGACATAAGACCGGTCAGAGCTACCCAAGGGTCCTGGCAGTTCTGCTGGCCGTGGCCATCTTCCCGGCACTCCTTTCCCCATCGGGGACCCCTGCGGTCGCCGAGACGAGGGGAGCCATCGGCATTCTGTCCCCGGACAATCCGGTTATCGAGCAGTCATACCCCGCGATCCCTGCACGATATCCGCCGAACTGCGCCGGCGAAATTTGCCGCACCTATTTCGCCACTGTGCGACAAGAGGCCTGCCGGACCAACGGGAGCGGCTCGGCATACTGTGATGTGATCGAGTGGTCTATCGACATGCCGCAGGTTCAGCCCGAGCTGTACCTCGTCCGGATCAGCCTCTTCTGGGACAGCCCCGCAAACGACATGGATCTGTGGGTCTGGCAGGACGACACTGACTCCGACCCAGGTAACTGCTGTCTCGGCCCTGCCTACGGCCAGTCGACCACCCGAGACAAGAACCCTGAGGTAGTGGTCTTGGGTGAACCTCCTTCCGAACACCCGGACCCCGACAAAGCCGAGGCGGGCGAGCTGGCACCATACTGGCTTACGATCGTCAACTACTCTGGCATCAACTCAGGCTACCGGGTTGAAATTCAATACTCGGAGCAATCATTCTTCGACAAACCCTTTGTTCGGCCTCAATTCGGATCTCGCTCGGGTTCTGCAGCGGGGACAGGTTCCTCCGCCTCAGGCCGCCCCGCAGGATTGGGGACCGGCGCGACCGGTGAAGACGGCCAACCCGAATCGATCGATATCATCAAGGTCCCCGGCGACGATGGGACTTTGACGGATCAGGAACTATCGACTCTGCTCGCCGCAGAGGAAGAGCGTCAAACTAGGCTGAATCCCCTCATCCCGGCAACCATCGGGCTGCTCACTCTGGGATTCGCCTTGGCCGCGTTCTTCTTCCTCTGGAAGCGCAAGCGGCGGTTGGACGAGGAAGCGCTTCTCCCCTGAGCGAACCCGCTTCCTTAACGGAGCGCAGGTGTGAGGCCTGCGAAGCCGGCACTCCTCCGATATCGGAGGAAAGGGCAAAGGAATTGCATTCTCAGCTGCACGGTGACTGGTCGCGCGCTGCGAATCTCGAGATCTCGACGAGACTGAAGTTCAAAGACTTTGCCGAAGCATTTGGCGCCGCCACCCGCGTGGCGATGCTGTCGGAGCAGGAAGGCCACCATCCAGATATGAAGATCGGCTGGGGCTACCTCGAGATCAAACTAACCACGCATGCCGCGAAGGGCCTTACAGACAACGACTTCATCATGGCAGCCAAGATCGAGAAAGCCCTCACACCGCAAAGCGGAAATGGGTGACGTCTCCCTCTTTGAACTGGTAGTCCTTTCCCTCAACCCGAATCTTCCCCTGCGCTTTCGCCGTGTCCCAGTGACCGACTCCTTTTAGCTCGTCGAACGAGATCACTTCAGCGCGGATAAAGCCTCTCTGCATGTCCGAGTGAATGACTCCGGCGGCTTCTGGAGCCTTTGCTCCGCTTCTCACTTCCCAGGCTCGTGACTCCTTGTCGCTGGTGGTGAAAAAGGAGATCAGGTCCAAAGACCGATAAACCGCATCGATCACCCTGCCGAGGACGGTCTGCTTGATTCCATAAACGCCGAGCAGCTCCCCGGCCTCTTCTGCCCCCATCCCTGCCACCTCGGCTTCCAGCGACGCGCTGGCGAGGAACGATGGGAATTCGATTGGAGGAGGACTCTGCTCTAGGCCGTCTTCATCAGTGTTGAAGACCACGACGATTGGCCTCTGGGTCACGAGCGCAAGCGACGAAAAGGTGTTCAACTCATCCGAGGCCCAGGTTTCCTGCGACAGGCACCTTCCTTCCTCCAAGACTCTTTTGGCTCTTTCGAGAGCTGGGATCTCCCTTTTCGCAGAAGCATCCTTTTTGGCCCGCTCCAACCTCGTCTCGACCGGCTGCAGGTCGGCGAGTATCAGATCCTCGATCGCAGCGCTCACGTGAAGTGCAGGATCCTGCGCGGAAAAGGATGGCGTGACGAGCAGGATGGCATCCATCTCTCTCAGCTTGGCGATCGCAGAAGCGTGGGTTCTCGCGGCAGCGTGGACATCTACGACCTCGATCTGGGCCGGCACCGTCTTCCTCGATGAGTGCATTTCGACTAGAGCGTCCAATCTCTCGTCGGGCACCGAGACGGTTGTCACGTCCCCTTTTGGGCTTCCGCCGCCGATGGCTTTCCAAAGCGTGCTCTTGCCGCTGCCGGGAGGACCGGTCACCCCTACGCGTTTCATCGATTAGCCAGCATAATTGAGCGATGCTCGAGATAACCGAAGACGCCATGGAAGTGCTGAAGCGTGCCCACGGTGCTGCCGTCCGCGTTAACCCCGAAGCAAAGATCCGCCTTGCTCTCAAGGGCGATGAGCTGGAAACCTCGTTCGTTGACGGGGCCGAGCAAGACGATGAAGTACATCCGCTCGAAGAGATGACGCTCTATGTAGCGCGCGACGTTGGGGATGCGATCCTGGACACATCGGAAGAACACGACCGGCTCATCTTGAAAAGGGCGGAGCCATGAGCCGGCCTGTCAATATCCCTGCACGCACCGAAGCGACGGAGATCACAGTCGACAGGGCCCGGCCCGAAGAGTACGAAGCCATTGCAAGGCTGTCGGTTCTTGCCTACCGCGAGTTCGAACCCCTCTGGAGCGAGCGGTGGCCCCTGGTGGTGGATGGACTCGAAGGGGTGGCGGAGCGAGCAGAGCATGGCGTGGTTCTCGTTGCCCGCGCGGGAGAAGATCCGGTTGGCACGGCAACGATTCATCCAACGAGCGATCCCCAGAGAACTCGGTGGTCCCCCGACTGGGCCGTGCTTCGAAAACTTGCGGTAGCGCCGGTTAACCAAGGCCAGGGCATCGGCAGGCTCCTCGTTTCCGCCTGTGTCCAGCGGGCCACCGATCTTGGATCGCCCGCCCTCGCTCTTAGAACTATGGAGTTCATGAACGCGGCTCGCTCGATGTACGAACGGATGGGATTCCAATACCTCGAAGATCACGCCGAGCCACCGGTGCTGGCGATGGCCAAGGGCTTGCGCCCGGTCGGGTCGCCTAACCTGGCCTGAGGCTCACTACCTCAACGGTAAAGCTCCCGCCGGGTGCTTCGACCTGCACGGTCTCCCCCGGCCTCTTCCCTTCGATCGCTTTTCCCAGGGGCGACGACAGCGTTATCGTCCGAACCCCTTCGATTCGATCTTCGGGCGAGGCAGCGAGGAAGTACTCCTCTGGCTCATCAATGCCCTCTTCCCTCAAAGTCACGATCACCCCGGGGGCAGCCTCATCCGCTTCACTGCTCTCCTGTCTTACGACTGCGTGTTTGATGGTTTCCTCAAGGGTCCGTATCCGCGCCTCCATCAGGCCCTGATCGTCCTTAGCAGCGTCGTAGTCTGCGTTTTCACGGATGTCACCATGCTCGCGAGCGCGCTTCAGCCGCGCACCCATCTCGGTTCTTCCTCTGGTCTTCAAATCATCCAGCTCGGCACTCATTCGGTCCAGAGAATCCGCGCTTATGGGGATCTTTTCGTCTTCGCTCATACTCCCGAGCTTATCGAACGCAGCCGGTCGATATCATCCGAGACACCTAATGAAAATGATTGAGCGACACCTGCAGCACATCAACGCCACAGACGGCTCTTTGAAGGCCTGGCTGCTCCTCGATGAAGATGGCGCGCGAGAACAAGCGAAAGCCATCTCGCCGGACGATAAGCGCCCGCTGGCCGGGGTGCCCGTCGGAATCAAGGACATATTCGACGTCGCTGGAATGCCGACCACCGCTGCCTCACGGGTGTTGAGAGGCAATCTCGCGGCCGCCGACGCTCCTGCCGTCGCGAGGCTAAGAGAAGCCGGCGCTATCATTCTGGGAAAGACCAACACCCACGAATTCGCATACGGTTTCGTCTCTCCTCCCACCGCCAATCCGTGGGACCTGAATCGGATCCCCGGCGGCTCTTCTGGGGGCTCGGCTGCAGCGGTGGCGGCTTCGCATTGTGCTTTTGCGCTCGGAAGCGACACCGGGGGCTCGGTGCGCGTACCTGCGGCTCTTTGCGGAGTGTCCGGCCTCAAACCAAAGGCTGGATCCATTCCCATCGATGGCGTCATCCCTCTCGCTCCCAGCTATGACGTGGTCGGCCCAATAGCCCGCACGGCCGCAGAACTGCGCGCCTTGTGGGACGTCCTCTCCGACACCGCGTCTGCCCAGATGGAACCACCATTTCGGATTGGATTCGCCTCGCAGGAGGCCCTGCCGGAACTCGATGCGGGAGTAGCAGCCGCATTCGAAGAAGCTCTCGCCACTCTCGGCAAGCTCGGAAAAGTTGCGCCCGCAAAGCTGCCGCATTTCCAGGACTTCGACGGTCCTCGCGCTGCCGCTTTCATGCCGGAGGTATTGGAAGTGCACCGCGCGGCTGGATGGTGGCCCGACAGAGCAAGCGACTACACCGAAGAGATCCGCAGCTATCTCGAGTTCACCGAGTCCCGCCTCACACCACAGTCGTTCGAGGACGGACGTCTAGAGATCGATCGTCTGGGTTCCGCAATGCGAAGTGAGGTCTCGAAGTTCGACGTAGTGGCGACCCCTACCTGTTCGATACCGGCCCCCACTCACGAACAAGCCGCATACGTCGAAGAGAACAGCATCCGACGTCCCGTAGCGGTGGTTCTCGGTCGTCTCACCTCCCCCGTAAACCTTTCGGGCCTGGCGGCCGTGACGATTCCGTGCGGCTTCACATCGGAAGGGCTGCCGGTAGGTCTTCAGCTAATCGGGGAGCAGGAGGACGTGCTGCTTTCGGTCTCCGAGGCCTTTCAGCGCGAGACTTCCTGGCATGAGCACAGGCCCCCTTCCTTCGAAATCTGAGGTGAGGCGTTCCGCCCTCACCTACGGGCCAGCTTTCCTCGCGCCGGGCCTGTGGGCGTGGGCCAAGTTCCCTGAACAGCTCACCTGGGCCTCAGGCCTTTACGGCAAGGCCTTCGGGTATCTGGCGGCCTTCTACGACACCTGGACGGAGATCGAAGGATACGGAGAGGCCCTCGACATGGCCGTGAACGAGATAAGAACTGTCCCCGGCCACATCCTCGATATCGCGACCGGGACCGGCTACGCAGCCAGGCGGCTCAAGCGTCTTTTCCCTGCGTCGGAGGTTACCGGCGTCGACATCAGTGCAGAGATGGTTTCTGTAGCAAGACACGATGCAATCGCAGACGGCGTGGATGTGGTGTTCGAGGTGGGAGATGCTGCAGATCTTCCGTACGCCGACAACTATTTCGACCTTGTCATTCTGCAGAACTCCATCCCATACATCGAGGAGATGATGCGCGTCTTGAAGCCGGGAGGAAGAGCGATCGTCGTTGTGTCGCTTGGTGGTCCCTGGGTTTCCCTTTCGTGGCCTGCCCTCGCTGGGCGGTTCGAGCAGGCCGGCGCGCAGGACGTGTGGGGTCGCCGGGCCGGCCCCGGTTTCTTTGGGATTGCGACCAAAGGACTGCCGGGCAGCGCTGCCGGAGATTAGGATCGGGGCATGGACGTCACGGAAGCTCTGGAATTCGTAAAGACCCGCGAGGACGTCGAGGCAGTTATCGAGCGGATCGGATACCACACGACGCAGGTGATCCTGGTCGCAGGCAGCGGAGAGTGGCTGCGCTTCGTCGTCTCATCTCCCGAGATCGCACAACGAATCGCCAAGGGCCTGAAGGTCGAGGCTCACGAGGGATGGCCTGATGGTCTGCGTCAAAAGGTGTCCTCCTATCGAAGAGATCCTTCTGACTGGGCAGAGGCCCCGTATCCTGAGCGATTCCGGGAATCCTCGGTCTAGCGCGAAAAGCCCCCGCACTTCGGGCGGGGGCACAAAAAAACCGGCCTTTCGCCGGTCCTACACCACTACTGGCTCTCGATCCTTCTGGGCTTCCCGGATCGAGTTCTCGAGCTCACGTACTCGATTTTCCAGGATTTGGATGCGTGCAATGAGATCTTCAATGGCTGCCTTGTGGTCATCCTGATAGGCGAGCCCTACCCACGGATCACGTACGTTAAGTTGCCTCATTGCAACCCCTCTCTCACGGAGGATTCGAGCGTAGCACCTCGAAAGAGGCGGGTCTAGCCCCCAAAATGAATTAGCCCTCTTCGCTTGCTCCGCTTTCCCCACCGCCACCGCTCTTATCCGCCTGCATTGGCCTCACCTGCACCACTTGTGCTTGCTTAGGGGCCGGGCGATCCCGCTTGTCCCTCCCCGCAATCCCGCTGCGGCGCCTAACCCACCCTGACGCCGCCTGCCAGACGTGTCGTTTCACATAGGGCCTGGTAAACGGAGCAAGCAAAATCAGGCCAAGAGCATCGGTGACGAAGCCGGGCGTGAGCAGAAGCGCCGCTCCGAATAGGACCAGAAAGCCATCGGTGATCTCAGACGAGGGGACCTCGCCCCTTCCAAGGGCCGAACGGAAACGTCTATAGACCCCCAGCCCCTCTCGTTTGGCGAGGACGGCCCCAGCCAACGACACGGCTAGAAGCAGCGCGATCGTCTCCAGTCCCCCGATCCAGTCGGCCACGGCAACAATCACCGCCAGCTCAACGATGGGGACCACTATGAACACAACTGCCAGCACCGTTCCCATCGTTATAGCGTACCTACACCATGTGGTTACCAAGAATCCCAGCTGAACGGGCGGCCAGCGTCCTCGAGGAAGGACTCGCGCTCGATCTTCGTCCGATACCCCAGTACCTGGAGAAGCACCTGCGGGGAAGCATTTCAATCCTGTGGGAGCAGGGCCCCGGATTCGCCACCAGGGCCCGCGATCTTCTGCCTTTGAATGCAAGGCTGATCCTTTTGGAGGACGGGACCTCCCCGCTCCAGGAAGCCGCTTCGAGATTGCGAGGCAAGGGCTTCGACGTGGAGGGCTATCTGTCGGCTGAGGATCTGCCTCAACTTGGGAAGCTGATCCCAACGCGGTCGGTTCCGACTGAAAACGCCGGAAGCCTCCATCTCCTTCACGTTGGCGACCCAGGAACCATCTATGAAGGACGGTCGCTGCGGATTCCTGCAGAGAGGCTATGGGATGGACTGTCGGAGCTGAACACTTCCTACCGGATCGGGGTCCTCTGCGGTTTCGGCGTAAGGGCTGCGACGGCCGTCGGCATCCTCGAGAAGTTCGGCTTCAAGGAGATCGTTCTCATCCAAACGCAGCCAGAAGGAGCGAAGCCGAGAGTCGCCGGTCCCGAAGTGTTTCGCGTCGGGGGGCCTGGTTAACTCTCGTCCATTCCCTTCGCAATAAGAAACCCACGAGCGCGCTCGGTCAGAGGATATGCAGCGACGAGCTTCCAAAAGCGCGTCGAATGGTCCGGCACGATCAAGTGAGCCAGCTCGTGCACGATCACGTAGTCGCGCACCCATCCCGGCATGGTTGCAAGGACGTCGGAGATTCGGATGGTTGCGTCTGTAATGGTGCAGGAACCGTACCTGCTGTTCTGATTGGTCACGTACTCGATAGAAGTCCACTGCAGTTTGCCACCGAAGTAGCGCTCGTTTAGGTCCCTGGCGCGCTTCTCCAGGTCTCCGGATGAATTGAGCTTCTCGCGCCTGTCTCGGTCTTCCAGCCGGCGGCGCATCTTCTCTATCCATTGCGTCTCTTCGGCCTTCGACATTCTCTGCGGCAGATAGACGATCAGAGTTTCTTCCTCGACCTTGGCGGCGACCGTCCTGCGCCGGCGCGCCGAGCGCCGGACCTCGATCGACTTGATCAGGCCGACAGTGTCACCGGTGGGAAGTGCAAGCTGGAGCTGGCTGTCCATGGCTTGGTAGCTATTCGCTGTGAGGATTATAG
>Ga0299913_10002613_pt1 | contig 14324 bp, 11 predicted proteins | sample RVTome_9_FD_201360 | JGI IMG/M metagenome (GOLD analysis project Ga0299913, IMG submission 201360) | Soil microbial communities from uranium-contaminated site in the Upper Colorado River Basin, Wyoming, United States - RVT155D38 (version 2) ... | reverse complement strand
GTCCTCACGCAGCGGTGGCTGGCCGTCGTCGTCTTCCACGTCGGCCGCGCTCGAGGGCAGCGCGCCATCCCCACCAACGAGCGCCGCGCGGCCGCTCTCGAGCAGATGCCGGATGCGTTCGACCAGGCCTGGCCGCTCGGGCCGCGGCTCACCGCTCGAGGTGGCTATGGCGAACTCGCCCATGCTCCGATAGCGCGCGTAGCGCGCGTCGACCAGCACGCGCCGGTCACGGCCGGCGAGCGTATCGAGCTGGGCGGCGATGCGCACGCGCAGCCGGCGCGCGGTCTCCTCGGGATGCTCGTGCGCGCCGCCTGCCGGCTCGGGGACAACCTCATCGACGACGCCCAGTGCGAGCTGCTCGGCGGCGGTCAGGCGCATCGCCACGGCTGCCTGCTGGGCGTATTCGGGCGAGCGCCACAGGATGCTTGCTGCGCCCTCCGGGCTGATGACCGAGTAGATCGAGTTTTCGAGCGCCAGCACGACGTCGCCCACCGCGAGTGCCAGCGCACCGCCCGAGCCGCCCTCGCCGGTGATGACCGTGACGATCGGCGTGCGCAATCCCGTCATCACCTGGATCGAGCGTGCGATGGCCTCGGCCACTCCCCGCTCTTCCGATGCGGGCCCAGGAAACGCACCCGGCGTGTCAACGAACGTCACCACCGGCAGCTGTAGGCGCTCGGCCAGGCGGAACATGCGGATTGCCTTCCGGTAACCCTCGGGATGCGGCATGCCGAAGTTGCGCCGGATGTTCTCGTCGGTCTCGGAACCCTTCTGATGGCCGACGAACAGGGCACGCCGTCCGTCGATGCGGCAGAAGCCGGCGACGATCGCCGGATCGTCGCGGAACAGCCGGTCGCCGTGCAGCTCGACGACCTCGCTGGCCATCGCGTTGACGAGCTCGAGCGTATGCGGTCGCTTGACGTTGCGTGCCTGCTGGACGCGCTGCCAGACGGCGCTACGCAGCTCGTCGGCGTCGGCCACGACCGTGCCCTGATCGGTCGTCATCGGGTCAGTCCCTCGAGGAAGCCTGGCGCGCGGCTGAGCGGCGACGAGCCGTTGCCGGCCGCCTTGTCGGCGGCCGGCGCCGCGCGCAGATAGCGCAGCAACCCGGTCAGCGTCTCGCGCAGCTTGGCGCGGGGCACGACCTGGTCGACGAAGCCGTGCTCGAACAGGAACTCGGCGCGCTGGAAGCCGTCGGGCAGCTGCTCGGCAATCGTGCCCGCCGCCACGCGTGCGCCGGCGAAGCCGATGAGCGACCGGGGCTCGGCGATGTTGACGTCGCCCAGGGCGGCAAACGAGGCGAACACGCCGCCCGTGGTCGGGTCCGTCATCAGGCTGACGTAGGGCACGCCAGCATCGGCCAGCCGGCCAAGCGCGGCGCACGTCTTGGCCAGCTGCATGAGCGACAGCGTGCCCTCCTGCATGCGCGCCCCGCCCGAGGCGGAGACGATGATCAGCGGCAGCCGTTCCTCGAGCGCGTGCTCGGCCGCGCGCGTGACCTTCTCGCCCACCACAGTGCCCATCGATCCGCCCATGAAGGCAAAGTCCATGACGCAGATCGAGACCACGGTCCCGGCGATGGTGCCCGTGCCCCACACCGCCGCATCGCGGATGCCGGTCGTGACCTTGGCCGCCTCGAGCCGCTCGGCGTAGGGCTTCTGGTCGACGAAGCCGAGCATGTCGACCGACTCTAGACCTGCGTCGTGCTCGCGGAAGCTATCGCGGTCAAGCAGCAGCGCGATGCGCGCGTCGACGCGCAGACGGAAATGGTGGCCGCAGCGGGTGCAGATGCGCTGGTTCTTGTCGAGCTGCTTGTTGTAGAGCATCTCCTGGCAGTCGGGGCATTGCGTCCAGAGGTCGGTCGGGTACGACTGACGGCGGCCGCCGAAGGGAAGCTTGATCGGCATGGCTAGTCCCGGCTCGCCTGCTGTGGGCGACGACGCCAGGCGACCATCGCCGCCCCGGCAATAGAGAAGCCAGAGGCGATGGCGCCACCGAATAGCAGCCTGCGATCGATCACCAGCACCGGTGCGGCAGTGGGACCCTGCGCGGCCATCGCGCGCAGCTGCTCGGCCAGCCGCTCCTCGAACAGGAAGCTGGGATGGAAGCGCGGCAGTCCGCGCTCGAGCAGGCGGATGACGTGGCGCACTCCCGGCTGTGGCGCGCTCGACGCCGTGGGCAGCGGGACAGGCAGACGCGCGTGTGCCTTGAGCAGCGCATCGATGTACGAGTCGCTCTGGATGGCGCCGTATTCGGCTTCCGGCAGCATCAGTGCGCGCTGCGCCCGCGCGCCCCCTGCGGCGATGATCGCTGCTCGGTGCCGCCACCGAGCTGGCGAGCGACGGCCTGCAGCGAGCGGTGGATCAGCACCCGCGTGGCGCCCTCGGAACGCCCCAGGACGGCGCCGATCTCGCGTGTGCTCATCTCGTTCACGAAACGCAGCACGAGCGCGCGGCGGCGATCGGCCGGCAGACTGCTGATGGCGCGCAATGCCCGGCGCGCCTCGACGCGCTCGGTGGCGGTTGCGGCGACATCGTCGCTGGCGGCCAGCTCGAGCGCCAGGTCAAGCGCTGCCTCTGGATGGCGGCGGACACGCCGGCGCTCGTTGGCCAGGGCGTGGCGCGCGATCTGGAAGAGCCACGGGCGGAAGCTGGAATGCGGCGCATCAGCCTGCTCGCGAAAGCGAGCCAGGCCGGCCAGGGCGCGCATGAACACCTGCGCAGTCAGGTCTTCTGCAGCGTGCTGGTCACGCAGCTCGTAGAGCGCGAAGTTGTACACCTGGGCCACGTACTTCCGATAAAGCGCCTCGAAGGCGCGCGGGTCGCGCCGGGCGGCCTCCACGGCGGAGCGCTCGACGTCGACGTCAACCGGGACCGACTCCCCGCGGTCCCTCCCTCTCCTCAACACCGGTCGAAGTCTATCCGTTACACCCAAGCCACCCGACCGGTCGCCAGACGAGCCCGAGACAATCGGCGCACCCCTTAGAGGACGCGGCAGCGCGTGACCTCGCCGCTGTCGATGGCCATCGCCTTGCCGTGGTCGGTGTTGACAAGGAGAGCGCCGGTCTCGGGGTCGACGCCGGTGGCCGTTCCGGTGATCGTCGCTCCGCCGATGTCGACCACGACGGTGTGGTCGGTGGTGCGCTGCGCGGTCGACCAGCCCCCGGCGTCGAAGGCACCGGCCGCCAGCGAGGCATAGCGGGGCTCGAGGCGGGCCAGGAATGCGTCGAGGAGCTCATCGTTGTCGATCGGCCGCCGCCCGGCGAGCTCGCGCAGGCTGGTCATCGTCGGCGCCAGGCTCCACGGGAAGTCGGCCGCCTGCCAATCGGTGTTCACGCCAATGCCGACGACGGCCGATTCGACGCGCTCACCACCGCTGACCGTTTCGCCGATTACGCCGGCCGCCTTGACCAATGAACCGCGCGGGCCCTCGGCGACGATGTCGTTCGGCCACTTCAGCCACAGGGTGCCGTCCTTCAGCCCGGCCGTCGCCTCGGCTGCGTCACGCATGGCCAGGGCGACGACGGCGGCCAGCCGCCAGGCGTGGCGCGTGGCCAGGTTGGCCGGCCGAAAGCCAACCGACAACAGCAGCGCGGCGCCGGGTGGCGCGACCCAGTCGCGGCCGTGACGTCCGCGGCCGGCGGTCTGGTAGCCGGCCACCGCCACCGCGACCTCCGGTATGCCCGCCTCGAGCCATTCGCGCACGATGCGCTGCGTGGAATCGACAGCGCGCATGCGCTCGAGTCTTGCCGGAAACGTCATCGAGCAGGCGTGCCGATCACTCGTGCGCCGTGCCCCGCCGACCGCACCACGGTCGCTCGGCCAGGCAGCTCGAGCCGCGCCGCGGTGCGTACCAAGGCTGCCGCGACCTGCTCGGCTGAGGCGCCACCGTCGCACAGCGCGATGACGGTCGAGCCGGCGCCGGACAGCGCCGCTCCCCGGGCGCCGGCGGACCGGGCGGCGCTCACCAGTTCGGGGAGCGCCGGAAAGAACGGCGTGCGATACGGCTCGTGCAGCCGGTCTTCACCCATCGCCGAGAGCAGGTCGGTCCGCCCGGCGGTCAGCCCAGCAACAACGAGTGCGACGCGGCCCACGTTGTGGGCCGCGTCCCCATGAGATACGGATGACGGAAGCGCGGCGCGCATCTCTGCCGTGCGCAGCGGCTGCTCCGGGATGAAGAGCGCCGCGTGAAGATCGGCCGGAGCATCGAAGCGGACCGCGCTGGGCATGCCCTCCTGGTCGCGCTGGACGATCACGAAGCCGCCCAGGAGAGCCGCGCCGACGTTGTCGGGATGGCCGTCAATTTCCGAGGCGATGCGGTGGATGCGCTCCCGCCCGAGCTCGGCACCGGCCAGCGCCTCGGCCGCCAGGAGCCCGCACACGCACGCCGCGGCCGATGAGCCAAGGCCACGCGCGAGCGGGATCTCGTTGCTCATCTCGACACGCATCACCGGTGGTTCGAGTCCGAGCTCCTGGAGTCCGCGCTCGAGTCCGATCAGGAACCGGTTGCCCGCGTCGAGACCGATCTCGTCGGCACCCTCGCCCTCCACGACCAGCTGCTCGCCGCCGTGGTCGAGCGGCGTGACCGTTATGCGCAGGTGCATCTCGAGCGCCAGGGCGAGGCTATCGAACCCCGGGCCAAGGTTGGCCGACGACGCGGGCGCCTCGACGACAACGCGCCGCTTGCGCAGGCGGGCACTGCTCACCAGCCGAGAACCTCGCGCACGCCCGCGGCCGTGGCCGGAGCTTCCAGGGCGGGCTGCACCAAGCGCATGGCGGTGTCGGGATCCTTCAGTCCGTGGCCGGTCAGCACGCACACAATTGTCGCCCCGGGATCGATTCGGCCTTCAGCCGCCATACGGCGCACGCCGGCCACCGATGCCGCCGACGCCGGCTCGCAAAAGATCCCCTCTTGCTGCGCCAGGTCGCGGTAGGCAGCCAGGATCTCCAGGTCGGTGACCGCCTCGATCACTCCGCCCGACTCATCCCGCGCTCGGAGCGCCTTGTCAGCACTCGCGGGATTGCCGATTCGAATAGCCGTGGCGACGGTCTCCGGGGAATCGATTGGGTGGCCGATCACGAGTGGCGCCGCGCCGGCGGCCTGGAAACCGAGCATGGCCGGTCGCGTCTCTAGGAGGGCCGCATCGCGGTAGTCGGTGAAGCCCTGCCAGTAGGCGCTGATGTTGCCCGCATTGCCAACCGGGATGGCCAGGTAGTCGGGTGCGCCGCCAAGGTCCTCGCACACCTCGAAGGCAGCCGTCTTCTGGCCCGCCAGCCGGTCGGGGTTGACCGAGTTGACCAGGACAACGGGTCGATCGGCCGAATCGGCGCTGTCGACGAGCTCGCGCACGGCGGTCAGAGCCTGATCGAAGTTGCCGTCGACGGCCACGACGCGGGCGCCGGCGGCCTGCGCCTGGAGCAGCTTGCCGGCCGCGATCTGGCCACGCGGCAGCACGACCACGACCTCCATGCGCACCGATGCGCCGTAGGCCGCGGCCGATGCGGCTGTGTTCCCGGTGGAGGCGCACGCGATCGCCCGAGCGCCGTTCTCGAGTGCCCTGGCCACGGCTACGACCATGCCGCGATCCTTGAACGAGCCGGTCGGGTTCATGCCCTCGACCTTCACGTGGAGCATCGGGCAGCCGATCGCGCGGCCCAGGTTGCGCGCGTGGACGAGCGGCGTGTAGCCCTCGCCGAGCGAGAGGTTGGGCGTCGTGCCGCTGATCGGCAGGAACGCCGCGTAGCGCTCCATCAGCCGCGGCCGCGACTCGGCCGTTGTCCGCTGCTGACGCAGCTGGCGGAGGACCTCGCTCATCTTCATCGCGTTCGATTGTGACAGCGCATCGCCGCAACGACGCGGGTCAGGGCTGCCCAATGATTCCGCCCCTGAAGGTAACGGCCACGAAGAGCCTCATTCGGGGCGCATTGCGCGCCGATCCCGGCGCCGACTTCGCGGCTGCTGCCAGACGGGAAAGAAAGGGCCAAGTAGGAGTTGCCAATCGATCCGTTCAATCTCGCGCTCGTCCACATGGGCCTCGGCGAACACGATGCGGCCCTGAGCCAGCTCGAGCGATGCGCCACCGAGGGATCGGTCCAGAACTGGATCATCGCGCCTGAGCCATTGTTCGATCCGTTGCGCGATGAGCCGCGGTTCTTCGAAGTGCTGCGGCAGCTGAATCTTCCGCTGTGGGTACCGCCGGTTTCGGCAACACCTGGTTGAGGACGTGCGGCAAGAAATAGGAAGGAGCCGACTTACGACGCCCCATCGACGCCCGGCTGCAGGCCGATAGACTCGGACCATGGCCAAGGTCTCCCAGTCGACCACGCCGACGAACCGGGTCTTCTCCGGCATCCAGCCCTCGGGCGTGCCGCACCTGGGCAATTACATGGGCGCCATCCGCAATTACATCGCGCTCCAGGACACCGGCGATGCGATCTACTGCATCGTCGACTACCACGCGCTGACCACGACACATGAAGCCGAGCTGATCGAGAGCTACACGCTCCAGATGGCCACGGCGCTGCTCGCCCTGGGCCTGGACCCCGAGCGAGCGACCCTCTTCCGCCAGTCGGACCGGCCCGAGCACACTGAGCTTGCCTACCTCTTCTCGACCGTCGTGCCTGTCAGCTGGGTCGAGCGCACCCCGAGCTTCAAGGAGAAGAAGCGCAACCGGCCCGACGACGTAAACCACGCCCTGCTCACCTACCCCGTCCTTCAGGCGGCCGACATTGCCATCTACCACGCACGTCGCGTGCCGGTCGGCAAGGACCAGTCGGCCCACCTGGAGCTTGCGCGCGAGATCGTGCGTGCCTGGAACCGGCGCTACGGCGAGCTCTTCGTGGAGCCCGACGCGGTGTTCACGGATTCACCGGTCATCCTGGGCACCGACGGGGTCAACGCCATGTCGAAGTCGGTCGGCAACGTCATCGACATCCTGGCCGACGAGGAGGTCATCCGCCGCCAGGTGATGAGCATGGTCACCGACACGCAGCGCATCCTGCGCACCCAGCCGGGCCGGCCCGAGGTCTGCAACGTGTGCCAGCTGCATCGCTTCTTCGGCGACGACTACGAGGAGATCTGGGAGGGCGAGCGCACCGCGCGGACCGGCTGCGTCGACACCAAGAAGCTGCTCGCCGAGCGCATCATCAGCCACTTCGCCGAGGCGCGCGAGCGCCGGCGCGATCTCGAGTCGCGTCCCGAGTTCGTTGAGGAGGTGCTTCGCGCCGGCGCCGATCGGCTGGCGCCTCTGGCCGCCGAAACGATGCGCGCGGCGCACGAGCGGATGGGCCTCGCCCGCCGCTGACCGCTCAGTCGAGCGGCGGCTCGAAACCGATTCCGTCGAGATACGCTGAGCCGGCACCATCGAAGCGCAGGCTGACCGATTCGATCTGCGCGACGTCGCCTATGCCGGACAGTCCCAGGCGGCTGAGCTGCACTGCGTACGTGTGCATGAAGCGCTCCGTGTCGGTCGCGCGTCGTTCGTCGGTCATGTAGCGCTCGCCCAACCCGGGCAGCTTCCACAGCTCGTTGGCGACCACCGGCCTTGGCGTGGTCACGTCGCTCAGGCGCACCGTGGCCGACTGCCCGTCAGATGTCGCGATCTCGATGATCGGATCGACGGACGTTCCCGCGCCATCTCCGCCCGACATCGCGAAGACGAGCGACCAGGTGTCGTCGACGCCGGCCAGTGCGCCGGCCTGCGCGTCAAGCGTCAGGGATGCCGGCGCGCTCCAGGCCACGAAGGCGGCGTGGTCCATCTGCTTTCCCCCGTCGCGCAGGCCCGGATCGCGGCGCGAGACCGTGTCAAAGCCAGACGTGATGACACCGAGATCGGTGCGCTCGAATTCGGCCAGCGCCAGGAGCCCGGAGCTCTCCCAGTGGCTGAGCAGCAGGTCGTCGGGCAGCCAGGCGCGACCGGCCAACGGGTCGCGGAAGAATGCGTCGTATTCGGTCCGGCCTCGCAGCGACCGGTCGAGAAAGGCGGTGACGGTGGTCTTGGCGAGACGCTGCTGGTCGGCTAGCGGCAGGACCGCGCCGCGGTCGAGCAACCACGAGGCGACGCCGCCGTCACCGTCGAGCCAGACCGAGTTGAAGCGGCCGTGATTGGCGCGCGCGGAGTAGAGCGCCACCCTGAGCTGCTCCCCCCGGTCGGCGCCCGCTGGCGTGGCCAGCTCGGTGGCGTGGTACGTCTGGAGCCCGCGGAAGCCCATCAGGTCGCCGTCGTAGGCGCCCTGGATGGTCAGGTAGTCGGCCTCGGGCTGCGCGGTGGGTCGCGGCCCACGGTACTGGCCGCTGCTGGGCGCCAGCGCGATGACCGCCGCGATCCCGAAGTCCGCCTCGATTGTCGGCATGTTGGCGACCGGCCAGCCGGCGCTCTCGAAGAGTGCTGCGATGCTGACCGCTTCACCCCCACGCGAATGGCCGATGAGCCCCACGTGACCGAGGTCCAGCCGCCCGGCAAGCGGGTGACCAGGCATCGCGTCCCAGGCTCGGAACTGATCGAGATGGCGCAGTACGAACCAGGCCCGGACGGGTTGCTCGGCGCCCAGGTGGTCGCCCATCGCGTCGCCGTTCAGGAAGTTCTCGTCGATCGAGACTGCGACGTAGCCGCGGCTTGCCAGGTGCTCGGCCAGATAGGCGTAGCCCGGATGCGACGCGTCGCCGGCACTGTGATTGCCATGCACGATGAGCACCAGCGGCAGCCGGCCGGGCGCGTTGGTGGGATACCAGGCAACGCCGGCGACGGGCAGGTGGGCCGTGTCAAAGCCCCAGTACCAGGCCTCGTACGCCTCGATCAGCGAGCCGCGGTCAGGCAGGGCCCGGCTGGCGTCGACCGTCGCGGTCGTCCAGCTGGCACTGGCCCCGAACTCCGGCCGCCGGGCGTCGTTGCCCGGGCCATAGCTCGATACGATCACGGGCCACTCCCCGGTCGCCGCTGGATCGGCAAGGTCGAGCTGCGCCACGCCGGCCTCGCCTGCGGCGAGGCCGAAGTCGATCGCCCTTCCCAGGCCGGGCGAAAGGGCCCACAGGCTGACGGTCACGGACAGCCCGAGAGCGACGGCCGCAGGCAGCCAGGCTCGCGACGTGGATATGGGCGATCCGGTCGCCCGCGCCCAGGCGAGGCCGAGCAGCAGTCCACTCAGCGCCGCTGTTGAGACGATGATCTCGAACATGCGGAAGAACGCGAACATCGCCAGCGGGCCGTCTTTGTCGCTCAGCCACGTGAGGGTGACGGCGACGACGGCGGTTGCCACTGCCCAGCTGGATAGCAGGCGGCGGACGGCACGGACGCGCACGAGTCCTCCGGGCCGGCCGCTGAGCCGGCCGACCAGCCGACCGATGAGGCCGATGATCCAGCCGACGACCACCAATACGAGGTTGACAAGGCCGGCGAGGGCGCAGATCAACAGAGCGCCGAGCACGCCGTCGATCGCGCGGCCGAGCAGGTGGTACTCGGTGGCCAGCAGCGCCCCGGCGAGGGCCGTGGCGGCGAAGGCTCCGTAGGCCGCGCCGCGCAGCGCGTACCCGCCAAGCCTCGCGACGCGGCGCGCATCGGCGCGCCGTTCGGGCGCCCTTCCGGCACGATCGATGACCGCACTGACAGTTGCCATGCCCGGGCTGATGCTCGGCGTGCGGGCGATGCACAACATGTGCCGGATTTCCTGATTCGTCCGCCCGAGTGGCACGGTGCCGGCAGTAGACTCCGTGGTGATGCAGATCCAGCTGCCCGAGTCGGAGCGCCGCTGGCTTCACGCCGTGCTGGTGCTGGGCACTCTCGTACTCGCTCTCCTGCTGATCGCCCAGGTAAGCGTGGTCCTGACGTTCTTCAGCGACGTCCTGCTCGTCCTGCTGCTCGCCTGGCTGCTGGCGTTCATGCTGTCGCCGGCGGTCGGGCTGGTCCTGCGCGCGTTCCCGAAACTGCCTCGAGCCGCAGTCGTCGGAGCCATCTACCTGGCCCTCTTGCTCGGCTTGTCGTGGATCGTTCTCATCTCTGCCGGCAGCCTGGCCAGCTCGATTGCCGGGTTCGTGACCGAGCTGCCCAACCTCCAGGCGCGGCTGCCCGAAATCCTGGCACCGCTGCAGAGCACGCTGCAGAGCCTGGGCTTCCAGATCGATGTGGTCGCTGCCGCAAGAGACCTGCTGACCAACCTGGGCGACCTTGGCGACGACCTGGTCCAGCCACTGACGGACCTCGCCCTGTTCAGCCTGGGCATCGTGGCCAACCTGCTCATCGTCGTCTTCCTGTCGCTGTTCATCGTCCTCGACAAGGACCGCATCCTGGCCTACGTCAACCGCCTGGTACCGCCGCAGTACAGCGAGACTGCACGTCTGTTCGAGACCAGTGTGGCCAGCTCTTTCGGCGGCTTCATTCGCGGCCAGGCCATCCAGGGCGTCGTGATGGCCGCGTTCGCCACGCTGGTTCACGCGGTGCTCGGCATCGACTTCCTGCCCGCCTCGGCCGCATTCTCGGGAGCGCTTCAAGCGATCCCGTTCTTTGGGCCCGTTTTCTCCTGGGCGCCGCCTGTCGTGGTCGCGTTGCTGACCCGCCCTGAGGTCGCTCTGCCGGCGCTGATCGCGATGGGCATCGGCTGGTTCATCGTCAACAACCTCGTGCTACCGCGCGTCATGGCCTCGGCGGTGGGACTGCATCCAGTCGTCGTGCTCGTGTCGGTCCTGGTCGGACTCAAGGTCGCCGGCGTCGCCGGCGCGGTCTTCGCGCTCCCCTTCGCGGCGGTCATCGCGGCGTTCTTCCAGCACTTCCTTGCGCGCAACGCGAACGTTCCGCGCGACGTCACCTCGCGCGCCGCGAAACGGGTTGGCGAGCGCGAGGGCCGCGCGGTCAGGATTCCCAAGCCGCCCAGCATGGCCGTAGAAGGTTCAGGCGTGGCCAGCGAAGGCGAGCTCGACGACGCTGACGGGCGCACGAAGCCGGCGGGCCAGGTGACTCCAAATCCAGCCGAGCCATCCGCTTGAGTGGCGAAAGGCAGCCGGGCGGCAAAGGCGCGCAGAAGGACATAGCGCGCGACCACGAGCGCGTCGAACGGCGTGACGTGGACCTTGAGCAGGGCGAGCCGCTCGCCCAGCGTGAGCGGCGGATGGGCGCGCCACGAGCCGTTCCACGCACGGCGCGCCCACTCGGTGAATGGGACTCGCGGCCGCGCATATTGGTCACCAACGACGACGGCATCGAGTCGCGTGGCCTGCTCGCGCTTAAGCAGGCCCTGGAGCCGCTGGGCGACGTCTACGTGCTGGCGCCAGAGACGAACCAATCGGCAGTCGGCCACACCAAGACGTTCATGCGCCCGCTGCGCGTGCGCGAGCGCACGCTGGCCGATGGGACCCTGGGCTGGTCGGTCGACGGGTCGCCCACCGACGCGGTCAGCCTTGCCTTCCTGGGCTACTTCGATGTCGGCTTCGATTTGGTCGCCTCGGGCATCAACTACGGCGCCAACCTGGGCGACGACATCACTTACTCGGGCACGGTCAGCGCGGCCATGGAGGCGGTGATCTCATCGGCTCCAGCGTTCGCCATCTCGCAGGAGTACTACGAGCATCCCGACTTCACCCTCGCCGCCCAGATCGCCTACGTAGCCGCGGTCAACATCCTCGAGAACGGCCTCGCGCCGGGCGAGCTGATCAACATCAACGTGCCGGCCATCGGTTCCGCCGAGTGCGAGGGCGTCGAGGTCACGCGCATGGGCAAGCGGATCTACCAGGACGAGCTGATCGAGCGGCTGGATCCGCGTGGCACGCCCTACTACTGGATCGGCGGGCCGCCGCCGTCGGGCCTGGCCGAGCCGGGCACCGACTTCCACGCCGTGGTCAACAAAAGGATCGCCATCACGCCGATCCAACTCGACCTTACCGCGCGCCGCTTGCTCGACCGCCTCAACTCGTGGTCGTGGCGGCTGCCCGACGCCGAACTCGCGCCGGCCGCCGCCGAGCCCGATTCACGTACCGCCGAGCGGCTCGATGACATCGTCACCGCCCAGTCCAAGCCCGAGGACGAGCGCCGCTAATCCGCTTGCGTTGATGCCGGGTCAGCCCTTGACACCAATAGCGCGTGAACGGGCCGCCGACAATCGACTGACCGCCCGATTCGCGAGGTCGCCTGCCGGTCGACGCCTCGTCGCGGGCAGGACATCCGCGACCGGCAGACGCGAACCATGGGTTCTGGCTAGGCCGAGTCAGCCGCGACCGCAGGCGCCTGTTGCGCCGTCACCGGCGCACCGCCGGGCCCGGCTCGAGTAAACAGTCGATCGAGCCGGTCGAGGTAGGGCTGCGCACGGAGCCGAGCCAGGATTTCGCGCGTCGAGTCGGCAGTTGCGCGAACGTCGGGCTCCGCCGGGTCAAGCACCGTGACCATGTCGATGCCGGTCAGCGCCTCATCCCAGACAACGTGCAGCTCACGCCAGCCGCCGAGGGCTTCCTTGTACAACCGGTGCGCCTCTGCTGTCCGGCCGTCAAGCGCAGCCTCGGCGGCGCGCAGCGTCGTGCGCCGAACTTCCACAACGCGGCCGTGGAAACCCGTCGCGTCCAGCGCCGCCAGGTCCTCGCGCAACGATGCCAGGTCTCCATCCCAGATGCCGTGACGGGCGGCCTGGTAGTAGCTCGCCGGTGCCTGGCTCGCCCAGTCCCGGGCGATCGCCAGCCAGTGGGCGCGAGCCTCGGCAGTTCGACCGACCGCCTGCGCAAGGTTGGCCTTCGTATCCAGTGTTGGCAGGGCAAGCCCGGGGTCGCCATGCTCGGCGACCAGCCGATCCAGCTCGGCCACCCCATCGTCAATCGACTCCCCGCGCGCGCAACGGATGATCAGCGCGTTGCTCGTCAGCCACACCCTGCCCGACACGTCGAGCTCCTGGGACAGCACCGCGTCAAGCTCGGCGAGTGCTTCGTCCCAATCGCCAACGAGGAAGCCCGTATAGCCGATGTTGTTGACGAATTGGGCAACCTGCCCAAGCTCACCGAGACGCTTCGAGAGCGCCAGCCCCTCGCGGAAGCGGGCCATTGCCAGCGAGCTGTCGATCTCGCCGAGGTGGAAGCCCTCGACAACCAGCGCCGCGATCAGGACGTCGTTCAACTCGTTTTCGCGGGCCAGATCGCCGCCCGCGCGGATCAGCGCGATCGCCTCGCGCTGACGGCCAAGGGTCCCCAGCGCGGCGCCCTTGCCCACCAGGCCCCTGGCAATCAAAGGCACAAGATCCGCGTGCTCGGCTGCCTCAAGCACCTCATCGGCAATCGGGATTGCCAGTGCCGCCTGATCGCTCGTGTTGTGCGCCCGGACCAGGTTGACCTTCAGCTCGACGATGACCGGATCCGGCCACAGATCGCCGTACGCCTCCAGGGCCTGCTCCAGCAGCTCACGCGCGGCGTGAGACTGGCGGTCATTGAGAAGATCCCAGCCCAAGGCTCCCAGGGCGCGCGCCGAGCCGCGCCGGTCGCCGACTCGTTCGTACAGCTCCAGCGCGCGCCGGAGCAGCGGGCCGGCCCTCTCGTGATGGGCCTGCGTGCTGTCCGCCCGCCCCGCTCGTTCGAGCAGCTCGGCCTGCTCTGTGGGATCGGTCGCCACGCTCGCGGCCTGCTCGTAGAACGACGTTGCCTGCTCCTGGCCACCCAGCGTCTTTGCCCGGTCACCGGCGGCCCGCAGGGCGATCTTGGCCTGGGCCCCGAGAGCATCGGCCTCGGCCCCTTCGGCTGCGTTCTCGCGGGCGGCGAGGTAATGGTTGGCGAGTGCGCCGGCAAGCTCGTCCGAGCCGAGCTGCTCGAAGTAGCGAGCCGCAGCCAGGTGGAGCGACTTGCGGTCCTTCCTCGACAGCGTGTTGTAGGCCACCTCACGGATGAGCGCCTGCACGAATGCCCACTGGCCCAGCTCGGGAGACCTGGGATCCACGTCGCGCGTCAGCAGCTCGCGCCGGCCCAGCGTCTTGAGCTGCTCCTCCAGCTCGCCCAGCCCGACGCCGGACACGGCCGACAGGGCCGCGACCGTGAACGACTGGCCGAGCACCGAAGCTGCGTGAAGGACGCTGCGGTTCGACCCTGGAAGCGCATCCAGGCGCGAGGCGATGAGCGCGGTCAGCGTCTCGGGCACGGCCAGCGAGGTCAGGTCGCCGACTGGCACGTAGACCCCGCCCTCCTCCTTGAGGCGCCCCTCGGCGAGCAGCATGCGCACCGTCTCGACGGCGTACAGGGGCATGCCGTCGGCTCGCTCGATGATGCGCGCAGCGGCGCCGTCGGGCAGGCCGGGGACCAGACCGCCGAGCAGGTCGCGCATATCGGCCTCGGGCAGCGGCTCGAGGAAGAGAGAAGTGAAGTTGCGCTTGCCG
>Ga0299913_10002612_pt1 | contig 14325 bp, 13 predicted proteins | sample RVTome_9_FD_201360 | JGI IMG/M metagenome (GOLD analysis project Ga0299913, IMG submission 201360) | Soil microbial communities from uranium-contaminated site in the Upper Colorado River Basin, Wyoming, United States - RVT155D38 (version 2) ... | reverse complement strand
CGACCCTCGCGGCAAGCGAAACGTCGGGCGCCAGGGACGACCCTCGATCAGGTTGACCAGCTTGCCCTCGGCGTCGCGCTCGAACCGCGGCGCAAGCGGGCGCAGCGACGGATCGACGCGCTCGACGATCCAGGCGAGGTCTTCTTCGACGTGGCCGTCGGCGTCGACGATCATGCCGTCGGGTCCGGCAGGCGGGTCTTGATGTAGACGTCGACGCGGGCGATGCGATCGCCGTCGAGCTCGAAGACCAAGGCCTCGTCCGTGCGGACGCCTCCCACCGTCTCGGCCAGCTCCACGAACGCGAGATCGTCGACATACCTCACTCGCCGCACGTCCATGGAATAGGCCGGCAACGTCGGCATGAGCGACGCCAGGAACTCGACGTACGCGGCCCGCCCGCGGTACTCGTCGTTGTACGGACCGACGCGCACGACGTTCTCGTCGAGGCACTCGCGCAGACCGTCCCAGTCGTGGCTCGTGAGCGCGTCGAGGTAGCGCTCGACGACGCGGGTCACTGGTACTGAACGGTCTTGCCGTCGCGCCACTCGCGCAGCACGAGATATGGACCCTTCAGCGCGCCGCGGTCCCACTGGCCGAAGCCCATCTGCGTGCCGTCGTGGCCGCTCGACGCCGGCAGGCGCTTCACTCGCTCGAGACCGTCCCTGACTCCGTCTCGGGTGAGGTGGTCGCCGCGGGCAATGGCTTCGCCGAGCAGGCGGCCGATGTCGTAGCCCGCGACACCGACAGGACCGGCCGCCGTAGCGCGATCGCGTTCCCGCAGCGCGGTGCGCATCGCATTGTCGTCGCTCACGGTGTCGACGTAGACCCAGCCGTTCCACGCGTCGCGCCACTCGCGTTGCGCGTACCCGAACATCAGGGCGGAGTTGGCGACCACGGGCGCCTTCCACTCGATCGCTTGCACGGCCAGCGACACGGTTCGCGCTGCGACTCCCAGACCGAGATAGACGAGACCGTCGGGCTTCGACGCTTCGAGCCGCGCCACGAGCTCGGTGGCTTCCGTCGCGAGTGGGGCGATCACCGCCTTGGCGGTGACCTCGATGCCAACAGTCGAGCGGGCCAGCTCGAACCAGTGCGCGTACTGCGTGCCGACCGGTGACCGGTCGTGCACGACGGCGACTCGGCGGATCCCTCGCTCGGCCAGATGCTCCGCGAGCACCGCCGGCTCCTCCTCGAGCGAGCCGACCTGGTAGTGGAACATGAACTCGCTGCGGGTGATCGCGCCACCCGTGTAGTTGATGCAGGCGAGCCCGGCGGCATCGGCGAGATCGCGCACGATGATGCCGTTGTCGCTGATCGACGGGCCGGCGATCGCGAGAACGCCCTGTCGCTCGAGCGACGCGAACTTCTGCTCGACGTCGAACGCGGTGCCGCTCGGCAGCCCCGCCGCAAGCTCGCGCACGAACTCGACGGGGCGATCGAGCTCGACGGTGTCGAGGCCGAGCTGCACCGCCTTGGCGAAGCTGTCGCCGCCGTCGTGCTGTGGAAAGTCGTACAGCAACCCGAGCTTGATCGGCTGCGCGCTCATCGAGGCCCGTTCATCGGTCCAGCTCGAACAGCGGAAGCGCGGCCGCGTCCGACACCTTCTCGAACGTGACGCGCACGCGGTCGCCGATCTGCACCTCTTCGGCCAGGGTTCCGATCACGTTGCTCATCAGCCGCGGTCCGTCGTCGAGGTCGATGAGCGCCACGACGAACGGGATCATGTGCTTGAACGAGCGGCTCGGGTTCTGGCGGATGATCGTGCGGCTGTAGATCGTGCCTTTGCCGCTGGTCTCGACCCAGTTGAGCGCGGCCGAGTGACAGTTCGTGCACAGCGACCGGCCGTAGAGCTGGCGCTGCCCGCACATCGAGCACTCCTGCACGAGCAACTTGCCATCAAGCGTGCCGGACCAGAACGGCTCCGACTCCGCGTCGGGAATCGGTGCCGGTCGAGGCTTCGCGCCCTCCGGGAGATCGGGTGCTGCGTTCACGGCCGTCATGGCGCGTGGCTCCCGAGCACGAGCGTCGCGCCGGTGGACAGCATCCCGCCCGTTCCGTGCACGAGCGCGACCTCGGCACTGTCGACCTGTCTGGCCGTGCCCTCGCCGCGCAGCTGGCGCACGGCTTCGACGATGAGGAACATCCCGCGCATGCCGGGATGGCACGACGAGAGCCCGCCGCCGTCGGTGTTGGTCGGCAGCGGGCCGTCCCAGCGCAGGCGGCCGCCTTCCACGAACGCACCGCCCTCGCCCTTGGCGCAGAACCCGAGATCCTCGAGCGTGAGCAGGACCGTGATCGTGAACGAGTCGTACACCTGGAGGACGTCGACGTCGGCGAGTGAGACGCCGGCCCGCGTGAGGGCCAGCGGCCCGGACTGCGCCGCGGCCGTGAGGTTGATGTCCGGCATCTGGCTGACGTTCAGATGGTGGGTGAGCGCGTGCGCCGCGCCGAGGATGTGAGCCGGCGCCTTGCGCAGGTCTCGCGCCCGTTCGTTCGACGTGACGACGCACGCGGCGCCGCCGTCCGAGATGACGCAGCAGTCGAGGACGTGCAACGGATCGGCGACGAGCCGCGAAGAGACCACGTCGTCGACCGTGATCGGGTCCCGGAACTGCGCGAGCGGGTTGACCGACGCGTGGTCGCGCATCGTGACCGCGATCTCGGCCAGCTGCTCCGGCGTCGTGCCGTACTCGTGCATGTGGCGGGCGGCGGCCAGCGCGTAGTTGCCGACAAGCGTGTTGCCCCACACCGCGTCGGCCGCAGCAGGCCCCACGGGAGGCGGACCCGAGCCGCCCGTTCCCAGGCGCCGTCCCATCTGTGACAGCTGCACGCTGCCGTAGCTGACGAGCACGACTTCGGCGTGCCCGCGGTCGATGGCGTGGGCCGCGTGCTCCACCAGCACCTCGAACGACGAACCGCCGGTGTTGGTCTCGTCCAGGTACGTCGGCGTGAGCCCGAAGTACTCGCTCAGCTGCACGGTGTGCATCGGGAAGAAACCCGCCGAGGCGACCCCGTCGACCTCGGCCCACGAGATTCCGGCGTCCGCGAGCGCCCGGTCCGCCGCGATCGCGTGGACCCCGAGCTCGGTCAGCTCCGGATGGTGGGGGTAGTCGGAGGTGGCAACGCCGGCGATCACAGCCACGGAGCCGGGACACTACCCTGACACCAGCGTCAGGTTCGTAGCCGAGGGGTGTCGGAACATGCAGTTGGACGATCTGATCCTCGTGAGCGTCGACGATCACGTCGTCGAGCCACCGGACATGTTCGAAGGGCACCTGCCGGAGAAGTGGCGCGACGCCGCGCCGCGGATGGTCCGGCGCGACGACGGCACCGACGTGTGGCTGTACGAGGGCAAGGAGATCGTGAACATCGGGCTCAACGCGGTCGCCGGCCGCCCGCCCGACGAGTACGGCATGGAGCCGACGTCGCTGCACGAGATGCGTCCCGGTTGCTACGACATCCACGAGCGCGTTCGCGACATGGACGCGAACGGCGTCCTCGGCTCGATGTGCTTTCCGTCGTTCCCGAACCTGTGCGGCCAGCTGTTCTCACGGTCGAAGAACAAAGAGGCGGCGCTGCCGATCCTCAAGGCGTACAACGACTGGCACACCGACGAGTGGTGCGGCACTTATCCCGGTCGGTTCATCCCGCTGATGCTCCCGCCGATCTGGGATCCGGAGGAAATGGCCATCGAGGTGCGCCGCATGGCCGACAAGGGCTGCCATGCGGTCTCGTTCTCGGAGAACCCCGAGAAGCTGAAGCTGCCGAGCTTCCACTCGGACCACTGGGACCCGTTCTGGCAGGCGTGCTCCGATGTCGGGACGCTGGTCTGCCTGCACATCGGTTCGTCGTCGTCGCTGGTCGTGACCGCGCAAGACGCCCCGATCGACGTGCTCATCACGCTGCAGCCGGTGAACATCCTCCAGTGCGCGGCGGATCTGATCTGGTCGCCCGTGTTGCGCAAGTTCCCCGACCTACGGGTCTCGTTGTCCGAGGGTGGGATCGGCTGGATCCCGTACCTGCTCGAGCGGCTCGACTGGATCTACACGCGCCACCACGCGTGGACCGGGCAGGACTTCGGGAGCCGGCTGCCGAGCGACGTGTTCCGCGAGCACATCGTCACGTGCTTCATCGACGACCCGACCGGCGTCGTGATCCGCGACCGTGTCGGCATCGACTCGATCTGCTGGGAAGCGGACTACCCGCACTCCGATTCCACGTGGCCGACGTCGCCCGAGTACCTGATGAAGTCGCTCGATGGCGTGCCCGACGCCGACATCGACAAGCTCTCGCACCTCAACGCGATGAAGCACTTCCAGTTCGACCCGTTCGCCGTGCGACCGCGGGAGGAGTGCACGGTCGGCGCGCTGCGGCAGAAGGCAGCCGAAGCCGGTGTCAACACGTCTCCCCTGTCGGTCGAGTCCCGACGCAGCGGCCCCCGCGACACCAGCGCGACGTTCCTCACCAAGCGCCACTAACCCGCATTCTCGAGTGTCAGATTCGCGCAATTCGCGGGTGTCACACTCGAGTTTGAGTTCTTCGGGTCACTGACGCGCGGTAGGCGCCGGAGCGGGCCAGCAGGATCTTGTCGTCGGTCATCTCGATGCCGTCGGTGACCCGGCTCGGGTCGAACACGAGCACGTCACCGTCGCGCTCGCGGTCGAACGCCAACGCGGTGATCTCGAGCTCACCGACGCGGACCCGCTCGCGGTCCTCGGGCCAGATCGCCGTCGGATCGTCGATGGGATCTCCGTCGGCTGCCAGCTCGAGATCGAGATGGAAGATGGCGGGGCCTGCCTGCAGCCGTTCCTCCAGCTCGTCGCGGAGGTAGTGCTCGCCGCGCTCTGCCGCCTCCTCGTCGGGGATCGACGCCTCCCCTGCCGCCGGGACGAAGTGGTACCGCGCGTGACGCACGGTGCCGTCCGTGGCGACGAACTTGAACGCGTGGATGGCGTGGTACGTGAGCAGCGCGTAGCTCGCCGGCATCGGCAAGGTGATTGCCGCCGTCACTGCCGGCACGGTCTCCGGGTGCTCCGCGAGGAACGCACCGACTTTTTCCATGCTCGGTGCGCCGGTCTCGGGGTCGGGACGGCGAGCGACGTTGAACTCGATCAGCTCCTCCGGCGTGCGGACGAAGAAGCACGGCAGCGTGATGCCGATGACGTCCGTCGTCGTTCCGTCTTCGAGATACAGCTTCAGCGCGATGCCGCGGGCGTCGCGGGTGGTGTCGGGCACGGTGGGGTCGCCGCCGCCGTTCGAGAAGCGCACGTGTGCGCGACTTGGCGCACCCTGGAAGTGCACCGCTCGACTGATCGCCCCTGCAGCGGGGCTGGCGGTGAAGGTGCCCGCGCACAGCACGCCCTTCGCGTGCGCGGCGCGATGCCCGGCGTGCACGCCGTAGGCGCCGTTCAGCGCCTCGACGAGACGCTCTGACAGATCTTCCGCGTCAGGCACCAGCCGGACTCTACGCTGCTCGGCCGTGACACGGGTCGTGTTCCTCATCATCGACGCGTTGCCGCCACGCCACCTCTCACCGGCCGTCACGCCGACGCTCACCCATCTTTCCGAAGAGGGCGCATCGACCATCGGGCGCGCGGTGATGACATCCGCGACGTATCCCAACCACGCCACGTTCGCGACCGGCGTCGAGCCGCTCGCTCACGGAGTCCTTGCCAACTGGATCGTGCACGACGGCAAGCCGACGCCCACGCAGCACGTCGGACCGCGCGTGCCGACGATCTTCGACGCATGCCGCGCCGCCGGCCGATCGTCCGCCGCCGTGCTCGGCGACCAGAACCTCATCGGCGTGATGGGCGCGGCCAAGGCCGATCATCACTGGCCCCAAGACGGCGTGCTGGCCGACGACGTCGACCGCGACGGTCACGGCTACGCCGCCAACCACGAGGTGCTGCCCCGCATCCTCGAGATGCTCGACGGTGACCGACCTGACCTCTTCGTCGCACACATCAATGAACCCGACACCGCTGCGCACATCTACGGACCGGACAGCACGGAAGCGCTCGAGTCGTACCGCGATGCCGATACGTGCGTGGCGCAGATCGTCGAGGCGATGCGACCTACATGGTCCGACGACGTGTTGATCGTCGTGAGTGACCACGATCAGGAAGAGGTCGACGATGCGCCGATCGACCTCTACGAGCCGGTGGCGAAGCTCGGTCTATCGCTGGTACCGATTCCCGAAGGCAGCGCCGCCATCGTCTGGGGCGATGATGAGACCCACGGCAAGTGGCTCGACAACGTCGACGGCGTCACCGTCCATGCCGAGATCTCACCCGGCATTCGCCTCGTGGGGTGCGCGCCTCGGCGCTGGTTCGCCCCGCCGAAGGGTTTCCTGACCGGCCCCGCGGATCGCGGCGCCCATGGCGGCGAGCGCACACGCTCACAGGTGGCGATCGTCGGCGGCGGTCACCCGTCCGCCGCAGCCCTTGCGCATTCGTTGAAAGGTCGAACTCACGTCGAGGCGACCGACTGGGCCCGCATCGTGGTCGGACTGGTGTCGGGCTAGTCGAGCCCGATTGCGGTGTCGTCCGGCTCGTCGATCACCGGGTTCTCGAGCACGCCGATGCCCTCGATCTCGATGCGCACGACGTCGCCCGCCTTCAGGAGACCCGGCGGCTTCATGGCGATGCCGACACCCGCTGGCGTCCCCGTTGAGATCACATCGCCGGGCTCGAGCGTGAACGCCGTCGACAGGTGCTCGACCATGTCGAAGCAGTCGTAGATGAGGTCGTCGGTCTTGCCGTCCTGCCGCAACTCGTCGTTGACCCACGTGCGCAAGGACAAGCGGTGAGGGTCGCCGAGCTCGTCCGGCGTCACGACCCATGGCCCGAGCGGACCGTGCGTGTCGAACGACTTACCCATCGTCATCGTCGGCGTGCGCACCTGCCAGTCGCGGACACTCACGTCGTTGCAGACCGTGTAGCCCGCGATGACCTCCGCGGCGCGCGCCGCGGGCACGTGCCGGCAGCGGCGCCCGATCACGAACGCGAGCTCGCCCTCGTAGTCGACGACCGACGATGCCTTCGGCACGTGGATCGGCGCGCCGTGACCGACCGCGCACGTCGATTGCTTGTTGAACCACAGCTGGAACGCCGGCGCGTCCATCCCGGACTCCGCGACGTGTTTCGCGTAGTTGAGCCCGATCGCGAGGAACTTCGGCGGCCGCAGCACCGGCGACGCGAGGACGGCGCCGCTCAACGGGATCCGAGGTGCCCCCTCGACTGCGCCGGCGACCTCGCTGAGCAATCCCGCGGCCAGCACCGCGCCCAGGTCAGGCCCGAGCCGGTTGTCGGCGGCGGTGACGTCGGCGATCTCGTCGCCGGCGACGACACCGAGATGCGAACCGGCAGTTGTGGCGAACGTGACCAGCCTCATGACGGCCTCCTGTTGTGTTCTTTCGGTTTCACGAACCGGACATCTGCTGCGCCGCCGCGATGGCGTCCGCCGGTGTCAGCCCGCCCTTCGCTGCGAGCCAGCACGTGATCGGCGCGGCCTGGCGCGCCGACGAATGCGCGGCAATCGCAGCCAGCGCGAGAAGGTCGTCGATCTCCTGATCCGTTGGCGGCTCGACGCCGGCTGCACTCGCGAACGCTCGACACCACTCGGTCACTTCGTTCGGAACATCGGGCACGCCCCATCACTACCATGCGGCGCCGTGACGCTCACGGGGGACGAGCTCATCGAGAGGGGCATGGCGACCGCGGTCTACGCCGACGCGAACCCCGATCGAATGGCGGTCATCTCGCCGTACGGCGACCGCACGTTCCACGAGCTCAACGCACGTGCGAATCAACTCGTGCGCGCCCTGCGCCGGCGCGGCGCGCAGCCGGGCGACACCGTGGCCCTCGTCTGCCGCAACCGTCCGGAGTTCATCGAGGTGTACGAGGCCGTGTTGCGGGGGGGATGGCGCCTCACACCGATCAACTGGCACCTCACCGCGGAGGAGATCGCCTACATCGTCGATGACAGCGAGGCCGCCGTGCTCATCGGTGATGCGTTCTTCGGCGGCACCTTGTTCTCGACCTCCAAGTTGCTGACCCGGTCACCGGTGTTGCTTTCCGTGACCGGTGAGACCGATGGGTTCGCCTCGTACGACGAGGCGCTCGAGCCTGAGGCGACAGAGAACATCGACGACCCCGCTCCCGGCGGGGCGATGCTCTACACCTCGGGCACGACCGGCAGGCCCAAAGGTGTGCGGCGAGCCATGGGGATGGCGCCCACGTTGTACCGGCTGCACTCCCGCAACTCGCCGCACGCGGGGGAGACCAACCGCTCGCTCGTGACCGGGCCGCTCTATCACGCCGCGCCGCTGTCGATCTCGCTGGTCGCACCGCTGGCCGCGGGGCTCGGCATCGTGCTGATGGACGGGTGGTCGCCAGAGGAGACGCTGCAACTCATCGAGCGGCACGGCATCACCCACACGCACCTCGTGCCGATCATGTTCCACCGCTTGCTGGCGCTCGACGACGAGGTGAAGCAGCGGTACGACCTCTCCTCGCTGCGACTCGTGCTGCACGGCGCCGCGCCGTGCCCGGTCGATGTGAAGCGTCGCATGATCGAGTGGTGGGGCCCGGTCATCGAGGAGTACTACGCGGCGACCGAAGGCGGAGGCACGTACATCAACGCCAAGGAGTGGCTGGAGCGACCCGGCAGCGTCGGGAAGGCGACACCAGGAAGCACGGTGGTCGTGCGATCCGAGACGGGCGACGCTGCCGCCCCCGGTGAGATCGGGACGGTGTGGTTCAGGCGCTCGGAGATCGAACCGTTCGAATACCACCGCGATCCCGAGAAGACGGCGAGCGTGCACGACGGCGATCTGTTCACGCTGGGCGACATGGGGCACATGGATGCCGACGGCTACCTGTTCCTCACTGGTCGCAGCGCGGAGCTCATCATCTCCGGGGGTGTCAACATCTACCCGGCGGAGATCGACGCGGTGCTCCTCGAGCATCCGGCCGTGCATGACGTCGCCACGATCGGCGTGCCCGACGAGGAGTGGGGCGAAGCCGTGAAGGCCGTCGTCGAGGCCCGCGCGGGCGTCGGCACCGACGATGCGCTGGCCGCGGAGCTGCTCGCGTTCTGCCGCGATCGACTGGCGCACTTCAAGTGTCCGCGTTCGATCGACTTCGCCGACGAGCTTCCCCGCTTCGAGACCGGCAAGATCTACCGCCGCCTCGTCCGCGATCGGTACTGGCCAGTCGCGTGAATCGCGCCCGCCGCGCCATCGCGGTCGTCGCGCTCCTCCTGCTGAGTGCCGGCGCGTGCAGCGATGACTCGACGGCCCCAGCGCGCGCCGGGTCATCGATCAGGTCGAAGGCCGCTCCCGCGTCAGGGCCGGTGCTCGTGTTCGCCGCGGCGTCCCTGACCGAGGCGTTCACCGAAGCGCGCACCGTGTTGCAGTCTGAACTGCCTGACCTCGTTGTGACGCTCAACTTCGCCGGTTCCGGAACACTCGTGACACAGATCGAGCAAGGCGCGGATGCCGACGTCATCGCCACCGCCGACATGGAGTCGATGCGCAAGCTCGTCGACGCCGGGCTCGTCGAGGCGCCTCTGGTGTTCGCGCACAACGAGCTCGCCATCATCGTTGCACCCGGCAATCCGAGGGGCATCGAGTCGTTGGCCGATCTCGCCCGGCCGGACGTGACGGTGGTCTTGGCCGACCCATCGGTACCGGCTGGCCGATACGCCGAGCAGGTCCTCACCACCGCTGACGTGATCGTGCAGCCGAAGTCGCTCGAGACCGACGTGAAGGCGGCGGTTGCTCGGGTGACATCGGGCGAGGCCGACGCAGCGATCGTGTACGCGACGGAAGTGCGGGCCGCGGGCAACACCGCAACCGGGGTCACCATCCCGGACAGCCAGAACGTCGTCGCCGACTATCCCATCGCCATCGTCAAGGGGGCCGCGCACCACGAGGCCGCGGCGGCGTTCGTCGATGCGATCGCGAACGGGTCGGGTCAGGAGGTGCTGCTCACCTACGGGTTTGAGCCAGCGGCCTGACGCGCTACTGGTGCGCACCGAGGTGCGCACCAGTGCGGTGGCGGCGTTGAGTACTTCGGGGTTACGTGTCGAGGCTGGTGCCGCTGCTGCTCGAGGTCGAGCTGTCGCTCGAACCTTCGAGAGCGGGCGGAGCTTCGCCGTCCTTGTCAGGACATCCAGGGCCGCCCGGACCGGGGAAGCCGGCGCGGTTCACCACGTCCGTGATCCGCTCGACCAGCCCGGCACTGATCTCGTCAGCCCGCTCCTGCGTGATCTCGCCGCTGGCGACCTTCTCGGCCAGCTTGGCCTGCGCATCGGCGACGAGCGCGTCGATCACCGTCTGCGGATCGATGCCGTTCGCCGTCGCCACGTCGGCCATCGACTGGCCGGACTGCAGCGCGGTCCGCAGGTCGTCCTCCGAGACCCCGATGGCGTCGGCCGCCACCGCCAGATCGACATGACCCCGCGGGCCATGCAGACCACGCGGACCACGCGGACCACGACCCTCGGGCGGAGCGGGAGTCTCGCTCTGTGTGGAATCACTGCTCGACGAGTCGCTGCTCGACTCTTGGGCGCCGGCGACGCCTGGACCGAACAAGGCCGTTCCGACGGCCCCACCGGTGAGCAATGAGCCGGTGATGATGGCGGCTGCGATGCCCTTGTGCATGATGCTTTCCTTTCTGTTGTGGCCCCGACTCACCGGGACAACGCACAACCTGAAGCTCGAAGCTGTGGGCCCGCTGAGGCTCGACTGGTTTTTCACCATGAATCAACAGACCTCCGCCCGTTCGCCCGGGGCTCCTGACATCGAGTTCTGTGGACAACCTCACAGCTGGCGCACAGCCGATGCACAGCGCCGGGGGAGCGGGACGCGCGACCGTGGTGGCGATGAGCACGCCGAAGCAGCAAGTCCTCGTCGTGGACGACGAGGCATCGATCGTCGACGCCGTGGCCACCGCCCTGCGGTACGAGGGATTCGACGTCCGTGAGGCCGGCACCGGCCGGGCGGCGCTGGCCGCGGCGCAAGAGAACCCGCCCGACCTCGTGGTGCTCGACGTGATGCTGCCCGACCTCGACGGCCTCGAGGTCACGCGGCGTCTGCGGGCCGACGGCATCCGCGTGCCCATCCTCTTCCTCACTGCCCGCGACAGCGTCGAGGACAAGGTTGCGGGTCTGACCGTCGGTGGTGACGACTACGTGACCAAGCCGTTCTCGCTGGCCGAGATCGTCGCCCGGGCCCACGCGATCCTGCGACGGACCCGGGGTGAGCAGAACGGTGACGGACAGCTGCGCTTCGCCGACGTGGTGCTCGATCAGGACACCCACGAGGTGTGGCGCGCCGGGAACGTCGTGCGCCTCACCGCAACCGAGTTCAACCTGCTGCGGTTCTTCCTGCTGAACCCTCGACGCGTGCTGTCGAAGAGCCAGATCCTCGATCATGTGTGGCACTATGACTTCGGCGGCGACCCGAACGTGGTCGAGACGTATGTGAGCTACCTGCGCAAGAAGCTCGATCAGCACGGCCCGCCCCTCATCCAGACGATCCGTCTCGTCGGCTACTCATTTCGCGAACCCGAGAAGTAAGCGGCGAGCGATGTCGCTTCGAGGCCGGTTACTCCTCGCGGTCGGCGCGGTCGCGCTCGTCGCACTGCTGGTCGCTGACGTTGCGACGTACTCGTCGTTGAAGAACTTCCTCTACGACCGCGTCGACGAGTCGCTCGTGAGCGCGCAGCAAGGACTCGAGCGCGGGCTCGACGGCGAGGGGCCCGGCGGTCCGCGCCGCGGCGGGCCGCCGGATGCCGGACGGTTCGCGCCGGGAACGTTCGTCGAGATCCGAGACAGCAGCGACGCCGTCTCGTTCACGACACCGGCGCGCTTCCCTGGCGGGGACGAGTACACGCCGGATGTCCCCGACCACATCGACCTCGCCGGCGCCAAGGACACCTTCCTCACTGTCGGCTCCGTCGAGAGCGGCGGGCCGGAGTTCCGCGTGCGGACGTCGGAGCTGCCGTCCGGTGGGCAGCTCCTCGTCGCGGTGCCGCTCGACGACGCCGCCGCGACGCTGCAACGGCTGCTCGCCATCGAGGTGGCCGTCACCGCCGCGGCACTGATAGCGGCCGCAGCGCTCGGGTGGTGGCTGGTCCGCGTCGGCCTGCATCCGCTCGCCGAGGTCGAGGCCACGGCGGACGCTATCGCCGAGGGCGACCTCGATCGCCGGGTTCCCGGCGACGACGCCAAGACCGAGGTAGGCCACCTGGCGCTGGCTTTCAACACGATGGTCGGACGCATCCAGGAGGCGTTCGCGGCGCGCGACGCCACGGAAGCGCGCCTGCGGCGTTTCGTCGCCGACGCGTCACACGAGCTGCGCACCCCGGTCGCGGCGGTGTCCGCCTATGCCGAGCTGTTCGACCGCGGCGCCAACGTCCGCCCCGACGATCTCGGCCGCGTGATGACGGGCATCCGAGCGGAAACGGCCCGCATGGGTGACCTCGTCGAGGACCTGCTGCTGCTCGCCCGCCTCGACGAAGGGCGGCCGCTGGAACGAGAGCCCGTCGAGCTCGTCGCGGTGGCCGCGCAGGCGATCGACGCGTCGCGGGCCGTCGGACCCGACTGGCCGATGCAGCTCGACGCCGCGCACCCCGTCGAGGTGATGGGTGACGAGGCGCGACTACGCCAGGTGTTCGACAACCTCCTGGGCAACGTTCGGTCGCACACGCCGCCGGGGACGGCCACCACTGTTCGGCTCTCCGAAGACGGTGACAACGCGGTCATCCGGGTGGCCGACGACGGCCCCGGCTTGGAGCGCGAGCAGGCCGACAAGGTCTTCGAGCGCTTCTACCGGGTGGATGCGTCACGGTCCCGTCACCACGGCGGCGCGGGGCTCGGGTTGGCGATCGTCGCGGCCATCGTCACCGCGCACGGCGGCGTCGTGGAGGCAACGGCGAGCGTCGACCAACCCGGCGCCGTGTTCGTGGTCCGCGTCCCCCTCGCGCGCCAGCAGGAATCGGGCGATCTTCGTCGAACGGTCAAGTAGGGTAAATCTGACGGTGCATCAGGTCTTTGGGGGTCGCTGGTGCGGAGACAGGATCGGCCAACTCGACTGAGCATCCGGGCCGGCAAGCGCCGGCGCGTCTGCGCGCTCGGGATGGCGCTTCTACTCGTCGCGGCGTGCGGATCGCGCGCCACGCAAGTGCAGATCGAGGAGGCATTGGCGGGCGGCGGCGGCGGCGGCGGCGCGGGCGGTGGGCGCACAACGGGCGCGACCGGAACTGCGGCAGGCGCGTCCGGCGGCGGCGCGGGCGGCGCAACGGGAACCGCGGCGGCCGGCGCAACCGGAGGCGACAGCGGAACCAGCGGCGAGGGCAACACCGACCCGAACGTCGTGCTCTTTGTCGGTGACAACGGCGGGGCGACCGACGTCGGCGTGACCGCCGACTCGATCACGGTCGCCAACATCTCGATCCTCACCGGACCCGTGCCGGGGCTCTTTGCGGGCGCACCGAAGGGCGTGCAGGCTTACTTCGCCTACCAGAACAGCCAGGGCGGCGTCTTCGGTCGGCAGCTCAGGGTCGAGGCGCAGGACGATCAGTTCGACTGCGGGATCAACAAGGCGCTTGCCGAGGAGGACGTGAACAAGTTCTTCACGTTCGTCGGATCATTCTCGCTGTTCGACGGATGCAGCGGCGAGGTGCTCCAGGCCCGCCCGGAGATCCCCGACATCCACGTTCCGCTCTCCCCGCTCGCGCAGGCCCTCCCGAACAACTTCGCGCCGCAGCCGGTGAAGTCGGGCGCCAGCACCGGCCCGTTCCAATACATCAAGGACAAGCACCCGAACGCGATCACGAAGGTCGGCAGCCTGATCGGCAACGTCGACACGGCCAAGACCGCGTGGGAGAACACCAAGTTCGTGATGCAGTCGCTCGGCTACGAGGTCGTCTACGAGCGGATTTTCCAACCGACGGAGACCGACTTCACCGCCGACATTGTGCAGATGAATGCGAAGGGCGTGCAGCTGCTCACGCTCTCGTCGGCCGACGTGAAGACGATGGCCCGCGTGGAGGCGAAGGCGGCTCAGCAGGGATGGAAGCCCGAGGTCACGCTCCTCGGCGCTGCGGGGTACGACAACACGCTGTTCAAGCTTGCGGGCAGCAATGCGGCCGTCGAAGGTGCGTACCTCTACCTGCCGACGGCGATGTACCTCGGCGAGGACCGCGCGGACATCCCCTCGGTCGACCTCTTCCTCACGTGGATGCAGCAGGTCGACCCGTCGGCGAACATCGACCTCTTCACCGTCTATGGCTGGGTGTCGGCCGAGTTGTTCGT
>Ga0299913_10002611_pt1 | contig 14328 bp, 15 predicted proteins | sample RVTome_9_FD_201360 | JGI IMG/M metagenome (GOLD analysis project Ga0299913, IMG submission 201360) | Soil microbial communities from uranium-contaminated site in the Upper Colorado River Basin, Wyoming, United States - RVT155D38 (version 2) ... | reverse complement strand
TTTTGGATTGATACCTGAAAGTGAGTTGTATGGACGTGCTGTCGCAATCTATTACTCAAGAATCGAAGGGTTCCGATGGAAAACGCTTTAAGGCCGGCGGTCAAGCCGTCTAATATCTGTTATGCGCGGTTGACGTGATCTCGCACGTGCACCGTTCATCGTCGCAAACGGATGTCACTGCATTCTGCTGTACGCAAATATCCAGTCGCGGCAGGACCTTGCCTGAGGCTTTCAGTAGGACCGTCTCGGATCTTTTTACGACTACCGGAGTGGCAACTGCGAAAGGGGCAGAGCTATGGATCGATCGGTGAAACGTGTGCTTTTGTACCTGACGTTGGGCGTAATCTTGTACGGCACCGCGACCCTTTTTGCGGAAAGCCAGATCGGCTTCATCGTCGTCTTCGGTGCGGGCGCATTGATCGTGGTTGCAGCAGAGGTGTTGTTCTGGATTCACATAGTCAGGTTGTCCTTGAGGCGTCAGAGACAATGAGCCCATGCCAGCGCACAACAACCGGTTCCAGCGGACGGTGATGCTTCCTACGGTCTAGTGGACACCCTGAACTAAACAGTTCAGGAGTGTGGAAATGCCGAAACCAAGGCCAAGAGCGACCTATCAATAGAGCGGTGAATTCAAGTCGACCGCCGTACGATTGAGTGAGCTGGCAGGTGTCGAAGTGCAGGATGTCGCTGCGTCTCTTTACATTCAACCGTTCATGTTGTCTCGTTGGCGCAAGTAAGCGCGGGAGGAACAGATCGTGACCAAGGGCGTTGCAGTGGACAAGCAGGGTGCCGCTGAGGCAAGACGACATCGTGACATCGAACCCAACAAAATCGGCTAGTGAAAGGGCTATGCTCGTGCCGGAATTGCTTTGCTCCGATATTGGGAGAAGCCTATCGTTCTATACTGATGTTTTGGGATTTGAGGTAGTTTACGATCGGCCAGAGGAGAAATTCTCATATCTAACATTGTGTGGTGCGGAGTTGATGTTGGAGCAGGTTTCCGACATCGACGACAAAGGTGAGTCTTGGATAACAGCTAGGCTTGAGTTCCCATACGGCCGCGGGATCAGTTTCCAGATCGAGGTTGAAGACGTTGATTCTCTGTATAACCGAGTACTAAGCGTTCAGTGGCCTCTCTTTCGGCCAGTAGAGGACAAATGGTATCGGATTAGGGACGGGGAGACCGGCAATCGTCAGTTTCTAATTCAGGATCCGGACGGTTACCTGCTTCGACCATTCGAGGATCTAGGGTTTCGGTCGTTGGTGAGCTGAAGTGTCATCTCGGGGTCGACTTGTCAGACCGGGAGTTTCGGAGAGTTGTCGCGGAAACCGAACGGGAATTCACTAAGACAAAAGGTCCGCAATTCTTCAGCCGACTTGTTCGACTATGTCAGATTTCCGCAGGTCAACCTCTACCAGATCAAAGTCACGGACTTCCCCGACCGCCCGCCATCGCAGGAGAGGATCCCAGCGGCCGATTCTGCAAGCCCGCCAGAAATCCCTCCGCGGAGGGGTGAGTGTCGGAAAATCCCTCCGCGGAGGGGTCGGAGTGGCACAATCCCTCCGCGGAGGGGTGTTCGTGGAAGTACTCGTCCACCGTATCGACGTCGTCGTCGGTCATGTCCTCGGGCCGATACCCGCAAGCCGGCACCGCCCGGCCGTCGGGCCGCTTGAAAAACCAGCGATCGCGATAGTCCTTCTCGATGCGGAAGCCGCCCTCGTGCACCAGCCGGTGATGCGCGGCACAGAGCAGCATCGTGTTCGCGAGACTGCTCTCGCCGCCGTTCGCCCAGTGCTTGATGTGATGCGCATCGACAAAACGCCTGCGTCCGCAACCGGGAAAACGGCAACCCTTGTCTCTGGCCCACAAAGCCCTCCGGATCGCCGTGGTCACGACCCGCGACTTGCGACCGACGCTCAAGGGTTCGCCATGCTCGTCCTCGACAATCACGATCCGGTCGGCGTCACACGCCAGCCGCCGCACCGATTCGATCGGTAACCCGGCCCGGCCCTGGTTTTCCACGAGTGCTGCCTGATCGACGTGCACCGTCACCTGGTAATGATCCCGGGTGCCGCCGGAGGCTTCGCGCTCGCCGCCGAGATAAGACTTCGCCATCGCCACCAGCGCATCGGCGCGCTGCGCCGCCCAGCTTTCCTCGGCGAACTCGGGACCACTGGATGCCATGGCATCCCTGGCACGATCCAGCGCCTTGTCGATCAGCTCCGCGGTCTCGAGCGGCAGTTCCACGCTAAGGGTCACGGTGCCACGAGCCGGATCGCGCCGCACCGTGAGGGCGCGACGCGCAAAGGCCCGCTCGGCATCGTCGGTGGAGGCGACCGTCCCGCAGCGCAGTTCCCGGCAGCGTTCCTCGACCCGTGCGGCGGTAGTCTGCAAGGCAAAGGCCAGCAGTTCGTCCTCGTTCTCACCATGGGCCACGCGAGTCAGCGCCCGTGCCTTGGAATAGGAGAGATCGCCTTTGGCGAAGGCCATGGCGATCGCCGGCAGGGTTTTCAACGCATGCGCCACCCGCACTTTCTCGCGCGCGGCACTCAGGGAGATATCGCAGCGCCAGTGCAGCCAGTCGGCGCAGTTCTCGAAGCCCCAGCGGAGCCAGCCAGCACGTTCGTCGAAGCGGCGGACCAGCACCAGCAAGTCGTGGCTGTCGGCATTGATGCGGGCGGCGAGGCTACCGATGGCGCGGTCGAGGTCGTCGATGGAGCGGCTCCGCTCGCGGCTGATATCGATATTGGTACGGAAATCGGGGCTCATTTCGGCACGTCCCTGTGGCTGGAATGGAGCTGTAAGTATATCCAGTATTTGACCTTTAAGCAACGGAAATCAATGGATTTTTCACTCCGAATCCCCTCGATTATCCAAGCGGTGGACCGAGGCGACGACCGTCACGCATCGACCCGGTTTGACAGGAGCGCGTTTCAGCCGTCGGACACATGGGCGCCCGGCCCGTGGCCCCCGACGAGCGTCATGAAGCCGACTACCAGGACGAGGCCGATGACGATGGCCCCGAACACTCTCACCCAACGTGGCGTGCTGGCGCCCGGCTCCAGGCCGGACTCCACACCGACGTTGCTGCGCTCGCGCTGTTTCCGCGCACCGTACCGGGTTAAACCCGCCGGCTTGTAGATCGCGAGCGTGGCGACCGTCAGCAACACCAGAAGACCGCCCGCTGCATGGATCGTAAGAGACGTCCGCAGTCCGATCAGATCGGCGCTGGAAAATGTCGTCCTTGCCGCCACAGCGGCCAGATGACTGATCGGCGCCAACTTCAGCAGCAAGACAGCCGTGGCGACCGTGGTTAGCAGAAGTTTGAAAATCACCCAATAGTGCCGAACCAGGCCCCAGGCGGTGCCGAGCGCCTGAACAAGCCCGGTCGCCAGTGAGGCGAGACTCAGGGGCAGTATCACGAACCAGGCGGTTATGCCCATCGCGATCGATACCGCGCGCACTACCTGCTCGTCCTGGCTGATCAGGCCGGCAAGGGCATGAGCAAGAAAAACCGCAAGCGCGCCAATCCAGCCAACCGATGTCGTGACATGGGCGGTGAGCGCGAACTTGCGAACGGGGGCTGTCATGGTCATAGCCGAAGGTCCTTACGTCGTGGTTGTGATGACTGACGCTTGCGATGGCCGGCGCGTCCCTGAGGTACTATCCAGAATGTCCACAAAAGATGCCCCGACCGAATTGCATGATGATTCGGACAACCGCTGCTATTTCTTGCGAGGCATGTACAGATCCATCAGCGGCGAACATCACGGTTTCCGAAAGCGTCGGGTGGGAATGGACCGTCAGGGTGCCTGTGGCACTTGGAGGTAATCATGCGACAAGTTTTGCCTCAGGACGATTCTTCGATACTCGGACGGCGTCAGACCAGTTGCCTTCTTAAATGACCGCTCGAATGTCCGGGAATTGCGAAATCCTACCGAATGCGCGATCTCGCCGATTGACCTATCACTGACGCGCAGCAGACTCATTGAACTGATGATGCGCTCCTGCCGAACCCAGTCCGAAAATGCGACTCCGGTCTTTTCGTAAAACAAATGCGATAGCCGGCTTGGCGATATGCCGACCTCCGAGGCGGCCTCGGAAACGTCAAATGGTTCGTGCAAGTGACGAGCCACGTATTCTCTCAGTTTTACCAGGTGACGGTAGTATCCGAGCGCGAACTCAACCCGATCAGCCGTTGCTGTATGGCGTTCGTCATCGATGAACGCGGAAGGAATTGCACTTTTCACTGGTAACCCCGCTGTCCTTGTGAGGATCGGTGGCTTTGCGTCCTCTCCTTACAGAGAGTTTGCGTTTGTCAGTATGGTCATAGTCATCCATAAACAGCGCAGTCGTCAAGTGAAAAGATGAATGTGGCTGATTGTTAATATGTCAAATGAATCGACACGTCATGTTCCGAGATCGATTCTCCCAACTGGACGGACCACTTTGCTCGCAGCACACGCCGCACCTTTGCGCGTGCCCGTTGTGCCGGTCTCAACCTTTCCCCACTCCATACCTGCAAATTGACCAAGCCGGCTTCTTACTACTCTGAACAGTGAACTCAGCGGGAGCGAGGAGCTGTCCCCTCATCGCTCGAACTGGCGTTACAAAAGCTCTGGAATTCGGGCGCGCCCCGCCAAAAACATAAGGTCGGCGCACGTAATGTCGCGAAGTCGACTTTAGACGCCGCGTTCTCGCCCTTTGCTGCCGGATGTCAGAACTTTCCTCAAAGTACTCTACCCTGGATGCAGGACTTTGGTCTGATTGATGAGGAGTAGAAGATGCGCTACCTGATTACTTCGGCGGCACTGCTGTTGTTGACAGCACCTTCGCTGGCAACAGAAACGGTCGTTTACACCTATGACGCGCAAGGACGGCTTGTCAAAGCCGCGCACTCCGGTTCGGTCAACAACAATGTGAAGTCCGAATACGAACATGACAAGAGCGACAACCGAACACGCAAAAAAGTGACCGGCGCGTAGGGATCAGTCGGGTTAGCCGTCCTGCACTTCAAGTTGGCTCTTGCACGTTCCAGGAGAAAAACAATGATTGAGTACCGTTCGCACCGTTCCGCTATTAGCGCGGTGATTCTGGCCGCGAGCCTGCTCGGCGCAACCATTTCCGGCGATGCTTCTGCCCAGACTTCGGCGTCTCCGCCGCCGGTCGACAAATCTATCGACGCGCGTGGCGTGGATGCCATGACCGGCCAATACTATGCACCATGGCCCTCGATAAGCATCGGCGCGCCGGGCGCCGGCGGCCTGACATACTCCTTCTCCGAGAACAGTATGGTCCACGATACGCTGTTTGGTGCATTGAACAAACTTAGCGGCAACACCTTCCTCCTTACGTTCATGGGCGTCACCACGCGTTGGTTCGAGTCCGGCTCAACGTACTTGCCTGGCAACGGGCAAGGCGGTTCACTCACGTACAGCTCCGGCATCTACACCTACACGACGCCCGACGGTACGATCGTCAAGCTTTCGACGGGCTACGATCAACCCATACCCGCCCAGGCAAACCGGGGGCGAGTCACCAGTGTTAAGTTTCCAACCGGAGAGACGCTCACATACGCGTACGCTACCGATAGCGTATGCATGCAGTGGTACAACGGGCAGTGCGTCTATACCTTGGAAGCCATTCGCGTGATGGCGATTTCAAGTTCGCTCGGGTATCGCATCAAATATGAATACCAAGACGCGGACTTGAGTGGCTCTTCCATTCCTACCTGGCTGTTTCCCACCAGAATTCTGGCAATCAACACGGCCGTCGATAACTGCACGCCATTAGCCATTGAGTGTACCAATCTGACGGAGAACTGGCCGAGCCTTACGTTCTCCAATCAGGTAGGGGGCTCCTACTCCGGGACAATCACTGACAACCTCGGCCAGAATTATGTATACACGTCGAACGCAAGTGTCGGCGTGACGTCAGTTCGATTTCCCGGCGGTTCATCGAATGACATCTCGGTCTCCTACACCGACAACCGTGTAAGTAGTTTGATGATCGGCGGGAAAACATGGAGCTACTCCTACTCCGACAGCGGCTCGACCCGCACTACGACCGTTACGGACCCGGGCGGGCACGAGACCGTCACGATCTCTGATCTGTTTAACATGCGTGTCCTGTCGCACGAGGACGAGGCAAACGAGGTGACGTCCTATCAATACGACGGTAAGAAGAGGTTGACGCGAGTTACGCAGCCGGAGGGTAACTACTTTCAATATCAGTACGATACTCGGGGCAATGTCGCGGAGATTCGCCAGGTGCCGAAGCCGGGCTCGAGTCTCGCAGATATCGTTACGACCTTTGCATTCCCGGCTAGTTGCTCCAATCCGGTGACGTGTAACAGACCAACGGCGGTAACGGACCCGCGCGGTAAGACCACGAACTACACCTACAACGCGACGCATGGCGGCGTGACGAAGGTCCAGTCGCCCGCCGTTGGGGGGATACGCCCCACGCTCACTTATGCGTATACCTCTCTGACGGCGTACAGCGGTTCGGTGTACCGCCCGACGACGGTTCGCGCCTGTGCCACGGCCGCGACCTGCAACAATACGGTCAATGAGACCAAGACGACGATCACGTATGGCGCGAACAGTCGGCTGCCGACGCAGGTCACGACGCAAGCCGGTGATGGCAGCGGCACCGCATCGGTCGTCAAGCGAACTTATAGTCACAATGGCGACGTTCTGACGGTCGACGGACCGCTGGGCGGCACCACTGACACGATGTATTACCGTTACGACGATCTGCGGCGCTTGGAGGGGGTTATCGGTCCTGACCCGGATGGTGGCGGCGTTCTCAAACGTCGGGCTTCACGGACCACTTTCAACACAAGGGGACTTCCCGCGGCACAGGAACGCGGCACAGTTAACGGCGTCTCGGATGCCGCCTGGGCGGCATTTTCGTCGCTCGAGAAGCAGACGATGGCATCCGACACCAACGGCGTCCCCATCAAGTCAACGCTGGTGTCCGGGGGTACGACGCATGCGGTAGTGCAGTACACCTACGACAACAAGGGACGGCCGCAGTGTACTGCTCTCAGAATGAACCCGTCGGTGTTCGGATCGCTGCCGTCAGGTTGTACGGCATCGTCGGTGGGTTCATTCGGCAGCGACCGGATTTCGCGGACGTACTATGATGCGACGAACCGTGTCAATAAGGTCACCAGCGCATACGGCACTGGGCTTGCGGCCGATGAGACGTCAGGCTATACAGCGAACGGCCGCTTGGCTTGGGTCCAAGACGGCAACGGCAACCGTTCGACGTACGAATACGACGGCTTCGACCGATTGGCCAAGCTGCGTTATCCACATCCAACGAGTGCGGGCACGAGTTCGACCACGGATTACGAGAGCTACACTTATGATCCCGCATCGAACGTCACCCAACACCGGCTGCGCAGCGCCCAGAATGTTGTCTATACGTATGACGATATCGGCCGAGTGACTCTGCGCAACGCGCCGGGTAGCACGAACGACCAAGCCTTCACCTACGATCTCTTGGGACGGACGCTGTCGGTCGCGATCAGCGGTCATACCAACGGCTTTGCCTACAACGCTCTGGGCCAGCTCACCAGCGCAATCAGTCCGCTGGGCACAGTGAGTTACCTGTATGACGCCGGCGGCCGGCGGACACGGGTGACCTATCCCGGCAGCTTCTACGTCCAGTATGACTATGACGTCACGGGGGCCATGACCAAGGTGCGGGAGAACGGCGCGACCTCCGGCGTCGGTCTACTTGCCGTCCATGCTTACGACGACTTTGGCCGGCGCACCTCGACGACGCGTGGCAACGGCGTGACAACGAGCTACGGTTACGATCCAATCTCGCGGCTCAACAACCTGACCCAGAACCTCTCCGGTTCAACCAACGATCTCTCGCTAACCTTCAGCCACAGTCCGGTGGGCCAGATCACGACGCGCACGGCTTCCAACGACGCCTACGCCTGGACGAACCATGTCAACCAGGACGTCACTGCACCCGTCAATGGCCTCAATCAGGTCACCAGTCAGGGCGGTACGTCCTTCTCGTACGACAATCGTGGCAACCTGACCTCGGACGGCACCGCGACGTACGGCTTCGATGCGGACAACCGGTTGACCAGCGCTTCGGGCGCTGCGACGTTCAAGTACGACGCGACGGGTCGACTATACGAGGCCAATGCCACCGGGATCGCCGCAACCCGGTTCCTGTATGACGGCGCTCGGCTGATCGCCGAATACAATACGTCTGGAGCGCTGCAGCGGCGCTTCGTGCACGGCGCCGGGATCGATGAACCGCTCGTATGGTATGAAGGTTCCGGCACTTCCGACCGGCGCTGGCTAATGGCCGATGAACGCGGGAGCGTGGTTGCGACGGCCAATGCCTCCGGCAACCTGCTCGACATGAACGCCTACGACGAATACGGGCTGCCGGACGGCGGCAACGTCGGTCGCTTCCAGTACACCGGCCAGGCGTGGATCGAAGCTGCTAATCTTTACTACTACAAAGCTCGGTTCTATGCGCCGAAGCATGGTCGCTTCCTGCAGACTGATCCGATAGGATACGGTGTGGGTCTGAATCTGTATGCCTACGTCGGGAATGATCCAATCAACATGGTTGACCCATACGGACTGAATCCAACCGATACAGGTGTCTCATGCCCACGTGGTGGTGACCCCGGAAATCCTCTATGTCGCTCTTATACCCGCGATTGGTACTGGTCGTTGTATTTCGCCGCGCAGGCATATTTTGCGCAAGCATTTCAGCAGATAACAGGCTACTTAGGACAGGCGCAGCAGAGTCAGCAAGCAGATCCATGTGGGGCCGGACCATCGTTGCCTCCCGGTGAAAGTTATGATCAGAACATCCAAATGTCCGAATCCTTTCGGCGGGCAGCACTCCAACAGTCTGGCGTTAGACCCCCGTACATGGGTGGCGCTGGAATGTATTCAACTTTGCGTCTCCAATTTCTCTATGAGCACGTAAGGAATGGGGGGGCGTGGGATTACAAGCAGCTCGGATCGCAATATATACCGGGCGGAAACTTCAACTTCGGAGCCGTTGGAGCGTCATTGCAGTTTAGCGACCAAGTTTTACTGCGCGGAGCGGGTTGGGCCCAAGTGAGGGCGGGTACGTCTGACCCGACATTTGGCAGCCCGTTTGGATCATCGCCGCATGCCGATGATCCTGTAGATCAGCAATGGATCAAAAAGGGAATTCAGTATTACAAGCTCTGTAAGAAAGGGAACTAACGATGGGCGAAGGCTCGTGAAGAAGGCGCTGGCCCTGGTCGTATTGGTCTGCTCCGTATGGGCATGTGAACCTCGGACTGACGTTGTTGAAGGGGAAATAGTCCAAAGAATGGCGCATTCCGATGGAGCTTTAGTCGCCATTGTAGCCAAGGCAAACTACGGGGCGACTGTTCCATACGTCTATCGGGTTTATCTACAGAGTTCCGATTCTTCTATTTCCGCTGAGATACTGCGAGCGGACAGACTGATCGACATCTATGTCGAGTGGGAAGACAACAACACACTTGTGATCCGGATGCGGTGCGGGAGAATTTTTAAGTTCAAGAATTTCTTCTATGTCACCGGAACGGATGGCCAACTCTTGGCTCAAATCCCTGTGATATTGGATACTGAAGGTCTCTGCGATAGCGAGTCTTCGTTCTGAAGAACACGAGGTGCACGGCGCCGGGGTCGATGAACCGCTCGTATGGTATGAAGGTTCCGGCACTTCCGACCGGCGCTGGCTGATCGCCGATGAACGCGGGAGCGTGGTTGCGACGACAAACGGCTCCGGCAATCCTGTTGCCATTAACTCTTATGATGACTATGGGAAGCCGGACGGCGCCAACGTTGGCCGTTTCCAGTACACCGGTCAGGCATGGATCGAGGCGGCAAATCTCTATTACTACAAGACGAGGTTCTATGCTCCTGACCACGGTCGCTTCCTGCAGACTGATCCGATTGGATACATTGCCGGACTGAATCTTTACGCCTATGTCGGCCATGATCCGGTCAACCTGGTTGATCCAAGCGGTATGACGGAAGGTGACGAAGAGCCCGAAGATTCCGAAGATGAGGTTCTCGACGAGATAATAGTCTGGGCGCGGCGGGATACGTGGCGGTCGACGAACGCGTACATGGGCTCTGGACAGGGCGGTAGCGTGAACGTTGGAACTGGTTTCGGCGGCATAGGAGGTTCAGGCCCGGCGGGTCAACAGCCACAAGAGCCGCACCACTACTCGGTAACTACGCCGACGACTTGCACGGCGGATCAAGGCATGCAGATGCTGATGGCGGCCGACATGTCTGCGCCTGGTGCTCCGCGGGCGCAAGAGGGGTTCACGGGCGGTATCGAACTCTGGCATGTATTCACTCCGAATCGAATTAATCAAACCGTGGATCTGACGAACAGGACGATTCTCAACACCGCGCTTCCCGGGCATATGTTCGAAGGGACCGTGTTCACACAAGTTGTGCCGTCAGGTGGCGGATCTACAATCCGCACCGTTGGCGACGGAGTGGCTGGGGAGCACCCGGCCAGAAGGGGGGTAAACACCGTGGTCGGGTGGGTATTGTTCGCGCTGAGAGACTGGGCAGCCCAGAGTTCGCGCGATGCCATAAACGGCGTTTATCAGCCGTAGCGAGGTACTCATGTTCTGGAACAACGCATCTACTCCGATGTCGAGGACAACCGCCAAATGCGGTGCACTCGGCTTGATCCTATTGATGCTACTCGGCTGCGCGCCTGGTAAGCGTCCATTTCTCATGGTGCAGATGTGCCTGTCGGATCAGCGAGGGGTGACGACGTTTGTCGAAGAGATGCGTTCGATCGCTACCTCGCAGCGGATGGAGTTCCTGGACAATAGCGCCGACACCGCGCGTGGACTTGATGCGGTGGGCTATACTGGCCGGGAGCGAAGCGATGGGAGTCCCGTGATCAACTTTGGCATCCAACAGAAGGACGGAAAGGGGGCGTTCGCGGGGAACCAAGGGTTGCCCGGCTATCAGGTTGCAATTGGGTTCTCCGAGGGTTCGAAGCCAGATGAGGCGCGCGAGTTCGCGGCTCTAGTTGTGAAACGATTGAAGCAGCGATGGCCCGTTCAAGTTGTGCCGGATGGCAAGGGTGCGATGCCGCTGGAGGGCTGCCAGTAGTTAGGAAAGTTCCCTTGAGTAAGACTCGTCGCAACTGACGCTATTCACTTCATCAGCGTGTCTACCGCGATCCAGTTTGCTTCCCAGTTTTCGCCGCCATCATCCGAGAACGATTGCTCATAACGCCACGAGTCGTCCGTGATTTTCGTGATGACGAACCTGACGAAGATCGCCCGGTCGTTGAAGGTTTCCTGGGAGTAGAACTCGCCACGTCCATCCTTGAATTCGCCGATCACGGGCGTAGTCATGGTACCGCCATTGACGTTGGCATAATTGAGGCTCCACTGACGGGATTGCGGATCGTACAGGCGCAAGCCCACGCCTTCGATGCGACCTGCCGAGCCGGCCACGTCGAGTTCCAACAGACTGGCGCCGCCATTCCAACCTTTCTGACGACGGAAGTACCCTCGTATTCGGCCCAGGTAGTGGAGCCGGTCAAGGGATGCAAGAGTCGTCTTATCTGCGTTTTCCAGGTACCGAAATGGAAATCGAAGTCGTGTTGTCCATCTCGTTTCTCGAGCGCCTGTTCAGGGTTCGCCGCGTCCGAATTCTGCTGCGCGAACCCCTGAACGGGCTGCCAGGCGGCAACCGCACTGCACAGCAGGAAACACGCGAGCAAACGTCTGGACCCATGCCTCGCTTAATCCTCACTCCCCCGGTCACTCGATATCGGACGAAGGGGTACCGTCGCAATCGCCAATTGATATATTGCGGCAATGACCACTTTCCACCTCCCGATCGACCGCTCGGCCGGGGTTCCACTGCACCGCCAGATCTACGAAGGCTGCCGGCGGCTTCACTTACAATGCTCTCAGTCAGGCTGTGAGTCACGGCCTTCGAAGCGGAGCTTGGACGACAAGATCACCGATGCGATTGTCGGATTTGGCGATGCGTTCTTGATTCCGATTCTCGTGCGGGAATTGTTGGATATTGGTGGTGACATCGACTACGACTCGACTGCTTACACAGGCGGAATGATCACGGGCACCGTTTGGGGCTCGGCAGGAATTGCGCTGCGCGGTGCAGCCGCCCTAGGAGGCACACGAGCGGGACATGTGTTGAATCACAATCGCCATTTCCGCGTTGGGCCAGGGCGTTGGGGCGGAGACATGGTTCCCCGTGCTTCGAGCCCACATCTTCCGGGTGATGGCCATGCCAAACTAACATCACGGTTGCCGCATATACCGCCGGTTGGCGCCTTGGCCTCTCCAGATGGCTGTGGAAGCCAATAGGAGGAAAAATGGATATGCGCGCGATGGTAATCGAACGAGTTGCTCGTCTGCAGAAGCTCGATATCGAGACGTTATGTTCCTTACCGGAGCATTCGCAGGAAATTGTTTCCCCTGAGGAAAAGGTGACGGTCAGTCAATATCACGAAGTCTCTGAAGCAGGCGAGCACAAATTGGTCGTACAAGCTCTTCGTCCGAAATGGTTCGGAATGTTCACAGCTATCCAGGTTGAAGGCTTCGTGGTTAGTAAAGATGGAACCAAGCGGCCATTAACGGAGAAAGAAAAGTGGCCTTACCTTTAATCGAACATTCGGGGCGTTTTTGTTGAAGACCAAACGTATTGTAGGTCTAGCATGTCTTGCGCTCGCGCTGCCTATCCACGCGGGAGAGTTCAAGGCAGGCGGATTTGTCATCGACGTGCCGGCTGGATTTGAGGGCCCGGTCTCCACCGAGCCTGACGCGCGCTCGAAGACTTCCGCGTTTACCGTTCGCGCTTCAAGTCCATCGCCATCTACGGTTCTACAGATCACTCTTTACGATGCTGGTATTGATTTGGGTGCGTCAAGGAACTCGGAGCTTGCGGAGATCTCCCAGCGGTACTTGTTGCAGATGCTCCAGGGGATCGAGCGCCGCCGTACGGAGTACAGAAGGTCAGAGGCCAAATCGATCCGCTTGGCCGGCTCTCCTGGTGCCGAGGTTTCTTGGGTCGGCAAAGCGAACGGGCTGGAGACCAACGGGAAAATGTTTTGCGTCGTGTCCGAATCGGGTCCTGTGTTCTTCCACGTGATGGGCGGCGGCAGTTCGCCGAACTCGGATATGGCGGAGGCGATCAAGGCGGTTGATCAGCTTCGCCGACCTTCCGCGAAAAAGCAGTGACGCAGGATAGAGCCGTGCTTGCTTTGGCGCGTCGAGTGGGGCGGTTCCGACAGTCCCGATACGTACGAGATCGAGACGAGGTCGATGGGTTGGCTCTTCGTGGACCGCCAACCACTAAGAGGGCGAGCTGCTCGAGTTTGCAGGAACCGTCGGCGGAATCGAACTGCACCTCACGAACTCTGTCGAATGACCGGTCCGGCAAGGCCTACAATCATTCTGATATCCAACACAATGAATAGAGAGTTTATATTTAATCCTCTGTATTCTCAGGTCAGCAGCCACAACCGCACCAGAATCCCAATTGCTCCACGCCCCTGCCGGGCGGTTCGACCGTAAACGAGAACGTGCGGGAAATGCAGCGAAGCATTGCAATGTTGCATCTGGCAAGAGCCAGTTAGCCGGAGGGTATTATGCTCTTAAGTTGGATTGACCGCGTGCGGCCCTCCGGAATATGGGACTACAGGGGGCTACATGGTATAGATGGGAGATGATCGGAAACGTCAACTTCTGTGCCACGGGAGGGATTTTCTTCGACCTTGCGACCCTTCACTCAGCGCAGGAGTTGTGCAACTGCTTACCCACCCCTCGCACTCCCGCTGTATTCCGGCTTTCCTCCTTACGATGCTGACCAACCCCGCGATATCCCGCCTACGCGAGATGGCTTCAACGGAGGCTGCGGATGACCATAAATCCGAGACTCGTGTCGATTGTGCTTGTTGCAACGCAAGGTCTTCTGGTTGCGGCGTGTTCGATGGAATGGGAAGAACTTGACCGTGTGCCCTCACCGGATCACGAAACGATCGCTGTTCTCGCCTGGGAACACGGCGGTGGGGCAGCAGGATCGAGCGTTACGTATCTCCACCTGATTGAGGCTAACGGCGGACAGGACCTGGGTGACCCGTACCTGACTGTTACGGGCTGCGCAGAATTGACTCCCACCTGGAGAGACGCCGTTACACTGGAGATTGAATATGACACGCCCTGCAATATCAGACAATTCACTAACTTCTGGTACAGAGATTCCGCCTCGACGGAGTTGGATTTCTACCGCATCGAACTGATCCTC
>Ga0299913_10002610_pt1 | contig 14329 bp, 11 predicted proteins | sample RVTome_9_FD_201360 | JGI IMG/M metagenome (GOLD analysis project Ga0299913, IMG submission 201360) | Soil microbial communities from uranium-contaminated site in the Upper Colorado River Basin, Wyoming, United States - RVT155D38 (version 2) ... | reverse complement strand
ACCTGCGCCTGCACTACCTGTCGGTGCCGCCCAAGGCAGCGCTGGGCGTCGTGCGCGAGCTGCAGGACGCCGACCTGGTGGCCGGCAGCCGGATCATCATGGAGAAGCCCTTCGGCACCGACCTCGAGAGCGCCCGCTCGCTCAACCAGGCGATCCACGAGGTCTTCGACGAGTCCCAGATCTTCCGCATCGACCACTTCCTCGGCAAGGAGGCAGCGCTCAACATCCTCGCGCTGCGCTTCGCCAACGGCCTGTTCGAGCCGATCTGGCACCGCAACTTCATCGACCACGTGCAGATCGACATCCCCGAGAAGATTGGACTCGAGGGCCGCGCGGGCTTCTACGAGGGCACCGGCGCGTTCAAGGACATGGTCGTCACCCACCTCTTCCAGGTGATGGCCTTCATCGCGATGGAGGCGCCGACCGCCCTCGACCCGCTGTCGATCACCGAGGAGAAGAACAAGGTCTTCCGGTCGATGCTCCCGCTGGACCCCCACGACGTGGTCCGCGGCCAGTACGACGGCTACCGGGCGGAGCCGGACGTCGACCACGAGTCCGAGACCGAGACCTTCATCGCGCTCAAGTGCTACGTCGACAACTGGCGCTGGGCCGACGTGCCGTTCTACCTGCGCACGGGCAAGTCGATGGCCGAGGGGCAGCGGATCATCTCGATCGCCTTCAAGGAGCCGCCGAAGTCGATGTTTCCCGAGGGGTCAGGCATCGGCGAGGACGGACCGGACCACCTGACCTTCGACCTGTCCGACCAGTCGAAGGTGTCGCTGTCGTTCTACGGCAAGCGGCCGGGGCCGGGCTTCCGGCTCAACAAGCTGTCGATGCAGTTCGCCATCGAGGACACCGACTGGGCGGGCTCGATCCTCGAGGCCTACGAGCGCCTGATCCTCGAGGCGGTCAAGGGCAACCACACGCTCTTCACCACGAGCCAGGGCGTCGAGCGGCTCTGGGAGATCAGCCAGCCGCTCCTCGACAACCCGCCGCCGGTGCGCCGCTACGCGTCGGGATCGTGGGGGCCCAACCAGATCCACCAGCTCATCGCGCCGTTCGCGTGGCGGCTTCCCTTCGAGCGCCAGTGGCGCGAGTGACGCCGCCGTCCTGACGCGGCTCAGCGGCCCCGGGGCACGCCGCTGGTGCGGCCGAGGCCGACGGTGTGGTCGCCCGGGGCCCGGGGGGCGGGGACCTGCAGCAGCTGCGGCAGCCGCGCACGGGACCGGATGCCGAGCTTGCGGTAGACGTTCGACAGGTGCCACTCGACGGCCTTCACGGTCACGAACAGCTGCTCCGCGATCTGCCGGTTGGTGAGACCGGACGCAGCCAGGTCGGCGACCCGGCGCTCGCTGACGGTCAGCCGGTCCGCGGGGCCGCCGGCGGGTTGCTGCGGCTTCTCGCCGAGGCGGGAGAGGAGACGCTGCACACGGTCCTCGAGCGGTCGCAGCTCCTGTTCCGCGGCCAGCGACTCCGCGCGACGCAGCAGCGCCACCGCCTCGGGCCCGGCCTCGGCGCCGGCGTGCAGCACCAGGCGTCCGGCCAGGTCCACGGCCACCTGGGCCGCGAGCCGCTCGGCACCGGTGTCGGAGAGCAGCTCCAGCGCCTCGCGCAGCAGGGCTACCTGCTGTGCGGAGGGGTCGACGGCCGCCACGGTGCGCAGCGCCTGCGCGACCGCGTACGGTGCTCCGAACGCCTGGGCGCGGGCGAGGTTCTCGCGGGCCAGCGCCACCGCCTCCGCGCCGCCGCCCAGCCGGGCCACCTCCAGCGCGCGGGCGGCACGCCACGGCAGCAGGGCCGGGTTGTCGCACCGTTCGCGCACCAGCGCCCCCACGTCGCCGTACAGCTGGGCGGCACGCTCGTGGTTGCCCTCCGCCGCGGCGAGGTCGGCCAGCGACATGGTCGCGAAGGCCCCGTCGGCGCTGGCCTCGTGCGCGAGGCGCTCGAGCCCTCCGCGGACCCGGGTGGCCTGGTGCAGCTCACCGCGGGCGATGCGGCACTCGATCAGGCCGCCGAGCACCATGCCGAGGTAGGCGTGCCAGCCGTGCTCGCGCTGGGCGAGTGCGGCGTCGAAGTCGCGGAGGGCCTCGGTGATGCGGCCCATCCGCATCAGCGCGTAGCCGCGGCACGCGGACGCGTCAGCGAACGAGATGGCCGAGTGCCGTCGCCGGGCGTCCTGGACGGCGGTGGTGAGCAGGAGCCGGCTCTCCTCGTAGGCCGACGACCACGAGAGCGCACCGGAGCAGAGGAAGACGGAGGGGGAGTCGGAGGTCTCCTGCTCGACCAGCCGGCCGTTGGCGGCGGCACGGAGGGCCAGCTCGCGGGCGCCGGCGGCGTCGCGGCACTCCATGACCCGCAGCACCGCGCTGGCCGCGAGGGAGAGGCGGTCCTCGGGGGTCTCCGGGTGCTCCGGCTCGGTCAGCACGCCGTCGACCTGCGCGCGGATGCGCTCGACCGGCAACCCGGCGAGGAAGCCGGTGGCGACCAGGCGCGCGGCGACCACCCGGTGGGCGTGCTCCGGCCGTGCGGTGACGGCAGCGAGCGCCTCGTGGTGGCGCCCACCGTGGATGAGCACGTCGACGCTCCGGGTGCCGATCGCGGCCGGGTCGCCCGCCAGCTCGCCGGCGCGCTCCCAGCAGGCGACAGCCTCGTCGATCCGGCCGAGCTCGCCATGGGCCCGGGCCAGGTCGGCGACCAGCTCGGCGTCCTCGACGTCGAGCTCGGCGAGGGCTCGCTCGAGGTGGTGCAGCGCCAGCTCGTGGTCCCCGGCGGCCAGGGCGTGCCGGCCCTCCTCGTGGAGGCGTCGTCGTACGTCGGGGTCGCCGCCGGCGGTCGTCTGCAGCAGGTGCAGCGCGACCTCGGAGTGCGAGGCCCCGCGGCGGCCGAGCAGCTGGGCGGCGCGACGGTGGAGCTCACTCAGGTCGGAGGCGGGCGTGTGGGCCAGGAGGGCCTGCGCGACCAGCGGGTGTCGTGGTCGCCCGTCCTCGCCGAGCAGGTCCGCGGCCACCAGTGCCGCCAGGTCGTCGGCCGCCGTGGACGCCGGGGTGCCGCTGACCGCGGCGAGGGCGCCGGCGTCGTTGGGTCCGGCCAGCAGGCAGGCGGCCCGCGCGGTGCGCAGCGCGGTGGGGGAGAGCCGGGCGAGCCGGCCGGTCACCGCGCCGACGAGGCTCTCGGGCAGGCCTTCGGCATGCATGGCCTCCTGCACGAGGAACGGCACTCCGCCGGTGGCCGCGTGCAGCTCAACGGCGTCGCGCTGGACGCCTGCCTCGGCGAGGGCCCGGCCCACCGCCTCCACCGTCAGCGGACGGGGAACCAGCACGTCGCTGCTGGCGATCACGCGCGAGAGGCTCTCGGGTGCCGCAGACGGCTCGCCGGACCGCACCGCGATGACCACCACGCAGGGGAGGTGCTGGACGACGCTGACGAGGAGGTCGAGCGCCTGCAGCGAGCCGGCGTCGGCCCACTGCACGTCATCCGCGAGCAGCAGGATCGGCCCGGTGCGGGCCAGGTCCTCCAGCGCCCAGCGGGCGGCGTAGACCAGGTCGCCGAGCGGACGTCCGGTGGGGTCGTCGAGGACCCGCGCGGGACCGTCGAGGCCGTGCGGCGCGAACCAGTCGCGCAGGAGGCACCACCCGATGGTCTCGCTCAGCGGGGTGCAGCGTGCGTCCAGCACGCGCCAGCCCGCCGACAGAGCCTGGGCCCGGGCGTGATCGATCAGGTGTGTCTTGCCGATGCCGGCGGGACCCTCGATCGCAACGAATCCCCCGCGCCCCTCTTTGGCGCGAGCGATCGATCGCCCGAGAACTGCGATCTCTGAGTCCCTCTCGAGGAGGGGAGATCTCATGCGTCGAAGAGTAGGTGCGACCCCCGGCACCGGCAGCCGGTTTGGGAACTTCGTCCCCGGCGGCGCGGTTCGGCAGCATGTGCGTGACCGCATGTGAGGCGTGGGGCCAGTGTGACGTGCCCGGCACCGTTCGGAGGGGCTGCCCGGTCCAGACCGGCGAGGGTCGTCGGCCGCCTCAGGGGACGGCCCGGGCGAGCGCGAGGGCACGCTCCGCGAGCGGGCGGGCCGCCTCCCGGTCCTCGGGCACCAGCCCGACGCGCACCCGGCGGTCGAGCAGGTCGTCGACGTCCGTGGCGCCCTCGTGGGTCACTCCGAAGACGAGCTCGGCCAGGGTGATGCCCTGCGGGCCGGGGGCCAGCAGCACGTCGTCGCGGAGCCCGGTGACCTCGCGCGCGGTGCCGAGGACCAGCGCCGCCTCGGTGCCGAAGCGGCGCACCAGCCGGGCCGGCGCCTCGAGCCGGGCCAGCTGCGCGCGCGGCGCGGCGCCGAGCAACGGGACGTCCCGGGTCACGCTGACGGACCCGGTGACCCCGGTGGCGTCGACGGCGTCCTCGGCCATGCGTCGGTAGGTGGTGAGCTTGCCGCCGACGACGGTCACCACACCGCTGGGCGAGGTCAGCACGGCGTGCCTCCTGGAGAGGTCGGCGGTCGCTCCCTCGGCGTCGAGGAGGGGGCGCAGGCCGGCGAAGGCGCCGATGACGTCCTTCTTCGTGAGGGGCCGCTCGAGCGCCCGCCCGGCGACGTCGAGCAGGAAGTCGACCTCGCCCGGGGTCGGCTCGGGCACGTCGGGGATCTCGCCGCCGGCCGGCTCGTCGGTGAGGCCCAGGTGAATGGTCCCGTCGGGCTGCGGCACGCAGAAGACGAAGCGGCTGCGGCTGCCCGGCACCGGCATGCTGAGGACGCCGAAGAGCCCGGGCAGGCTCGCCGCCCGGAGCACGACGTGGGTGCCGCGGCTGGGTCGCAGCCGGATGTCACCGGCGACCTGTCCCGCCCAGACCCCGGCGGCGTTGACCACGGCACCGGCGGCGACCGTGTGTGCCGCGCCCGTCAGCTCGTCGCGCAGCTCGACCTCCCGTCCGGTCGCGGTGAGCACCCGGGCGTGGGTGCGGACGTCGGCGCCGTACGCGGTCGCCGTACGCGCGAGGCAGGTGACGAGGCGGGCGTCGTCCTCGAGCTGGCCGTCCCAGCCGACGACGCCGCCGACGAGCCCGGCGTGGCGCAGGGCGGGTGCCATGCGCAGAGCCTCGCCGCGACCGACACGGCGTGGACGGGGCAGCGTGTGGTGGCTGGTGCCGGCGACGCGGCGCAGCACGTCGGCGGCACGGAAGCCGGCCAGCGCCAGGAGCCCCGAGCGCCTGGTGCCCTCGAAGACCGGCACCAGCCACGGGACGGCACGGGTCAGGTGGGGCGCGGTGCGCTCCATGAGGATGCCGCGCTCGACCGCGCTCTCGTGGGCGATGCCGACCTGGCCGGAGGCGAGGTAGCGCAGCCCGCCGTGCACCAGCTTGCTCGACCAGCGGGAGGTGCCGAAGGCGACGTCGTGGGCGTCGACGGCGAGGACGGACAGTCCCCGGGAGGCGGCGTCCAGGGCGACGCCGGCGCCGGTCACGCCGAGGCCGACCACGACCAGGTCGACCCGGTCGGGTGCGCCGGCGAGGCCGGGGCGGATCCGGGCCGCGGCTCCGGGAGCGGGAGAGGTGGGAGCGGTCATCGTGCGAGATACCTCCGCACGAGCTCGTGCAGCTCGTCGTCCAGCTGGTCCGGGCTGATGCCGTCGTCGGTCATCGTGGACTGGGAGATGACGTGGCCGTGCAGGCCGAGCAGCAGCGTGCGAGCGAGGATCTGCGGGTCGCCGTCGCGGAGCCGGCCTGCCACCTGGCCGGCGGCGATGGTGGGGGCGAGCAGGTCGAGGACGACCTGCTGGGTGCGGCCGGGGCGGTCGACCAGGTAGGGCAGCAACAGCTCGGGGTCGACGTCGAGGATGCGCCGGAACAGTGCGTTGTCCCGCAGCGAGCCGACCGCCTGCACGACCAGCCGGGCGATGTCGTCGGCGGCGTCCTCCCCGACGGTGGCCGCGGGGTCGGGGCCGAGGACGTGGGCCCACTCCCGGGTCATCAGGTCGCCGAAGAGCGCCGGCATGTCCGGCCAGGTGCGGTAGATCGTCATCCGCGAGACGCCTGCGCGGCGGGCCACGTCGGTGAGCGTCGTGCGCTTCCAGCCGACGCTGAGGATCGAGGCCCGCGCGGCGTCGAGCAGGAGATCTGCCTTGTTACGATCTGACGTCATATGTCACACTGTAACGCATGACCCGAGAGATGCACCCCCAGCGCTGGGGTGACCCCGCGCACGCGGCCCCCCTTCCGGCTTCGACGCGCGGCATGGTCGAGCTCGCCTTCCCCGGTGTCACCGACACGCCCGCGGTGGACACGGTGCGGCTCCCTGCTGCGGCGCTCGACGTCGTCCTCGTGGAGGAGCTGCGCATGGTCGTCGGCAGTGAGCACGTGCTCGCCGGCGACGAGGACCGCCGGCTCCGCACCCGCGGCAAGTCCACCCCGGACCTGCTGCGGGCACGGTCGGGTGACCTCGCGGACGCCCCGGACGTCGTCGTACGACCCGGCTCCCACGCGGACGTCGTCGCCGTCCTCGCCTGGGCTGTCGAGCGCCACGTCGCCGTCGTGCCGTTCGGCGGCGGTACGTCGGTCACCGGCGGGCTGGTGGCCGCTCGCGAGGGGTACACCGGCGTGGTCAGCCTCGACCTCGGCCGGCTCGACGCGCTGGTCGCCGTCGACCACGAGTCGATGACCGCGACCCTCCAGCCGGGCCTGCGCGGTCCGGAGGCCGAGGCGCTGCTGGCCGCGGAGGGCCTGATGCTCGGGCACCTCCCGCAGTCCTTCGAGTTCGCCTCGATCGGCGGCTTCGCGGCCACCCGCTCCAGCGGGCAGGCCAGCGCCGGCTACGGCCGCTTCGACGACATGGTCGTCGGCCTCCGGATGGCCACCCCGGCCGGCGACCTGGTCGCCGGCTCGTCGCCGGCCAACGCCGCCGGACCCGACCTGCGCCGGGTGGCGCTCGGCTCCGAGGGCACGCTCGGCGTGATCACCGAGGTCACCGTGCGGGTGCGCGAGCTGCCCACCGACCGGCGCTACGAGGCCTGGACCTTCCCCGACTTCGCCACCGGCGCCGCCGCGATGCGCCGGCTCGCCCAGCAGGACCTGCTGCCCCAGGTCATCCGGCTCTCCGACGAGGCCGAGACCGCGATCAACCTGGCCAGCCAGACCGAGGTCGGCGGCGACGCCGTGACCGGCTGCCTGATGGTGGTCGGCCACGAGGGCACCGACGCCGCCCGGCTGGACCACCAGCGCGAGGTCGTGGCGCGCGAGCTCACCGCCGCGGGCGGCACCTCGGTCGGCCGCGAGCGCGGCGAGGTCTGGGCCCGGGGGCGGTTCGCGGCGCCCTACCTGCGCGACTCCATGCTCGACGCCGGCGTGCTCGTGGAGACCCTCGAGACCGCGACGTTCTGGTCGCGCCGCGAGCAGGTGTACGCCGACGTGAGGCGCGCGCTCGAGGAATCGCTCGGCGAGCACACGCTTGTGCTCTGCCACATCTCGCACGTCTACGCGACCGGCTGCTCGCTCTACTTCACGGTGTCGGCGCCGCAGGGCGAGGACCCGCTCGGCCGGTGGCTGGCCGCGAAGGCCGCGGCCTCGGACGCGATGGTCGCCGCCGGTGCCACGATCACCCACCACCACGCGGTCGGCACCGACCACAAGAGGTGGCTGGAGCGCGAGATCGGACCCGTCGGGGTGGCGATGCTGCGAGGGCTGAAGGCCGCGGTCGACCCCACCGGTGTGCTCAACCCGGGGGTCCTGGTCCCGTGAGGGCCTACACCTTCGTGGTGAACCCGCACGCGGCCGGGGGGACCGGCGCCCGGGCAGCCGTCCCGGTCGCGCGGCTGCTCCGCGACGCGGGAGCCGCGGTCGAGCTGGTGCACTCCACCGGCATTGCGGCGACGGAGGCCACGGTGTCCGGCGCGGTCGCCCGCGGGGACGTCGTGGTCGCGGTCGGCGGCGACGGCATGGTCTCCTCGATGGCCGGCCAGGTGTCGGCCCGCGGCGGCACATTCGGACTCGTGCCCGCCGGTCGCGGCAACGACTTCTGCCGGATGCTGGAGATGCCGCAGGATCCGGCCGCGCTCGCGGCGATGCTGCTCGAGGGCCCCGCGACGGCCGTGGACCTGCTCCGCGTCGACGTCCCGGGCGGCCCGTCCCGGGTGGTCGCGGGGGCGGCGTACGCGGGGGTGGACGCGCAGGCCGCGGAGATCGTCGACGGCGTCCAGTGGCTGCCCGGCCGGCTGCAGTACCCGTGGGCCGCGGTCCGCGCCCTGGCGACGTACGCGCCGGCCGACCTGCGCCTGGTCGTCGACGGCGAGGCGCTCGACTTCACCGCCGCGCAGGTGTGCGTGGCCAACTCGGCGTACTACGGCAAGGGGATGCGGATCGCGCCCGGTGCCTCGGTGACCGACGGCATGCTCGACGCCGTCGTGATCGAGGCGAAGTCACGGATACGGCTGATCCGCTCGCTGCCCCGGGTGTACGACGGCTCGCACGCCGACCTGGAGGCCGTGCACGTGCTGCGTGGCCGGCGGTTCGAGGTCACCGCGACACCCCGGCGGGGGCTCCGGCTGCCGATCGGTGGCGACGGGGAGCCGCTCGGCCGGGTGCCGCGGCTCGACGAGGACCCGATCGTGGTCGAGGCGATGCCGGGCGCGCTGACGGTCCTGCTCCCCCGATAGTCCCCAACGTTCTGGCCCCTGAACGGCCCGGCCCGGGGCGAAATCGTCGGGGACTATCCGAAGGTCCAGAGGAGGAGCTCGGCCCGGGCCTCGACCCGCACGGCGCCGGCGAGGCCGGTCAGGCGGGCGGCGTCCGCCTCGGCCAGGTCGTACGGCGACGCCTCACCGGCGGCGTCGACGCGGAGCGTGGCTGCTCCGCGCGCGACGAAGAGGTGTGCGTGCGGGACGTCGGGGAGGGCGAGCGAGGCACCCGCGCCTGGCCGGGCCACCCACAGCGTGGCGCTGCGCGTGCCGATCGGTACGACGTCGGGTCGGGCTCCGGAGAGGACCGGGGTCCAGTCCGGTCCGGGGTCGACGGCGGAGGAGGCGTAGGACGGCACACCGCCGGGCACGTCGGGGCGCACCCAGGTCTGCACGAAGCGGGTCGGGCCGGCGCCGGGCTCCACGCGCTCGGCGTGGACGATCCCGGAGCCCGCCGACATCGCCTGCACGCGCCCCGGCGTGACGACACCCGCGCGGCCCTCGGAGTCGCGGTGGCTGAGCGCTCCCTCGAGCACCCAGGTCACCACCTCGACGTCGCGGTGCGGGTGGTCGTCGTACCCCGAGCCCGGCTCGACGTGGTCGTCGTTGTGGCAGACCAGCGGCCCGAAGCCCACGTTGCCCGGGTCGTAGTGGGCCCCGAACGAGAACGAGTGCCACGTGCGCCGCCCCTCGGCGACGGTGACGAAGCGGTCGCTCGCGCGACGGATCTCGAGGCCCACCCGACCGAGGCTAGCCGCGGTGGACGCGCGGGCCGAACTGCGGCTTCACGTCGCCGACGGCACCGTTGCGGTAGGCCTCGTCCGCGAAGACCTCCTCCTTCGGGGTGACCCGGAAGTAGCCGTAGCCGGCGCGCACCCACGACGGGCCAGCCAGGCACGAACGGGGGACCTTCACGCGCACCACGTTGGTGTCCCACGCGACGCGCGTGGTGAGGTGGGCGCAGCGCTGCTCGTTGTCCGTGCGGTCGGTGAAGAACGCCCGGCCCTGCCAGCCGGTCTGCGGGGCCACCACGATGGTCACGTCACGACGCAGGCTCGAGGTGAGCAGCTGCAGGGCGTGGATGTGGGTCTGCCGTCCCCGGGACAGGTCGTTGAAGCGGGCCGTGACGAAGACGTTCCCGGCGCGGTGGTCCACGACGAACCGGCGGATGTCTCCCTGGTTGACGTCGGGGGCCCCGGACTGGGCGTCGGTCTCCGGGTTGATCCGGACCACGTCGGCGGCGGCGTCCGTGCGGACGTGCTTGGCGGCGTGGGCGGGGCCGACCGCTCCGAGCAGGAGGACGGACGTGGTGGCGAGGGCGAGGGCAGCGCGGGTTCGGGTCTTCACGAAGGGTGAATGCAGAGCCCGCGGCAGCACCGCGCCCCCGCTTTCACGGAAGTCGCGGAACAGGCCACACGCCGGCTCAGAGGGCCGCCGCCACCTCGGTGCCCTGCTTGATCGCCCGCTTGGCGTCGAGCTCCGCGGCCACGTCGGCACCGCCGATCAGGTGCAGGCGGTCGTCGACGCCCGCGGCGAGCAGGTCGTCGTACACGCCCCGGACCGACTCCTGGCCGGCGCACACGACGACGTGGTCGACGTCGAGCACCCGCTGCGTGCTGGTGCCGTCCGCCGCGGTGACGGTGACGTGCAGGCCGGCGTCGTCGACGCGGTCGTAGCTCGCGCCGCTGATCTGGGTGACCCCCGACTGCCGGAGCACGGCGCGGTGCGCCCAGCCCGAGGTCTTGCCGAGGCCCTTGCCGATCGGAGTGGCCTTGCGCTGGAGCAGGAAGACCTCGCGGTCGGGCGTGCGCGGCTTGGCCTCGGCGAGACCGCCGCGGTCGATCGCCGGGTCGCCGACGCCCCAGTGGGACTTCCACTCCGCGAGCGTCTCGTCCTCGTGGGTGAGGAACACCGACACGTCGACGCCGATGCCGCCCGCGCCGATCACCGCGACCTTCCTGCCGGCCGTCACGCTGCCGTCGAGCAGGCGCGCGTAGGAGACGACCTTCGGGTGGTCGATGCCCTCGATCGCGGGGATCCGGGGCTCGACGCCGGTCGCGACGACCACGTCGTCGTACCCCTCGAGCAGGGCGGGCGTGGCCTCGGTCTCCAGGCGTACGTCGACGCCGAGCACCTCGAGCCGCCGGGTGAAGTAGCGCAGCGTGTCGGCGAAGTCCTCCTTGCCCGGCACCTGCATCGCCAGCCGGAACTGGCCGCCCAGGCTGGTGGACCTCTCGAAGAGCGTCACGTCCAGGCCGCGCTCGGCCGCGGACACCGCGGAGGCGAGGCCAGCCGGGCCGGCTCCGACGACCGCCACCCGCTTCCGGCGACGGGTGGGGCGCAGCACCAGCGTGGTCTCGTGGCAGGCGCGCGGGTTGACCAGGCAGGAGCTGCGCCGGTTGGCGAACGTGTGGTCGAGGCAGGCCTGGTTGCACGCGATGCAGGTGTTGATCTCGTCGCTGCGGCCGGCGGCGGCCTTGGCCACGAAGTCGGGGTCGGCGAGGAACGGCCGTGCCATCGAGACCAGGTCCGCCTGCCCGGACGCGACGATCTCCTCCGCCCGCTCCGGGGTGTTGATGCGGTTGGACGCGATCACCGGGACGCCGACCTCCGGACGCAGCCGCGCGGTGGTGTCGACCCAGGCCGCGCGCGGGACCTGCGTGAGGATGGTCGGGATCCGGGCCTCGTGCCAGCCGATGCCGGTGTTGAAGACGTCGACGCCGGCCTCCTCGAGGCGCTGCGCGAGCTCGACTGTCTCCTCCCAGGTCTGGCCGCCCTCGACGAGGTCGAGCAGCGAGATCCGGTACTGCAGCAGGAAGTCCGGCCCGGTCGCCTCCCGGACCCGGCGCACGATCTCGAGCGGGAAGCTCATCCGCCGCTCGGCGCTGCCGCCCCACCGGTCGGTGCGGTCGTTGGTGCGCGCGGCGAGGAACTGGTTGATCAGGTAGCCCTCGGAGCCCATGATCTCCACGCCGTCGTACCCGGCCTTCTGCGCCAGCGCCGCGGAGCGGGCGAAGTCGGAGGCGACCCGGTCGACCCGCCTCGTGGACATCGCACGCGGCGTGAACGGCGTGATCGGCGACTTGGTGGCCGACGCGCTCTCCGAGAACGGGTGGTAGGCGTAGCGGCCGGCGTGGAGCAGCTGCATGACGATCCGGCCGTCGTGCTCGTGCACCGCGTCGGTGACCTGGCGGTGCCGCATCGCCTCCAGGCGCGTCGACATCTCGCTCGCGAACGGCTTGAGCCAGCCGCGGCGGTTGGGGGAGTAGCCGCCGGTCACGATGAGGCCGACGCCCCCCTTCGCCCGCTCGGAGAAGTACGCCGCGAGCTGCGGGAGCTGCCAGGCGTGGTCCTCCAGGCCGGTGTGCATCGAGCCCATGACCACGCGGTTGCGCAGCGTCGTGGAGCCAAGGGTGATCGGCGCGAGCAGGTGCGGGTAGTCGGTCATGTGTCTGCCTTCTCGGTCCGGTGGTCGAGCCTGTCGAGACCACGCTGTTGTGCGTCGATGTATTCGGTGAGCCAGTCGATCCAGAACTGCTCGAGGCGGAAGCCGCCGCGCAGCACGAGGTACATGTCGAGCTCCCGGCCCTCCAGCCGCGACGGGTCCGGGAAGTCACGCGCCTGGAACTGCTCGTAGAGCGCCAGGCGTGCGGTGTGCTCGGCCAGTCGGCGGCGCGCCTCCTCCAGGAGCGCCGCGCGGTCGCCGTACGAGGCACCGCGGATCTTCACCATGAGGTTGGAGCGGAGCGGGTCGCTCGCCGTGGGGGCGGAGATCCAGCGCTCGAGCTCGAGGCGCCCGGGCTCGGTGACCTCGTAGACCTTGCGGTCGGGCCCGTTGGAGGTGGCCTCGACCGTGGACCGGACCCAGCCATCGCGCTCCATGCGGCCGAGGGTCCGGTAGATCTGCTGGTGCGTCGCCGACCAGAAGAAGCCGATCGACTTGTCGAATCGCCGGGCCAGCTCCATGCCCGCAGCGGGTCGCTCGCTGAGTGACACGAGCAGGGCGTGTTCGAGGGCCATGGGCTCCATGGTGCCGCAGGTATGCAACAAGTTGCAAGCCTCCAGGTGAGAACCGCGGATATCCAGTCCCGGGGTGGCCTACCCTCGCCGGCATGCTCCGCGTGCCCCTCGTCCGCCGGCTCTGCCTCGGTGCGGCCGTGCTCGTCCTCGGGCACGTCGTGGGCCTCGCCCTCGAGGAGGTGGGCGGCTTCTCCCGGGAGTACGGCGTGCTGCGCCAGCTCAACCTCAACGGCGAGGCCAACCTCGCCGCCTGGTTCTACTCGACCCTGCTCCTGCTGTGTGCCGCGCTGACGGCGGTGCTGGCCGTGGCGGCGCGGGCGCGCGGAGGCGTGCTCGCCCGGCGCTGGGGTGTGCTGGCGGCGGTGTTGCTGGTCATGGCCGTCGACGAGGCGGCACAGCTGCACGACATGGCCAACGGGCCGCTGCGGAGGTTCCTCGACATCGGCTTCGGCGCCTTCTACTACGCGTGGCTGCTGCCCGCGGTCTGCGGGCTCGTCGGTGGAGTCCTCTACTTCGCGCCGCTGGTGCGCTCACTCGGTCCGGCCGTCGCCGCGCGCCTCGTCCTTGCCGCGGCGCTCTACTTCGGCGGCGCCGTGGGTCTCGAGATAGTGAGCGGCTTCGCGCTCGCGGCCGGCCGTGGCTCGCTGCTCTACCAGGGCGTGATGACGGTCGAGGAGGTCCTCGAGCTGGCCGGCCTGCTCGTCCTGGTCGGCACGTTGCTGGCCCTGGGTCGCCAGCAGGGGGTGGGCCTCCTCCTGCGCCTCTCCGACTCCGGGGTGCAGGTCGCGTCGACGGTGGAGTCCCCGGTCCGGTGGGAGTCCGAGGGCTGATGCTTGGAATATACCCCTATGGGGTATATGTTCTGGAGCCATGGACACGATGACTCCGCTTTCCAGCTGGCGCACGGCGATCTCCGCGACCCTCCACTGCCTCACCGGCTGCGCCATCGGTGAGGTCCTCGGCATGGTGCTCGGCACCTGGTGGGGCTGGGGTGACGTCGCGACGATCGCCCTCGCCGTGGCGCTGGCGTTCTTCTTCGGCTACCTGTTCACCTTCGTCGGCGTACGCCGGGCCGGCCTGGGCGTCGGTACGGCGGTCCGCACGGCCCTCGCCGCCGACACCGTGTCGATCCTGGTGATGGAGATCGTCGACAACGCCGTCATGGTCGGCGTGCCCGGCGCGATGGACGCAGGTCTCGCCAGCTGGCTGTTCTGGGGTGCGCTGGCCTTCGCGCTCGCCGTCGCCTTCGTCGTGACGGTCCCGGTCAACCACGCCGTGATCTCGCGCGGTCGCGGCCACGCCGTCGTCCACGAGCTGCACGGCCACGGTGCCCACGCCGGCCACGACGCGCACGCCGGCCACGAGGGTCACGCCGGCCACGAGGGTCACGCCGGCCACGACGCCCACGCCGGCCACGAAGGTCACGACCACCACTGAGCCGGACGTCGTACGGTCCGTGAGGAGTTGCGCTCGGACCGTACGACGTCGGGCGGTGGCGTCAGGCGCTCCGCGCGCCATCGGCGCCGGGACGCATGGCGTCCGGACCCGGGTGGCTGGACCGTGACAGCGGGCCTGTCACAATCGCGTCCATGAGCATCGAACTGGGCACGGGCACGGGGCCGCTCCGCGGCGTGAAGGTCGTCGAGATCGCG
>Ga0299913_10002609_pt1 | contig 14330 bp, 11 predicted proteins | sample RVTome_9_FD_201360 | JGI IMG/M metagenome (GOLD analysis project Ga0299913, IMG submission 201360) | Soil microbial communities from uranium-contaminated site in the Upper Colorado River Basin, Wyoming, United States - RVT155D38 (version 2) ... | reverse complement strand
AGATGACCGCGATGCCACAGATGGTCGCCATCTTCAACGGGCTTGGCGGTGTCGCCTCGGCTCTGGTGGCCGCTACCGAGGTCGTTGAATTCGATATGACCAGGATCCCAGCCGAGACGGTGGTGACCATCCTGGCCTCGATACTGATCGGTTCGATCACCTTTAGCGGCAGCTTTGTCGCATTCGGCAAGCTCCAGGGCATTGTTACCGGGCGCCCGCTCACCTATCCCGGTCAGCAGGTGGTAAACGCCCTGATCGTCATCGGGCTGATCGGCTTTGCCATATGGGCCGGGGTCTCCGGAGATGAGACCGGCTACTGGGTGGTGGCCGGGCTGTCACTGCTCCTTGGCATCCTGGCGGTGATCCCCATCGGTGGCGCCGACATGCCGGTGGTGATCTCCCTCCTCAACTCGTTCTCGGGCCTGGCGGCCGCCGCCGCCGGTTTCGTCATCGAGTCCAACCCTTTGATCATCGGTGGCGCCCTGGTCGGTGCCGCCGGGCTGATCCTCACCGTCCAGATGACCGAGGCGATGAATCGCTCGCTGGCCAATGTTCTCTTCGCCGGATTCGGCACTGAGGGAGCAACATCGGCCGCCACCATGTCGGACAAGCCGGTGCGCCGGGCCACACCCGAAGACGCCGCAATCAGCCTCGGTTACGCCGACTCGGTGATGATCGTCCCCGGGTATGGGCTGGCCGTGGCCCAAGCTCAGCATGCCGCTCGAGAGCTTGCGGACCTGATGGAAGAGCGGGGCGCGACGGTCCATTACGCCATCCACCCTGTCGCTGGGCGCATGCCCGGGCACATGAACGTCCTTCTCGCCGAGGCCGACGTTCCTTATGAGCAGCTACTCGATCTCGAGCAGGCCGACCCCCAATTCCCCCAGACCGACGTGGTCTTGATTCTCGGGGCCAACGACGTGGTCAACCCGTCGGCACGCGACGACCCCGGCTCGCCCATATACGGGATGCCGATCCTCAACGTCGACCGGGCCGGCACCGTCATCGTGGTGAAGCGGAGTCTGTCGCCGGGTTTCGCGGGGATAGACAACCCTCTTTTCTATGACGAGAACACTCTGATGTTCTTCGCTGATGCCAAAGAGGCGCTGGAACAGACTGTGTCCGCCCTTCGCTCGCTGTGATCGCGTTCCAGGACGCGTGAAGGACCGGCACCCGGGAGTCTTACGGCCGTTGTCGAGCGTTGGGCATCGCCTCGCTGAGCGTTTGTTCGGCAGCGCTCGCCTTTAGACACGCCTCAGTCGTGCCGGATGACGACTTTTCCGGTCTGCTCGCCGGAGTCGAGATACCGCAGAGCTTGGGGAAGGTCGTCGAACGCAAACACCTTGGCCACCGGCGAGCTGGCCTTGCCCAGCCTTATCCAATTGAGAGCGCGGGCGAACTGACTGTGATTTCCCATCGACGAGCCAATCAATTCGAGCTGTTTGAAGAAAAGGGCAGGGAGGCTCAGCTCGAACTTGGCTCCGCTGGTGCCACCGCATATGGCGATACGACCGCCGGGGCTTGCCGCCCGCATCGACTGTTTCAACGTTGCCGGCCCAACGCTCTCGATGACCAGGTCGGCTCCTCCCAGTGCGCTCATCTCCTTGCCGAACTCGTCGTTCGAGTCGAATCCGCCCAACGCTCCCTGGGACACGGCCCAATCGATCTTGTCCGGGGATCGCGACGTCACGTAGACATCGGCATTGAAAGCCCGGGCCAGAGACATCGCCGCGGCGGAAACACCACCACCAACCCCGACCACCAGGACGGTCTCCCCGGCTTTCAGTCGACCCTTTTCGAGCATCCGAAGGGCGGTTGTGCTGGCAAGCCCGAACGACCCAGCCACCTCCCAATCGACCGCCGACGGCTTGGGCACCACGTTGATGGTGGGCAGCACGATCTTCTCGGTGAATGTTCCCGGCACGTGCTCACCGAGAATCTGGAATTCGGAGCAATAGACGATGTCATCGTTGAGGCAAAACCCGCACTTGCCGCAGGAAAGTGAGGGATCGACGATCACCTCGTCGCCCACCTCGAACCCGCTGGCGCCTTCACCGATTGCGTCGATCACCCCGGCGGCGTCGGCCCCGGTGGTATGAGGCAGCGTCTTGGGAGCGGGAAGCCCTATCGCCGTCCAGATATCGAGATGGTTGACCCCCGAATACTCGATGGCGACCCGAACCTCACCGGGACCAGGGGCGGGCTCGGGAACCTCGTTGAGAACATAGGAGTCGATTCCCTTGGTGTCTTCGAGCTGCCAGGCCTTCATGGCTGCGAGGGTAGCGTTGGGTTCCCCCGGTCAGAGGAGAGACTTGTCGTTCGACCTGCCCATGGATCGTGAGCTCCACACCACGAGCCTCAAGGTCCGCTTCTACGAGCTCGATCCCTACGACCACGTCAACCACACCAACTACTTCGCCTACTTCGAGACGGCCCGAATCGAGTACCTCAACGAGATGGGCTGGGCCCTCGACGTTCTCAAAGACCGGGGCTGGCAGCTCGTTGTGGTCGACATCTCGGCGAGATTTCTCGCCGCGGCCCGCTACGGCGAGGAGTTGACCATCCACACCTGGGTCGAGGATGCCGGCCGGGTGAAGTCGACCTGGCGACAGACCATGTTGCGCGGCGATGAGGAGGTCGCCCGGGTCAGTTTGACCGCCGCCTTCACCGATCTCGACGGACGCCCCCGACGTCTCCCGCCGGAGTTCGCCGAGCACATGGACCGTCTCCGTCGCTCATGACCCAGAAGCCGGGTTCAGGACTCGTCGGGCTGGACGATGAGGGCGGTCACCATCCCGAACATGCCCTCGTCATTCTCGACGTGGGTGAGGATGTGGCAGTGCCAGACCCATGTTCCCGCCCGGTCGGGATGGACCAGAACCGAGTAACGCTCGCCGGGGGCGACGTTGACCGTATCGGCCCAATAGGGGTTCTCCAGTGGTATTCCGTCTTTGGCGAAGACCAGTTGGGGGAACTGATGCTGATGCATGGGATGAGATTGCAGGCCCTCGTTGTAATAGTGGTAGACCAGCCAATCGCCCTCGGTCACGACATACGGCTCGGTGGCCGGAAAAGACTTGCCGTTGAGGCTGAGGCCGATGACACCGGCGTCGTTGAGCACCATCGGGATCTCTCGCGCCACTTCCAGGTCCTCGGGGATCTCGATGCCCGAGATGGTCTGCCCGCCCGGTATCGGGGTGTCTCCAATGGTGAACGGAGCGAACATCCCGTTGGGCACGCTGATCTGGCTGTGGAGATGGGCGTGGTACATACCGATGGCGGGACGCTCTGCCTCGAAGGCATAAGTAAAGGTCTCTCCCGGTGCGATCGGATCCTGGGTGTACGGGGCGACTCCGTCCATGTCGTTGGGCGTGGAGACGCCGTGCCAGTGGACGTCGGTGGACAGCTCGGTGTTGTTGGTCACGTTGATCTCCACGTTGTCACCCACGTCGAGCTTGATCCATGGACCCGGGACCATCCCGTTGTAGGCCCAGGCGTCGACGAACTCTCCCGGTGAGACCTCCCACTCGATGACCGATGCGGTGAGATCGAAGACCTTGGTGCCGTCGGCGCGGACCTCGGTTGGCTCGAGTGCCTGGTTGCCGATCCCCTCGGTCTCGGCGGGGAACGCCAACATCGAGTCGATCATCATCTGATCCATTTCTGCTGGGGTGGCCCCACCGTGGTCCTCTTCGGCGACACCGGCGTCCTCTCCTGGGTCACCGGCCACGACCAGCCTGGCTTCCATGCCCGCGGCTCGGTGCCCGGCGACGTCACAGAAGATCGTGTAGGTGCCGGGCTCCAGACGTCCTGGCTCGAATGTCACCGTTTCCCCCCCGTTGACATCGACCGAGCGGGGTCCGTTCTCGAAGGTGAGATTGTGGACCATGGACCCGGTATTGCTGAGGGTGATGCTGAGGTCCCCAGACGGGGCCTCCAGATCTCCAGTTATCTCCCACTCGGCAAGCTCGATGTTGGCGGTCGCCGGCCCACCTTCTTCGACGGCTTGGGCAGGTGTCTCACCGGCGCGGAGCGCGGCCACCAAGGCCAGCACCGCGGTGAGCGCGGCGAAAACGGCCATCACGGCCAGGGTTCGGTCGAACGTTTTCGAGTTGTTGTCGGCCACTGGTACTCCTCTTTTGCCTGGGGACGGGCATCAGCGTCTGCAACGCTCCTCGGGACGACGTCTCTTTGTTTGTGAACAGGATCGGGGCCGCGATGATCGGTGGAGGGTCAAAGGTGTGTGATCACCTGGAACCTTAGGCCCGTGACGGAGATCTGCGCCGATCCAGAGCACCCCAGAAGGGTTTGCACGGTCTTCACCAGCTCCTTACAAGTAGGTCTGACACTGGTCGCACGTGGATGTCAGCGAGCGCCTCGAAATAGTTTGATCACTCCCGACCGAGCCCCGCGAGATCTTTTCCGATCTCAGGGGCTCGTTCGGCAAGGACACCTAGCCCTCCCCATCCTCCAACGACTTCATCCAGGAGAGCTAGGTAGAGAAGGCCCCCGGTCCATCCCCCCGGGGGCTTTCTCATTTCTGCGGAACGGTATGCGAGCACGAGCAGACTCAGGCAATGAACTCGGCTACCCACTGGTCCGCAGGGTCGGCCAACAACTCGTCCAAGAGCCCGGTCTGGACGATGGTGCCTGCTCGCATGAGGGCAAGCCGGTTGGACATGGCCACGGCTTCCTCCCGGTCGTGGGTCACAACGATCGCCGTGACATCTCTCTCCTCGAGAACCTCCCGAGTTTCGGTCACCAGCTTCTGACGAAGGTTGCGGTCGAGAGCGCCCAGGGGCTCGTCCAGCATCACCAGGTCGGGACGCGGCGCAAGGGTCCGGGCGAGAGCGACTCTCTGTTGCTCACCTCCGGACAGTGATTCGACCTGGCGGGACCCGAATCCCTCCAAGCCAACCCAGGACAGCGCCTCCTCGACCTGATCGGCGATGTCATCGCCGCCGGCCATCTTCAGGCCGAAACCCACGTTCTCACCAACGGTCATGTGGGGGAAGAGGGCATATCCCTGGAACATCAGGCCGAATCCCCGTCTATGGGTGGGGACATTCGCTATCGACCGTCCGTCCCATCGGATGTCGCCAGTGGCGGCTTCGACCAATCCCGCAATGGCCCGGAGAAGAGTCGACTTTCCCGAGCCGGACGGACCCAAGACGGCGACGATCTCACCATCGGCCACAGTCAGGGAGACGTTCTCGAGAATCGGCTTCGAGTCGATGACGACATCGAGGTTTTCCACCTGCAACATCAGTGGCCAGTTCCATCAGTATTTGTGGCGTCTCTCCGGCCCCTCGGAGACACGCGCACCCTATTCGCGCAACGGACCACTAGAAGCTGCCCAACTCTCCGAAGCGCACCCGGTCGATGGCCAGGACCACCGCAGCCGTCAGCCCGGCCAGGACGACCGACAACGCCATCGCCATGCCGAACGATGTCTGCCCGGGTCGCGAGAGAAGGCGGAAGATCATGGTGGGGATGGTGGCCGAAGCGGGTCTCGCCACAAAGGAGGTCGCCCCGAACTCGCCCAGGGATATGACGAAGGCGAACGCGGCTCCCACCATGCCGGCTCGGCTCACGATCGGCAGGTCGATCTCACGCCACACCCGGAATGGGGAAGCGCCGAGCACTCTGGCTGCTTCTCTCGTCTCTGCCGGGACCGATCGCAGCGTGGGCACGGTCGATCTCACCACGAACGGGATGGCGACGAGCGCGTGTGCGGCAGGGACGAGCCACCTGGTGGCGCGCAGGTCGATCGGCCAGTCGAGCGCAACGATGAACCCGAATCCGATGGTCACCGCTGATGTCCCCAGGGGGAGCATGAGAGTCAGGTCGAACCAGCGTGAGAGCTCGCCGCGGTGTCCGGTTATCACCGTGGCGGCGAGGATCCCGACGATCGTGGCCAGAAGTGTGGCGGCGACTGCGAACACAAGGCTGTTCAGGGCCGCCTGAGCGGGGACGCCCACCACCGGGTCATCCCGGAACAGCGCTTGGTAGTAGGTCCCGGCGAATGACCGGCTGACCAGCATGGACAGCGGGATGGCGAGAGCGATGAGGGTCCCCAGCGTCGCAAACAGGACGCCGGTTCGGGCCCGGCCCTTGGGCCGTCTCAGATTGGCCCCCCGCTCCAGAGTCCAGGAGACGGCAGTCCGCTCCTGATATCGCGAATACCAGTAGAGGGCGCCACTGACCCCCAACAGCTGGACGATGGCGAGCGCAGCGGCGAGGGGAAGATCGAAGAGCGTCACAGCCTGTCTGTAGATCTCGACTTCGAGGGTGGCGAACCGGAAGCCGCCGAGGATCAAGATCACGCCGAACGACGTGAACGTGAACAGGAACACGATGGATGCCGCCGCTGCAATCGCCGGTCGCAGCAGACGCAGGGTGATGCGTCTGAAGACATCCCACTCGGAGGCACCGAGTACCCGCGCCGCCTCCTGCATCCGGGGGTCGATGCGTGACCAAAGGGTCGAGACCGTGCGCACCACCACCGCGACGTTGAAGAAGACATGGGCGGCGAGGATCGCTCCGATCGACTCCTGCCATCCCAGGGCGACGAAGGCGGTGCCGACCACCACGGTCGGCAACACGAACGGGACGGTGGCCAGTGCCATGGCCAGCCGTCGGCCCTTGAAGTCATATGACGAGACCGCCCAAGTGAGCGGGGCGGCAGCGATGAAGGTGAGCACCGTGGAGACAGCCGCCTGCCACAGGGTGAACCAGCCAACGCGAATCAGCCTCGCCTCTACCCCACTGGCACCGATGCTCAACTCGGACAGGCCGAGCACCAGGATGCGGACCAGCGGGTAGACGAAGAAGTAGCCGATGAAAATGACAGGGGGGGCGGCGACCGCAACCCACCCCCACCTGACTCGCCTCATCAGCCTTCCATCACGCCGATCCACTCGTTGATCCACCGCTCTCGGTTCTCTGCGATCTCATCGGCAGCCAGTCTCGCGGGAGATTCGGGGATTGCGGTGTGTTCGACGAACTCGGGGGGAAGCTCCGCCTCCTGATTTGCCGGGAAGACAAACCAGGTCAACGGGATCTGCTCTTGGAATTCGACCGAAAGCATGTAGTCGATCAGCTCACCGGCCGACTCCGGATAATCGGTCCCGTCGAGGATGCCGGCGAACTCGACTTGCCGGTAGCAACCGGCCTCGATCACGCCGGTGGGGGCGGTTTCCGGGGGTTCGTCGGCGAAGATGACCTCGGCCGGCGGTGACGAGGCGTAGGACATGACGATCGAGCTCCCTCCGCCGTATCGAGTGAAGTCGGAGTAGTACGCGGTGTTCCAGTCGTTGGTGATATTGACCCCACCGTCTCGCATCTCGGCCCACCAATCGAGCCATCCATCCTCGCCGTAGACGGCGATCGTCGCCAGCACGAAGGCAAGGCCGGGCGAGGAGGTCGCCGGGTGCTCGACGGTCGTCAGGGAGGCATATGCGGGGTCGGTGAGCTCGTCGAGATCGTCGGGGACCTCGAGACCGTTCTGGTCGAACCACTCCTTGTCGTAGTTGAAGCAGACATCTCCGAAGTCGATCGGCGTCACCAGGTTGTCCTCATGGCGGAGGTCCTCGTCGACAGTGTCGATGTTGGCCGACTCGTATGCCGCGAAGATCTCTTCGTCGACGGCTCGGGAGAGGAAGGTGTCGTCCACCCCGAAGAGGACGTCGGCCAGCGGGTTGTCTCTGCTCAAGATCGCCTGGTTGACCAGGCTGCCCGCATCACCGGCAGGGATCAGCTCGACATCGATGTCGGTCTCTGTCGTGAATGACTCGAATGTGTCGCCTGCCGACTCGACAAACGAGTCGTGGGACATGAGTGTGAGGGTCTCCGGGATTTCTGCCTGCTGCTCGCCTTGACAGGCCACCAGTGTGATGGCGAGGACGAGAGTCGCTGTCGAGAATCTGGTGATGAGTCTCATCGTCTCCTTTCCTTTCCGGGAGCGATGAGTGATCCGAGATCCCTGCGCCGGAATTACCCGTCTCAGGTTCAAGCGGTCGGAGTCTTCCAGACTCCCTCTCAGCCCGGTGTCACCGAGCTCCCGTTACGCGACGGAGTCTAGGAGCTGTCGGCGACTCTCACGAACCGGGGTTGCAGACACCCCCTCAGCGAACTCCGGCGCCCTCGGCTCGGCTGTCCGCCGGTTTCAAATGGGCCCGATGACCACCACGGTGTTGTGCCCACCGAAGCCGAAGGAGTTGGAGATCGACGGGCCCGGCTCCCAGGGGCGGACCTCGCGCACGATGTCATGCAGAGGGATCTCGGGATCCTGGTTGGTGAGCCCGATATTGGCCGGCAGCTCCTTACGCCGGATGGCCTCGACGACCACCGCGGCCTCGATCGACCCCGAAGCACCCAGACCATGCCCGGTCGACCCCTTGATGGAGGACACTGCGGGCTGGTCGTCACCAAATACGCGGTGGATGACCGCGCCTTCGGTCTTGTCGTTGAGGTCGGTCCCGGTCCCGTGGGCATTGATGTAGGTGATGTCACCCGGCTCGAGGTCGGCATCTTCAAGGGCGAGGCGAATGGCTCGCTCCGCACCTTCTCCCGCCGGATGCGGAGCTGTGATGTGATGAGCGTCGGCAGTCGAGGCGGCTCCGAGGACTTCGGCGATGGGTGGCGCTCCCCGCTTCTCGGCGAGGTCAGCAGCTTCCAGCACGAGCACGGCTGCCCCCTCACCCATGATGAAGCCGTCACGGTCGACATCGAAGGGACGGGCATAACCGGTCGGGGAAAGAGCACGTGCAGCGGCGAATCCCTCCCGCGCCGCCCGACGGGCGGCGGCCTCGGCGCCTCCCACGACTGCAACGTCGGCATAGCCCCATTGGATCTGACGTAGACCTTCGAGCACGGACTGGCTACCGGCGGCGCAGGCGACCACGGGGGTGTTGACCTGACCTCCGAAGCCGTACTTGATCGAGATCGCCGCGGCGGCGGCGTTGGCCATCATCATTGGTACCTGGAACGGGGAGACTCTCGGCTCGTCGCGGTCGGACTCGTAGATCAGGACTTCGAGCGACTCCAGGCCACCTATTCCGGTGGCCAGCGAGATCGTCACCCGGTTGGGATCGGCATCGAGGTCGCCCGCCTGATTTAGCGCCTCATCTGCGGCGACCAGGGCGAACTGGCTGAACCTGTCGAGACGTCGGCTCTCCCGCTTCGATATCCAGGGTTCAGGGTCCCAGCCTTCGATGAGCCTCGGAGCGGGTCCGGGCTGTTCGGCCAACCCCTTCCACAGGTCGTCCACACCGATCCCCGGAGCGGCTACCGCGCCGACTCCTGTGACTACGACTCGTCTCTTGCTCATTGAGGTGTTGCTCGTTTCGTCAATCCGGGAAAACGGTTCTCTGCAGCTTGCGCATGCCACCGAGCCAACGCTCGTAGTCGTTTGCCTTGTTCTGGAAGTACTTCTCGACCTCGGGGTGGGGCAGAATCAGGAACCTCTCGTCTTGCAGACCTGAGACTACGACATCCGCGACTTCAGATGGCTCGAGGGTGTGGTTGGCGCCGAGCGCCTTGAAGGCCTCCGATCCCTCCAGGAGCGGGGTGTTCACGAACTGGGGGCACAGGGCACTCACCTTGACCCCCGAATCGCCATAGGTGATGGCCAACCATTCGGCGAAGGCAACCGCCGCGTGCTTGGTCACTGAATACTGAGCCGCTTTCAGGTTGGTGAGGAGGCCTGCGGCCGAGGCGGTGACGAGGAAATAGCCCTCGCCCCGCGCCACCCACCCCGGGATGAGGTGACGGGCCGCGTGGACGTGGGACATCAAGTTGATCTCCCACATCCGGTTCCACATCGAGGTGTCGGACTGCTCGTCGCCAACCATGCCGATTCCGGCATTGGCGCAGAAGAGGTCGATGGGACCAAAGCGATCTTCGGTGCCTTCGATCAGGTCTTTGTTGGCGTCGGGATCGGAGACGTCGGCAAGCACCGCGACGCCCCCCGTCTCCTCGGCGATGTCGGTGGCGGTGCCGAGGTCGATGTCGGCGATCACCAACCCTGCGGGCTCCTCTTTCGCGAAACGCCGGGCCATGGCGGCACCGATGCCGCTCCCGCCACCGGTGATCACGACGACTTTCGATTTGAGATCCACGGAGAGAGCCTAGGTGTCCGTTGCCGGGGCGTCAGCACGGTAATTCGCCCGCAGGTCGGCTCTTCCCTCACTACCTTGCCGATGAGTATGAGTCCTTTTCGATTCGAGATGATCCCCCAGCTAGCCGCCTCCGATGTGGCCCGAGCCCGAGACTGGTATCGGGAGAAGCTCGGGGTCGAGCCAGTGTTGGCCAATCAGGAGCCGTACCGCTCAGGTCAGGCGATCGATGTCGACACCGAGTTGTTCTATGACACCGGAAGCGCGAAGTTCAGTGTCTATCGCTCCGACAATGCCGGAACCAATCTGGCGACGGCTGTCCGGCTGATCGTCGACGATTTCGATGCTGCCCACGCCGAGCTGGCGCGACGCGGGGTGGCGTTCGAGGAGTACGACCTGGACGAGGAGTTCCGCACCGTCGACGGGGTGTTGGTATCACCCGATGGTGAGAGGACCTGCTGGTTCAAGGACTCGGAGGGCAACATCCTCGCCATGGGCTCTTCGGTGTGATGCGGGTTAGGACTCTTTCTACCGTTCTGTGAACGCCACGCGTGAATAGTTCTCGCGCCGCGTTCACAGAACGGTGGGATCTCTCGTGCCCGCGAATGAGACGATGCAATTCCCAAGAATGAGAGACAGGGTTAGGAACCGGATAGGTCGGCCCCGGCCAGCAAATCGTTGCCGGCTTTGATCGTGGCCACCAGGCCGTTGGCCTGGGGCAGGAGGTGCTCGCCGTAGAAGCGGGCGGTGTTGATCTTCTGGTTAAGGAACTCGGGGGAGAAGTCCGCAGGCTCTTTCTTGGCCTCGACCGCGGAGATCGCCATCAGCCATCCACCTAGGACGGTGCCGAACTGGGCCATGTAGGGGGTGGCCGCGGCGAGAGCGTCGTCGATCTCACCTTGGGCCAGCTTGCTGCCCAGCCAGGTCGACGTCTCGGCAAGACCTTGAATCGACGTCGCCAGCTCCTCTCGGAACAGGGAAAGATCGTCGTGGACGCTCATCTCGTCGAGGGTCTCGCTCATCTCGGTGAGCAGCTTTTCGACCACCTTCCCGTCGTCGATGGGGAGCTTGCGGAGGACAAGGTCGATGGCCTGAATCCCGTTGGTCCCCTCATAGATGGGGGCGATCCGGGCGTCGCGGAAATACTGGGCTGCACCGGTCTCCTCGACGTACCCCATCCCCCCGTGGACCTGGATCCCGAGTGATGTCATCTCGACACCGAGGTCGGTCATCCACGCCTTGACGATCGGAGTCAGCAAGGCGAGTCGCTTCGACTCGAAGTCACGCTCCTCGTCCCCTTCGGCATGGAACATGAAATCACCGGAGCGTGCCGCGTAGTAGAGGAGACATCGCATCGCCTCGGTATTGGCTCGCATGGTGAGCAGCATGCGTCTCACGTCCGGGTGCTCGACTATCGGCAAACTCTCCTCGGCCGGTGCTCCCACGGGTCGCCCCTGGAGCCGCTCCCGAGCGAAAGCCAAGGCGTGTTGGTACGAACGCTCGGAAAGGGCGAGCCCCTCCATCCCGACGCCGATTCGGGCGGCATTCATCATCGTGAACATGTTGCGCATCCCGGTCATCTCGTCACCGATGAGATAGCCGACCGCGCCGTCGCCGGCGTCGCCGAAGGAGATGACACACGTGGGTGAGGCGTGGATCCCCAGCTTGTGCTCGATGGAGACGATGCGATAGTCGTTGCGCTCGCCGGGGTTGCCCTCTTCATCGAGGATGTACTTGGGAACCAGGAACATCGAGATTCCCCGTGTTCCCGGCGGGGCACCTTCGGTGCGGGCGAGCACGAGATGGATGACGTTGTCGGTGATGTCCTGATCCCCCCAGGTGATGAATATCTTGGTCCCGAAGATGCGGTAGCTGCCGTCGTCTTGTTTTACGGCTCTGGTGCGCAGCGCCCCCACGTCCGAGCCGGCCTCGGGCTCGGTGAGGTTCATCGTGCCCGCCCATTCGCTGCTGACCAGCTTTTCGAGATACCGCTCCTTCAGTTCGTCGGAGCCGTGGGTGACGATGGCCTCCACCGCACCCTGAGTCAGCATCCCGGCAAGTGAGAACGCCATGTTGGCCGTCTTGAACATCTCCTGGATGACCACACCGACCGTATAGGGGAGCCCACCTCCACCCCACTCCGCGGGAATATGCGCTGCTGGCCAGCCGGATTCGACGAACTTGTCGTATGCCTCCTTGAAGCCCTCCGGGGTGTGGACCTCACCATCCTCGTCGAGTGTGGATCCTTGCTGGTCGCCGACCCGGTTGAGCGGCTCCATGACCTCGGCGAAGAACCGGCCCGCTTCTTCGAGGACGGTCTCGACCGTGGCCGGGTCGGCGTGCTGGTAGCCGTTGAGCTTGGAGATCTCCTCCAGGTCGGCCACCTGGTTGAGCACGAACTTGTGGTCCTCGAGCGGCGGCACGTACGACGACATACCCAAATCCTAGTTCCGGGACTCCCTCTACCGTTCTGTGAACGCCACGCGTGAATAGTTCTCGCGCTGCGTTCACAGAACGGTGGAATCAGGACAGGATCCGCTCCACGAGGTCGGGGAGGACCGCCCCGATCCCGGCGTCGATCTTGACCGCGGCGAGATGGTCGACCTCGGTGGGGCCCCGGTTGATGACCACGATGGGCTTGGTCTGGGCGGCGGCGCGCATCACGATGTCCGCCGCCGGCCACACCGAGACCGTGGAGCCCACCACGAGAACCGCATCGGACATCGCGAGAAAGATCGAAGCTTGACGGACCTCCTCTTCGGGCAGCATCTCCCCGAACATGATCGTCTCGGTCTTCACCATTCCCCCGCATTGGGGACAGGTGGGATCCTCCTCCCCGGCCTCGACCCACCTGAGCACCGTCTCCGTGGGCCATCTCGCCGCACACGAGAGACAATGGCTGAACCGGACGTTGCCGTGCAACTCGGCGACCATGTCATCCGCCAGACCCGACTTGTAATGCAGGCCGTCGACGTTCTGGGTGACCACGCCGGCGAGACGACCCTTCTCATGAAGCCTGACGATGGCGTGGTGACCTGCATTCGGCTCCACTGTCGAGCGAGCACCCCACAACTCGCCCTCGAGATGCATTCGCCAGCCTTGCACCCGCAGCTCGCGGTTGACGACGTAGCGGTCGATGGTGAAGTCGTCGGGGTCGACCCTGGTCCACAACCCGTCCGGACCGCGGAAATCGGGTATCCCGGACTCGGTGCTGAGACCGGCTCCACTGAACACCAGAATCTGCTCGGCTGAGCCGAGAACCTCGGCTGCGATTTCGACAGGGCTCGACATCATCCCCTGTCTAGCCGGATCGGATCGTGAAGGAAGGTGCGCACCGTCGGGTAGGCCAGTTCGACAGAGGGTTGCTCTGCGAACGCTTCGAGGATGGCGCGCCAGATGCGGTCCTCCCGACCCCTCCGCGTCCGGGCTTCGACCAGGAACCGGGCAGTCAACACGACTCCGCTGTCCCTGACCGACAAATAGACAGTGGGGGTCAGGGTCCCCACTCTGATCGAGTAGCGCCGCGCCGTTGCCTTGATGGTGGCCCCGGCAGCGCCATGAACGTCGGGGGCGTCGTGTTCGAGGATCTCGAGGATCAATCGCTCGGCGAGCTTCCAATCCGACTCGAACGTGATCACCACGGGCAGCTCGTCCCATATGTAGGCAAAACCCTCGGTGTAGTTGGCAACTTCGGTGTTGAAAACCATTCCGTTTGGCACGTGGACGAGACGACCGGTCGACTGTTCCGCTTCGACCCAGCCTCCGATCTCCATCAGCGAGAACCGAAACAGTCGGATGTCGACGACATCTCCCTTGAATTGGTCCACTTCGATGCGGTCTCCCACCTGGAAGGGACGCCGGCTCAGGATGTAGACCCACCCTGCCATGTTCTTCAGAACATCGGCGAGGGCAATGGCAATACCCGCAGACAGCAGTCCGAGATAGGTGGGGAGATTATCGAAAGCCTCGATCCAGATGAACGCCACCGTGATCAGGAAGAGCCCGGTGGCCAGATAGTTGATGATCTTGTTGGCGCGGTATGCGCTCTCTTCGAGATCGACGTTGTGGGTGATAAGGCGTCGGGCCACTCTGCGAAGCACGAAGATCGTGACGAGTGCGATCAGAGTCCAGAGAAGGCTGTTCAGGGTCCCAACCCGAATCCCCAGTGTCTCCGCGAGAGTCTCCACCGACCGGATTATCGGGTTCGCGCCT
>Ga0299913_10002608_pt1 | contig 14331 bp, 13 predicted proteins | sample RVTome_9_FD_201360 | JGI IMG/M metagenome (GOLD analysis project Ga0299913, IMG submission 201360) | Soil microbial communities from uranium-contaminated site in the Upper Colorado River Basin, Wyoming, United States - RVT155D38 (version 2) ... | reverse complement strand
TGAAGCCGCTGGCGCCCGCACGCAGCGCCTCGTAGACGTACTCGTCGAGGTCGAAGGTCGTCAGCATCAGCACACGCGGGTGCTCGCCGGGCCCGTCGAGGATCCGGCGCGTCGCCTCGAGCCCGTCGAGGTTCGGCATCCTGATGTCCATCAGCACGACGTCGGGATCGAGCTGCCGCACGGCCTCGATCGCCTGGAGCCCGTCGTCGGCCTCGCCGACGATCTCGATCCCCTCCTCCGACTCGAGGATCATCCGAAAGCCGGCGCGGACGAGCGCCTGGTCGTCGACGACGAGGACCTTGAGGCTCACGCGGCGGCGCCGGTCACGGGCAGGCGCGCGGAGATCCGGAAGCCGCCGCCCGGGCGGGGACCGCAGTCGAGCTCGCCTCCGCACAGGCTGACGCGCTCCCGCATCCCGGCGAGGCCGTGGCCGTCGCCGTCCGCTCGCCCGTCGTTCGCCACCTCGATCTCGACATCGTCGCTGCCGTAGCGGACGGCGACCCACGCGTGCGCGGGACCCGCGTGGCCGAGCGCGTTCGTGAGCGCCTCCTGGACGATCCGGTACGCCGAGAGGTCGACGCCTGCAGGCAGCCGCACCGGCGCGCCCTCGACGGTCAGCTCGACGGACAGCCCGGACCGGCGCACCTGGTCGACGAGCTCGGGCAGGGTCCCGATCCCGGGCTGCGGCGCCAGCGACGCGACCTCGTGCTCGCTCCGCATGATCCCGAGCAGCCGCCGCATCTCGGCGAGCGCCTGGCGGCCGGTCTCCTCGACGGTCAGCAGCGCCTCGCGCTCGCGCTCCTGCTCGGGCTTGAGCAGGCGGCGGACCGCACTCGCCTGGACGGTCATCATGCTGACCGAGTGTGCGAGCACGTCGTGCAGCTCACGCGTGATCCGGCCGCGCTCCTCCTCGACCGCGCGTCGGGACTCCTCCTCGGCCCTGCGGGCGCCGCCGTCGAAGACGCGCTCCTTCGCCCACGCGAGAGGGTGGCGGATCACGCTCGAACCGTACTCACGCGCGACCTCGAGCGCGTCGTCCGGCGCGATGATCCGAAGGTCATCCTCAGGGATGACGCGACAAGGTCAGCCTGCCGGCCACCCGCGCGGCGCCGCGAACGGTCGTCGCCAGAGATCGTGGAAGGCGGGGCCGCGCGGTCCGGCACCGTAGGCGAACGTCGCCTGCGGAAAGTGCATGTACTGGCTCTCGCCGAAGCTGCCCGGAAAGCGCATCCAGGCCGGCCGGCTCGCCGTCACCGGCACCACCCTCGGCATGACCGCCCGTCCCGCGCCGGCGTGGTCGAGCACCTGAACCTCGTAGGCAGCGAAGATGGCGAGTGCTTCCTTCGGCCAGCAGCGTCTTTCCTGGAGGTAGCGGCCGGGCCTGAAGTAGAGGGCGTGCGACCCGAGGGCGGAGTAGACGACCGGCCGGGAGCCGCGCTTCTGCACCTTCGCCCATCCCCGCCGGGCGCCGCCGCAGTGGCGGCTCGTGCCCACCTCCACCGGGCGCACGCGCGCGTCGAGCAGCACGGTCACCGCCTCCCAGTCGCCCTCGTGCAGCTTCCAGTAGTCCAGGCTCTGCGGCACGACGGGGCTCCAGAGGTCGAACGCGTGGAAGAGCCAGTACTGGAGCGCGGTCCGGGTGCCGCTGCGGAAGACGGCGCCGTAGACGACCGGCGGCGCCGGCGCATCCGCCTCGTCGTAGCACTGCAGCGCGGCGAGGCCGTCCCGCGCCGAGCAGGCGCGCAGGTCGTAACGGCCTCCGACCAGGTCGGCGCCGGCGAGAAACCCCGCGACGTTCGTCGGTGCCGACCGCTCGGCCGGGTGGAGGACGACGACCGGTGCGTGGCGGGCGAGCAGGGTGGCCGCAGACGGAGCCTTGTAGCTCTGTGTCACAAGCCCTGCGGGCGCGGCCGCCGCCGCCGAAGGCCCGAGAATCAGGGCCGAGAGCGCCGCGAGCAGCGCGAGCAGCGCCTTGTGACACTGTGTTACAAGGCTGTTCTCAGCGTGCTGCGTACGCGGAGACGGCATCCACCACGAGCTTGAGCCGCCGGCCCTCTTCCGTCAACCGATATTCCACCCGCGGCGGCCTCGCGTCGAGGACGCGCCGCTCGAGCACGCCGGCCGCCTCGAGCTCGACGAGCCGCTGCGCGAGCGTCCGCGGCGGGATCGCCCCGACCGCCTGCTTGAGCTCGTTGAACCGCACCGCCCCCTCGGCAGAGGCCCACAGGATCGAGACGACCCAGCGCCGCTCGAGGAGGCCCGCCGCCCGGCGGACCTCCTCGGGCACGGGCTTGCAGCTCCTACACCGCATGTCCGCCGCCCCCGGCCGGCTTCGGCTCCCGCCCGGCAGAGCCGGGCTCCGCCGCAGCCTCTCGCCGCTCGCAGCGTGACCGCGGATCGGGCCGTACCTCCGTACTGTCCCGATGCCGGCTCACGCCGCGAGCGACGAGCCGGGAACGGCGGGCAGGTGCTGTGCGGCCGGCTCGAGCGCCAGCTCGAGCACCTCGTCAAGCGACATCACCGGATGGAACGTCATCTCGTCGCGCACGTGCTCGGGCACGTCGTCGAGATCCTGCCGGTTTCGCTCCGGCAGGATCACGTCGGTGAGCCCGGCCGCGTGCGCCGCCAGCACCTTCTGCTTCAGGCCCCCGATCGGGAGCACGCGTCCCTGCAGCGTCACCTCGCCGGTCATCCCGACCGTGTGCTTCACCGGCCGGCCGGAGAGGAGCGACGCGAGCGCGGTCGCCATCGTGATCCCGGCGCTCGGCCCGTCCTTCGGGATCGCCCCCGCCGGGACATGCACGTGGAACTCCCGCTCGAACGCGTCCTCGTCGATGCCGAGCTCCCCGGCGCGGGAGCGGAGCGAGGAGAGCGCGATCTGCGCCGACTCCTTCATCACGTCGCCGAGCTGTCCGGTGAGGACGAGCTTGTCGCCCTTCGAGGAGGTCGCCTCGACGAAGAGGACGTCGCCGCCCGTGCCCGTGACGGCGAGGCCGGTAGCGACGCCGGCGACGGCGGTCCGCTCCGCCGCCTCGCGGTAGAAGCGCTGCCGGCCGAGGGCGTCGCGCACCTGGTCGAGCCCGAGCTCGACCGGCGCCTCGACGGAGCCGGCCGCGATCCCGGTCGCGGTCTTGCGGAGCAGCTTCCCGAGCTCCCGCTCGAGCTGCCTCACGCCCGCCTCGCGCGTGTAGTCGGAGATGACGGTCTCGAGGACGGCGTCGGAGGCCGACACCTCTTCCTCCCGCAGCCCGTTCCGCTCGCGCTGGCGCGGCCACAGGTAACCGCGCGCGATCGCGACCTTCTCGTCGGTCGTGTAGCCGTCGAACCGGATCACCTCCATCCGGTCGAGCAGCGGGCCCGGGATCGAGTCGGCCACGTTCGCGGTCGCAAGGAAGACGACCTCGGAGAGGTCGAGCTCGAGATCGAGGTAGTGGTCGCGGAACGAGTGGTTCTGCGCCGGGTCGAGCACCTCGAGCAGCGCGGACGAGGGGTCGCCGCGCCAGTCGGCGCCGACCTTGTCGACCTCGTCGAGCAGGATCACCGGGTTCATCGTCCCGGCGTCGCGCAGGGCGCGGACGAGCCGCCCCGGCAGCGCGCCGATGTACGTGCGCCGGTGGCCGCGGATCTCGGCCTCGTCGCGGACGCCACCGAGCGACATCCGGACGAACTCGCGCCCGAGCGCGCGAGCGACCGACTCGCCGATCGAGGTCTTGCCGGTGCCAGGCGGCCCGACGAGGGTGAGGATCGCGCCGGAGCGCCGGTCGGCCTCGATCCCGCGCTCCTCGCGCAGCTTGCGCACCGCGATGTACTCGACGATCCGGTCCTTGACGTCGTCGAGGCCCGCGTGGTCGGCGTCGAGCACCTCGCGCGTGTGCACGGGATCGAGCCGCTCCTCCGAGCGCTTCCCCCACGGCACGGCGAGGATCCAGTCGAGGTAGTTGCGGATCATGGACGCCTCGGGCGAGCTGTCGCCCTGGCGCTCGAGCCGCGCGAGCTCGCGGTCGGCTTGCTCGCGCACGGCGTCGGGCAGCTCGGCCTCCTCGAGCTTGCGGCGATACTCGTCGACGACGGATGCATCGTCCTCGCCGAGCTCCTTCCTGATCGACTCCAGCTGGCGGCGGAGGATGTACTCGCGCTGCTGCTTCGCGGTGCCCTCCTCGACGTCGTCGCGGATACGGCGGCGCACCTGCATCTCCGCGAGCCGCTCGCGCTGGAGCTCGATCGCGAGCTCGAGCCGCTCCTTGACGTCGAGCTTCTCGAGCAGCTCGACCTTCCGCTCGAAGCTGAAGTCGGGCGAGTAGCCGACGGTGTCGGCGAGCGCGCCGGCATCGCTGATCGAGCGCACGAAGGCGGAGATGCGCCCGTCGTCGCCGCGCAGCTCGAGGATCTCCTCGACGATCGCGCGGTACTCGCGCTCGAGCTCACGCGTGCGCGCGTCCGGCTCCTCCGCGTCCGGGCGCTCCTCGACCTCGACGCGCAGCTGGCCGCCGGCGTCGGACTGCGCGGCGCCCGCGACGCCCCGGTGCAGGCCGCTGAGCGCGACGGCGCGGCCGCCGCCCGGCAGCCGCACGCGGTCGGTCACCTCGGCGACCGTGCCGACGCTCGCGTACTCGTTGCCCGAGCGCGGAACGAGCAGCACGCGCTCCGCGGAGCCGACGTCCACGGTCAGGGTCACGTTCATGTTGGGGAAGACGACGATGTCCTCCAGGGGGACGAGCAGCATCGTGCTCACGTTCTGGTTCCTCCTACTGGTATCCATAGAGCTTCAAACTACAAAAAGGATACCGATATTCCCGCCGCCCGGACAGTTGCCGTTCCACTAAACCTGCGTATGATCGGGATCGTGCCGAGAGCGACGCCACTCGCCGCCCGCAACGACACGCCCAGGGTCGGCGCGCGCGTCCGCTCGCTCCGGCGCGAGCGCGGCCTCACGATCGAGCAGCTCGCCGTCGCCACGGGGCTCACGAAGGGCTTCATCAGCCAGCTCGAGCGCGACCGCACGGCGCCGTCGCTGTCCTCGATCGCACGGATCTGCGACGCGCTCGGTGTACGGCTGAGCCACATCTTCGAGCGGGAGCCGGCCCCGGCCCTCATCCGGCGGCATGAGCGGCCGAAGCTCGATGCCCACTTCTCCACCGAGAACCACCTGCTCTCCTCGCGCGACGAGGAGCGCTTCCAGGCGATCGAGTCCGAGGTCGCACCCGGCGCAGGCGCGGGCGACGACCTCAGCTCGCTTCCCGGCGAGATGGAGTTCGTCTACGTCCTCGAGGGCTCGCTCGAGCTCCGCGTCGGCGACGAGACGCACGTGCTCGACCAGGGCGACGCTCTCACCTACCCGCTCTCCAAGCCGCACACCTGGAAGAACGCCTCCGACACCAAGTCGGCACGGGTGCTCTGGGTGGCCGTTCCGAACCCGTACTAGCCGGCGCAGGGCGCGGCCTCAGAAACCCGCCGCGGTCCCTCAAGTGCGCGAAGGAAAGGCCGAACACCGGGCGGAGATGCCCGCACGCCTCCGCCTTCCGCTCGCCCTGCTCGCCTGCGTCCTGACGACCGCGCTCGTCGCGCTGTCGCTCTGGCGTCAGGAGAACGCCGACGTGCGCAGCGAGGCACGCGAACGCGGCGTCGCCACCGCGGCGGGGATCGAGGAACGCGCGGGCGCCGCCGTGCTCGCGCTCCAGGGCGTGCGCGCCGCCTACGATGCCTCCGGCGCGGTCGACGCGAAGTCCTTCGCAACCCACGCACGCGTCCCGCTCGCCCGGGCCGAGATCGTCGCCGTCGGCTGGGCGCCGCGCGTGCCGGCCGCGGAGCGCGGCGAGCTCGAGTCGAGCGAGCAGGTCCGGATCGGCGCTCCCGCCGAAGCACTCTTCACCTATCCCCTTCTGCGCCAGGAGCCGGCCGACGGCTCGCCCGACGTGCTCGACCTCGGTTCGGATCCCTCGCTCGGCGAGGCGCTGCGGCTCGCGCGCACGGCCGGCCAGGCGCGCTTCTCCGCGCCGGTCCGGCTCGCGAGTGACGGCGGCCTCGGCGTCTTCGCCTTCGTCCCCGTCTTCGCCCGCGGCCTCCCGCTGGACACGCCCGGGCAGCGCCGCGACGCGCTCCTCGGCGTCGTCGCAGGCGCGATCAGCGCCGACGGCCTCGTCCGCGCCGGGCTCACCGGCCTGCCGGACGGGCTCGACGTCCGCGTCACCGACGGACGCGCCGTCCTCGCGCACGGCCCGGTCGGCGCGACGGTCGCGCAGGCCCGGCTCGGCGGCCGAGTCTGGCGCGTCTCGGTCAACCCCGCCGCCGCCTCCCCCGTCGTTCCCTTCGGGGCGATCGGCGCAGGCGCGCTCGTCTTCCTGCTCCTCCTCGGGGCCTCCGTCAGGCTGCGCCGGCGCGCGGCCGCAGAGGCGGTGCTGGAGCGTTCGCTCGCCCACGAGCGGCACGCGCTCGCGAAGACCGAGGTGCAGCTCGGCGAGGAGCAGATCGCCCGCCGCCTCGTCGCGGACGCGAGCGACGCGCTCGTGCTCGAGCTCGACCGGGACGGGATCGTCCGCTCCTGTTCGGCCGCCGTCACGCAACTCCTGGGCTGGTCACCCGAGGAGCTCGTCGGCAGCGACGTCTACTCCCTGCTCCACCCGGACGACCTGCTCTCGCCCCCGAACGGCCCGCAGCGCTACGTGCGCAAGGACGGCGCGTACGTGGTCCTCGAGGGCCGCCGGATCTCGCGCCGCGACGAGCTCGGCTTCGTCGCCGGCGTCGTCTCCGTCCTCCGCGGCCCGTCCTCCCCCGTCCCCCGGACCGCCGAGCAGCGCATCCAGGACGCCGTCGCGCTCGAGCCCGATCCCGTCGAGCTCTTCAACGTCGTCGCCGAGGAGGCCGCGATCGAGCTCGGCGTGGCCGCAGCCGCAGTCGTCCGCTTCGAGACCGGCGGCTTCGCGACGATCGTCGGCGCCTGCGAGCCGCGCGGCGCGACGAGGCTCGTGCCCGGCACCTCCATCTCACTCGACGGCGAGGAGCCGGCGGCGCTCGTCTTCCGCACAGGGCAGCCCGCACCCGGCGCCGCGCCCGTTCGCGCGGGCGCCCGGCTCTGGGGCGCGGTCGTCGCACCCGGCGGCGACACCGCCCGGCTGACCGAGCTCGCAGTGGCCGCCCAGCCCGCGATCGCGTTTGCCGACGCCACCGCCCAGCTCGGCGCGCTGGCCACGCGCGACCCGCTCACGAACCTGCCGGACTACCGCGCCTTCCACGAGCAGCTGCGCGCCGAGACCCGCCGCGCCCAGCGTCACGAGCGCGCGCTCTCGCTGGTCCTGATCGACGTCGACGGCTTCAGGAGCATCAACGCCGAGCACGGCCGCCTCGCGGGAGACCGCGTCCTCGCCGAGATCGGCCGCCGCCTCACCGCCACCGTGCGGAACGGGGAGCTCGTCTCCCGCCTGTCCGCCGACCACTTCGGCTGGATCCTCCCCGAGACGGAGGGCCTGAACGGCTGGATCGCCGCCGAGCGCGCCCGCCGCGCCGTCGCCGCAGCCCCGATCGAGGGCATCGGGAACGTGACGGTCTCCGCGGGCGTGTGCGACTTCGAGGACGTCGGCGGCGCCGAGGAGCTGCTCGCCCTGACCGAGACCGCGCTCGTGAACGCCCAGGGCTCGGGTGGCGACGCCACGTTCCGTTACAGCGCCGAGCTCGACGGCCCCGCCGCCGAGCCCGGGGCGGAGGAGGACCGTGGGCTGCTACGGCTCCGTGCCCTCGCGCGCGAGCTCGACGCGGAGGATCCGGGCACCGAGGGCCACTCCGAGCGCGTGGCGCGGCTGACCGAGAAGCTGGCGCTGTCGAGCGGCTGGCCCGCCGACCTCGCGATCAAGCTCTCCCAGGCAGCGCTGCTCCACGACGTCGGCAAGCTCGGCGTCGACGAGGACGTCCTGCGGAAGCCCGGGCCGCTCTCGGCCGGGGAGCTGGAGCAGATGCGCAACCACCCGGACACCGGAGCCGAGCTCGCCGTGAAGGCGCTCGACGAGGAGCAGCTGACCTGGATCCGCCACCACCACGAGCGCTGGGACGGCGCGGGCTACCCGAACGGCATCGCCGGCGAGGCGATTCCGCCCGGCGCACGGCTGCTCGCGCTCGCCGAGGCCTGGGACGCCATGACCTCCCGCCGTGTCTACGGCGAGGCGCTCACGCCCGCGGACGCGCTCGCGGAGTGCAAGCGGGAGCGCGGCACCCAGTTCGCGCCCGAGACGGTCGAAGCGCTCGAGCGGCTCTGGGCGCTCGGAGCGCTCGACTCAGCCGACCGAGCGGAAGCGCCGCAGCGCGGCGAGTGAGACCCGGCCGGCGAAGTCGTCCGCGCCCGGCGTCCGCCAGGTCATGACGCTCGCGACGTAGGCACCGCCCGAGAACACGACGATCCCACTATCGTGCCGCGCCTCCGGCAGCCAGCCCGCCTTGTGCAGGACGACCGGCCCGGCACCGAGGTGGCGGTCGAGCTTTCCGCGATCCTCCACCTGCGCCAGCAGCCAGAGCAGGTAACGGGCCTCGGAGGCCGTCACGCCGAGCGGGACGAGCAGCCCCTTGCCCACAGCCGCGAGGTAGACGGCGCGGGCCAGCCGCCCGAGATCCCAGGCCGTCGTGAACTTGCCGGGCTCGAACGCGGGCCGGCGCTCGACGCGGATCGGGATCGGCTCGCGCAGGGCGGCGGCCGAGCGGGTCTCCTCGTAACCGCCGTACATCAGGGAGTCGCGCAGGCCGAGAGCGCGCATCGTCTCGTCGACGCGGGCCGAGCCGGCGCCGGTCGAGCCCCCGAGCCAGACCTCGAGCGCGTTCGCCGACGCGTTGTCGGAACGGACGAGCATCGCGTGGAGCAGCCCGGCCACGCGGCTGTCGGCGGCCGGCTTGCCGTCGAGCGAGCGCAGCACCGTGACCGCGATCGCGAGCTTCAGCGTCGAGGCGGCCGGGAAGCGGGCGCGCGCGTTCCAGGCGGCCCCGCGGCCCGTGCGCAGGTCCTGGACGTAGACGCCGGTGATCCCGCCCGCGGCGCGCGTGAGCGAGCGAACGGTGCGGCCCAGCACCGGGTCGAGGCTCGTGGCGACGTGCCGCGGTTGCGCGGTCGGCGGCAGCCCGAAAACGGGCCGCACGGTGCTCGTCGAGCGGTGCCCGCTCCCGTCGACCGCCGTCACGTGGAGCGGGAAGCTCGTCGAGGGCATCGGGATCCGCACCGAGAAGCGACGGCCGCTCAGCGGCTCGTCGCGGATCACCTCGTAGGAGATGCGGACGATCACCCGCCGCGTGCCGGGCGGCGCGAGCCCTGCGACCAGGCCGAACGAGACCTCCCGCGGCGCGGGCGTCACGATCGCCGGCGGAGGGAGAGCCGGGGCGTCGATCATGCTTGCATGATGGCGATTCTCGCTCACGTCGACCTCGACGCGTTCTTCGCGGCGGTGGAGGAGCTCGAGCAGCCCGAGCTGCGGCGCCGGCCGCTCGTCGTCGGCGGCGACCCGAAGGGCCGTGGCGTCGTCGCGACCGCGAGCTACGCCGCGCGCCGCTTCGGCATCCACTCGGCGATGAGCTGCGCCGAGGCGCTGCGGCGGTGCCCGGAGGTCGTCTTCGTGCGCCCGCGCCACGCGCTCTACCGCGAGTATTCGCAGGCGGTGTGGACGGCCGTGCGCGAGGTCGTGCCGCTCGTCGAGCGCACCGGGCTCGACGAGGGCTACCTCGACTTCGACGGGGTCGCGCCGGACTACGCGCGGGCGCGCGCGGTCGCAGAGGCCGTGCAGACCTCGGTGCGTGCGGCGACGAGCCTCTCCTGCTCGCTCGGCGTCGCGCCCGCGAAGGTGGTCGCGAAGGTCGCGTCGGACCGGCGCAAGCCGGGCGGGATCACCGTCGTGCCGGCGGGCACGGAGGCGGCGTTCCTCGCGCCCTTCGCCGTGCGGGCGCTCCCGGGGGTCGGCCCGCGGGCGGAGCAGCGCCTCGCGGCGGCGGGCGTGACGACGATCGGGCAGCTCGCCACGCTCTCCGACCTCGACCTCCGCGCCGTCCTCCCGGGCCAGGTGGGACGGATGCTGCGCGACCGCGCGAACGGGATCGACCCGCGCGGCCTGGAGCAGACGGCGGAGCGGATCTCGATCTCGGTCGAGGAGACCTTCGAGCGTGACCTGCACGACCGCGAGCTCCTGCACGCCGAGCTGCGGCGGATGGCGGAGCAGCTCGGCGGCCACCTGCGTCGCGACGGCTTGTCCGCGCGCACGGTCACGACGAAGCTCCGCTACGGCGACTTCTCGATCCGCAGCCGCTCGACCAGCCTCGGCGCCGGGATCGACGATCCCGGGCGGATCGGCGAGCTCGCCTGCGCGCTCCTCGACCGCGGCCTCCGCGACCGCCCGGGCGCGCTCCGCCTCGTCGGCGTCGGCGTCTCCGGCCTGTCCGACTACCGGCAGCTGAGCCTGGAAGAGGGCGACTCAGTTGCTGACAGCAACTAAGTCAGGTCATTCGCGGCGAGGAACTCGCCCGCGACCTGGGCGGCGGGGCGCTTGTCGATCGCCACTGCGGAGTTCATCGCGATGATCGCCTCTTCGGTCAGCTTCTCGCTGACGGCGTCGATCGTCTCGCGGAAGTCGTCGCCGAGCTCGTCCGCGAGCTCCTGACTGACGACCGGGGCGACGTTCTGGAAGCCGAAATTGGCTTCGGGATCCTCGAGCACGACGTACCTGCCGGAGGCGAGCGGCGGGTCGGTCGAGAAGATCGCAGCGACGTCGACCGCGCCCTGGTCGAGCGCCTCGTACGGGCTGATCCCCGCGAACGGCACGAACTCGACATCGGTGATCCCGTAGCGCTCCTTGACGCCGACGAGCCCCTGCAGCCGTGTCTCGAACTCCGGCTGGCCGCCGAGCTTGAACCGGCCGAGCTTGGTCAGGTCGCCGATCGAGGAGAGGCCCTCCTCGTCCGCCGTCTCCGTCGTCACCGCGAGCGCGTCCGAGTCGGAGAAGGGCGTCATGGCGAAGAGCGTGAAGCCCCGCTCCTCGTACAGCCCCCTGGCGCGGTCGTAGGTCGACTCGGCGCTCTCCTGCGGCTCGTCGTCGCCGAAGACCACGGTCAGCATCGTGCCCGTGTACTCGGGGTACATGTCGATCTCACCGCTCGTGAGGGCGCGGTCGATGATCTCGGTCGAGCCGATCGAGCCCTGCAGCTGCACGGTGTAGCCCTTCGCCTCGAGCGCCTGCTTGTAGAGCTCGCCGAGGACGATCGCCTCAGTGAAGTTCTTCGAGCCGATCCGGACCGTCCGGTCGGAGGCCGCGTCGCCGTCGTCGCCGTCGTCGCCGCCGCAACCGGCTGCGAGCAGGCCGAGCACGAGCGCGAGGAGAGCTGCGAGGCGGCGCATCAGAGCAAGTCTTGCACGCCGGGGCCGGCAAGTGCGGCGGGTGTTTGCCCGTCGTCGTTCGCGCGGCCGGGGTCGGCGCCGGCTGCGAGCAGCGCCTCGGCGCTCTCGCGGTCGTCGTTCTGCGCGGCCGAGTGAAGCGGAGTGAAGCCGCCGTCCTGCGCGGCGTTCGGGTCGGCGCCGTGCTCGAGCAGGAGCCGGACGATGCCGGCGTGCGCGCCCGCGGCGGCGCTGTGGAGCGGGGTGACGTGGATCGTCGCGTGCCGCGCGACGACGTTCACGTCCGCGCCGCGTTCGGCGAGCAGGCGCGCGGCGTCCTCCTGGCCGAAGAAGCAGGCGAGGTGGAGCGGCGTGAAGCCGTCAGGCGACCACGCCTGCGCGAGCTCCGGCTCGGCGTCGAGCAGCTCCTCGAGCCCGCGGGTGCGGCCGACCGCGGCGGCGTCGAACGCGTCGAGGGCGGGGTTCGCGTCGAGCAGCGGCTCGACGAGGTCGGCCTGGCCGTCGTAAAGGGCGCGCAGCACGGGCGAGAGGCCGTCCTCGCTCCGTTCGCCCGCGAGCTCGGGCCGTTCCTCGAGCAACGCGACGACCGCGTCGCGGTCGCCTGCCGCGATCGCCGCGAAGAGCTCGCTCACACTGCGCTCCGCAGAATCGGCCGCGTCAGGCAGGTGGGACCGCCGTCGCCCTTGCGCGAGATCTCGTCGCCCTTGTAGACGATCACGTCGACGCCCGCAGCCTCCATCCGGCGGCGGGTTTCGTCGTTGCCCTCGAGCGCGAGCGCGCGGCGGGGCGCGAGAGCGAGCACGTTCGGCCCCATCGTCTCGAACTCCTCGTCCGGCACCGCGACCACCTCGATCTCACGCTCGGCGAGCAGCTCCAGCAGGCGCACGGGCGCGAGCCGCGGGTAGACGAGCGCGAGGTCGTTCGCGAGCGGCGAGATCAGGCTCATCAGGTGCATCACCTCGGCGTGGCCGTTCCAGTGCGGTAGGTCGAAGGAGAGCACGGCCGCGTCCGGGAACGCGCGCTGCAGCTGCTCGACGCCGGCCGCGTTCGTGCGATAGCCGCGGCCGGCGAGCAGCGTTCCGCGGTCGAGCCAGAGCGTGTCGCCGCCGTCGATCGTGCCCGGCGCCTCGATCCGCGCGGCGACGGGGACACCCGCCTGCGCGAGGTCTGCCTCGAGCGCGCCCGGCTCGCCGAGCCGGCCGTCCTTGCCCGGGCGCAGCAGAACGGCGCCGTCGTCGCCGACGAGTAGCGGGTCGTACGCGTAGATGGCGTCGGGGTTCCCGCGCTCGCCCTCGGCGACGATCACCTCGGCGCCTGCCGCCGCGAGCAGCTCGCGCAGCGCCTCGTGCTCCGCGGCGGCGGCGGCGAGGTTCGGCTCGGCGCGCCAGCCGTACTCTCGCCAGCGCGCTCCGTCGGCGGGCTGGGGGGCGCGCACGAGCACGCGCCGGAGCGGATCTGTCATCGAACGGGCGCCGTAGTCGCTCATGGGAGCCGGAACGCTAGCTCACCGAGGCGGCGGTAGCCCGCGACGGACGGATGGTCGCCCTCGACCGTCCACTCCTCCCGCATCCGGCCCGGCCGCTCCAGGTCCTCGAGCGTCTCGTGGAACGGGAGCACCGGCACGCCGAGCGTGGCGATCAGCGCGTTCAGCTCGCGGATCGGCGCCTCGGCGCCCGGCCAGCCGTTGTTCCAGGGAAGGACGCTCGCGACTGCGACGCGCAGGCCGAGCTTCAGCCCGCGGCGGACCATCGCCGCGAGGTTCGCGGCCGCGTCGGTGAGCGGCCGCCCCTGCGCGATGTCGTTGATGCCGCCCTGGACGACGAGGGCCTCCGCGCCGGTCGCGGCCTCGTCGAGCCAGGCGGCGATCTCGTCGGTGCGCTTGCCGTAGACCGCGCGCACGCTGAAGCGCAGGCGCGGGTCGGCGGCTGCGGCGGCCGCGGGCCAGCCGACCGCCGGGTCGTCGTCCCACGGCGAGCCGGCGGTGATCGAGTCGCCCACGGCGGCAACGCGGATAATCACGTCGTGAGCATGTACCACGACGAGAGCCGGCGGCTGCAGGACCGGTTCGACACGCGGCGGCTCGCCGACCGGATCGGCGAGCGCCTCGTCCACGACTCCCTCGACGAGGACGACCGCGCCTTCGTCGAGGCGCGCGACATGTTCTTCCTCGCGACGGTGGACGCGGAAGGACAGCCGCAGTGCTCGTACAAGGGCGGCGACCCGGGCTTCGTGCGCGTCGTCGACGAGCGCACGCTCGCGTTCCCGAGCTTCGACGGCAACGGCATGTACCTCTCGCTCGGCAACATCGCGCAGACGGCGCGCGTCGGGCTCCTGTTCGTCGACTTCGAGGGACAGAAGCGGATGCGCGTGAACGGCGTCGCGTCTCTCTCCTTCGACGACCCGCTCGTCGCGGAGTATCCGAGGGCCCAGTGCGTCGTGCGGATCGCGGTGAGCGAGGTCTTCCCGAACTGCCCTCGCTACATCCACAAGCTCGAGCTCGTCGAGCGGTCACGCTTCACGCCACGTGCCGACTGCGAGCCGCCCGTGCCCGACTGGAAGCGGCGCGAGTGGGCCCGCGACGTGCTGCCGGCGGACGATCCGGCGAACGAGGGCTAGGCCAGGAGGGCGCGGTTCCGCGCGAGCGAGGCGAGGACGGCGTCGACGTCCGCCTCCGTGTTGTAGAGGTGGAGCGAGACACGCAGGTTCGAGTCGCGCTCGGAGGCGACGACGTCGTCCTTCGCGACGGCGGCCACGAACGCGGGCGCGTCCGTCGAGCGGACGCAGACGAGCGGGCCGTGCGGCGGCGCGGCCAGCGTGGCGCCGAGCTCGTCGAGGCCGCCGACAAGACGCTCGACGAGGCCGGCGACGTGCGCCCGGATCTCGGGGACGCCGGCCTCGGCGATCAGGCCGACGCCCGCGACGCCCGCGTAGATGTTCGGCACCGGCGGCGTGCCGGCGTCGAACCGGCGGGCGCTCCGGTGCGG
>Ga0299913_10002607_pt1 | contig 14332 bp, 11 predicted proteins | sample RVTome_9_FD_201360 | JGI IMG/M metagenome (GOLD analysis project Ga0299913, IMG submission 201360) | Soil microbial communities from uranium-contaminated site in the Upper Colorado River Basin, Wyoming, United States - RVT155D38 (version 2) ... | reverse complement strand
GACGGCATCATGACCGCATGTACGCTCGCCGCGCCCAGCGCGTCGACTGCCACGGCGGCGCTCAGGGCGGAGTCGATGCCGCCCGAAAGGCCGATGACGATGCCGGGGAAGCCGTTCTTGCGGACATAGTCCCTGAGCCCCAGCATCATCGCGCTGTAGATCGCCTCCACCCCTTCCGACGGCGCGGCGATCTCGCCCGGCACGCAGTCCCAGCCGCCGTCCGCGGCGCGACGCCATTCGGTGACGACCGTGGCCTCGCGCCATGGCGGCGCCTGCGCGGCGAGCGAGCAGTCCCGGTTCAGCACGAAGGAGCCGCCGTCGAACACCAGCTCGTCCTGGCCGCCGACCTGGTTGACGTACATGAGCGGCAGGCCCGTTTCCGTCACCCGCGCGACGGCATGCTGCTGCCGCTCGTCGTGCTTGTCGGTCTCGAAGGGCGAGCCGTTCGGCACCAGCAGGATCTCGGCGCCCGACTCCTGCAGGCATTCGACCACGTCCGAGGTCCAGATGTCCTCACAGATCGGGACGCCGAGCCGGACGTCGCGGAAATTGATCGGCCCCGGCATCGGTCCGGCGGCGAATACCCGCTTCTCGTCGAACACGCCGTAGTTCGGCAGGTCATGCTTGTAGCGCTTGGCCGCGATCTTGCCGCCGTCGAGCAGCAGCACCGTGTTGAAGACCCGGCCGTTCTCGCGCCACGGCGCCGTGACCAGCAGGGCCGGCGTGTCCTCGCCCGTTTCCCTGGCCAGCGCCTCGACGGCGGCCTCGACCTTGTCCTGGAAAAAGGGCTTCAGGACGAGATCCTCGGGCGGGTATCCCGATACCATTAATTCCGAGAAGACGACGAGATCGACGCCCTTGCACGCGGCCATGACGTCGCGAATCCGGCCGACATTTCCCGCCACGTCGCCGACGACCGGGTTGCACTGGGCAATGGCTATGGTTAACCGCTCGGTCATAAATGTGATCTACGCTCTGCGACGGCCGCAAGCAGAAGCCAGGGCCACTGCGGACTATCGCCCGCGCCCGCGAAAAATCAAGACCTTCCGACGCCGGCCGGGACCTTAGGAGCTCGTTTCGAGAGGTTAAATGGCAGGCGGAACCCTACAGCGCATCGTCAGCATGCCGCCGGGCGGCGTTGTCCGCTCCTCCTCGGGATTCTTCTGCCGGCTGCCCCGGGGCGGCATCGCCTTCATCCCGTCGATCTTCCGGATGCCGTGGCATGCGGACTCGGCGCGGATCGTCGACGCCAAGGATATCGCCCGGCTGCTGCGGGCGGAGACGATCGAGCTCGCCACCGGCGTTGCCCTGCTGATCGCCGGGATCCATTATTTCTTTTTCGACATCCTCAATTTCTACATGGCGGCGATGAGCCTGCCGCTGGCCGTCCTCGCGCACGCTGTCACGACGGCGTTGGGGGTCGGCGTGATCTTCGCCGTGAACAACGCCAGCTTCGCCTGCGTCAGGGTCCGCATGGTCGCCGACCGGCCAAAGGCGCCCGAGGCAGCCGACGCGCTCCACGGCTGGCGCGGCGCCCAGCGCTTGTGGCGGCTGTCCTTCCTCCGCGGCGACACCGCGGCGCAGCTCAACAAGTTCGGCGTGATTCTCTATATCCTGATGTTTCTCTGCTCCGGGCCGCTGCTCATCATCGTGCTGATGCTGCTCGTCCTGTCCGGCAGGGCGCATGCCCTCGACGGCGCGACGGGCGCGATGTTCGCGATCTATATCGCAGTCTCGCTCTGGGCGCTGGTGGAGAGCTCGCTGGTTCTGCACCAGCGCATGCAGGCGGGCCGCAGCCGGCGCCGCGCCACCCGCTTCCCGGCGTGAGGCCCACAGACGAACGTCACGCCGGGGTCGGATTGCCGATAATCTAGATGGACGCGGCGGCGGCGATCTTGCGCTTGTTGCCGATGCGCTGCGCCTTCAGCTCCTCGGCGATCAGAAATGCCAGCTCGAGCGCCTGGTTGGCGTTGAGCCGCGGATCGCAGTGGGTGTGGTAGCGGCGGGACAGCTCGTCGTCGCCGATCGCCTGGGCGCCGCCCAGGCACTCGGTGACGTCCTGCCCCGTCATCTCCACATGGATGCCGCCGGCATAGGTCCCTTCCGCGTTGTGCACGTCGAACACGCGCTTTACCTCGGTCAGGATGCGGTCGAACGGTCGGGTCTTGTAACCGGTCGTCGACTTGATCGTGTTGCCGTGCATCGGGTCCGAGGACCACACCACCTTGAAGCCCTCGCGCTCGACCGCCCGGATCAGCGTCGGCAGGTAGCGCTCGACGTTGTCGTGGCCCATGCGCGATATCAGCGTGATGCGCCCCGCCTCATTGGCCGGGTTCAGCGTCTCGATCAGGCGCATCAGGTCGTCGGTCTCCAGCGTCGGTCCGCACTTGATGCCGATCGGGTTGTTGATCCCGCGGAAGAACTCGACATGCGCGCCATCCGGCTGGCGCGTCCGGTCGCCGATCCAGACGAGATGCGCCGAGCAGTCGTACCAAAGCCCGGTCAGGCTGTCCTGACGGGTCAGCGCCTCCTCGTAGCGCAGCAGCAGGCCTTCATGACTGGTGTAGAACTCCGTCTCGCGGAGCTGCGCAACGGCGTCGCCGGTGATGCCGCAGGCTCCCATGAAGTCGAGCGCCTCGCCGATGCGCTCCGACATCTCGCTGTAGCGCTCGCCCTGAGCGCTGTCGGCGACGAAGTCGAGGTTCCACTGATGCACCTTGTGCAGATCGGCGAAGCCGCCCTGGGCGAAGGCGCGCAGCAGGTTCAGCGTCGCCGCCGCCTGGTTATAGGCCTTCACCATGCGCTCGGGATCGGGCTCGCGCTGCTCCGCCGTGAATTCGATGCCGTTGACGATGTCGCCGCGGTAGCTCGGCAGCTCGACGCCGTTCTGCACCTCGACCGGCTCCGAGCGCGGCTTCGCGAACTGTCCCGCCAGCCGGCCGACCTTGACCACCGGGCAGGCCGCGCCGAAGGTCAGCACGACCGCCATCTGCAGCAGGACGCGGAAGCTGTCGCGGATGTTGTTGGCGCTGAACTCGGCGAAGCTTTCCGCGCAGTCGCCGCCCTGGAGCAGAAAAGCCTTGCCCTCGGATACCTTGGCCAGCCCTTCCTTGAGCCGGCGCGCCTCGCCCGCAAAAACCAGCGGCGGCAGACGCCGCAGCTCCTGCTCGGCGGCCTCCAGCTTAGCGGTATCCCGATACTCGGGAACCTGCCGGATCGGCAGCTTTCTCCAGCTATCGCGGGTCCATTTCTCGGCCATGATCAGCCTCCCACCTTATTCCTTATGTGCTCAGATGCTCCTGGGGATCGTGCTTTTACGACCATTATGCCCCGTTTTCCACCTCAAAAGGAGCGTATCCGGCCGCTTTGCTGATATGATCGGCCGCGACGGACCAAACAAGGTGGCGGAAGGATGGATAGTCGGGAAGCGAAGCGGGCGGCGCTGAGCCGGTTGCTGGCCGAGAGCAAACGGGCGGTCGTGTTCACGGGCGCCGGCATCAGCACGGAATCCGGCATCCCGGATTTCCGCAGCCCGGGCGGCGTCTGGGAGAAGTTCAAGCCCGTGATGTACCAGGATTTCGTGGCGTCCGACGCCGCCAAGCGGGAATATTGGCGCCAGCGCTTCGCCCGCGAGGGGGCGATGCTGAAGGCCGAGCCCAACCGCGGCCACCGCGCGGTCGAAAAGCTGGTCCGCACGGGCAAGGTCTCCTCTGTCATCACCCAGAACATCGACGGGCTGCACCAGGTGTCCGGCGTGCCGGAGGATAGGATCATCGAGCTGCACGGCAACTCGACTTACGCGTCCTGCCTGGAATGCGCCGCGCGCTACGAGATCGACCCGATCCGGGAAACCTTCCTGAAGAACGAGACCCTGCCGCTCTGCAACCACTGCGGCGGCGCGGTGAAGACGGCCACCATCTCCTTCGGCCAGGCGATGCCGGAGGACGCGATGCGCGCGGCCCAGATCGAGACGCTGCAATGCGACCTGTTCCTGGCGATCGGCTCCTCGCTGGTCGTCTATCCCGCCGCCGGCTTCCCGCTGATGGCCAAGGAGCATGGCGCCCGGCTGGTCATCCTGACCCGCGACCCGACTGACCTCGACCGCTATGCCGACCTCGTGCTGAACGACGAGATCGGCCCCGTGCTGGGCGATGCGGTCGGGGTCAACTAATGCCCCTCACGCCGCCTTGCCGTCCTTCTCTTCCTCGTCCGGGACCGGGGTGCGCATGGTGACGAGTTCCTCGGCCGCGGTCGGATGGACGCCGATCGTCGCGTCGAACTGCGCCTTGGTCGCACCGCAATTGAGCGCGATCGCGATCCCCTGGACGATCTCGCCCGCGTCCGGCCCGACCATGTGGCAGCCGAGCACGCGGTCGTTCTCGCGGTGGACGACGAGCTTCATGAAGGTCCGCTCGTCGCTGCCGCTCATCGTGTGCTTGAGCGCCTTGAAATCGGCGGTGAAGATGCGGACGCGGCCGTACTTCTCGCGCGCCTGTTCCTCGGTGAGGCCGACGCAGCCGATGCTCGGGTTGCTGAACACCGCGGTCGGGACGTTGGCGTAGTCCATCTTGGTCGGCTTGTTCCGAAACAGCGTGTTGGCGACCGCCATCCCTTCGGCCAGGGCCACCGGGGTGAGCTGCATGCGGTCGATCACATCGCCGATCGCGTAGATCGACGGCACCGCAGTCTGGAAATAGTCGTCGACCTTGATCGCGCCGTTCCTCGCGAACGTGACGCCGGCTTCCTCTGCGCCGAAGCTGCGGCCGTTCGGGGCACGTCCGGTGCAGTACATCACCGTGTCGACCTTTACCTCGATGCCGTTCTCGAAGATCGCGCACAGCTTGCCGCCGGACTTCTCGATGCAGGCAAGGTTATGGTTGAAACGAAGATCGATACCCTTCTTGCGCATCTCGTCGGCCAGGAAATGCCGCACGTCGTCGTCGAAGCCGCGCAGGAACATCGGGCCGCGATAGAGCTGCGTCACGTCGACGCCGAGGCCGCCGAATATCCCGGCGAACTCGACGGCGATGTAGCCGCCGCCGACGATCAGGATCTTCTCCGGCAGCTTTTCCAGATAGAACGCCTCGTTGGACGTGATCGCCAGCTCCTTGCCGGGAATGTCCGGCACGACCGGCCATCCGCCGGTCGCCACCAGGATATGCGCTGCGGTCACCGTCTTGCCGCCGACCTCGACGGTATGCGGGTCGACGATACGGGCCCGTGCCTCGAACACCTCGACCCCCGCGGCGCGCAGCAGCCGGTCGTAGATGCCGTTGAGCCGCTCGATCTCCTTGTTCTTGTTGGCGACCAGCGTCGGCCAGTCGAAGGCGCTTTCGCCGACCGTCCAGCCGAAGCCCGCAGCGTTCTCGAAATCCTCCGAGAAATGCGAGGCGTAGGCGAACAGCTTCTTCGGGATACAGCCGACGTTGACGCAGGTGCCGCCCAGATAGCGCTCCTCCGCCACGGCGACCCGTGCGCCGTAATTGGCCGAGAACCGGCTCGCCCGGACGCCGCCCGAACCGGCCCCGATGGTGAACAGGTCGTAATTGTATTCAGGCATGGCAACAGACCTCCGGGCCTCGCGCGGTTCCGAACGCAACGCTAGAGCAACCTGCGTCCTTACGGATGCAGATAAGTTGCTCTGACTTACAAAGATAGATCAATTTATCTTCGATCAGGTGAAATCACCTGATCGAAGATTGATCTAGAGAATAGCAGCCCGGCTCAGCCGGTCACACCGGCCATGCAGATGTATTTGATCTGCACATAGTCGTCGATGCCGTATTTCGAGCCTTCGCGCCCGACGCCCGACTCCTTGAACCCGCCGAACGGCGCCTCGACGGTCGAGATCACCCCGGCGTTGACGCCGACGAGCCCGGATTCGAGCGCCTCGGCGACGCGCCAGATGCGGCCGATGTCCCGGCTGAAGAAGAAGGACGCGAGGCCGAACTCGGTATCGTTGGCCATGGCGATCGCCTCCGCTTCGGTCTTGAAGCGGAACAGTGGCGCAACAGGCCCGAAGGTCTCCTCGCGGGCCACCGCCATCTTGGGCGTCACGTCGAGCAGGACCGTCGGCTGGAAAAAGCTGCCGCCGAGCTGGTGCCGTTTGCCGCCGACCACGACGCGGGCGCCCTTGTCGACCGCATCGGCGATATGCTCTTCGACCTTGGCGACCGCATTGGAATCGATCAGCGGTCCCTGATCGACGCCCACCTGTAGGCCGTCGCCGACCTTGAGCTTGGCCACAGCGCCCGCCAGCTTGTCCGCAAACGCGTCGTAGACGCCATCCTGCACCAGGATACGGTTGGCGCAGACGCAGGTCTGGCCGGTATTGCGGAACTTGGCCGCGATGGCACCGGCGACCGCGGCATCGAGGTCGGCGTCGTCGAAGACGATGAAGGGCGCATTGCCGCCGAGCTCCATACTGACCTTCTTCACCGTCCCAGCCGCCTGCTTCATCAGCAGCTTGCCGACGTCGGTCGAGCCGGTGAAGGTGATCTTGCGGACGATCGGGTTGGTCGTCATCTCCTCGCCGATCTCACCCGACTTGCCGGTGACGACGCTGAACACGCCTTTCGGCACGCCGGCGCGCTCGGCCAGCTCGGCCAGCGCGAAGGCGGAATAGGGCGTCTGCGTCGCGGGCTTCGCGACCATCGTGCAGCCGGCCGCGAGCGCCGGCCCGACCTTGCGCGCGATCATCGCCGCCGGGAAGTTCCACGGCGTGATCGCGGCGCAGACGCCGACCGGCTCCTTGGTCACGACGATGCGCCAGTCGGGATTCGGCGACGGGATCGTGTCGCCGTAGACGCGCCTGCCTTCCTCGGCGAACCAGTCGATGAAGGCGGCGGCATAGGCGACCTCGCCCTTCGCCTCGGACAGCGGCTTGCCCTGCTCGGTGGTCATGAGGACGGCGAGATCCTCCTGATTGGCCATCAGCAGGTCGTACCATTTGCGGAGGATGGCGCCGCGCTCCTTGGCGGTCTTGCGGCGCCAGACGGGATAGGCCCTGCTGGCGGCCTCAATGGCGCGGCGCGTCTCGGCGGCGCCCATTTTCGGCACCGTGCCGATCGTTTCGCCGTTGGACGGATTGGTGACCGGAATGGTCTCGCCGCCGTCGGCGTCGACCCATGCGCCGTCGATGTAACATTGCTGGCGGAACAGGCTGGAATCTTTGAGTTTCATGGCAAGGCTCCCTTCTCTCGATAGCAAAATAGGATCTAGAGCGCGCGGCCGCGCCTTCTAGATCAACAATGCCTCAGGAGGGGGGTTCCTGCCCAGACCGGACGGCTATTCCACCGTCACCGACTTCGCCAGGTTGCGCGGCTGGTCGACATCCGTGCCTTTGAGCACGGCGGTGTGGTAGGCGAGGAGCTGCACCGGAATCGCGTAGAGGATAGGCGTGACGAAAGGATCGACCTTCGGCATGGCGATGGACGCCGCGGGCTTCGCCTGCCGTTCCAGGCGGCGGATGCCGTCCTTGTCGGAGATGAAGATCACCCGCCCGCCGCGCGCAATCACTTCCTGCACGTTGGACGCCGTCTTCTCGAACAGCGGATCATTGCCGGGCGCGATGACGATGACGGGCACGGATTCGTCGATCAGCGCGATCGGACCGTGCTTCATCTCGCCGGCGGCATAGCCTTCGGCATGGATATAGGAGATCTCCTTCAGCTTGAGCGCGCCCTCGAGCGCGATCGGATAGCTCGTGCCGCGGCCGAGATAGAGTACATCGCGCGCTTCGACCAGCTGCTCGGCGATCTTCGCGATGTCCGCGGCGCCGGCCAGCACCTCCGCGGTGCGGCTCGGCACCTCGGCGAGCGCGCCGGTCAGGTCGGCCGCCTCGGCCGCCGGCAGCGTCCCACGCGCGCGGCCGAAGGCGATGGCGAAGGCGGCCAGCACGGTGAGCTGCGTCGTGAAGGCCTTGGTCGAGGCGACGCCGATCTCTGGGCCTGCCAGCGTGCGCAGCACGCCGTGCGATTCCCGCGCGATGGTGGACTCCGGCACGTTCACCACGGAGACGATGTGCTGTCCCTGCGCCGCCGCGTAGCGCAGCGCGGAGAGCGTGTCCATCGTCTCGCCAGACTGGCTGATGAAGAGCGCGAGCCCGCCCTCGACCATCGGCATGTTGCGGTAGCGGAACTCGGACGCGACGTCGATCTCCACCGGCACCCGGGCGAGCCGCTCGATCCAGTACTTGGCGACGAGCCCGGCATAGTAGGCGGTGCCGCAGGCGCTGATCGATACGCGCGGGATCGTCGCCATGTCGATCGGCAACGCCGGCAGCGTGATGGTCCGCTCGGCCGGGTTCAGCATCGCGTGCATCGTGTCGCCGATCACGGCCGGCTGCTCGAAGATCTCCTTCTGCATGAAGTGGCGATAGTTGCCCTTGCCGATCATCGCGCCGGACAGGGCGGTTTCCACCACGCGGCGCGCGACCTTCTTGCCGGCGGGATCGTAGATCGTCGCCTGTTTGCTGGAGACGACGGCCCAGTCGCCTTCCTCGAGATAGCAGATGCGCTGCGTCAGCGGCGCCAGCGCCAGCGCGTCGGAGCCGAAATACATCTCGCCGTTGCCATAGCCGATGGCGAGCGGGCTGCCCAGGCGCGCACCGACCATCAGGTCGTGATGGCCGCTGAAGATGAGCACCAGCGCGAAGGCGCCTTGCAAGCGCTTCAGCGTGGCGGCCACCGCGTCCGTGGGCGATAGTCCGTCCTCGATGAAGCGCGTCACTAGGTGGACGACGACCTCGGTGTCGGTCTCCGTCTCGAACCGGTTGCCCTTCGCGGACAGCTCGTCGCGCAGCTCCTGGAAATTCTCGATGATGCCGTTATGGACGACGGCGACCTTGTCGGTCGCATGCGGATGGGCGTTCGTCTCGTTCGGCACGCCATGCGTCGCCCAGCGCGTGTGGCCGATGCCGATGATGCCGTCTATCGGCTTCTGCTCCAGCAGCGTGGCGAGATTGCCCAGCCTGCCCTCGGCGCGCCGGCGGTCGATCTTGCCGTTCACCAGCGTGGCGATGCCGGCGGAATCGTAGCCGCGGTATTCGAGGCGCTTGAGCCCGTCGAGCAGCAGCGGCGCAACCGGATCCTTGCCGACGATGCCGATGATCCCGCACATTCAATCCGCATCCTTTTTTTGCGCGCGTTTCTGCTGCGCCAGTTTCTCGCGCAGCGCCGCGGCCCGGCCCGGCCGGTCGACCTGCTCGCCGCGCGCCACGGTCAGCGAGTCCGCCGGCACGTCGCGCACCACCGTGCTGCCTGCGCCGACCACCGCCCCGTCTCCGATCGTCACCGGCGCCACGATCGCCGTGTTCGAGCCGATGAAGACCGACTTGCCGATCACCGTGCGGTGCTTCATGTAGCCGTCGTAGTTGCAGGTGATCGTCCCGGCGCCGATGTTGGTCTGCGCGCCGACCTCGGCGTCGCCGATATAGGTCAGGTGATTGGCCTTGGCGCCCTCGCCCAGCACCGCATTCTTGATCTCGACGAAATTGCCGACATGCGCATCGCGCCCGATCACCGCGCCGGGCCGGAGCCGGGCGAAGGGGCCGACGACGGCGCCTTCGTGGACCGTGACGCCGTCGAGATGGGAGAAGGAATGAATCTTCGCATTGTCCGCGACCGTCACGCCGGGACCGAAGAAGACGTTCGGCCCGACGGTCACGTCCCGGCCGAGATCGGTATCGAAGCTGAACCACACGCTGTCCGGATCGAGCAGCGTCGCGCCCTCCGCCATGGCGCGACGGCGGCGCGCCTTCTGCCACGCCGCCTCGGCGCGCGCCAAGGCGGCCCGGCTGTCCACGCCCATGACTTCGTCCGCGTCCGCCTCGACGACCGCACAGACAAAGCCGTCCGCCTTCGCGAGGCCGATGATGTCGGTCAGGTAATACTCGCCCTTCGCATTGTTCTTGCCGACGCGCTCGATCAGCGCGAACAGCTTGGCGGCATCGACCGCCATGACACCACCGTTGCAGAGACCGATGGCGCGCTGTTCCTCGGTCGCGTCCCGGTCTTCGACGATCGCCGCAAGCGCGTCCGCGCCGTCGAGCAGCAGACGGCCGTATCCCGACGGATCGTCCGGGCGAAAGCCAAGTACCACGACCGACGCGCCGGCAGCGCGCGCGTCCAGCATGCGGCGCAAGGTGTCCGCGGTGATCAACGGCGTGTCGCCGAAGAGGATCAGCACCGTGCCTTTCCGGAAATCCGCCAGCGCCGCCTGCGCCATGCGAACGGCATCCGCGGTGCCGAGCCGCTCGGTCTGCACCTCCGTCGGATGGGGCGCTGCCGCCGCGGCCACCGCATCCATATCCGGGCCGATCACGACCACGCATTTTGCCGGCTGGAGCTGCGCCGCCGCCGCCAGCACATGACGGATCATCGGGCGGCCGGCGACGGGATGAAGGACCTTCGGCAGGTCCGACTTCATCCGCGTGCCCTTCCCTGCGGCAAGAATGACAGCGGCGACGTTAACGGTGCTCATGCGCAGAAAGGACTCGAAACGGGGCCAATTATTCCGGTATCGGGTCGAAACTGCCATACCGATGTAGGGCAGCCAAGTAACGATATATTACCTAGTCTTACAAGGCGCCACGCCGGTTCGCAGGCGGAATTCTCTTGGTCGGCGCGCCGCATCCGGCTAGAAACGGTCGCACCTGCCGCGGTACGGGCTCCCGGCCTGCGGATGAGATAGTCTAACTTGGTTAACATTCCGAAAATCTCCGATGACTTCTCCGCTCCCCGCTCTCGTCTTCGACTTCGACGGCACGCTGATCGAGAGCGCGCCCGAGATCCGGCAATGCCTCAACGGCCTGCTTGGACAATACGGGCGGCCGGCCGTGTCGCTGCCGGCGGTCGAAAAGATGATCGGCAACGGCGTCGCCATGCTTGTCGAGCGCGGCTTCCGCGCGACCGGCGGCCTGCCGGACGATTTCGAGGCCGCGGTGGAGCGCTTCGTCGCCCTCTACAACGCCGCGCCGATCGAGGATACGCCGGTCTATGACGGCGTGCCCGAGACGCTGGCCCGGCTGCACGACGCGGGCCACGTCATGGCGGTGTGCACCAACAAGCTGTACGAGCCGACCGTGAAGATCCTGGAAGGACTGAACCTCGCCCGCTACTTCCGCGTCGTCGCGGGCGGCGACTCCTTCCCCGTGCGGAAGCCGGACCCGGGCCACCTGCTGGGCGTGCTGGAACGCCTGGGCGTCGCGCGGGACGGGGCGATCATGATCGGCGACAGCCCGAACGACATCGGCTGCGCCATCGATGCCGGCGTGTGCTCGATCGCCGTGAGCTACGGCTACACGCCGGTGCCGCCGGCCGAGCTCGGCGCGGACGCGCTGATCGACCGATTTGCCGACCTGCCCGAAGCTATCGCCAGGCTGGGCCGCTAGCTTTCCGGTATCGCCAGGATCGTCCGGCCGCGCTGCACGCGGGTCAGGTGAATGCGCAGGTCGCCGAACCCTGTCTCGGCGGTAAAGCGCACCGGCACCGGCGGCACGCCCGGCATCGGGCTCGCGACATACAGCACCGGCTCGGTCATCTGCCGGCCGAGCTTGCCCTGCTTCTTCATGAAGCCGGCGATGCGGCGGATGCGGAACTCGCAGCGCTGCGCGAGGCCGGCGTAGACCGATGTATGCACCCGCGGCAAGTCCGTGGCCGCGCCCGGGCTCACGAGCATGTCGTAGCGCCGGCGGCCGTCGAACACCTTGTATTCGCCTTCGCACGCCCCGCCGCCGGCGATGCCGAGCAGCACGTCGAGCGTGGCGGACAGCGGGTCGACCGTGCCGGCCGTGAGCGCCGCCGGCACCGGATCGCGCTCGCTCAGATCCGGCGGCGGCGAAATCCGCGCGGCGATCGGACCGGCGCCGTCATAGGACAGCCGGACCTGCCGCGCCTCGCCGCTCCACTGCCCGTCCGTCTCGTGGCTCCGCGGCTGCAGGCGGCGCCCTGCAAAGCGCCCTTCCGAGCGCGCCTCGCTCTGCCAGGAAAACAGGACGCCGGCGAGGCCCTCGCTCTGCGCGCGGGTGACGACGCGATAGCGGTCGCCATCGAGGCGCAGCTCGGCCTCCGCAGAGACGACAAAGAACGGGCCGACATAGGCGTCGTAGGACAGGCGGACGGTCTCGCCGTCGTCGGCCGACGCCACGCCGGCGGCGAGCATCGCCGCGGCCGCGACAATCGCCGCCATTCGACGCATCGATGGATAGATCAGCAGCTGCGTCATAGGCAATCGTTAGCACAGGCGGGAGCCCGGTCAAGGCCGTGCGCATGACGGTCACGAAAGTATCATCGGTATGGGCCGGCGCGGGACTGGCGCAGCACCGGCGCATAATCTTGACAGCCCAGAGACCCCGGCGTAGATGTGCCCCCTTCCGCCATCGGCGGGCGCGTAGCTCAGCGGGAGAGCACCGCTTTCACACGGCGGGGGTCGCTGGTTCAATCCCAGCCGCGCCCACCACCCTATGCCTTCGGCTTCGGGTGGCTCCGCCATACGCCGCCCTCAGTCGCCCTTGTAATAGTGAAGCTCGAACAGCAGGCAGCCGCCCTCCGACTTGAACGGCCCGTGGTAGACGCCCGGCGGACGGCAGGCGTAGGTCGGCGCTCCGAACGGCTTGCCGCCCTTGCCGGCCGCATCGTTGCCGACGATGAGATCGCCCTGGACCAGGTAGACCTCTTCCCAGTGGTCGTGCACGAAGGGCTCAGTGGAATAGGCGCCCGGCGAGATGCGCAGCAGCCGGGTCCGGCTGCCGGACTTGTTCGTTTCGTCGAGGTCGCTCGCCAGGACCTTCTGCTGGATGCCCGACGGATAGCCGGGCGGCACCTCCCAGCCCTCGTCCAGGTTCAGCGCCGTGAACTCGAGATGCGGCTTGCCTTTCGGTGCCATGGGTCGCTCCTGCTCTGCTCTTGCCACCACGCCATCATAGGCCCGCTTGCGCTGCCTGCTCCAGGCTCGCGATCATCGAGACGCGCTTGAGATAGGCGCGCGTCTTCGCCGGGTCGGCGAGGGTGTCGCGTAGCTCCTGCCGGAAGGCCGCCTGCTCCGCCGGGTCGGCGGTCTCCAGGTTCCGCTTGTTCCGGATCGTGTGCTTGTTGATGTATTCGAGCGCGATCGGCCGTCGCTCCGCCTCGTAGCGGTCGAGCAGGCCGTCGCCCGCCGCGCCGGTCATGACCTGGACCAGCTTGCCGGCCAGATTGTGCGCGTCGTGGATGCCGCCGTTCATGCCCATGCCGCCGAGCGGGTTGTTGATATGCGCCGCGTCGCCGGTGAGGAAGCAGCGCCCGGCGCGGTAGCGCGCGGCAACCCGCTGGTGCACGCGGTAGAGCGTCTTGTGCTTGACCTCGTAGGGCCGGCCGGTGTCATGCGCCCGCTTCAGCCGGCGCTGCGCCGTCGCATCGGACAGGATGCTCGCGTCGTCCTCCTCGGGTCGGGTCGGAAACATGGCGCGCCACAGCCCGGGCACCTTGAGCAGGAAGTACCATTCCTCCGGGTCGGCGAAATAATTGACCATGCAAAGGTCGGGAAAGGGCCCGGTGAAATCGAAAGGCGTGCTGAGCACCAGCAGGCGCTCCGGCCAGGTAAAACCCTCGAAGTCGATGCCGGTGGATTGCCGTACCGCGCTGTTCGCGCCCTCGGCCCCGATCACGTAGCGGCCCCGCACCCGCTCCCCGCCCGCGAGGACGGCCGCGGCGCCGTCCGCATCCTGCTCGACCCCGGCGACGCGCGCGCCGAAGCGCACCGTGGCGTGCGGCATCGCCTGCAGCTTCTCCAGCAGCAGTTGGTTCATGCGGAACTGCTCGCACTGCAGGCGGTAGGGATGGCGCGTCAGGTCGGCGATGCCGCCGAAGTCGAATTGGGCGATCAGCCCGGTCGGCCGGTCGCGGAATTGCAGCGTGGGCGCCTTGAGACCCTGGGCGATCAGCGGTGCGGCCACGCCGAGGTCATCCAGCATATCCAGCGTCGGCGGATGGAAGGTCGAGGCGCGGAGGTTGAGCGGCAGCGCCGGCTCCGCCTCCAGCACCGTCACCGGCACGCCAGCCCGCGCGAGCAGGGTCGCGGCGACCAGTCCCGCCGGACCCGCGCCCGCGATGACGACGCGGCCATCCGCCTTTCGCTTCTTGGATTCCGCCATAACGCCACCCTACGATCCTTGGCACGTGCCGTGCATCTGCAAAATGGCCCCGCCCTTCCACTCCTCCCGTTTCCGGCGCTACACTTTGCTTCTGCACATTTCCAGCGCCCGCCCCTGCCTAAAGGAACAGCACCGTGACCAACCAGATCGAGCTTCGCATCCACGACCGCAGCCCCTTCGCCGACGGGCATGCGTTCGGCG
>Ga0299913_10002606_pt1 | contig 14332 bp, 11 predicted proteins | sample RVTome_9_FD_201360 | JGI IMG/M metagenome (GOLD analysis project Ga0299913, IMG submission 201360) | Soil microbial communities from uranium-contaminated site in the Upper Colorado River Basin, Wyoming, United States - RVT155D38 (version 2) ... | reverse complement strand
GACCCCGACTGCCGCTGGGAGTACTCGCCGGAGTCCTACACCGGCACCGAGCTGGAGTACGCCGTCGAGGTGTGCAACGCCGTCACCGAGATCTGGCAGCCGACGCCCGACCGGCCGGCGATCGTCAACCTGCCGGCCACGGTCGAGATGGCCACGCCGAACGTGTACGCCGACTCCATCGAGTGGATGCACCGCAATCTGGAGCAGCGCGACGCCGTGGTGCTGTCGCTGCACCCGCACAACGACCGCGGCACCGCGGTGGCCGCGTCCGAGCTGGGCTACCTCGCCGGCGCCGACCGGATCGAGGGGTGCCTGTTCGGCAACGGCGAGCGCACCGGCAACGTCTGCCTGGTGACGCTGGCGATGAACCTGTTCAGCCAGGGCATCGACCCGCAGCTGGACCTGTCGGACATCGACGAGATCCGCCGCACCGTTGAGTACGGCAACCAGCTGCCGGTCAACGAGCGGCACCCGTACGGCGGCGACCTCGTGTACACCGCCTTCTCCGGCAGCCACCAGGATGCGATCAAGAAGGGCCTGGAGGCACTGGAGACGGACGCCAAGGCGGCCGGCGTCCCGGTCGACGACTTCGCGTGGGCCGTGCCTTACCTGCCGATCGACCCGAAGGACGTCGGCCGGTCCTACGAGGCCGTCATCCGGGTCAACTCGCAGTCCGGCAAGGGCGGCATCGCGTACGTGATGCGTTCCGAGCACCACCTCGACCTGCCGCGCCGGCTGCAGATCGAGTTCTCGCGCGTCATCCAGGACGTCACCGACGTGCAGGGCGGCGAGATCACCCCGAAGGAGATGTGGGACGTCTTCGCCGACGAGTACCTGCACCCCGCGGTGCCGCTGCGGCTGTCCAGGCACCGGATCTTCGACGACGGCGAGGGCCACGAGGAGATCGCCGCGACGGTGCGCATCGAGGACACCGAGCACGAGATCACCGGCGGCGGCAACGGCCCGATCGCGGCGTTCGTCGACGCGCTGGCCTCGGTCGGCGTGGACGTCCGGGTGCTGGACTACGCCGAGCACGCGCTGTCCGCCGGCGACGACGCGCGGGCCGCAGCCTACCTGGAATGCGCCGTCGGTGACCGCGTCCTGTGGGGCGTGGGCGTGGACGGCTCCATAGTCGCCGCGTCCCTCAAGGCCGTCGTCTCCGCCGTGAACCGCGCCTCCCGCTAGCCGCCCCTACGCCGCCGCAGCCCGGGCTTTGCAGGGCATCTCGCATCCGTATCGACGTTTTGGAGGCTCCAAAACGTCGATACGGATGCGTGTCGACGTAGCCCTGGCCCCTGCTCCGGGCGCGTGGGCCCGGGCTAGCGGGAGTGGATGTGGTCGCGGGACTGCGCGCCGCTGACCGCGGCGATCCCGCCACCGGCGAGGCCGATCTGCATGAACAGCTCGATCCAGTCGATGCCGCTGGTGTCGGCGACGCCGATGATCGACGCCACGCCGGTGCCAAGCAGCGCGGCGACGATGCCGACGAGGATCGTCATCAGCACCGAGATCCGCTGCTTGCCGGGCACGACCGCGCGCCCCAGCCCGCCGATGATCGCGCCGATGATGACGGCGGTGATGAGCCCGGTGATCTCCACGTGAGTTCCCTTCTGTCCGCGGCTTCGCATTCGAGGTTCGTCGAAGGCGAGCGCGGCCGAATCGGGTCTCACCCCGGACATCACCCTGATCCACGGGCGGTGCGACCACTACGGGTTCCACGTCGAGTCGCCCCAAGCCGCAGCGGGGCACGCAGGAGCTACCAGCCGGCGCCGAAGCAGACGAGTGGGGCCGGTTGTGGGCCCGGCTGCACGGTGGACAGGGCGTCGGCGAGGGCGACCGCTGGCGACCGGCCGGCCGCCAGCGCCGCGTGGTGCGCGACCATGACGGCCGACGCGACGTCGTCGCCCACCCGGCCGACCCCGGCCACCACCGAAGCCACCCCGCCGTGCAGCAGTGCGGCGGTCATGCCGAGCGCCTCGTCGCCGGGCCGCACCTCGGCCAGCCCGAGGTCGCACGCAGACAGCACGACGTGGGTGGGCAGCGCCGCCGCCCGCGGCAGGTCGTAGCCGAAGAGCGGCCCGTCGGCCAGCCGGATCCAGGAGAACAGCGGGTTGTCCGGCTCGTGTGCCCCGTGCGCGGCCACGTGCAGCAGCCGGGCCCGCCCGGCGGCGGCCAGCACGGTGGCGCTGGTGGCATCGGCGCCGGTCAGCACGGTCGCGCGGGGCCACACGGCCGCGGCGGCCCGCACCTCGCCCTCGCTGCGCGCCACCCCCGGCCCGGTCGCCAGCACGGCGTCGCGCCGGGGGTCGGCCGCCGCCCGCGAGCGGGCCGCCAGCCACCAGGTGGCCAGCGGCACCACCGCGAGCGGCCGGCAAGCCGTCCCCGGCAGGCAGGTCCACGGCACCACGGCCAGGGTGGACGTCGGCACGACCACCACCGGCCCGTCGCCCGTGAAGGCGGCCAGCGGGCGCCACAGCAGGCTGTCCAATGTGGACAGTCCGGCCGCGAGCGACCGGTCGACCACCTGGCGCACCGGCTGCGGCACGATCGACAGCGCCGCGGCGTCGAGGTCCGCCCGCACCCGGCGCAGGACCGGCGTGACGGCGGCGAGCGGCCCCAGCGGCACCAGCCGCACGGTGCGCGCGGTCATCACCAGCGCGTGCAGCCGGCCGCCAACCACCAGGTACGTGACCAGGCAGCCGCCGGCCTGGGCCACCGCGGCACGCACCACGGACAGCCGCGCCGGCCGGCCGACCTCGGCCTGCCCCGCCGCGAACCACGCCCGCTGGCGCACCAGCCGCTCCAGCTCGGTGCGCCGCCGCCGCAGCTCGGGCAGCCGCCGGCCGGCCAGCTCCGCCTCGCGCAGCGAGTTCCGCACCCGGCGCAGCTCCGCCAGCAGCTCGGCGGCGTGCGGGTCCTCCGGCGGGCGCACCGGCATCAGCCGCGCGGCGAGTGCACGGGCCCGCTCCGACCAGGCGAACACCTTCACCGGCCGGCCGTCGGCCACCGCGTCGGCCAGCCCGAGCTCGGCGAGCTGCCTGCCGTGCAGCGCGCTGGCCGTCTGCAGGTCGATGCTGCCGAATCGGGACTGGTAGCGGTGCAGGTCGGCGAGCCCGCCGCGCAGCTCCGCCTCCCGCCGCCGCGGATCGCGGGCCAGCTCGGCGCGCACCAGCCGGGCCTGCACGCGGGTGCCGATCCGGTCGTCGGTGCGCAGCCGGACGGCCTCGCCAGCCACCGAAGCGGCCCGCTCCGGATGCCCCTGCGCGAGCCATGCCTGCGCGGCGACCAGCGCGGCCACCCGGCTGTCCTCGACCAGCCGGCTGGCCCGCAACCGGCCGGAGAGCTGCGCGGCCGCCGAAGCCACCGCCGCCAGCCGGCGGCCCTGGCGGAGCTGCGCCTGCAGCCCCCACAGCTCGGCGAGCTCGGCCCAGGTGGCGTTGCTGCGGCGCAGGAAGGTACGACGTGCGGTGCCGGCCCACCTGCGGGCATCGCCCGGCCGGCCCTCCGACAGCGCCACCTGCGCCAGCGCCAGCTCGGCCAGGCCCAGATTGTGGGTGAGCCGGGTGCGGCGGAAGTCCGCGATGGCCCTGCGCAGCTCGGCCGACGCCTCCCGGGTCAGGCCGGCCGCGTGCAGCATCTCCGCGCGGCCGGCGACCGCGATCGACCGCGCCGGCATGTCGACGGGTTGCACCGGATACCTGGCCAGCTCGTCCACCTCGCGCAGCGCGGTCGGCAGGTCGCCCTTCAGGAACGCGAGGTAACCGTGGTTGGCCTGCGCCTTGACCCGCAGCATGTGCAGGTCGTTACGGGCCGCGACGTCCACGCACTGCCGCAGGTCGGTCTCCGCCTGCCCGAGGCCGCCGAGGTAAAGGTGCAGGGCACCGCGGTTGAGCAGCGCGCGGCACAGGTGCAGCGGTTCCGAGTCGAGGATCCGCACCGCGGTGCTGAGCTCGTGCAGCGCGTCCACGGTCAACCCGCGGCGCACCATGATCGCGCCTCGCTGCGAGTGCACCAGCCCGTCCAGCACGGCGTCCTGGGATCTCGCCGCGAGCTCGGCGGCCCGGTCGAGCAGCGCGAGGCCGCCCGGCACGTCGCCCAGCTCGACCTCGACGTAGGACAGGCTGAGCAGGATCTGCGCGCGCAGCACCAGCGCATCGCCGTCGACCCCGCCGTCGATCCCGTCAGCCCCAAGCCGGGCCAACGCGCGCCGCAGCAGCCGTGCCGCACGCACGGGTTGCCCGGCGTCACCGAGCTTCAGGGCCTGCTGGCGAAGTGCCGCGGCGGAGGGTACCGGGTCAGAGCTGGACAGCGGGTGTCACCACCGGTGACTGGAGGGGCGTTTCGCTGCCGTCGGTCGGGTGGAAGACGAGCTGCACGAGGCCGCCCGGCGCGTCGCCGAACTCGAACCGGCCGTCGGCGTCCGTCGTCGACTCCCGGCTGCCGTCCTCGGTCCGCAGCTCGACCCGCAGCCGACCGCCGGGAGCGACCCACCCGTCTATCCGGAACCTGCCGGCATCCTCGGGCGTGATCGTCACCATCACGGTGAGGCTCTCGCTGGAGAACGTGACCGTCCTGGCCCGTTCCTCGCCACGCGCGCCGACGGGCTCCATGGTCTGCATGGTGAGCTTGGCCAGCTCGACCTCCAGGTCGGCCAGCGTGAGCGTGAAGCCGATCCGTTCCACGAGGCCTTCCGGCACCGGGTCGATCAGTTCGTAGAGCCGGGCCAGCTCGGTGAGCAGCTCGACGTCGGCGTCGTCCAGGAGCTGCGCAGCCAGCTGGTCGAGGTTGTCGTCGGTCATGAGGACGCACCCCATTCCGGGTCTGCGGCAAGCAAGGAACGGAGTTTGGCCAGGCACCGGCCGCGGGTCGGGCCGATGCTTCCGACCGGCATGCCGAGCGCGGCGGACAGCGCGGCGTAGTCGGGCCGTTCGGCGAAGGCGATCACCCGAAGCAGCTGCCGGCAGCGCTCGGACAGCCGACCGACGTTGCGCCACAGCACGCGCTGGATGGCATTGGCGAGCACCACCGGCTCCGGCTCGTCGTGCTCCGGCGCCGGCACCGTCCTGGCCGCGTCGTCGACCAGCTCGGTGCGGTCGCGCAGCTGCCCGGCACGCATCGCCTCGCGGCGGGTGGTGACGATCAGCCAGCGCAGCGCGGCCTGCGGCTCGGCGATCTCGGCGCCATGCCTGACCAGGGCCAGCAGCGCGTTCTGCACCACGTCCTCCGCCGTGCTGCCGTCCAGCCGGAAACCGCGCGCCACGTGCCACAGCAGCGGGGTGACGCGACGGACGAGCCCCGCCATCGCGTCCTCGTCGCCGGACCGGTGCGCGATCAGGTCGGCGGCCACCATGGCCGCGAGGCCGGAACCGGTGTCGCTGTCCGCGTGGGCCGGCGACACGCCGCTCATGACGGCAGCCTCGACGTCACGGCCCTGACGGCCGCCTTGGTGCGGTTGACGGCCGCCTCCACGCCCGGGGCGTCCAGCCTCGGCATGCCCGTATCGCGCACGGGGCCCTCCAGCAGCTCCTGCGCCAGCCGGCCGGCGAGGATGGGCGCGGCGAACGAGGTGCCGCTCCAGATGCCGAAGCCGCCCCCGAAGTAGTCGGGGTCGATCGTCCGGCGTTCCCGGCCGGGCACCGCGTCCTTCGTCTCGACCGTGGCCGAGCCGCCGCCGTCGAAGGTGACCGGGAACGTGCTCACCACGGCGGCGCCGGCGTCGAAGACGTTGACCCAGTCGCCGCTGTTGGAGAACAGCGCCACCGAGTTGTCCGGGTTCAGGCTGCCGACGCTCTGCACCGGCACGAAACCGTCGCCATCCGAAGTCACGTAGCCGCCCGCGTGCGGCGCGAACGCCGCCGGGTACATGGGTCGGACGGTGGCGTCGTTGCCGGCGGCGGCCACCACCACGACGCCCATCGAGCCGAGGTCGGTGAGCACGGACAGCAGCTGCAGGTTGTAGCTGAGGTCCGACGGCTTCTCGTAGTAGTAGCCCATCGAGAGCACCACGACGTCGAGCTGGCCGTCCTTGGCGTCCCCGGCGATGGTCCGCCGCAGCCGCTCCCGCAGCACCGCGAGCGCCCACAGCAGGTCGTCCTCGTGGGAGAGCCCGGTCGAGGACATGATCGGAATGGAGATCAGGTCGGCGTCCGGGCACAGCTGCCTGATCAGCCCGCAGATGAACGTGCCGTGCCCGGAGTGGGAGTCCAGCGCGCCGTCCAGCGGGCCGAAGAGGTCGCCCTTGTACTCGGGGTCCACCCGCTCGCTCGGGTAGTGGTGGCCGGCCGGCACACCGTCGAGCTCGATCCCACAGTTCACGACGGGACTGGGGCGGTCGGGAAGCCACGGGTGGTTGACGACGGGCAGCCATGGGTGCTTGCCGCAGCCGGTGTCGATCACCGCGACCACCGGCCGGCGGGTGAGCAGCTTGGCATGGCGCTCCGGTTGGCTCCCGACGTAGACCACCGGCATCCGGCCGCCCCGGCCGGGCATGCCGTACTCCACCAGCCCGCCGCCCCCCGGCAGGTACGGGCTGGGTGCCGTCGGGTTGCCCGACATGTAAGGCAGGTTGCCGAGGACCAGGTGGTTCAGGCCGACCTGGGCCGCTTCCGGCGCCAACCCCTCCCGCGCCGCCCGGTACTGCATGGCCTGCAGCACCGGCCAGGCGTCCGGTTCGGCCGGGCGCTCGGTCGGCCGCAGCCGCACCGTCACCGGGAACGAGGTGCGCTCCTGCGGCAGCAACCGGGCTCGCCGCTCCGACGTCTCGTCGGGCTTGGCATCGAGCCAGTACAGGGCGGCCGCCTCGCGCACCAGCTCGCCAAGCCGGCTGTTCCATGCCGGCGCCGGCACCAGCAGCTCGTTGGCCACGTAGACCGTCGGCCGCAGCTCGGCATCGTCGCCGGGGGCACGCACCGCGGTCGCCGGGTCGAGCACCCGCACCGGGGCGGGGTGGTCGAGCAGCACGTCGTCGGGCGGCAGCTGAGGGTCGGCGTCACGGATGCCGACGGGCAGCTTGCGGTCGGGCCGCCTGACCGGGTTCGGTGGGACCCACGCTCGGCCCGGCGGCGGGAACGGCTCGGACATCAGTCACCTTCGGCACTTGTGGGAGCGGGACGTGCGCCAGTCCAGAGGATCTGATCATGGCATTGATACCTGCCGATGCCCAGGGCGGGCAGGATAGGCACCATGGAACACACGCAACTGGGACGCAGCGGCCTGCGGGTCAGCAGGTTGTGTCTCGGCACCATGAACTTCGGCCCGGTGACCGAAGAGCCAGAGTCACACGCCATCATGGACCGCGCGCTCGAGCACGGCATCAACTTCTTCGACACCGCCAATGTATACGGCTGGGGCGAGAACCGCGGGCGCACCGAGACGATCATCGGCAACTGGTTCGCCAAGGACCCCGCCAACCGCGACAGGACCGTGCTGGCCACCAAGCTGTACGGCCAGATGGGCAGCTGGCCCAACGAGAGCAAACTCTCCGCGCTGAACATCCGCCGCGCGTGCGAGGCGTCGCTTCGGAGGCTGCAGACCGACTACGTCGACCTGTACCAGTTCCACCATGTCGACCGGAACACACCGTGGGAGGAGATCTGGCAGGCCTGCGAGACCCTCGTCGCGCAGGGCAAGGTGCTGTACTTCGGCTCGTCCAACTTCGCCGGCTGGCACATCGCGACCGCCCAGGCCGCGGCCCGCACGCGGAACTTCCTCGGGCTGATTTCCGAGCAGTCCATCTACAACCTGGTCAAGCGCGAGGTCGAGCTGGAGGTCCTGCCGTCGTGCGAGTACCACGGGCTCGGGGTGATCCCGTGGAGCCCGCTGCACGGCGGCCTACTCGGCGGCGTGCTACGCAAGGGGCGCGACGGCAAGCGCCGCTACCAGGGCAGGGCGGCCGAGGCGATCAAGGAGCTGCACGAGCAGCTGACGAAGTACGAGGCGCTGTGCGACGAGCTCGGGCACGAGCCGGGCGACGTGGCGCTGGCCTGGCTGCTGTCCCGGCCCGCGGTCACCGGCCCGATCGTCGGCCCGCGCACCGGCGAGCAACTGGAGGCCGCGGTGCGCGTGCTCGACCTGACGCTCGACGCGGACACCATGGAGAAGCTCGACGAGATCTTCCCCGGCTACCGCACCGCTCCCGAGCACTACGCCTGGTAGCGCTCACGCACTCGGCAGGCTGGGCGGGCTCGGCGGGCTGAGCACCGTCGAGCCTGCCGAGTGCAGCTCGCGCCGCAGGAACGCGATGATCACCCAGCCGGCGAGGAACCCGGGCGAGGCGAACAGCAGCGCGCCGAACGGGGAGGCCGACTCGCCGAAGACGCTCGTGCTGGCCAGTCCCGCGGCGATGCCGCCGGCGCCGAAGACCGTCCCCCACAGCATGGTGCCCGGCGCGGCGAACCGGACGAACTGCCGGTAGTGCATGCCGAGGCCGCCAGCCACCATCGGGACGACGGCGTTGAGCACCGGCAGGAACTGCACGAGGGTGAGCGTCCGCGCCCCGCGACCGTTGAGCAGCCGCTCAGCGGTGTCCCATCGCTTGGGGCCGATCCACCGGCCGACGCGGCCACGCCGCAACCGCGGCCCGAGGTGGCTGCCGAGGTGGAAGAACAGCGACCAGCTGGCCATCGTGCCGAGCACCACACCGGCCACGATGAGCACGGCCAGCCTGGGGTGGTTACTCGCCACCACCGCGACGACCAGCAGGTCGCCAGGCAGCAGCAGTCCGACGACCGGAGAGGCGTCGACAAACATGATCATGCCCATGAGCAGGACGACGACCAGCGCCGGCATACTGCCGATCTGATCGAGGACCGCCTCCACTTGATCGACGGTACGCCGATTCGACGCGCCCGAGCAGCCCCGCTGAGAAGATCTCAGCCAGATCGTTGGCTACGAACGGCGCCGGCATACCTACCCGTTGAGGATCTCGGTGACCGACGCCGGCCCGGCGAACCCGACGTCCGGGGAGATGCCCTCGTCCAGCTCGACGAGCTCGGCGCTCACCGAGTGCGGCTGCAACCGCCCGGACAGGATGTCCTCCGCCCAGTGGCACGCCACCCGGTGCTCGACCGAGATGGCCGACGAGGACACCGTGCGCAGCGCCGGCCGCTCGTCGTCGCAGCGGGTGGGTTGCCGCCACGGGCAGCGGGTGTGGAAGCGGCAGCCGCTCGGTGGCGCCGCCGGTGACGGCAGGTCGCCGGTCAGCAGGATCCGCTCGCGCTGGTCCTCCAGCACCGGGTCCGGCACCGGCACCGCGGACAGCAGCGCGCGGGTGTACGGGTGCAGCGGGCTGGCGTACAGGTCGTCGGACGCGGCCTCCTCGACGATCCCGCCCAGGTACATCACGCCGACCCGGTCGGAGATGTGCCGGACCACGGCCAGGTCGTGCGCGATCACCAGGTAGGTGAGGCCGAACTCCTCCTGCAGGTCCTCCAGCAGGTTGATCACCTGCGCCTGCACCGACACGTCGAGCGCGGACACCGGCTCGTCGGCCACGATCAGGTCCGGCTCCACGGTGAGCGCGCGGGCGACGCCGATGCGCTGCCGCTGCCCACCGGAGAACTCGTGTGGGTACTTGCGCAGCCCGGACACCGGCAGCCCGACGGCCGACATGAGCTCGCGCAGCCGCTTGGCCGTCGACTCCTTGCCGCGGTCCAGCCCATGCGCCCGCAGGCCCTCGACCAGCAGCGACTCCACCGACTGCCGCGGGTCCAGGGAGGACAGCGGGTCCTGGAACACCATCTGCATCCTGCGGCGCATCCGGCGCAGCGGCTCGCCGGACATGGACGCCAGGTCCACCCCGTCGAAGATCACCGAGCCGGCCGTAAGGGCCTCCAGCCGCAGCATCGCGCGACCGAGCGTCGACTTGCCGCACCCCGACTCGCCGACCAGCCCGTACGTCTCGCCGCGGCGCACCGTCAGCGACACCCCGTCGACGGCGTACACGTAGCCGATCGTGCGGTCCAGCACGATGCCGCGCTTGATCGGGAAGTGCACCTTCAGATCGTCGACCACGACCAGCTCGTCCACGGCGGGCGGCGTGGCGACGGGCTCCGCGAGGGCGCTCACACCCGCACCTCCTCGACGGACTGCGCGATGGGCACGGGGTTGTGACAGCGGAGGAGGCGGCCGTACTCGTCGGGGGCGAGCTCGGGCGTCACCTCGACGCACTGGTCGATCTGGCGTGGGCAGCGCGGGGCGAAGGCGCAGCCCTCGGGCCACGGGATGTTGTCCGAGACCGAGCCGCGGATCGGCTCCAGGCGTTCCCCGCGCGGGGCGTCCAGGCGCGGGATGGAGGCGAGCAGCCCATGGGTGTAGGGGTGCCTGGGCTCGGCGAACAGCGCGTGCCGCTCACCGCGCTCCACGATGCGCCCGGCGTACAGCACGTTGACCTCGTTGCACAGCCCGGCCACCACCCCGAGGTCGTGCGTGATCATGATCAGTGCGGTGCCGGTGTCCCGCACGAGCTCGGCGAGCAGCGCGAGGATCTGCGCCTGGATGGTGACGTCCAGCGCGGTGGTCGGCTCGTCGGCGATGAGCAGCCGCGGCGCGCACGCCAGCGCGATCGCGATCAATGCGCGCTGCCGCATCCCCCCGGAGAGCTGGTGCGGGTACTCGTCCAGCCGCCGCCTGGGGTCCGGGATGCCGACCCGCCGCAACAGTTCCTCGGAGTCGCGCAGGGCGCGTTTGCGCTGCATGCCGCGGTGCCGCTCCAGCACCTCCGCGACCTGGACGCCGATCGGGATCACCGGGTTGAGCGAGGACAGCGGGTCCTGGAAGACCATCCCGAGGTCCCGGCCCCTGCGGTCGCGCATCTGCCGGTCGGAGAGCTTGAGCAGCTCGGTGCCCTCGAAGCGGACCGAGCCGGTGACGACCGCGCCGCGCGACGGCAGCAGGCCCATGATCGCCAGCGAGGTGACCGACTTGCCGCAGCCGGACTCGCCGACGAGCCCGACGGTCTGCCCCGGCTCGACGTCGAAGCTGACCTTGTCGACCGCGGTGAACGGCCGCTCGCCCTTGCGCTGGAACACCACGGTCAGGTCGCGCACCTCGAGTAGCGCCATCAGCGAATCACCGCCGGTTCTTCGGGTCGAGGGCGTCCCGCATCGACTCGCCGACGAGCGTGAAGCCGAGCGCGACGGTGATGATGCACGCGGCCGGCAGGAACGCCAGGTGCGGGTGACTGTCGATCAGTCCCTGTGCGCTGGCCAGCATGGTCCCCCACTCGGGCCGCCTGTCGTCCGGATTGCCCAGGCCCAGGAAGGACAGCGCGGCCGCGTCGATGATGGCAAGCGCCAGCACGAGCGTGGACTGCACGATGACCGGCCCGAGCGCGTTGGGCAGCATGTGCCGGAACACGACCGACCGCGGCTTCACGCCGAGCGCCCTGGCGGCCAGCACATGGTCCGAAGAGCGCTGCGCGAGCATCGACCCGCGCAGCAGCCGAGCGAACACCGGCACCTGCACCATCGCCACCGCGATGATCAAGGTGTAGATGTTGGGTCTGGCGAACAGCGCGGCGATGGAGACCGCGAGCAGGATGCCCGGCACCGCCAGCATCACGTCGACCATCCGCATCACGAGCGAGTCGACCCAACCGGCGAGCGCGCCGGCCAGCGTGCCCATCACGAGCCCACCGGCCAGCCCGATCAGGGTGGCGAGCACGCCGACGAGCAGCGTCTGCTGCGAGCCGACCAGCAGCCGGGACAGCAGGTCCCTGCCCTGGTCGTCACCGCCTAGGGGATGGCCGGCCTGGGCCGACGGGATCTGGTTGCGCGCCTTGATCACCTCGTCGACGAGCAGCCGGTCGGCCGGGTCGTGCGGCGCGAGCAACGGCGAGAACGCCGCGACCACTATGAAGGTCACGATGATGCCGGCCCCGAGCAGGAACACCGGGTTGCGCCGCAGCCGCCGCCACGCCGACGCGGCCAAGCTCACTCCGGAGTCGCCGTTGCGCGAATCTTCCGCGGCCCGCGCCGCGAGCTGGTCGATGCGGTCCTTTCGGGTGGTACCGAGCGCCATTGTTCAGCCCTCCCCTCAGCGCGTGCGGACCCGCGGGTCGATCACCGCGTAGGACAGGTCCACGGTCAAGTTCACCAGCACGTAGACGATCGCGGCGCACAGCACGAGCAGCTGCAGGACCGGGTAGTCCCGTTTCTCGAAGCTGAGCGCCAACGCCTGCCCGAGCCCGGGGTACGCGAACACCTTCTCGGTGAGGATCGCCCCGGCGAGCAGGCCGCCGGTCTGCAGGCCGATCGTGGTGACCACGGGCAGCATGGCGTTGCGCAGCACGTGCCGGCTGCGGATCACCGATGCGGTCAGGCCCTTGGACCTGGCCGTGCGCACGTAGTCCTCGTTGAGCACGTCCAGCACGGCCGCCCTGGTGATCCGGAACACCACCGCGAACGGGATGGTGGCCAGCGCGATGGCGGGCAGGATCAGGTGCAGGAACGCGTCGAACGCCGCGTCCCACTCCCTGGTCAGGATGCCGTCCAGGATGAAGAACCCGGTGACCCTGGTTGCCCCGATGTCACCGGCCTGCCGGCCGCTGTCGGGCAGCCAGCCGAGCTTCACGGCGAAGATGTACTTGAGCAGGTACGCCAGGAAGAACACCGGGACCGCCACGCCGATCAGCGAGGACACCACGCTGACGTTGTCCAGGATGCTGTCCCTGCGGCGCGCCGCCATGTAGCCGAGCGGGATGCCGATGGACACCGCGATGACCAGCGCGATGACCGCCAGCTCGATGGTCGCAGGAAACCGCTGCACGAAGAGCTCCACGGCGGAGTCACCGGTCTGCACCCCCGTGGACATACCGAAGTCCCCGGACAGCGCGCGTCCGAGGAACTTCGCGTACTGCACGATGATCGGCTGGTCCAGCCCCAGCTGAGCCCGGAGGTTGCGCCGGGACTCCTCGGTGGCGCGGTCTCCCAGGAGGGCCGATACCGGCCCACCCGGGAGAGCCCGCAGCCACGCGAAGAGCAGCAGCGACAACACCGCCATGACCGCGATCAGCTGGAGTAGCCGACGGACGGTGTACCGCAGCACTGTGTCAGTTCTTGCTTACGGTGTTGAAGTCCTCCGCGGTGAGCGGGCTGGGCACGAGGCCCTGGATGTTGTTGCTCACCACGATCGCCGGCGGCGAGTGCGAGATCGGGATCGCCGGCAGGTACTTCTCGACGATGTCCTTGTTGATCCCCTCGTACAGCTCGTTGCGGGTGTCGGCGTCCGGCTCACCGTCGGCCTCGCGCAGCCGGTCGGACAGCTCCTGCGCCCACGGCGAGAACATCGTCTGGAAGCGGTTCTCCGGGTTGCCGAAGAACGTGTTGATGAAGTTGTCGGCCGTGTTGTAGTCGCCGGTCCAGCCGAGCAGGAACAGGTCGGCGCGGGCCTCGTCGACATCGTCGAGGTAACCACCGTTCCACGGCTTGGTGATCGGGTTGACCGTGATGCCGGCCGCCTCCAGGTCCGCGGAGATGGCACCGAAGATGTCCCGCGGGTTCGGCATGTACGGCCGGGTGACCTCGGCCGGCCAGTAGAAGTTGACCGTCAGGCCGCCTGGGACGGCCTCGGCCAGCAGCGACTTGGCCTTCTCGACGTCGTACGGGATCGGCTGCAGCGAGGTGTTGTAGCCGTCCACCGTGTCCGGGATGAACTGGCTGGCGACCTTGGCGCCCTCGGGCAGCTGCGACCTGACGAGCTGCTCGCGGTTGATCGCGTGGGCGAGCGCCTGCCGGACCCGCAGGTCCTGCAGAGCCACGTTGTTCTTCTGCGTGATGCCGACGTAGAAGATGTTGAACGGCGGGCGCACGGCCACGTTGAAGCCGTCGGTCTTCAGGCCGGCCCAGTCGGCCGGGGCCGGGAAGTCGTAGCCGTCGATCGTGCCGGCCTTGAGCGCCTGCTTGCGGGCGGTCTCGTCCGGGATGATCTTGAAGATGAGCTTGTCCAGCTTGGCCTTGCCGGCCTCGTCGAAGTAGTCCTCGTTGCGGACCAGCTCGATGGTGCCGTTGGCCTTGTCGTACTTGCCGAACTTGAACGGCCCGGTGCCGGTCGGGTGCTCCAGCGCGTAGTCCGGGTAGGAGAAGCTGTCACCCACGGCCTGCACGTTGTTGGCGTCGTGCTCCTCGAGCGCCTTCGGCGACTGCATCGAGAACGACGGCAGGCCGAAGATGCTCGGGATCTTCGAGGTGACGCGGTTGATGTTGACGATCGCGGTCTTGGCGTCGGGCGCCTCGCAGCTCTTGTACAGCGCGTCCTTGGCGCCGTCCTTGAAGCCGGGGCCCATGTTGTCGATCCAGTAGGTGGTGACCGACTCGCTCTGGCCGGCGCCCTTCTG
>Ga0299913_10002605_pt1 | contig 14335 bp, 16 predicted proteins | sample RVTome_9_FD_201360 | JGI IMG/M metagenome (GOLD analysis project Ga0299913, IMG submission 201360) | Soil microbial communities from uranium-contaminated site in the Upper Colorado River Basin, Wyoming, United States - RVT155D38 (version 2) ... | reverse complement strand
AGCACGAAGGCGAACGACGGCTCAGATCTCATACCCGTACTCCTTCAGCGTCGGCTCCTGCGCGCGCAGCACGCTGCGGAGCGCCTCCTCGTCCAGCGAGGTACGCCAACGCTCGTTGCGATCCGGGAACGAGAGCGCGCCGACACGCCGCCTCCAGTCCGGGGTCGGCTCGAGCCCCCCGAACCGCGCGATGCGCTCGAGCTGCGGCACCGGGTCCTCGATCAGGTCCTCGTAGGTCAGACGCAGCACCTGATCCGGCGCCACCTGGCCCAAGCCGGCCTCCATCACCTCGAGCTCCTCGACCCAGTTGCGGGCGCACAGCTCCCAGGGATCACCGCCCGCCTCGGTCCACTGCGTGGGTGTGCCGCCGTACCACTCGACGTGGTGGTCGGGCCACCAGTCCACGGTCGACAGCGACATCGCCACGGCTCGACCATCACGCACGAGCGCCACGAACCTCGCGCCGGGGAACGTCTCTGCCAGGAAGGGGATGCGTCGGATGTTGGCGATGCGCTTGTTCACGAACACCGATCCGCCCGAGGCCGCGCCGATCCGCGACACGGTCCGCCGCAGCGAAACAGCTGCACGACGAGGATCGGAGGGCTCACCCGAAGAGGGCACCCCACAGGCCGCGAACACGGGCTCCCCCTCCACGGGCATGGGGAACACGCGGTCGCGCAGCGACCGGCGACGGCCGTAGACATAGGCGTTGGCGGCGTCGGACCCGAACCAGACGCGCCGCTGGAGCGTGGGCATGCGCCGGGCGACGCGATCCAGCGAAGCGAAGGCCGGGCGCCGGGGGAACCGAGCCGTCCAGTTGGACACGTAGGACGCGTGCTCGTGGAGACACAACACCTTGTAGAGCAAACTCGTGCCCGACCGCGCCGGGCCCACGAGGAAGATGGGAGCGCCGGTTGGTCGCGGGGAGCCCGCCGTGGGCGTCGTCGAGCGGATACGGGTCGTCACGCCCGCCTCGCCGTGCGAGGGACGAGCTGACCGGGGCAGCGGGGGTCGACGGTCCGGGGGCTGTGCATCGTGGTGGGGGGACGCTCATCGGCGCCCGCGCCACCATACCGCGTCGGGCCGTTCCGCACGGCGGCGGACACGCACACGACAGTGGCGTTCCGCCGATCGTCGTGCATCTTCCCCTCCCCATCGATGCCGGTGCGTGACGAAACCCACGCCGTCCCCTTCCCGCGCCGGCCCGGCGACGCGTTCACGGCGGTGTCATCGCGCAGATGTCGATCATCGGTCATCCCGGGGGATACCGTCGCCGGGCGAACGGAGGGGATCGGCTAGTTCCTTGGCCCTACCGGGTCAGAATGCGTCGGCGCGCTGCCGGGGCCGTGAGGGCCGCGGGAGACTCGGCCGCTGTCCACCGGCGCCGGAACGCAGCAATTCCAGGATCACCACGAACCCGACGGCCAGCGCCGCCCCGAACAGGCCCGCGTAGGCGCCCCGTTCGACGATCGCGGCGAGTTTGCTGAGTCGAGCGACCTCACCGACGAGCACCGGGAGTGTCTCCGCCGCCTCGAACTGCCCCTGCGTGCGAGTGAGCTGGCCGCGAGCGGTAGCGAGGCCCGTCGTGGCGGTGCTCAGAGCCGCCTCGAGCCGCTGCACCTCCTGCACCCGGAACAGCCTGTCGGAGATGTTGGCACGCTTGGCCTCCGCATCCGCCTGCTCCTGTTCGTCGCCGCTCGCGATGGCCGACAGATAGGCGTCCTCAGCTCGGATCAACCGTCCCTGCAGCACCGACAGGTATTCGGCCGTGAGGGGCGTGAGAAACTCCTCGGCCTTCTCGCGCCAGGCGTCGAGCGACTCGTCGAACAGGGTCTGCTCCGCGTCGAGGCGGGCCTCGGCGAAGGCGACGTCGGACTGGGCCGAGATCCGGAGCGCCTCACGAACGGCTGCCTCGGCAACCGCGCGCGCCTGCTCGGCGTCGACGCCCACGAAGGAGACCTCCATCACGTTGCTCGATCCGTTGCGTCGCGAGGTGAGCGACTCGAGAGCACCCCGCGTGACGCCGGTGGCCGTGGCGACGCCGTCGCGAACGCCGTCGGACGCCACCGCCCCCTGGAAGTTCGCCACCCGCTGTCCGACGACTGCGGTCAGCGGGCCCGACGCGGGCACGTCGGGCAGGGCCACGGTCGCCGTCGCCCGGTACTGCTGCGGCTGGAATAGCGCCACCGTGGCTGCCATGAACGCGGCCAATCCCGCCACCACGACGATCAAGGCGAACCGCGATCCGATCGCGCGCAGCCAGTCCCTGATCTCCACGTTGTGCCTCCTCGATCCTCAGCAACCCCTAGGTGCCGGATGCTGCCCGAGCGACAGCGCTCGACCGACCCTTGATGGTACCCAGGCACGACCCAGCGGCGCACCCCGCCCTGTTGGCCTAGGCCCTTCGCTTCGCAAAGGGGTTACTGGGTGTATGGCCCCGAGACGAGCCGATGACGTAGGCTGCACCCTCGGACCGGGCTCGGAACGAAGAAAGGACGTGGTGACCCCCCATGAAGCGCATCCTCACCGCCGCGGTGGCCATGGCGCTGGCCGCGACCGCGCTCCTCGCACTGCCCGCCGGCGCGACCGGCCAGGCCGCGCGCGCCAACGGCTGCACGATCTTCGGCACGGACGGCGACGATGAACTGTTCGGCACGGACGGCGACGACGTGATCTGCGGCCTGAGAGGCCACGACACGCTCTATGGCCTTCAGGGCAACGACCGGCTGAAGGGTGGTCCAGGCAGAGACACGCTGCGGGGCAACCGGGGCGACGACAAGCTGATCGGTGGTGGCGGTCGCGACACCGTCTACGGCGACGCGGGCAACGACATCCTGAAGGGCAACAAGGGCAACGACGTCATCCGTGGCTACGAGGGTGACGACGTGCTGCGTGGCGGCGCCGGCAACGACCGCATGTACGGCGGCCCCGGGACCGATCGGATGTACGGCAACGATGGCGATGACATCCTCAAGGGTGGCGCGGATGCCGACCTGCTGATCGGCGGCCTCGGCGCCGACCGGCTGCTCGGGTTCACCGGTGACGACGACCTGCGCGGGCTCGACGGTATCGAGGGCAACGACTACGTCCGCGGGGACGAAGGCACCGACACGTGTACCTCCGACCCGGGCGACACGGTCAACACCTGCGAGCTGTAGGAGCGTCCCGACCTGGACCTCGGCATCTGTCACGGCTACACCGCCGAAAGCGACGTCCCGCTTTCGTTCACTCGACACCCCCCGGGACTCCGGGGGGTGTCCTTGCGGGTCGACGAAGACGACACGGGAGGTCCTCGAGGGGGCTCACCACTCTTGGACTGGGAGCCTCGTCCCGAGCACCCCTTCCGAGCCCGGCTCGACGAGGTCGACGGCGGGTATCGCTTCTGGGTCAAAGGGCTCGGCACGTTCGTGGTCGAGCCGGCCATCCCGCGGGTAACGATGCCCGCTGGCGCCGAGGCCGTTCGCCGTGAGGAGCGGATGTGGGGTGTACCCATGGCGTTGTGTCTCGACGTTCGCGGCGACCTGCCGCTCCATGCCTCCGCGGCCGAGGTGGGCGGCAAGGGATTGGTGTTCCTCGGTCCCGGTCGTTTCGGCAAGACGACGCTCGCGGCCGCGTTCCACGAACGGGGTCATCGCGTTCTGGCCGAGGACCTCACGTGCGTGAGACTGGGATCCAACCCATCGATCCTTCCAGGACCTGCTCTGCTGCGTCTCCGACCCGACGTCCACTCCAAGCTTCGCCTGCCCGATGTGTACCCGGTGGCCGACGACCCGGAGCGCATCCACCTCGCCATCGACCCCTCTCGCCGTGGAAACGGGACCCCGGTACCCTTGGCAGGATTGGTGATCCTTCGACGCGGCACTCCCGACATCCAGTTGTACCGGGTTCCGGCCGCGCGATTCCTGCCGGAAATCGCTTCAGTTGCCTGGCTGCTGCCAGGGGAACGCGAGCGACTCCGGATCTTCGACAAGGTCACACGGGTGGCAACCCAGGTTCCCGTGTGGCTCCTGGACCGCCCGTTGGAGTTCGACACGTTGCCGGACGTGATCGACCGCCTCATCGGCGAATGTTTGTCTACGTGACGGGGCGGTCCGATGCCCTGACTCCCGGGGGTAAGGTCGCGCTTGTGCTGTCGACCTGGAGGCTGTACGGGGTCATCAGACTCCGACTTCGAGGTCAGCCACTGCCCGCGGTCGTCGAGAGCCTCCGAACCCCTGTCCCGAACCCCCGCCGACCCGTCCGACCGGTCCGTCTCGGTCGCATGGTGCATCGGTCGCTCACGATCGGCCCTCTGCGTACCAGGTGCCTGTTCACCTCGCTCGTGCTGTTCCGGCTCCTGCGGCAGCAGGGCGAGCAACCCGAGTTCGTCGTGGGACTCCCAGCGCGGCCCGAGGACAAGGACGCGCATGCATGGATCGAGATCGAGGGCGTGGATGTGGGTCCTCCTCCGGGTCGATCGGGACATCAGGAGATCGCACGCTATGGATGATCCGATGGAGCAGGTGGGCCGCTGCCTCGTCTCGTGCCTCCGAATGGCTGCCGACGGCCCCTCGTCCTCTACTCGGACCCCCGTGGATCTGGGGCGACCCCCTCCACAGGCTCTGTTGGCTGGTGCTCGCGCGCACCGCATCTCCCCCTTCGTGCTCGACGCCCTGCGCGCCAGCGATGTGGATAACCCCACACTGGAAGCAGGGCTCTTGGAGGACCAACGCATCCTCGCGTCCGCGCAGCTGCGGACAGCCCTGGATCTCTCCACGCTCGGTGACGTGTTGGATCGGGAGGGAGTGCCGTGGCTCGTCTTCAAAGGCCCGGTCCTCGCTCATCTCGCATATCGCCGCCCTGGCCGCCGCCGCTACGACGATCTGGACGTGCTGACGCCCCCTGCCGCGTTCCCATCAGCCGTGCGAGCCCTCGAAGCCGCAGGGTTCGTAGTTCTGGACCAAAACTGGCACCTGATCCGTCGTGAAGGGCGGGGGCAACTCCATCTGATCCATCCAGATGGCGGCATGGTCGACCTGCATTGGCATCTGCTGAACCGGGCGGGCGTGCGGGGTGGCTTCTCGCTGGATATCGACGGGGTGTTCGAGCGCTCCCGAGCCACGCACATCGATGGCATGCCCATACGCACGCTGGATCCTGTCGACATGCTGGTCCACACTTGTCTCCATGCCGCCATGTCGGGTGCCGGCAGGTTGCTTTGGGTGCGAGACGTCGAGGGCCTCGTCTCGCGTTTGGCTGAGCCATGGGATGCCGTCGAGGGTCGAGCGAGGTCGTGGCGCGCCGCGGCGCCCGTAGGGCTGATGCTCGAGCGGGCCCGCCGGATCCTCGGCGCTGAGGTGCCGACGGGACTCACTCATCGACTGTTCGGATCACGCCTTCGTGCTCGTATCGACCGGCTGATCGACCGTGGATGGCCACTGGAAATGACGACTGCCCAGATGTCCCCGGCGACCGTGTGGGCCGAAGTCCAGCGGGACGGGGTATCGAGACTCATCATGGCGGCGACCCGACGAGGGGCACGCCGGCCCCTCGCGCTGGTCCAGGGCCGTCGTCACGCCACGGGTGCCATCATGCTGCCCACGGGGACGCAAGGTGATCGTGAGGCGTTCCTGCGGGACGTGGAGATGGCGACGCTGTGAACCTCACGCCACGCTAGAAGGTGCCCCGCCCCCTGCGTTCCGCGTCCAGGACGCGTCCAGCGCCGCCTCCAATCGCGCGTGCAGGTCCTCACATCGCTCCCGCACTGCGGGATCGATCTCCACATGATCGACCGCCGCCGATCTGGCGTCCACATGGCCAACGAGCCGGTCGTCGTACGAGGAACCGAGGAACCCGCAGATCACGCCCATCGATCGTTGCGGGTCGGCGACGAAGCGTTCGTAGGATGCGAGCAGAACGTCCTCGCGATCCACAAGGCCGAGATCGAAGTACAGAGAGTTCCGCAAGTACCAGAACAGCGCCGCGGCAGTCTCCGGCGTCATCGACCCGAGGTCGAAGCCGCGAAGCTCAGCCAGCCTCTCATCCGACAACCCCCCTGCCTGCCAGACGTCCAGTTTGCCACCGGCGACCTCCTTCAGCGCGCGGAGGCCCTCAGGTCCAAACTTCCCCACGGCGGAGCGGGCCCGGCCGTCGACGGCACGATAAGCCCAGATCGCGCGGCCGGCGCTCGGCGTGCCGAGCTTGTCGAGGAGGTCCGCGACCCGATGAGAGTCGCACAGGGGCTTGAAGAGAACGAACGCGTGCTGGCTGCCTTCGACGATGCCTCTGATCGTCCGATCGTCGCGCAGCAAGAAGCGGTCGAACGCAGACCGATCGTTCTCATTGCGCACCTCGAACGCGGGTGAACGTTCGAGACCTCGGACGAGCATGTTCGTTCCGGAGCGCTGCACACCGACCACGAACACTGGGACCGCGTTAGGTGCGATGTGATGCGTGCGACGCCACCTCGCCTTCTGTGACGCGAGGACGATCCGCTCAACCGGATCGAGTTGATCCTCCTCGAGGAGGCGTCCCAACCCTTGACGCCGAGCCCAGCCGACGTGACGGGCCAGTCGCCCCCCTACCCGCTGTAAGCCTCGCTGCCGCTGGAGGGGAGCCGGTTCCCGAGCCATTTCACTCCTCCGACGCGGGAACCAGGGTCAGCAGATCGCGCTCCACCAGCGCGAGGACGAACTCCTCGACGTCCTCATCGAACTCGGGGGGGGCATCCTTGAAGCGCGCTCGCGCCGATTCGACGAGCTGCGCGTACGACGGCGAGTCTTCGGTCAACTCCCAGAGCAGCGCCCCTGTGGCGTTCACGCCATGGTAGCTCGACGTGTCTAGGTGAAGGATCACGCCGGAGTCGTCCGCGAGCTCACGGAACACGGCGCGCGGATTACGTTGCACCTGGCTGGTTGCCTCGATCATCGTGTTTGCCTCTGCATGCGTTTCCTCCATGGTCAGTAGAGACCGAGAGTGCCTCGGCGACGCTCTCTGCTCAGTGCGGCGCGGAAGGCGACGCTGCCTACGAAGAATGACACCAAGGCACATGGGGCGAGTATCGCCACCGCCGGCACCACCTGCGCCCAGTCGGCACCTCCGATCAGCGACCCTCGAGCCGCGTCCAGGGCGATGGCCAGCGGACTCAGCTGTGCCATCGAGCGGGCCCACCCCGGCAGCACCGTGATCGGGAAGTAGGTGCCGGAGCCGATAGTCAGCAGCGTGATGAAGATCCCCACCACGCCGGTTCCACGCTTGAAGGTGATGGTCCATGCCGCCGCGAGGATCCCGATGCCCCACACGAACGGGATGAACACGACGAGGACGGCCAGAGCGGGCCCCAGGCCCGACCAGCGGAAGCTCGTGCCGAGCGCGGCCGTCGTGAAGGCGAAGAAGATGGCCGTGCGGATGGGAACGTAGAGCAGATCGTAGGCGACCGAACCCAGCTGCATCGTCGTGAACGCCGTGGGTGTCAGCAGGAGCGACTCCAGGGTGCCTTGCACTTGCTCCTGCCGGAAGACCGAGTAGACACGGGCCAGGGCGATCCCCATGAATGACGACAACGCGATCCCGATCGCCGCGAACTCAAGGTAGGACGCTTGCCGGCCTTCGAAGGAAGGGATCGCGCTCGGATCGACGATCCCCTGGACGGCAGCGAAGATGAGCGCCTGCACGATCAGGCCGCCCCAATCCAGGACGAACGCCAATCGATAGCTCCACTCGGTGAGCAGGTCACGACGCAGGAATGCCGGCATCTTCCGGAGCTCGGCACGCATCACTGCTAGACGGCGCTCGGGTACCCGGATCACGGCGTCTGCCTCTGGGTCAGGTGGAGGAATGCGGCTTCCATAGCCGATCGTTCCTCTCGGCACGCGAGGATACTGATCCCCGCGCCAACGAGCGCCGCGATCCCCCTGCCGAGGACCACGCCGTCCGCGAGGTGGAGCACCGCGTGGCCCGTGTCGTCGTCCCCGCGCACCAGGACGCCGTCATCGCCCAGGACCGCCGCGGCGCGCTCGAACACCGACCCCGACGCCACCTCGTCCCGGTCGAGCTGCAGCAAGAACCTGCGCGTCTCCGTCATGGCCAGCAGATCGGGCACCGAACCCTGGAACCTCGTGTGCCCTTCGTGCAGCAGGGTGACGCGGTGAGCGAAGCTGCGCACCTCATCGAGTCGCTGCGTTGCCCACAGGATCGCTGCCCCGTGCTCAGCGGCATCCGCCGCCAGCTGCTGGATTCGGATGGATGCTTCGGGATCGAGATCGTGCGTTGCTTCGTCGACCAGCAGGAGCGGCGGGTCCGTCAGGATCGCTCGCGCGAAGGACAGTCTCTTCTGCATGCCGTGCGAATAGACGCCGACCGCCCGCTTGGCAGCCTCCTCGAGATCCACGGAGCGCAGGCACTGCCACGAACGTTCTAGGGCCTGCTTCCTGCTCATGCCGTGCAGTCGAGCGAAGAACCGGAGGTTCTCGAGGCCAGAGATCCTCAAGTAAAAGCTGCGATCGCCCGATGGCACGAAACCGATCGAGCCCCGGAGCTGCCGACTCGAAGGGCCTTGATCGTGCCGCCCGAAGACCTCGATCTCACCTCCATCGGGGGTCGTGAGCCCTGTCAGCACCCGGATCAGGGTCGTCTTGCCTGCGCCATTGGGCCCGAGCAGCGCATGGATCTCGCCCCGTCGCACGGACAGTGACACTCCGTCCAGAGCCAGCTTGGCTCCGAAGGTGCGGCGCACCTGGTCGAGCCGTACCGCCACCTCTTCGGGTCTGCCGGTGCCTCGGTCGGTGGCGGCGGTCACGGCGAGATCCTGCGCGGTCACGACAGCAGTTCCACGAACGCGTGGGCGGCCGCAAGATCCTTCGCGCGGATGTACTCGTGAACCCCCAGGCAGCGCGCATCGATCCGATCGAGCAGCAGGGTGTAATCGACTCCCGGCATCCTCCAGTCGCCGGACCTGAGCCAGCGATCGAGATCTTCATATTCGATGCGAGCCTGGAGTGAGTCATCGAACACCGTCTTCTGGCGCCGGTCCAAGATCGGGTCGGGGACCCTGCCTCGGAGAAGGGTGCGCATGAGGCCCTTTCCGTGGGTGTCGGGAAACTTGACCTCAGCCCGCAGCGAAAGGAAGAACTCCCAGAGATCGACGTCGGCAAATGGTCGGCGCGCGCGGGCACCGCAAACGGCCTGGACGATCTCATCGGCTTCCATCGTGAGACCGGGGCCGATGAACCCCCCTAGCTGGAGTGCCGACCAGCGTTCCCACGGGGCGACGACGGAGCGGACCCGTGGCCTCGTGGCGCGCGCTGCCTCGATCCACGGAGGGGTATTGGCGCTGGGGCGACGGGCCTGCCATCGCAGCCACGGCCGCGCGATCCAGCCGGGAACCGCACCCGCCAGCAGCTGTCGGGCGATCGCCCCCGACCCGACCCCGTGGTGGCGACGCTGGTCCCGCAGGTGCCTGAACGTTGGCCCGATGCGGCCTAGTCGCGCCAGATGGGCCACGAGCGGGCCACGGAGGTCGAACAGGTACTCGGCTACCTCGCCGGTGAGCGTACTTGTGAGACCAAGGCGGGCCGCGTGTCCGTAGTGCTCTGCGGCATCGGACACGAGGATCTGCGGCACCGGTCCGTCGAGCAGGTCGACCCACCGCTGCAGGTCGGCGGTCGGTCTTGCGTGCCGCTCGTAGGTGTGCAGCGGCATGCCGTACCGCTCTGCCGTGAGTTGGATGAACGCCGACTCGTCGACCATCGGCTGATCCGGGTACACCGCCGACAGAGCAGCGAGGGGGGTGCCGAAGAGGCGTTCATGGGCGGGAGCCGCGAACGCGGCCACCGCGGGAGAATCGATGCCACCGGACAGTGAGACGCAGTCTGGACCACTCATCATGCGCTCGCAGGCCTGCGTCATCAGCGTCTCGAATCGGGCCGGAACATCCGCCGGGGCGATATCGGACGTCTCGAGCAGTCGCTCCGGATGCCAGAAGCGTCGGGTCCTCGAGCCCTCCTCGTCCACCAGCAATACGGTGGCCTTCGGCAAGCGTTGCACGCCATGGATCGCGCTGGGGGTGTCGTCATCGAGATCGCGGAAGAAGACTGCCGTCAGCACGTCCTCGTCGGGCTCCCGCGAGATGCCGGCACCCGCGGCAACCTGCTTCGCCTCCGAGGCGGCGTACGTGCCTGTCTGATCGTCGCGATAGAACACGGATCTCATGCCGGCCTGGTCCCTGAGGACCCAGAGACGCTCCCCATCGGTGACGGCTGCGGCGAACGCTCCTCGAAGGGCCGCCGCCGCCCCATCGCCCGACCTTCGGAACAGGGCCGCGAGGACGCTCGCCGGCGTCACGTCGCGAGGGCTGCTCCCGTCGGACTCCAACGCCTTGCGGAGATCGTCGATGTTGTCCAGGCGCCCGGCAAACGCGGCGACGAGATCACCCTCCTCGGCAAGAGATGCCTCAGCCAAGGCGCCCTGGTCATCGGTCGTCCCGAGTACACATCTACCCGATCGAACCTCAGCGACGCGAGTGCCGCGATGCGGAGCCGCCGTGGACATCGCGACCGAGGGCTCTCGGGAGGCAGGTGTGCGAGCACGGAAGGCCAGGAGCGACGACATCGGGAGGTCAAGTGTAGGGAGCCACCGGCGATCGCCGCAACGGACGTTCGGCCGTAGCCTGGAGCCGGAGGTCGGGTGATGGATTCGAGACCCCGTGCTTCCCTGGTCCGATGCCTGCTCATTTCCCCCCTGGTCCCGCCAAAGAGTCCCGATAGAGAAAAGAAAAGAACCGCCCCCCGGGGGGCGGTTCTTTTCGAAAAAGCGAACTTGGCTAGGTCGTCACGACACCGGGAACGGGTGCGACGGCTCGCCGAACATCGGGTCAAGCTGCAACGGGTCGGGGCTCTTGTCGCCCACCCCCGGGTTGTTGAAGGTGTGGCGAGCGATCGAACCGAAGTCCGTCACCTCGGGCTTCTGATACTCCATGCGACTTCCTCCTCGGATCGGGGGCTCCAACAGGAGGCAACGTACCACGGGTGGCCCACCTTGCGTCAAGCAACCCTGCTACGTCCTTCGGCCATTTCCTTCGGGAAAGGCACGACGGAAGGCCGTGGTGCGGGACCCTGAACGACCGATAGGGTGGCCTCATGGAAGATGTCGACGCACTCCGTCCATGGTTGAGCGAGCATGTACTCGATGAGGCAACGATCCAGCATCTTCGCCGGCAGATGCAGGAGCACCCAGCGCGGCTCGTGGTCGTCCGAGACCTCCTGGTCCATGGGGTAGCCTCGGAGCTCGCAGCGTTCTTCGCCCGAGGGGCCGACTTCGACCAGGAGTTCGGGGTGTACTCCAAGGATGGCGGGGTCACGGTGGATGAGTGGGAAGCGGCCTCGGCCGAGGACAGGTTCTTCCGGTTCGACAAACTTCGGGGAGTCCGGCCGGAATCAGCCCTCGATCCCTCCACGCTGACGTACATGAGGTTCCGGGCCTGGGTATCGGAGCCCCCGTTCCGCACCTTCATGGAGAACCTTACCGGGGTGCCGCTGGGGCCAAGTGACGATTTCGGCGCGCACCGCTTCCGACCTGGGGACTTCCTCCGCGACCATGACGACGACAACCGAGGGCGGCGGATCTCTCTCGTTATGTACCTCACGCCAGGCTGGCATCCCGAGTACGGAGGCGCGTTGACGATGCAGCACCCGGGTGGGAGCGATGTATCCACGGTGCATGCAGGGTTCAACTCGATGGTGGTCTTCGACGTCGCCGTTGGCAGTCGTCACCGGGTCGAATCGATCAGCGAGCGGGCGGGCGATCTCGGCCGCTGCACGTTCGGGGGATGGTTCCCCGACGCACCCTGAGACGTGGGGCGGCCAAGGGGTAACGACGTCGACGTTTCGGTCGTCGTCCCCACCAGGAACCGGGTCGGGTGGCTCGCAGAGTGCCTCGACACTCTCGCTGCCCAGCGCACGACCGTGCGTTTCGAGGTGCTCATCGTCAACAACGCGTCGGAGGACGAGACGGCGACCATGATCGAGGACCGGTCGGGTGATGACCCCCGCTTCCGACCCCTGTACGAGGAGCGATTGGGCCGCAGCGCTGCGATGAACACCGGCATCGCAGAGGCCCGTGGCCGCTTGATCCTGTTCACCGATGACGACGTGCTCGTCGACGATCGGTGGATCGACGCCTACGCCTCGCTCTTCACCCGCCGGCCCGAGGTCGAGGTCGCGGGTGGACCGATCTATCCGATCCCCCGACACACGCGGTGGCCTCGCTGGTACGACGATGTGGCGTCGTCCTCGATCGGTGCGATCGACTACGGCAGCGAACGAGCCCTCACCAGCTTGGAGAACGTATGGGGCGCCAACATGGCCGTCCGCTCGGACCTTTTCGCGAAGGTCGGCACCTGGGCGGAGGATATGGGCGTCCGCGGAACGTTCCACCCGAACAGCGTCGACCCCTCCCGCAACGAAGACACCGAGTTCCAACAGCGCGTCACGGACGCGGGAGGGACGGTGTGGTTCTGCCCCGACGCCCGGATCCGGCATCGCGTCAACGTCCCGGGACCGCGGACGTGCCTGGAGAAGGGCGTCTCCAACGGCATGACGTCGTGGCATCGGCCACCCTGGCCTACCTCGCCGACCGACCGGCGGCGGGAGGCGCATTCGACGGCGGCGTGGGTCGCGCTGGTCGTCGCCGCGGTGCGTTTCGTGGCGTGGAGCACGTGGTTCAGGGTGCGCCCGACGGCGAGGGCATTCCGCGGGGCGTGGCTCGCAGGGCGGGTGGTGGGCTGGCGACTCGAGGATCTCACGGGAGGGGGGCGCGCCACACGAATGGATGTGCGCATCCGCCTGGGCACCTTCCGCATGATCCGCCTCGCCCTACGGATGGCCCCGTGGCGCTGAACGACTCCTCGGATCGGCCCTCGGCGAAGGGTCCCGAGGCGGTCGTCGCAGAGGTCGTGGCGGCGATCACCCGATCGGGAGCCGACATCTTGCGAGTGCCGACCTCGCGCGCCGACGAGGTCCATCTGCTGGTCCGCTCTCGGCGGGACGAGGTCACGGCTCGGCGGCATCTGGACGGCGGCTCATGGTGGCTACGGTTGGGCGGAGACGGTGTGTGGCGCGCGACGCGCACCACGCGCTACCTCTGGAACGGGGGCCCGACCATCCATCTGGATCTCGGCATCCCGTCGTGGCCGATGCCCCGTCGGGCCCTGTCGCGACTCGAGCGGGCGCTGTGGGGACGGGCCTCGGCCGATCAGCTCGGAGGCATGGTCGCCGACGAAGCCGGCACGTACATCTTCGCGGCGGTGCAGGCGGCCCGTCCCGGTCCCGCCCGACCTCTCTGGCTCGAGGCGTTGCGGGAATCTCGTCTGAGTGAGGAAAGCCGGTCTTCGATCTCAGCGCTCGCCGCTGCATCCGGGGTGGGTTCCGCGGTCGCCTCGGCCGACCGAGCGACGCGAGATGCATCGCGACTCGGCAATCCCCTCGTCGATACAGGGCTCTGGCCCATCTACTGGCGAATCGCGGCGCCGGGGATCCGGCGTATCCCATCACGCCGGCTCCGAAGCCTGGCGCAGGGTGCGCCGGCCGTCAGTGTCACCCCGACACGCACCCGCTTCGCCGGCGTGGAGGTCGAGGGGGGGCCGGGCGTCTTCGTCCCGCGGACGGTGACCGAGGATCTGCTGGGGCTGGTCCTCGCGGAGCCACCACCCGTCGGGGCCGTCGTGGTGGAGGTAGGCACCGGCACGGGCGCACTCGCACTGGCACTCGCCTCTGAGCGCCCCGACCTCGCCATCTATGCGGTGGATACCTCGCGCGAAGCGATCCGTTGGGCACGCCGGAATCGGAAACGCCTCAGAGCCTCGCGCGTCCGATTCCTCAGAGGCTCCCTGCTCGATCCTCTCCCAAGGCAACTCGCCGGATCTGTGGACGTGATCGTGTCCAGCGTTCCCTACGTAGCCCCGGGCCCCTGGACGGGGCTCGATCGGTACGGCTCGATCGAAGGGACCGGGCAGGATGGGCTCGATCTCGTCAGGGCACTCGCGCGAGACAGTGGCAACGTGCTGCGCCGGGGTGGGAGGCTCGTGCTGCAACTCGGGCGAGAGCAGTGGCCGACCTTCTCCGAGGAACTCCGTCAGCTCGGCTACACAGTAGGCGAGGCCTCGGGCGAGACCGCGAGCGATATCGTCGCCTGGGCCAGCCTGGGCCCGAGGGGGCGTCCGAGCCCCTGATCCGGATCGCCGATGCTCGCACCGGTTGCCCCACCACGCTACGCTCGGAGCTCTAGGAGCGATGCACCCATGCCGATGGAGGGATGAACCACCATGCTGCACATCCCGCTCGAGGTCGATCCGCTCGAGGTC
>Ga0299913_10002604_pt1 | contig 14335 bp, 15 predicted proteins | sample RVTome_9_FD_201360 | JGI IMG/M metagenome (GOLD analysis project Ga0299913, IMG submission 201360) | Soil microbial communities from uranium-contaminated site in the Upper Colorado River Basin, Wyoming, United States - RVT155D38 (version 2) ... | reverse complement strand
GCGGCCCCGGGGGCCACCTCGCGCTCGGCCCACTCGCGCACCGTGTCCCGTACGGCGCGCTCCTCCTCGTTGAGGGCGAACGGGTCGCCGGCTGGCGCGGTTTCGAGAGCCATCAGCCGATCTTGTTCCCCTGCTCGTCGTAGCGATAAAACCCGCGCCCGGCCTTCCGCCCGAGATGCCCGGCGGTGACCATCTGGCGCAGGAGCGGTGCCGCGCGGAACTTCGGGTCGCCGAAGCCGCGGTACAGGACGTCCATCACGTTCAGCATCACGTCGTTGCCGATGAAGTCGCTCAGCTCCAGCGGCCCCATCGGATGGTTGAGGCCCATCTTCGCCCCGGTGTCGATGTCGGCGGCCGTGCCGGTCGACTCCATCAGCGCGAAGACCGCCTCGTTGATGAACGGGCCCAGCATCCGGTTCACGAGGAACCCGGGCATGTCCTTCGACTCGATGACCGTCTTGCCGACATCCTCGGCGAAGCCCTTCGCCGCGTCGTGGGTGGCGTCATCGGTCTCCAGGCCGCGGATGATCTCGATCAGGCCCATCACCGGCACGGGTGAGAAGAAGTGGAGGCCGATGAACTTCGCCGGGCGGTCGGTCGCCGTGGCGAGGCCCGTGATGCTGATGCTGCTGGTGTTGCTGGCGAAGATCGCATCGGCGTCGGCGCTGCTGGTGAGCGCCTGCCAGGTCTCGCGCTTGACGGCCTCGTCCTCGAAGACGGCCTCGATCACGATGCCGTGACCCGCGGCGCCACCGGTCCCTTCGGCGGTGCCAATGCGGCGGAGCAGCGCGTCCGCGGCGGATTGGTCCATTTTGCCCTTGTCGACCTGCCGCTTCAGGTTGGCGCCGATGCGGGCCTTGCCCTGCTCGGCAAGCTCGGCGGTGCGATCGGAGAGGGTGACCTGCTTGCCGGCGGCGGCGCTGACTTGGGCGATCCCGTGGCCCATCAGCCCGGCGCCGATCACGAAGACGCGTTCAATGCTCATAGGAGGAGAAGCGTACCAGCGACGGTTGCGATCGGGGTACGTCTCGGCGCCTGCAGCTGGACCCCCTGGCCGGTGACCTCGCCGCGTTCCGCGCGGCCGATAACCTCGCCGCGGTCCGCGCGGCCGATGCCGCATGGGTCGTGCCGGATGCCGCCGGTGGATGTAACGGCCATCCGGTAGCGCCGCGATGCCGCCGCTGCATGCGACGGGCATCGGATCGGCACAATTGGGCCGATTGCATGCTCGGGGTGCGTGCCAAGGGCCCTTGCTTCGCGGTAACAGCCACCGCGTGCATACCCCCGGCAGCCCCAGTAGACCCCCGCGCAACCCCTCGGGCCGGTCCCACTCAGCGGTCGAGGAGGTGCTCCGCCGCGGTGAGCGGGTCGAGCTCGCGGTCGGCGACGGCCTGCACGGTCGCCTCCCAGGCACCGGCGGAGACAGCCCGCCGCGCAGCAAGATCGGCAAGTGCCCGCCGCACCTGGTTGGCCGCTCGCTCCCGGGCGGCCAGCGGCGATCGGGCCTGCGACCGGTGCGCGTCGATGGCATCGGCCAGGGCCGCGACCCCCTCGCCGGTCGTGGCGGTGGTGACCATCACCGGGGGCGGCTTGCGCTCGACCCGACCACCCGCGGTGGAGAGCATCGCGCGCAGCTGCCGAGCGGCCCGATCCGCGCCGGGCCGATCCCCCTTGTTGACCGCGATCAGATCGGCAATCTCCAGGAGCCCAGCCTTGATGGCCTGCACCTCGTCGCCCATCTCGGGGACCTCCACGACGACCGTGGTCTCGGCCAGCCGCGCCACCTCCACCTCCGACTGGCCGGCGCCGACGGTCTCGACCAGCACGGGGTCGTAGCCGGCCGCGTCCAGCGCGGCAGCCGCGATCCAGGTCGTGGCGGCCACCCCGCCGAGCTCCCCGCGCGAGGCCATCGAGCGCATGAAGACATCGCGGTCGGCCGCGTGGTCCATCATTCGGATCCGATCGCCCAGGATCGCGCCCCGCGTGTACGGCGAGGAAGGATCCACCGCCAGGATGCCGACCCGCCTCCCCCGCCGACGCCACTCCCCGATGAGGGCGTTGACCAGCGTGGACTTGCCGCTGCCCGGCGGGCCGGTGATGCCGATGACGTGCGCGTCACGGCCAGCGGCGAACAGCTCCGGCAGCAGCGGACGGACCGTCGGGTCCCCGTTCTCGATCCGCGTCAGCAGACGGGCCAGCGGCCGGCGAGCCCCGGACGCCAGCTCCGCGGCGAGATCGCTCACGCCTCGCGGCGAACGTGCTCGCGGAAGTATCGGGCGATCTCGCCGATGCTCGTGCCGGGGCCGAAGATCTCGGCCACGCCGACCTCCTTGAGCTTGGTCACGTCGGCATCGGGGATGATGCCGCCGGCGGCCACCAGGACGTCGTCCATCCCGCGTTCTCGCAGCAGCTGGACCGTCTTCGGCAGCAGCGCCATGTGCGCCCCCGACAGGATCGACAGGCCGACGACGTCGACGTCCTCCTGCTCGGCGGCATCCGCGATCATCTCCGGCGTCTGGCGCAGCCCGGTGTAGATCACCTCGAAGCCCTCGTCGCGCAGGCCGCGGGCGAGGACCTTGGCGCCCCGGTCGTGGCCGTCGAGGCCGGGCTTGGCGATGAGGATGCGAATCGGCGTATCGGCGCTTGTCATTGCGGGGCGATTCTACCCGGCCCCCGGCTGCGATCCCGGGTCGGGAGACCCCTGATCCGTCGCAAGCCCCGCCGACGGGGAGTTACCGCTGCGGGCCCGGGGTTGGGAATCGGCTCAGGAAGATCCCGACTTGCCGATGAGGCCCATGAACTCGGCGCGGGTCCGGGCGTCGCGGCGGAACGTTCCGACCATGCTCGAGGTGACCATCGTCGCCTCCTGCTTTTTCACGCCACGCATCATCGTGCACAGATGGGTCGCCTCGATCACGCATCCGACGCCCTTCGGCTCGAGCTTCTCCATCAGGAAGTCGGCCACCTGGACGGTGAGCCGCTCCTGGACCTGGAGGCGCTGGGCGTACATGTCCACGATGCGCGGGATCTTCGACAGCCCCACGACGCGACCCTTCGGCAGATAGCCGATGTGCGCCCTGCCGATGAACGGCAGCAGATGGTGCTCGCAGAGCGAGAAGAACTCGATGTCGCGCACCACGACCATCTCGTCGTACTCGACGCTGAAACAGGCGCCATTGAGCAGCGCGTCTGGGTCGACGTGGTAGCCGGCCGTCAGCTCGTCGTACATGCGGCGCATCCGCTCCGGGGTACGCGCCAGCCCCTCGCGTGCCGGGTCCTCCCCGATCTCCACCAGGAGCGTGCGGACGGCCTCCTCGAGCGAGGCGTGCGGTTCGGTCATCGCGCGAATGATAGGCCCTCGACCCCCGAGGCACTGCCCACGGCCCTGGCGGTTCGCTACACTCGACGACGCCCATCCGACACCACGACGACCCCGCGACCGAGGCACGCATGATCCGACATCCGAGCTCGAGATCGAATCGGCTGGGCATCCTGGGCATGGGATCCCGCGACCATCTTGCCGATGCGCTGACGCGGCGCCTCGATGACGAGTGGCACTGGTTCCGGCACGTCCCCGCCGGCGGTGCCGAGGCGACGGATGCGGTCCTCGTCGGTCCCGGCGGCACCTGGGCGCTGTCCGAGGGCGGCGAGCGCGGCCGGTTCGCCCGCCGCAACGGCCACTGGTATCGCTGGAATCGATCGACCGAGTCCTGGGTGCCGTGGGATCCGGCCCCGATCACCCGGGCGCGGCTTGCGGCCCGCCGCCTCAGCCTCTACCTGGAGCGCGCCGCACTCCCCGGCGAGGTCCGCGGCGTGCTGATCCCGACCGAGTCGATGTCGGTCCAGCTGGAGCCGGGCGACTCCATCGGCCTGGTGGTGGAGCGTGAGCCGGAGCGGGTGGCCACCCTGGCCCTCGCCGACGCGGTCCTCACCCAGCAGCAGATCGATCGGATCGTGGCCCTCCTGGATCCTCGGCAGCCGCTGCCTCAGCTGGCTCCCTCGACACCCCGCGGGTGAACGAGGCGTAGACCAGGACGACGGTCGCGCCGGCGACCCAGCCGGCGATCACGTCCGAGGGGTAGTGCACGCCGAGCCACACCCGCGACAGGCCGATGAGGAACACGACCGCCACCACCACGCCGAAGACCGCCAGCTGGGTGGGGCGCGACAGGTACGAGCGGCTGACGAGTACGGCGAGGATGCCGTAGGCGACCATCGACAGGCTGGCGTGCCCCGAGGGAAAGCTGAAGCCGCGCTCGACGAGGATCGGATCCAGCACCTCCGGTCGCTCGCGCGCGACGGTCGACTTGATGATCTCGACCGCCAGCGCCGCCAGGCCGATGACCCCCGCCCCGATCGCCCCGTGGCGCCACGGACCGGCTGCCACGCCGACGAGCAGCGTCATGACGGCGATGATGGTCACCGCGATCGTCGAGCCGAGCTCCGTGGTCGGACGAAGGAAGCCGAGCAGCTGCGCCTCGCCCGCGGCGCGCACCGCCTGAATGACCGCGACGTCGAAACCATCGGTCGCGTCGAGGACGACGAGGCCCGCGATCCCGAGGAAGGCGAGGATGCCGCCCACCAGGAACGCCAGGGTGGGGTGTCTCATCGCCGGGGAGTCTAGGGGGGACGCGTATCATCCGCATCCGTGAGCACCCCGAGCGGCCGCGCCGCGGTCGCGCTCCTCGCCGCAGGCGGCGCCCTGGCCGTCGCCTGGTTGGTCCCGCCGGCGGCTCCACTCCTGGTCTGGCCGCTGCTGCTGTTCCTGCCCGGCTGGGCGATCGTCTCGGCCCTCCGACCGCGGATCGACGCCGCGGGTCGGATCGGCCTTGCGGTGGTCGGCTCGGTGGCCCTCTCGACGCACCTCGTCTTCTGGCTGAGCCATCTCGCCGGGGGCTACCACCGGGGCGTCGTGTTCGCGGCGGCCGCGCTGCTGGCCGCGCCGGTGGTGGCGATGGCGTGGCGCGGTGGCGGACCGGACTTCGTGGTCCTGCGGCGGGCGCGGGTGGAGCTGGCCATCGGCGCTGCGTCGGCCGCGTTCGTGGGTGCCGTCCTCGGCATCGGACTCTGGCGCGTCACCCCCGGCGGCATCAGCTCGGGTGGCTCGAACTGGAGCGATCTCGGCGTCCACCTCTCGATCGCGGAGACGCTGAACGCCGGGGCGAACTTCCCGCCGGAGGTCCCCTACTTCGCCGGCGAGCCGCTCGTCTACCACTGGTTCGCCGACTTCCACGCGGCCGTCCTCGCCGAGGCGGCCGGCCTCTTCTCGGTGCCGGCCATGATCGTCCAGGCGGCGGTGCTGGCCGGGGCGCTGGCGCTCCTCGCCTTCTCGCTCGCTCGGCGGCTGGTGCGCGACCGTGGGCGTCGTGTGGGAGCGCTGGCGGCGATCCTGGTGGTCTCCGGCGGCGGCCTCGGCTATGTCCGGCTAGTCGGCGACCTGGCGAACGGCCTCGGCGGGCCACTGGAGCTGATCGCCCGCAACAGCTACGACAACCAGTGGCTGACCGAGTGGCCGTACTTCCGCATCCCATCGGTGATGGGGACCGGCCTGCTCGCCCACCGCGCCACCACCGCCGGCCTGCCGATGCTGGTCGGCGCGATGCTGCTCCTCGTCGCGGCGCTGCCGACGTCCGCGCAGCTGCGGGCCGGCTGGCGCGACCGGCCGTTGCTGTTGGCCGCGGCCGGTGCGCTGGGCGCACTGCTCGCCCCGTTCCACTTCTTCTTCCTGCCGGTCCTCCCGCTGCTCGCCCTGGCGTGGGTGCTGCTCGGCGGACGGCTGGTGGATCGAAGCGCGCCGCGGAACGCGCTGCTGCTGCTCGCGCCGTTCCTGCTCGCCGTCCCGTTCGTTCTTGAGCCGGCGCTGCAGGCCTCCGGATCCGGATCGCTGCGATTCGTCCAATGGTGGCCGTCAGCCCCTCGCGAGGATGGCGCGCTGGCGGTGCTCTTCTTCTACGTCACCAACCTCGGCGTCCCGTTCGTGCTCGCCCTGGTTGCGCTGGCCACGGGGCGTCTGCCGCGCGGCGCCTTCCTGGCGGCGTGGGTCGGTGCGCTGTTCGTCATTCCGAACGTGGTCGTGGTCAGCGTCGTGGACTTCGACATGAACAAGTACTTTCAGGCGATGTGGATCGGCGTTGCGATCGCGGCCGCCTGGCTCACCCGGCGCTGGCCGCTGCCGGCCGTTGCGGCGGTGCTGGCGCTCAGCGTGCCGTCTCCCCTGCTGGTGGCGGCCTGGACGGCGACCTCCGACTACCAGGTGCTGTCGCGGGCCGAGGCGGAGGCGGCGGAATGGGTCGCCGCCGAGACGCCACCGGACGCGGTCTTCGTCACCGATGGCTGGGTGAACTCGCTGACCGATGCCGCCGGACGGAAGCGGCTCACCACCTTCGGCCCGTATGTCGCCAATCTCGGGTATCAGCCCGACGAGCGGATCAGCCACGTTACGACCATCTACTGCGGCGGCGACCCGGCCCTCTCCGCGGAGCTCATGCGCCGCTACGACGCCACGTACCTCGTGGATGGCGGCCGTCCGCAGGCCTGTGCCGCACCCGTCGACTTCGGCGCCTCCGCCGCCTTCCAGCTCGTCTACGACGCGGGTCCCCGCATTTGGCGCCTGGTCGACCCTTGAGCCGGGTCGGCCCCTAGAATTGGCCGATGCAGGACGCCACCGGCGCCGTCGTCGCCTTCGAGCACGTCACCAAGCGCTATCCCGGCGCCGATGCGCCCGCGGTCAACGACCTGAGCCTGGAGATACCCGCCGGCGAGATCTGCGTCCTGGTCGGGCCCTCGGGCTGCGGCAAGACGACCTCGATGAAAATGGTCAACCGGCTGATCGAGCCGACCTCGGGCCGCATCACGATCGACGGCGAGGACGTGATGGGGCTGCCGGCGGTGGAGCTGCGGCGAAGGATCGGCTACGTCATCCAGCAGGTCGGCCTGTTCCCGCACCAGACGATCGGTGAGAACGTGGCGGTCGTGCCCGGCCTGCTGCGCTGGTCCCGCGAGCGCATCCGCGAACGAACCGATGAGCTGCTCGAGCTCGTCGGGCTGCCGCCCGGCGAGTACCGCGACCGGTACCCCAGCGAGCTGTCGGGCGGCGAGCGCCAGCGCGTCGGCGTCGCCCGCGCCCTGGCCGCCGATCCGCCGGTGATGCTCATGGACGAGCCGTTCGGCGCGGTCGACCCGATCCGTCGCGAGCGGCTGCAGAACGAGTTCCTGCGCCTGCAGCAGCAGGTGCGCAAGACGATCATCTTCGTCACCCACGACGTCGACGAGGCGATCAAGATGGGCGACCGCATCGCCATTCTCCAGCGCGGCGGCATCCTCGCCCAGTACGACAGCCCGGCCGCCATCCTGGCCAACCCGGCGTCGGAGTTCGTGGAGCGCTTCGTCGGTGCCGATCGCGGGCTCAAGCGCCTCTCGCTGGCGCGGGTCCGCGACCTCGATCCGATCCCGGCCATCACGGTGCGGGCGGGCGAGGACCGCGCCGAGGTGCGGCGGCGCCTGGACCGCGTCGACGAGCTCGAGTACGCCCTGCTCGTCGACGGTGAGGACCGGCCGCTCGGCTGGATCGACCAGCACGACCTGCAGGGCAGCGGGCCGATCGACCCGGAGGCCGCCACCCCCGGCGCCCCGACCCTGGAGCCGGAGTCGACCCTGCGCGACGCCCTCTCAACGATGCTCGGCTCGAGCGTGCAGCTCGGGGTGGTGGTCGACGAGCGCGGGCGGGTGGTGGGGCTCGTCAGCGTCGACGCCATCGGGGACCGGCTCCGCGCCCCGGTCCGCGGGGCGGACGGCGAGCTGCAGGAAGTCGGCGGTGACGTGGCGGCCGCCTCGTGACCATCGGCCCGGTCGACGTCGACTGGATCGTCGACAATCTCGATCGCATCGGCGGGTTGGTCATTGAGCATCTCTATCTGACCGGCATCGCCATGGGTATCGGCCTCGTCATCTCCGCCGGATTGGCGTTGCTCGTCCGCAATCGGCCGCGCTGGTACGGCCCGATCATCGGGTTCACCGGGACCCTGTACGCCATCCCGTCTCTTGCGCTGTTCGCGCTGCTGACACCGCTCACCGGCATCGGCACCGTGCTCACCGCCGAGATCGCGCTCGTCAGCTACACCCTGCTCATCCTGACCCGCAACATGGTCGAGGGCCTGCGCGCCGTCCCGTCCGAGGCCATCGAGGCGGCGCAGGGAATGGGCTACACCGCCACCCAGCGGCTGCTGCGGGTGGAGCTGCCGCTCGCCCTGCCGATCATCCTGGCGGGCGTTCGGATCGCAGCCGTCACGACCATCGGCCTGGTGACGGTCACGGCGCTCATCGGCCTCGGCGGTCTCGGGTACCTCATCGTCACCATCGGCACGCAACGCGGCTCGTTCGGCCTGACGGCCACGCTGACCGGTGTGGTGCTGGCGGTCGGGCTCGCCGTGATCGCCGACCTCGCCCTCCAGGCGCTGCAGCGCGCGCTGACCCCGTGGTCGCGCGGACGGATGGCGGCGGCATGATCGAGTTCCTCGGCGAGGTCGCCGCCTGGTTCGCGGACCCGGCCACCTGGAGCGGGCGGGACGGCATCCCGGTGCGACTCTGGGAGCACCTCTGGATCTCGGGCGTCTCGCTTACCGCGGCCATCGGGGTCGGCCTGCCGCTCGGACTGGCCATCGGGCACACCGGGAAGGGCGCGAGGGCGGTGGTGGCGATCGCCAACATCGGTCGCGCAGTCCCGTCGCTCGGCCTCATGGGCCTCGCCTTCATCGTGCTCCTTCCGCTGGGCCTGGGCGTGGGACCCCTGCCGACCATCATCGCTCTCACCGCGCTCGGCATCCCACCGATCGTCGTCAACGCCTACGTGGGGCTGCGCGAGGTCGACCGCGATCTCGTCGAGGCGGCCAGGGGCATGGGGATGCGTGCCGGCGAGATCCTTCGACGGGTGGAGATCCCCATCGCGCTGCCGGTCATCCTTGCTGGCGTTCGGACCTCCGCCGTTCAGATCGTGGCGACCGCCACGTTGGCGGCGGCGATCGGCGGCGGCACGCTGGGGCAGCTCATCTACATCGGCTTCAACGTGGGCGACCAGGTCCGCATCTTCGGGGCGGCGCTCGTCGTGGCCGCCCTTTCGATCGCCACCGAGATCGGATTCGCGACGCTGCAGCGAGCGGCGACGTCGCCGGGCCTCCGCGATCGGGCGTACGTGCCGACCGAGCCGGCGCAGGTCGGCCGAGGTGGCGCCGACAGCTCGCCCTGAAGGCGGACGGCCCATTCCTTGCTAGACTTTCGGCTTCCCCATGCGTCGCCCCAACGGCGGCACGGGGTGACCTGAACAGGAGGAGACCCATGCGGACCAACCGCACGTTCGTCCTCGGGGCGGCCCTGCTCGCGCTGGTGGTCAGCGCGTGCTCGCCGGGTGAGGACGAGAGCCCCGGAGCCAGTGCCGGCGGCGGAAGCCAGGCGGCCGACCTGCCGACGCTGACCGTCGGATCGGCCGGATTCTGGGAGTCGGCGGTCGTCGCCGAGATCTACGCCCAGGCGCTCGAGGGCGCCGGGTTCACCGTCGAGCGCCAGCTCGAGCAGGGTGCGCGAGACGTGACGCATCCCGCCCTGGTGGACGGCCAGATCGACCTCATGCCCGAGTACATCGGCGGCTACCTGGCGGTGACCTACGGTGGCGAGCCCACTCCCGACATCGAGGAGTCGCTCGCCGCGCTGCGCGAGGAGCTGGAGGCCGATGGCCTGGTGGCATTCGAGCCGACGCCCGGAACCGATGCCGATGGCTTCGCCGTCCGCCAGGAGACCGCCGACGAGCTCGACCTCACCACGATGTCCGACCTCGCCGAGGTGGCGGACCAGCTGACGTGGGGCGTGGCGCAGGAGTGCGCCGAGAACCCGAACTGCGGTCCGGGCCTCGAGAGCGTCTACGGCATCGACATCGCGTCGCTGGACGTGGAGACGCTGGGAGCCTGCAGCACGGCCATCGCCGAGGCGCTCAACGCGAGCAACATCGACGTGGCGCAGGTCTGCACCACGCAGCCGGAGATCGCGGGCTTCAACCTCGTGCTGCTCGAGGACGACCAGGGGCTGGCCCCGGCGCAGAACATCGTGCCGGTCGTCCGGCAGGAGATCGTCGACGAGGCGGGAGACCTGCTCGAGTCGACCCTCAACGATGTCTCGGCCCTGCTGACCACCGAGGAGCTCACCAACCTGGGCGCCGCGATCATCCTGAACGGCGAGTCCTACCAGGACGCCGCCTCCCAGTGGCTGGCGGACAACGGCCTGTAGACGTTTCGTCGCCCACCTGCAGACCCGTGGAGGCGGGCCGCTTCGCCGGCCCGCCTCTTCTCGTGCATGATGCTGGGGCCATGCCCGAGCCAACCCCCGTCGCCATCCGGCACTGCATCAAGTGCGGCCGCGAGATCGGCCCCGACGAGTCGATCTGCGAGGTCTGCAACCGCGCCGGCATGGCCACGCCGTCCGCTTCCCAGTACCACGGCACGGTGGTCGTGGCGATCGTCCTGGCCGTAGCCGCCCTGGCAATCGCCGCCAGTCTGTCGCTGCGGGGGGTCGGTCCCTACGCCGCCGAGGTGAGCGCCGTCGAGCCAGCCGACCCGCTCGGTTTCACCATCACGTACACCGTGCGCAACGAGGGAACCGCCGCCGGACGCGCGAAGTGCCAGCTCACCGCGCGTGACGACGACGGCCGGCAGCTGCGGGTGCGCAATGCCCTCACCGTGCAGATCCCCGGAGGCGAGACTGCCGAAGGGCAGGAGACGATCCCGGGGTTGGAGGCCGAGCCGGCAAGCGTCTCGATCCGCTGCTCGTAGGGTCGCTCGCCTGGAGGCGGCTCAGCGGTGGAGGATGACGGTGACCTCGACGAGGCCCTCCGCGAGCGGCGCGTCGCTGACCAACGCCCAGGCCGTGTGGGAGAGGTCGACGATCCGCTGGTCGTCGGTGCCCCAGTAGCACTGGCACCAGTCGACGACCGGCAGCGTGACGCAGCGGTCGGCGCAGACGGTCACCTCGCCGTTCACTTCCCCGGTGTAGCGACCCCCGAGGGCGCCGGGCAGGGCGACGGTCGGCTCGCCCATCCATCCGGCGGTGCCGGGGTAGTTGCTGCCGATGCCGCGGATCTCGCGCACGGGCTCGGGCGTCGAGGAGAGGACGGCTTCCCGCGTGGGTGGCGGGGTCGGCTCGTCGACCGACACGAGCGGGTGGACGCCGACGAAGCGGGCCTCGGATGCGGGGGGTGCCGTCTGGATGACCGTCAGGGCGGCCACGCCGGCGACCGCCACGACGGTGATCGTGGCAGCGAAGAGCAAGGCGACGAGCGCCTCGACACGGGTATGCACGTTGGAAACTCCAGGAGGGGTTGCGGCCGATGCGCCAAAGGGGCGCCGGCGGGCGGCGGCGAGGCATATCGGCCTCGTGGCGAGACACATCGGCCTCGTCATCGGAGCCGCCCGGATGCGACCACATGGTCGCACGATACGTGCCACGAAGTATCCTTCGACCAATGAACCGATGGGCTCGCGCGCTCCCGAGCGCGCTCGCGCTCCTCGCGCTGACCGCTGCCGTGGCGACGGCGGCCGGTCCGCCCTTCCCCGATCCCGCCGACGATCAGGCGGTGTACGACACGGCCGGCATCCTCTCGCCGCAGACGGAGGCCGAGCTGGAGTCGATCATCGACGGCGTCGAGGCGAGCGTCGGCGCTGAGCTCGTCGTGTACACCCAGGTCGACCCGGGCATCACCGAGGATGAGAACCTCGCCAACGCCCGGGCGCTGATCGACCAGTGGGGCATCGGCCGTTCCGGGTTCGACGACGGCATGGTGCTCATGGTCGGGATGCAGGAGAACCTCATCAACGGACGGGTCAGCCTGTACGGCGGGTCCGGGTTCATCGGCGCCTATGCCAGCGAGGACACGCTCAAGTCGATCATCGACGGCGAGTTCGTTCCATCCGCCATCGCCGGGGACTTCGACGCGGCGGCGCTCGACACCATCGCCGAAGTCGCCGAACGCGCCACGCCGGCAAACCGCGATCGGCTGGAGATGCTGCGGATCGCCAACAGCGCCCTGGGCCTGGTCGGAGCGCCGCTGGCGCTGCTGGTCAGCCTGGGGTTCGCGTGGAACCGATGGCGCCGCGAGGGCGACGATCCGGAGCTGACCGACTCCCCGTCCATCCTCATGGCCGGACCACCTGCCGACATGACCCCGCCGCTCGCCACCGTCGTCCGCCGTGGAACCGGCAACCAGCACACCGTCAACACGCTGCTCACCGAGCTCGCCAGCACGGGGCGCATCAGCTTCCACAACCTGGACCAGGTGTCCTCGGCGCGCAGTGACGCGGCCGCCGATCCGCTGACCGATCCGGCAATCGAGGTGCACGCGGGGGTCGGCAACGACGACGACCTCAAGGCGCCGCAGCGCGAGGCGTGGGACAAGCTGCGCAAGTTGGCCGGCGGGTCGGGACGGCTGACGCGCGAGCGTTTGTGGCGCGTCAACTCGGAGCTCGGGCTGATGAAGCGCGTGTTCGAGCACGAGGCCGTCAGGCTCGGCTGGCTGGAGCGGATGCCGGGGCCGTCGATCGCCCGCATGAGCGGGATCGGCATCGGCCTGGCCGTGCTCGGGGCCGGCGCCATCGGCATCGGCATCGTGGTTCCGATGAGCGGAGCGGTGATGCTCGGCGCGGCGCTGATCCTCGGCGGCATCGGGACCTTCCTGTTCGGCCGCGCGATGAGCCAGCGCACGCCGAATGGCGCCTACGTCGACGCGATGCTCACCGCCTACCGCCGCACGCTGCGCAAGACGATGGAGCAGGCTCGGTCGATGACCGAGGTCGTCCAGGAGCCGCAGATCGCGATGCTGGCCGACACGCCAGACAAGGCGGTCGTCTGGGGGCTGGCACTCGGCCTCCATGACGAGGTCGCCTCGGTCCTCGCCCGTGGGCTGGAGGAGCAGCGGAAGGACACGGGCTCCCCGGCCGGCGCCTACTACCCGGTGTGGATGGGCTCGAGGCCTGGCTCTGCCTGGTCGGCCAGTGCTGCCGGAGCGGCCGGAGGCGTCAGCTACGGGTCGGGCAGCATCTTCTCCGGCTCCGCCGTGCCGGACATCGGCGGCATGTTCAACGCGTTGGGTCGGGTGGGCTCCACGCCGCCATCCAGCTCGTCCAGCAGCAGCGGCGGGGGCGGCTTCTCCGGTGGGGGTGGCGGTGGCGGTGGGGGCGCTTCGGGCTCGTTTTAACCGCCCGCTGGCGCGATTTCAATCGGGCGCGTATGGTTAAACCAATCGTAGCGCGCTAGGTTTACCTCATGAGTTTCAACCGCCGGGGCGGCCCTGACCGCCGGCCAGACCGTTTTCAACGTCCCGATCGTGATCGTGGCGACCGCCCGGACCGCCCGCCACGCCCGGCGGGCGGTGGCGACTGGCAATCCCGCGATCGCGGACCCGGGGGCGGCCGTCCGTTCACCCCGCGCGGCGATCGCCCGTACCAGCCGCGCCCCGGTGGCGATCGCCCGTACCAGCCGCGTCCGCAGTTCGACCGCGCCCAGGACGAGGGAGCGATGTCGATCCGCCTCGACCCGCGTCGGGTCGGCGTGCTCAAGCGCCTTGCCGGCGAGTCCGGCATGCGCCCGGGGGACCTCGTCCGCCAGTGGGTCGAGGAACGGCTCGACGCGGCGCGCCAGGGCGTCGCCACGCCGGATATGGCGAAGCAGCTCACGGATCAGGTCGCCGAGCTCGCCGCGCGGGTCGCGGCGCTCGAGGGGGCCGCCGGCCTGACGGCCCCGGCAGCATCCCGGCCCGAGGCAACAGAAGCTGACGTCGAGGTCGCCGCGAACGGCCCCGATGCGGCGGACGTGGCCTCGGAACAGCCGGACCCGGACGACCAGGAGGCCGCCGCCCCGAAGGCGGCTCCGCGCAAGCGGGCGAAGCGCGTGGCGGCGAGGCCGTCGCAACCGCGCGTCGCCCTCCACGACGAGATGATCGCCGTGCTCGCCGAGCGCGGGCCGATGCCGGCCGCGGAGCTGGCCGCAGCCGTCGCCGAGCGCGGGCGCTACCAGCCACCCCGAAGCGGCAAGCCGCTCGACGCGGCCATGGTCAGCCAGCGCGTGAGCAACCCGGTGTATCGGTCACGGTTCACCCGCAACGAGGGCCGCATCGGCCTCGCCGAGTCCGCCGAATAGCGAAAGCGACCGGCGCCGCAAGACGCCGGTCGCATCGGCCCCCGAGGAGCGTGTCAGTCCTCGAGGACGAAGGTCACCAGGATGTTGGCCTGGAACTCGACGGTGCCGTCCCGGCCGACGTTCACGCGCTGCTCCTTGACCCAGGCGCTCTTCACCCCACGGA
>Ga0299913_10002603_pt1 | contig 14336 bp, 13 predicted proteins | sample RVTome_9_FD_201360 | JGI IMG/M metagenome (GOLD analysis project Ga0299913, IMG submission 201360) | Soil microbial communities from uranium-contaminated site in the Upper Colorado River Basin, Wyoming, United States - RVT155D38 (version 2) ... | reverse complement strand
GCAAAAATGATTGCTTCTTTGCGCACCTTCTGCCTGGGAGACCTTTCCAATCGGATGACTTTTTCAACATAGGTCTTCAAATCATCTAACGAATCGAAGTCTACCCTGCCTACCGAAGCTGCGCTATCAAGGAGTGACTGAAATTTGAAAGGAACCAGTTTGGGATCGCCTACGATTAACACGTATTGGGGCGGCTTTTTGTCCTCAAGAATAAGTGAATTATAGTTATCTTGAATCCAGTCAAACCATTGGTCTTCCGGATGTCCTGCCAAGGTGAGGGGGGATTCAGGGTGATCCATGCCCCTATGCTTGGCCAACGGCTTGATTATATCAATAAGCTCTGAATAATTAGGATCATTCTCATTTAGAAGATAGGTCCAGCCGGCTGCCTTTGGATCTCCTAGGTCGACAATCTTTCTTTCGATTTCTCCTCTGAAGCGCCTAGTGGTCAGGCTACTCTGTGCGAGGGAGCGGACCTCTTGGGCATTTTTGAAGAGAGATTCCTGAATTCTCTTGCCAAATGCATCTTCGTTTATCGGAGCTATAAGGGGTTCGCGTGTCGAGTATCTAATGCCGTTACCAAATATGCTTCGAGTCAACATCGTATTGTGATCGTAGGACTTACTTAAGCAATATGTTACAAAGCGATTCTTTTGTATCTAATGATAAACTAGATTTCTGGTCGTAATAGGTGCGTACCCATACCGGAACGCGTTCAGATCCATTAGTAATAGCTCGATCAGGAACAATTGTGCGACTTTCCGTCCAAGCTATCTTTTTTCCGACAAGATAGACCAGCTGAGCATTATCTTGAGGAGCTTATTCGAAGGCTAGCTCGATATTCCCTGATCCTAGTGTTAATTCTTGCCCCAGATCTGCCGTCACTGTTATTCGTTCCTCTTTTCGCTCCTCGGTCTTGTTTGCTTCGGATATTTTCATGAGCGCATTTAGTTTTTGAATGCGAGTCAAGACAGCATGAAACTTGCAATCAAATGAGAGCGTAGGGAATTGCAAGCTAATGAGCTGGCCAATCGTCAAAGTCCACTGGCATTTACATCAGCTAATCTACAAAATCTTTCTATGTATAAACAGAGCGTAAGCGACTATCGCAGAACCAAATACATAGAAATCTATGGACGGACCTGTCCTGTCGTAAAAGTAAATTGATGAAAAATCATATATTATGTCCGCAACAGCGATCAACGCAATTCCAAGCACCAATAAGCCCCATGCGCCGCCAAGAACAGAATTGCGGAAAATTGTCATTCCTACAATAGCAAAGGACAGATTAATAGTAGTGATCGCGTTATAGTAGATGCCTGCCAGAAACGGTGGCCAGAATTGTGCACTAAATTGCGGCATTGTCTGCCCAAAGGTCAAACGTTCAAATGCCAGGGGTACCAAATCGACAGGTGAATTGCTTTGGGGTATGGTTGGATATGCTGTAGAGGTTAAGTTAAGCGGTACTAGAACAAACGTTTCGTTTCCAACATTAACCCGCTGGTAATCATTATTTCGTACGGAGGGATCATCTAAAGGTACTGGCCTGAAAGTTTGCCCACCGATAGTAACTTGCTGGGAGAGTAAATCTGGAACGCTGCCTGGGATGCTTGCAGGTACCAGCAATGCAATAACATAAACTATGTTTATTACAAGTGGGATCGAAATGATAGTAAGTTTATCTCGGAGAAAGAGTCTTTTCCTGAAGTAGCGGACACAAGTAATTAGATGGAAAAGAACGAACACGTAATACGGGACGAAGAATAGATCAGGGGCTCCCGGATAGGGTAGTGGATTGCCTGTTGTCGTCTGTATTGTTTGGCCGGTTATTATTCCACAGCACCATAACAAGAAACCGATGCCTAATGCCAGGTATGCACGGCCAAATACTTTGGAGTGCCAATATCTTCTTGCGACAAACAGCCCTGCAACACCTACTACTCCTGGAGCTGTCAGGAGGATAATCTCAAAAAAATCATTTTGGCTCAGGATATTGGGCTCATATGAATTTGCGAAAGCAAAGATGATGATCCCTGCAAACATGGCTACAAGAACATAATAGTTGATCTTTGAACCAGCTTTATCTTGTGAAGGAGAACTAGTTCCCTTGCTTTCAGATGTGGTCAAGGCTATAGCGCCTCCACATTAGACCGATTTGATGTAGGTCTGATATGTTATCGCCATACATTAGCATGGACATCATGAATATAAGAATTATCTATGGAAGTGTTATAAAAGCATACACCCTAATGTTTAGGGAAATCTGCTCAATGTAGCTAGTGCGTGCTAACGTCTGCAGGGCTCTCGCAATAGCACAATCTTGTAAGGCTAGTATTGGAACGGCCTGAAGAATGGGATCTTTGGGGCTTCTTTGACTGAAAACGGATAAGTCGACTTTCCACACTTGTAGCGTTTACTTGGCTATACCTTGTTTTCCTCTTGGGAGCACGCGAATTATTTGACTCTCGTTCAAGATATTTTCTTTCAACAGCACTTGTACAATCAATCCCTTCGTGTCTATCTCGATCTTAACCTTTTCAAAAAGCGCAGTGTATTTGCTCACTTTTTTGCCATCGGAAGTTTCCGCGTATCCCTGTTCCGTAAGTAGACCCTCTTCCACCAGCTGATTTATCAGCCTATAACCTGATGATTTTGGAATGCCTGTTGTTTCGAGTATATCAAGTATGACTGAAGGCTGCTTGAAGGCCAGTTCTAGGATAAGCCTTTTCTCCTTATCTCCGTATGCACCAAGAATAAGCTCTGCCAGCTCTTTATTCTCTATCGTAATCCATGGACGCCCCCTTGCAGGGGTATTGATTGAAATCAGGCGGTTCGCAAAGTCTTCTTCAATAGCATCGGCTCCAGAAGCAAAAAACTCCCTAAGCGTAGCATCCAATGTATGAAAATCTTTGATGGATTCTGCCAAACCCAAATTATAGCGCTGGCGCAGGCGATCTTCAATCTTTTCGCATGTCGTTTGGCCAAGCTTCTCACGGATCATAGATTCTAACGCCTGTGCAAGCAATCGGTCAAGTGCAGAAGCCATTAATTATCTATATAATGGGAATCAGATTATTTAACTATACGGACATTATTCCCAAAAAGCTAATGCGCCCGCTTTGAAGAAGCATGTATTCCCATATTGTAGAATAAGAGGCAATATGGTTAAATATAACATAGTAGTTTTTGGTTAAAGGTTTATTAAGATCTTTATTGGATTCTCAAATATGGGAATCACCCTAAGTTCCGAGCCACCGAGTCTCAAGCCCTTGTCAGAATCTGCGGTTCAGACACATGATTTTGTGTTGGAAGCTGGCGATATTTCCTTTTCGGAAGGTTGCTGTACTTGTTGCGTAGGGATCATCGATATGGTCAACTCTACTAGGATAACTGCCGGTCTAAGTAGCCATCAAATGAGTAAGTACTATTGCTTGTTCATTAATTGGGCGACTGCTGTCGTGAGAGGCTATGGTGGAACAGTAGTCAAGAATATCGGTGACGGCCTACTATTCTATTTCCCTCCCATCGAAGAGCTGGAAGATGTAAAAACGATAAGAAACAGCCTCGATTGCAGCATTGCAATGGCGGCGCTCCATCCTAACGTAAATATGAAGTTCCTTTCGGAGTCGCTTCCGGAGCTCAACTATAGAGTAAGCCTAGACTATGGAGAAATCTCTTTGGCAAGAACAATGGGTTCTGTGGGCTTGGATATATTCGGTACGACGGTGAACATTTGCGCAAAAATCAACAGCATTGCAGCGCCGAATACGGTCGTAGTGGGGGGAGACATGTACCAAGTATCTAGAAACCTAAGTGACTACTCTTTCCAGGAAACAAAGAAGAATATTTCGATAGCAAACCGACCATATCCTGCATATTCAGTTTCCGAGTCAAAGACTATTCTCCACCACTTAAGATCCATGAAGTACCTACGTGCACCGTCAAGACCACAAGCGCCTGACGGAAAGACAGAAGAGGTGAAGAGACTCTAATGGCGTTAGCAAGAGTTCCGTACAATGGTCTGATGGATGATGCCGCTAGCTGGCCAGTATCCAGCTCTCGTTTTTCGGGAGATCGGGATATCCACTCTGTTTTACAGGAGCATGAATTAGCTAGACTATGTCCTATCGATATGCTTGCAGCGGATGAGTTACTCTTGAAATCGACGAGAGCTATATGTCATAGATACAGAATAGAGTTTGCACAGCTGTCAACAATTCAAAGAAAATTCCTCACACACTATCGATGCAACCAGTGTGGTCTAGTTCCCCTATATCAAATCAATCTACTGCATGTCAAAAGAGTGCGATGCAAAAAATGTGGTCAATTAACTGCCTTTACGAGGAAGGGGAAGTATGGAAAACTGAGAAAAGAAATAGCGTTTGAACTTGCCAAGGAGATCAAAGGGAATGTCGAACGCATTTAACAGCAGCGTACATGCACTTGCACAAGCAATCTTAGATGAGCTTGTGAACGCAGAAGGCAACTCGCAACATGCAGCAATTCACATTTCATACGATGGCAAATATCTACCAAATGGCATCAAACATTGCACAGTTCAAATTGAATGTAAGGCAGGCTGCGGATGGTTGATAGAGGCCTACGAGGGTGAGACTGAAGCATTAGAGCAAAAGGCAATTGCCATTCATAAACGATTGCAAGGTTTAGCTAGCGAAGCTCTAACACCTCTCCCAGATATTCTCTTGGCAGTCTTTCCAGAGTTCGTAATTGAAAAACAAATTACTATGCCAAATAGCGCAAAGGAACCAAAGTTTGGTGGTCATAATGGATAACTCATCTACTAAAGGCATCAATGTGGGGCCAACAACGAGTAGCGCCAAGAGTTATCAGGTCGGCCACTTCGACCTGAACGATGGGGCGAGTCTAAGGAGGTGAAAAGAAACAAATGGATATGCTAGAATCAGTCGGTTGGATCGCAGCTGGTTTTGTGCCTACCTTCGTTTCGTTGCACGTGGGCTATATCATTAAAGCAAAGAAGGCTACCCGAAACGCCCAGCCGTTAACTCCGGTAGCATCGAAATAAGAGAATGTAGAATTTTTGCAGTGGTAACCAGGAAATTCTGCGTTGTCACTATCTATTTGTTCCGTTCTGACAGCCATGATTAGCTTTCACTAGTACATGCAGAACAACACAAACCAATCGTATCGTATTGTATTTCGAGGGTAATTGTATTAATAGAATTAATCTCCTAGGAGGATTATCTTGGGATATTCAATGTTTGCAGTCGCTGAAAGACGGAATCTCTCCGAGTCCGAATATTGCGTTCATAGTGGAGCTAACGTCTCTAGACTTAGCTGGTCAAGAACCTTAGCGATCAGGGTTGGAAAAGCAAGGAGAACTAAAAGGCTCTAATAAAGGTGACACAAGCCTAATGAATAGCTTATGATGTTCAGATTATGTTAACAAATACAAAATCAAAACACGAAGGCGGATCTTTTCCGCAAATCTTATAGAAACCCATTGTTCCTAATACCTAGTGAGCGAAGAGTCAAAAATGCCCAGTGCTACTCTAACAACAGCCGCCAAGTCATCGGATACATTTCAGATACTCAGTGCAGAAGGGATGAATAGAGGCGCCACAGCAGCTACGCTGAGTTACATTAGTGACATAAGAATTCTTGGACTCTTAGACAAGTGGACGGAAGTAACGTGTTCCGACGGGTCTAAAGCACGTGTGCTCAAAGATCCTGCAGATGCCTTCGAACTATACGCCAAAGAATGGTCGACAAAGTTTAACGTTGTCATAGATCTCTTGAACCAGATCAAGACAAATGGAGATGTAGTAGTCACAGGCAAGGTTGTCAAGCTATTCGATAACTTGAATTACATAAATGCGGCTCTGCAAGAAATGTACAAGAATTCTTACCTGACTTTCGCCGCAACACCCTGCAGCGAGTCTTCTCAAGAGGAAAAACGCAGGATGGATAGAATTATCGCTGCAATAGGACTTTCACTTATTGGCTTTAAGGTATTGCTCGAAGATCCTAATGGTAAGATTGATAGCGTTAATGCTGAGATTCTGAAGCTGATAGACAGGATAATCAACATGATTGAAACCAAATAGAGCTGTAAAAAGTAGATCTGCAAGAAACTAATCTTTTCCTTCCTAGGAGCATTTCTTGACATTGCCTATACTTAATGGCGATCTAAATGCCTATTTAGGCAGAGTCAGATAGTGAATGGCGTTTGTTCTTCAAATTCGACATTCTTGTTCCCGACTGTGAAATAGTTCGGCGTTTGCTTTGGCGGCATTCTCTTTACTATCTCATTTCTAAACTCTTTGTAGTTTCCTTGAAAAAGGCCATCATTCCAAACCCTCAACAACTGCGATGTAAAAAGGCCATTAGACGGACCATCAGCCGACAGTTGATTGTCCTGGCAGCCGGAAATTAAGATGACAGATGCTTTTACGTTACGCTCTGAATTCCTGAGTTCTTGTTTTGTCAGGATCTGATCATAGAGTGCTTTGTTTATGCGGTACGTATCATGGACCATGTTTAGAGGCATGAATCGATACCCTGTTCCATTCATATCTGTATTGGTCACTCGAATATCCATTTCACTCTGATAGTAGGCCGCTTTTACAACTGTACCGCTATGACAACTATCAGAGAATACCAATATTCTCACGCCTTCTACAAAATCACAGAATAGTGCATAGAGTTCGTCATCTACTAGCTGGCGATCATAGAGGCACCATGTCTCATCTATTCCATCCAATTCATCGTCATTTTTATCAGGAAGCTGTCCACCGTGTCCGGCATAGCTTATTATGAAAATGTCTCCTGATTCTAGCTTCTCTGAAGTCGTTTGCACCTCCCTAATCACATTAGCGCTTGTGGCATCATTTGTTAGTAGGGATTTGACTTCAAATCCCTGATTTTTCGCTAAGCTTGACATGTCATGAGCATCTGCCTCACATGCTTTTAGGGAGCCTTTCCATCCTCCATAGTGAAGAGGGTCTACAGAGTTTAGTCCTATAGTTATAGCTACGCCTGAAGCCATTATGCACCAACCTCAAAGCTGGTATTTATTCTTGAGAATTGCAAGTTGATTGATGATTGGTGAAAGCCAATTATAAAAATAATTTGTATTAATACCAAATGTTCCGATCCAAGAAATTGTGATGAATCAGCCCCATTTTGATGGCCGCCAAGACGCGCGTCACAAAAGTAAGCAGCTTCTATTTATATATGCACTCGTAAGCTGGATTAATGGCTCATCGCGCCAAGACTAAGATTCTATTCATCGCAGCCAGTCCCCAAGATGCGCCTAGGCTGGAGCTAGAGCAAGAATACAACAATATCGAATCCGAACTTCAACGAACGGAATATCGAGATAGTTTTGAGTTAGAACGCAGGTCCGCTGTATCAGTAGTTGATCTGCAGAGGCTGCTGCTTCAGTCAAAACCAGATATCGTCCACTTTTCAGGTCATGGAAGCGAAAAAGGCGCACTGTTTTTTGAAGATAGAGCAGGATTTGTCGAGGAATTATCTCCCAATGCTTTGACAAATCTCTTCGCAGTGATCAACAGAGATGGTAATCCTATCCGATGTGTAATATTGGATGCATGCTACTCCCAGATTCAGGCAAAGAACATCGGGAAACATGTTGATTGCATAATCGGGATGTCGTCGGTAATATCTGAAAGAGCGGCGACCAAATTCTCAGTTAGCTTTTATCGCAGCTTAGGTTATGGTAAAAGCCTAGGCGATGCCTTTGATTTCGGTCGCAATCAGTTAGAACTGGAATCCACCTCAGAGGAAGAAACACCAAAGCTGCATTGCAAGCCTGACGTTGTTGCGTCCAAGATTTTCTACACAGGACCGAATGCTCCAACAATTTCATCAACAGACCATGGAGCGAGAAGCAATAATGGTGGACGATCTATTTTCGCAGACAGGAAACGGGAGATCCTGATTGCTATCATTGCCGGACCTATGGCCACAATCATCGCTCTTGCGTGGCCTGCCGTAGCACAATTTGTGGAAGATGTAGGGCAACCATCGATTGTCAACTTGGGTTTTGCAGAAGATTGTGAAAGCTTTTCTCCCAATAGCATAGTGGTAAGTAAAATTGGCCAAGACTGGAAAATTGTCGATGAAAGCGGAGGTTTTGAGCTTCTTGATTTCAAGACAAATAATGATAATGCAGAACGTGGTGCCGAAGTAATCAAGAAGTATGGGTTTAACGAGATGTGCTTTGTGGGCAGACCGTTTAATGCCCTGAATAATCCCGTTCTGCCAATGATGTACTTTCTGGTTAACGGAACTGCTGCAATGACAAATTTGGATGGCAATAATAGTACCGATCAGGAGAATTGCAGCATGCTGACGGAGAGAATCTCCGCCCGCGAAGTTGCCGATAGATGGTTGGTCTTGGACGGAAACGTCAAGATTTATGATTTTGGAACATATCAGAGAAGTAAAGAGAATGCAGAACGTGGTGCCGAAGTGATAAAGGCCTACGGATTTAACAGACTTTGCCAGATCGAAAGGCCGTTTCAGCCTATGATATATTTTCTTAAAGGTCCGCCAAGTGGGATAACGCCTACTACAAGAAATGTAGACTCTTTATCATACAGCTTTTCAAGTACTAATGGAGATTCCAGCAACGAAAGAGCAAGTTATTTTGTGGATAGCATGAGGATTTTTGACTCAATACAGATGGTGCCAAGAACGGCTTACGCTGATGTTACGACCCAATGCGGTCCGAATAATGCCACTGTGGTCGGGGGACCCGTCAATGCCACCGTTACCGACCTAAATGATGCTTCAGCTCCCTCTCTGACTGTCAGCTGGCCTCCATCTGGAGCTCTTGTTAGACCATCATTCAAAATAATCGGAACAGCAGAGGATTCAGGCACCGGGGTAAGTACTGTTGAGGTGCTTATTAGTTCTCCTAATTCTGTACACGTATCTGATTCAGCGATCAGAGAAGGAGAGATTTGGGATAATTGGCACTATGATGTGTCAGGTTTAGGTGATGGTTCTTACTCCATAATCGTGCGTGCCATTGATCTTGCCTGTAACCAATTCGTGTTACCTTCCATAGCAATAACGGTCGATAGCCAGCCTCCCACCATCATAGTTCCGGCCAATATGATTCTTGAAGCTATTGGTCCTGCAGGCGCCCCTGCTAGTTTTAGTGTATCTACTCAGGACAATTATGCACTGCTTGCGAATCCAGCCTGCTTTCCAGCTTCGAATTCTGTTTTCCCAATCGAAACAACAACGGTCAGTTGTACAATCACAGATGCCGCTGGAAATGTCGGAGAAGAGACATTCACTATAACTGTAAGAGATACAATCCCTCCAACACTTGCAATGCCTTCTGATATTGTGGTGCAAGCAACTAGCGAGTCAGGCGCAATAGTAAATTATTTAGCCTCGGCGTCTGATACGGTAAACGGCAGTTTAACTCCGAGCTGCTCACCAGCTTCGGGATCGACTTTCGAAATTCGTGAAACGGCTGTAACATGCACCGTCCAGGACGCACATGGCAATCGCGCATCTGGGTCGTTTGTGATAACAGTGCAAGAACAGGATGATGACGTCGAAGTACTAAACTTGCATCCCGATGCCCACGCAGGTAGAGATCAAACAGTCGATGCAGGTTCGTTGGCAAGACTGGATGGCGCACTCAGCTTTGACACAGATGGTGGAATTGCAGATTATAGATGGTCCCAAATATCAGGTTTCCCAGTAACATTGGTAAGCGCAAATACCGCGCATCCAACTTTTATCGCGCCACAGGTATTTGCGGGCCAAAGTCTTGAACTGCAATTTCGTGTGACAATTACGGATAATCAGGGATCAACGGATACCGATGACGTGAAGATCACTGTTACCGCCCCAGATTCTTTCAATCTGCATACAACTCTTGATGGAAATAGCTACGAAATGTGGGGTAGTTCATCAGGTGTAACTCCAATTTCTTTTACAATAGAGCCAGAAACATCATCCATTCACGTAGATTTATCTGACAATGACAATGCTGCTACCGACAGAGCCATAGAGTTGCACTTTACTGAGGACATCATTTCTGATATTTATGCGGTGGAAACCAATGGAGGAGAAAACGTAGAGTTTGAGACGATACCCGGAGCCGCTGATTCAATATCAATAAGGTTCATAGTCCCTCAGGATACATCATTCGTTGAAATCAGTGCTACCAGAGTGATCCCGGAATTCAGTTCTTCGGTCTTCGTAATATCTGTAGTAGCGGTCGGAATGATACTAGTTATGGTATATGGCAGGCAGAAGCCAAATTATGGGACTGCTAGCTAGAGTCAAAAAAGCATTTCAAAGACACTGTGTAAACCTTGAAATTAGTGAGTTGGAGGGGAAATTTAGGTTCTACAAAATCTTCCCCCACCACACTGGCTATGGGCGTGGGATAGAGATGATGATCTGGCACAAGCAAAAATCGGCTTGGAAATAGTAGAATAAAACTGTTACACACAACTACAGAACCTTCGGTAATAAGCACAGCTGATCGCGACGATTTTTTTTAACTCATCCGATGCAATTGCATAGCGGAATAGATAAAGAGTATAAACCACCCAATCAGGGCGTTTTAATCTTATAATGCTCCACGTATTCAGAACACCAGAACATAGAACATAGAACCTTAGTCCAATTCCTTGCTATTGTCTATCCGATGTCCGAGGACAAAATCTGGCGGCAAAGGATTCCGCGCATGCCCGCTTATGAACGGAGTTGCATCCATATAGAACTCGAGAGGTAGCTTATTGGAGACAACTACCTCGGTGGTCACAAGTATTCCAGTTATTCTGGTGTTCGCCGCAAAAAAGTCACTTATCTCTTTTCTGGCCTCCAAGTATTTCTCAGGAACCATTCCAGGTCCTATTGCGCTCGATTGAATATAGATGAGCGCTGGATTCTTGCCGGTAAACTGACCCTTAGCGCTTTTGGCTGACGCTATGATGCCATTGCTTCTTGATACGTTTTCCTTGGAACTCCATGCCACTATTCTAGGATATGAAACCTTGACAAAATTATCCAAGACCATTGAATACGAGCTGGTTGCATGATCTGCTGCAAGCATTTCCTTTATTGAGTTCTTGTCATGAATTAGGTCTACAAGAAGCGATTCGGTGATCGGAATATTCAAAGAAAAACTGTCCCGCAAGCTCACATACTGAGCTGTCTTTGCTGGAACCTCATATATCTTATCGATGTCACTTATCCTTAAAACCGTCACCTCGTAGTCCTTGTCAACTTGCCTTCCCTCTTGAGCAGTCTTCATCATAATCCAGACCTGGCTGAGAGCGGAATCAACAAGACCACGATTTGCTGGTCCAAAGAGTTTCAGATAAACGGCATAATTTCCCTTCATCCTGTTCATGAATTCTTCTACCCTTCGGTATGCGATGGTCTGTAAGTCTCGAACTGCATCACTCACCCATGTGTTCATTTCCTTCTTCTTGCATTCCACCTCGACCAAACTATCCACCAGAAGATCATGGGTCCGAACGCCGGATTCTCCTTTTGTTTTCACAAACTTTACGTCATGACCCAGACGAACAAGAGAAGCAGCGACCTCTATCTCATAGTATGTATTCTCAAAGTTTTTAGAAATCAAGCCTGCAATCTTTTCATCTATGCCGTCTACCTTTTTTGAGCGAAGCAATTCTATGTTCTGGCCTAATACCACCAGCCTAAATGCTTCCTGTGAAACTATCCCGTACATCGACTTTAATGACTCTTCTATTGTACCTTGTGAAATCCACAGCATATGTGCAAGTGGATGACTCAGTAGTACCATGTACTTTGAAGAGCTTTGGTTCTTTGCTATTTCCCGCTCATACCAGTCTGACGGAACTGCTGCTCTTACAACATCTATGAGCCTCTCGCATTCCGTCGCATTTAGGACCATCGCATCTAAATATCCTTACCTAAATTTTAGTCTATGTCAAATTGAAGTGATGGTAACCATTCAAGTTTCGATATGAAATCTTTAATCAGACGATTATTCTCGCAACATCGAGTTCATTCGGTAAATACAACCATTTGGCTAGTACTAATCTTATTAATAGAGCAATCCGATTCATAGCTCCAGTTTGAAGCCCGAGACACCCATGAAGAAGCTACTCGATCATGACCTTTGCAAACTAGCGAAAAAAATAGAGCATTTCATTTCAGGATATGCTGCGAAAAGCGAGAGCAGGGGTATTGTCGTCGGTCTGAGTGGTGGGCTTGATTCTTCCGCTGTTCTAAAGCTCGTGGTAAACGCACTTTCACCCTCAAGAGTGCTCGGCGTAGTGATGCCAAGTGACACTACGCCGAAAGAAGATACTGATCATGCAATCAGGCTTGCCAAGTCACTGGGTGTGAAATACCATGTCATAGACATTAGCGCCTTGCTTGACAAATATAAACAGGCATTGCCTGAAGACAAAAGGGCAAGGGGAAATTTGATGGCAAGGATCCGGATGAACATTTTGTATTACTATTCCAACATCAATGGCTACCTTGTCGCAGGCACGTCGGACAAAAGCGAGTATCAACTTGGTTATTTCAGCAAATTTGGCGACGGGGCGGCAGACATTATGCCGATTGCCGGCCTGTACAAAACGCAGGTGAGGGTTCTTGCAAAACATCTTGGCATCCCAAAAGCGATTGTAGAAAAAAAGAGCAGTCCTAGGCTCTGGGATAACCACTTGGCAGAAAAGGAAATAGGCATGGACTATGAAATGATAGACCCCATACTTCACCTGCTAGTTGACAGGAAGATGAGTCTAAACGATGTTGCAAAAAAACTAAGAATACCTACAAACCAAGTCAAAAAGATCAGCGATCTTATGAAGAGAAACTTGCACAAGCGAACTTCCGTGCCCATTGCAAAGCTGAAAAGCTAGGGGGCTATTTCTATTATTTTCTCGTTTATCTGGTATCCTACTACGCCGCCAGTGTGAAGGACCATCCTGACAGTGTACTGTTCGCCAACCTTGGCACTAGACAGAGGCTTTACGGCCACTACCACTTGGCTATCCTGCGCCTTTGCGATATAATCCACATTTTCATAAATATACGTCGTCTTGTTTCCAGCGTCTGGAAAGAACCTGTATTCTATGGTCCTAAAGTCATCGTCATCAATGGTCTCTACTTCTCCCTGCTGCACATAGGTAATTTCCATGTCAGGATACCTGATCTCTCCCCTCAGCCCAGCCAGGTTGGTAACCTGTAGCTCAGAAGACACCTCTACCTCTACCGCGTTCTTGTTTGGCAGGTCCTGAATCAGTTTAACTACGGCAGAAGAATATCGGACAAATACTTCCTGGCCCTTCTTGGCCTTTATTACTTCAGAGCCATTCCCATCTCCGCCCTCTGTCTGCTGGAACGGGTTGAAAAAGGCGAATACGATAAGTGCGCCAAACGCGGCAGCGGCTGCTACTATGAAAACTAGATGCTGGCGTTCCAACAGTGAAATGTTCTACAAGAATTCCATTATTAAGCTTTGGCAGATTAAAGAACCATTATCCTCCGACCACGGTGCCATTGATTATTTGATCTGCATACGTTGCCAAAGACTGCTCATCTCTGTAAATTGCTGGATATTGCACTTCTGACAAAGTTTACTGCCCCGTATTTTCTCCAATTATCCAGCTCACAAAGTCCATAGTTGCATTCTTCATTTCTGCCTTTTGCCAAAACGCATAATAAAGTCCAACCAGAGGATAAGAGGAGTTGTCGAACCTGCTTGTATTTATAGCAAGATTATCAGAAGTAAAATTCTGTAATTCTATAGCATGACCTATCGAGCTCATGGACGGCATCAAGTATCCAGCATTTGCATCTACTGCCGCAAACGTCATTCTTGTCTGTACTGCGTAGGAAAAGTCCACGTATCCAATCGAATATGGTGTCTTCTTTACTTGTGCAGCAAGTTCGTCTGGCCCGAGGACACCCACGCTATTGTCTGGCCATTTGATATCAGTTGATCGGTCTGGGCTCCTAAAGGCATAACAGTTCTAATCTCCTCAGCTTGACGCGGCTGAAACCGACAGCAACCAAACAGCACTGTCCATAGTTAGCGCCTCAGTTCGCTATTGAATGATTTCACTGAATTATTTCGATTCTTTGATGTTTTTATATATAGACAAGTGTGAAATAGAGAATTACTACAGCTAACTTATATGGTAAATTGCTTCAGTTTTGGCATGGAATATTTTAGGTATCTTGTCGCTGCCCTAACGGCATTTACATTAATAATGTCTGTTGTCAGCAGCGCTAATCCGACTTATTTTGCTGGCTTGAATGCATTCGCCGATCATGAAGACGAGCAAGAG
>Ga0299913_10002602_pt1 | contig 14341 bp, 14 predicted proteins | sample RVTome_9_FD_201360 | JGI IMG/M metagenome (GOLD analysis project Ga0299913, IMG submission 201360) | Soil microbial communities from uranium-contaminated site in the Upper Colorado River Basin, Wyoming, United States - RVT155D38 (version 2) ... | reverse complement strand
GCGACGCAATGCGAGGTACATGCGCCCCACCAGCTGTTCGTTCTCATCCGAATGCGTCGTATGAAAGTTGTCGAACACGACCCCGAAGGCCTCGAGGTCGTTCTGCTGCTCTTTCGAGACGCGCTCGATGAGTTCCTCCGGCGTAATCCCTTCCTCGCGCGCCTTGATCATGATCGGCGTGCCATGCGCATCGCTCGCACACACGTAGGTGCACTCGTGGCCTCGCAGCTTTTGGAAGCGCGCCCAGATGTCCGAATACACGTATTCCACCAGGTGACCCAGGTGGATCGAACCATTGGCGTACGGCAGCGCACTGCTGACGAGGATTTTGCGAACGGGCTGGGGCATAGATGGCGCTTGGGGTGCGGAGCTTGCAAAGGCGGCGATTATGCCATGCTCTCCGATTTTGGTTTGATAATGGGGCGCGCGTACGCACGATTCATGAACGGGGGACGGGTCACAAGCAGCGCCTCGGGCGGGGGGAGGACAGTTCAGGAGCGCCGTGAACCCATCCATGGGGGCTTCGCGCCAACATCCCTGTTGGCGACGATCCTGAACTGTCCTCCCCCCGCCCGAGACACTGCCGACAGGTTGGCGCGGTTCATGAATCGTGCTCCGAACGTCGTCGCGGCGATTGACCCTCGCAACCATCGAGCGTGTCGTCGCCGTACGGCTACGAGAGCCTCCGCCGCCGCGACCTCACACCGTTCATGAATAATGCCCGCGAGCGGTTCCCTCGGGGCCAAGCAGCGCTACGTTTGGTCCTTGATTTGCTGGAATTTCGTCTTGTTGTGGGCCTGCTGGTAGGCCTCCTTGCCCGAGACGAAGCGTCGTTCGACCAGGTCCATGAGGGCGGAGTCCATCGTCTGCATGCCGACGGCGCCGCCGCTCTGCATCGCGGTCTCGAGCTGGTCGAGCCGCCCCTGCCGGATGAGATTGGCCACGGCTGAGGTGTTGACCAGGATCTCGAGCGCGGCGATCCGTCCCGGCTTGTGCTTGGTGGGCAGGAGCTGCTGCGAGATGACGCCGCGCAACGAGGTCGAGAGCATGGTGCGGATGTGACCCTGCTTGTCGGCGGGAAAAGAGTTGATGATTCGGTCGACCGTCTGCGCAGCACCGTTGGTATGCAGGGTGCCCATGACGAGGATGCCCATTTCGGCAGCGGTGACGGCGATGGACATGGTTTCGAGATCGCGCATTTCGCCGACGAGGATGACGTCCGGATCCTCGCGCAACGCGGAGTGGAGGGCCGCGGCGAAAGTCTGGCTGTGCACGCCCACTTCGCGCTGACTGATCAGGCAACCCTGCCGCTTGTGCACGAACTCGATGGGGTCCTCGATCGTCAGGATGTGGCCTTTGAGCCGCCTGTTGATGGCGTCGATCATTGCGGCGAGCGTCGTGGACTTGCCCGAGCCGGTTTTACCGGTGACGAGAATCATGCCTTGTGTCTGCTTGCACAGATTGTGCACGACCTCCGGCATTTTCAGTTCTTCGAGCGTCAGGGCCTTCGAGGGAATGGCCCTGAACACGCCACCGATACCGTTCAGGTGCCGCATGATGTTGACGCGAAAGCGCGAGATGCCGGGGATGTCGTAAGCGAAGTCGACGGCGTCGTCCTGCTCGAAGTCCCGCTGCACGGTTCCGGTCATGATCTCGTAGAGCGCTTCGCGCACGACTTCGGTGGTCAGCGGCTGTTCGTTCAGTTTGGTCAGGGACCCGTGAACTCGTACGCGTGGCGGTTCGCCCGAAATGAAGTGCAGATCGGAGCTGTTCTTGACCAGGGCGTCCTTGAGAAATTGGTCTATTTTGTTCAAGAGGTATCGTCCCGTTCCGTCCGCTATTCTTCCATGTCGAGCGTCGGCAGAATGCCGGTGTCGGTCACGAATCGCTTGAATTTCTGTTTGTCGCTGGCGTAACGGAATGCGTCGTCGGGATCGACTTCGTTGGCTTCGATCGCCGCGAAAAGGGCCTGGTCCATGAGTTGCATGCCGACGTCGCGTCCCGTTTGCAACTGCGCCGGAATCTGGTGCGACTGGTCGGACATGATCAGTTTCGAGATCGCGCGATTGTTGACGAGTATCTCGAGAACCGCCTTGCGCCCGCGCCCGTCGGGGGTCTTGACCAGCACCTGAGTGACCACGGCCTTCAAGCTTTGCGCCAGAAAGCTCTTGGTCTGCTCGCGAAGTTCTCCGGGCAGCGCGTCGACCACGCGGTCGATCGTCTTTACCGCGCTCGTCGTGTGCAGCGTCCCGAGCACGAGGTGCCCGGTTTCGGCGGCGGTCATCGCCATGGAGATCGTTTCGGCGTCCCGCAGTTCGCCGACCAGAATGACGTCCGGGTCCTCGCGCATCGCAGACCTGACGCCGTCGGCGAAGCTTTTCAGGTGAGTGCCGAGTTCCCGCTGAATGACCTGGCAGTTCTTGCTCGGGTGCACGAATTCGATCGGATCCTCGAGGCTGATGATATTGAGACTGCGCGTCTTGTTGAGATGGTCGATCATCGCAGCGAGCGTCGTCGACTTGCCGGTGCCCGTCGAGCCCGTGACGAGCACCATCCCCTGGTGGTAGTCGCAGAAGTCCCGGACTACAGGCGGCACCTTCAGTTTCTCGAGCGTCGGAACCTCGTTCGGGATGTGCCGGAACACGGCGCCGACGCCGGTATCCTTGCGAAAGAGATTGACGCGAAAACGGCCGCCTTCCTCGCCTACGTAGGAGAAGTCGAGGTCGTTGCCGGCGCCGAAGTGCTGCTTCTGACCGTCCGTCAGGATCTCCATGACGTAATTTTCCAGCTCGCTGTCCGACAGGTCACGGAACTTGATGGGCATCAGGTCGCCATTCATGCGCAGCATCGGCGGCACGCCGACGGCAAGATGGACGTCCGAGCAGCCCTGTGCGAGCCCCAGTTTCAGGAACGAATCAATACGTGGCATGAGTTATCTTGTTTTCTGAAGCGTTTAGCCCGAACTATTCATGAATAGCCCGGGCTAGCGCTTCGCCCCGGTTTTGTGTGCCGATTGACGCAAAATTCCCGCAAATGCGCAAGTCTGCGGGACACGGTTCGGGCAATTGGTCCCAAATCGCCCAGGGCGAGCTACAGTTTGACCGCGTTCAGGGCTTCGATGAGGGTGTCCATCGAGTTGAAGCGCTTGGTCTTGTCCACGGACATGGCTTTCGTGATGAGCGCCGCGTAATCGTCGGGGACTTCGGGATTGATTTCCTGGCAGCGCTTCGCCTTGCCCTGAACGTGCTGGTACATCACGGACATGTGGTCGCCGCGGCTGTAGGGCGGGATGCCGGTCACCATCTCGTACATGATGACGCCGACACTGTAGACGTCGGCCGTTTCGTCGACTTTCTTGCCGAGGATCTGCTCCGGCGCCATGTACTTGGGCGAGCCGATCACATAGCCGGTCTTGGTGAGCTGGGTGTCGCCACTGCTGGCTGCCGCTGCGACCCCGAAGTCCACGATCTTCAGGAGCCCCTCGTCGTTGACGAGAATGTTGGCCGGTTTGAGGTCGCGGTGGATGACGCCGGCCTGATGCGCGACGGCCATGCCGGTAGCAATGTCGAAGGAGTATTTGAGTGCCTTGTCGAAGGCCATCGGCTTGCTGTCGGGGATTTCGCCACTCAGCGTGTGAGAGGGGAAATACTCCATGGAAATGGCGTAGGCGCCCTGCAGGTGCAGGAAGTCGTAGATCCGAATGACGTTGCGATGTGTGATCTTTCGCGAATACCTGAGCTCGTGCACGAAACGCTTCATCATCTCTTCGTCGGACGAGACGTTCGGGTTCAGGAACTTCAGGATAAGGTGCTCGTCAACGACCTGGTCCTGCATCAGGAGCACGGTGCCGAAAGCCCCTTTGCCGATTTTCTCAATGTACTTGTATCGGCCGTCGATGACGTCGCCGGGCTCGAGTTTGGATATGTCGAGAACCTTTTCCTCATGGGCGCTCAGCAGCTCGTCGATATCTTCCGTTTCGAGCAGCAGCGTGCGGGTGTGCTCCGCCATCTTTTCGGCGCGGATGTTCTCCTCGAGGACCGTGGCGGAGAACTTCGCGTCGAGCTCCTTGATCGCCAGGTCGGCGCTGTTGATGATCGTCGGGTCGTCGGATTGCTTGATCTTCTGCAATACCTTGCGAATCGTATCGGCGCGCTTCTGGTCGGCCAGGTGGGAGATGGCCTTGATGACTTCTACCTGGATGTCGCGCTCGGGACGCTTCAGCAGCGGCACCAGCTTGTCGACGACCTCGTGATTGCCGAGCTTGCCCAGCGCGCGAATGACGACCGTGTCCGTTTTGGGGTTCTTGCCGAGCATGCGCAGGAGTGTCGGCACGGCTTTGCTGCTGCCGATCTGCGAGAGGGCATCGACGGCGCGCTCGCGCACCCACCAGTCGGTATCGTCGGTGGCCTTCATCAGTTCATCGACGGCCCGCTCATCCTTGGTCGAATTGAGTATCTCGATAGCCGTGCGCCGGATGTCCTCGTCCTTGTCCTTGATGAGTTGCAACACCGCGTCGACGACCCGCGGACCGCCAATTTCCGCCAGAGCGTCGCCGGCCCTGGCGCGAACCCACCAGTCGTCGTCCTTGATGGCTTCGAGCAGATCCTTTACGGAATCGGCATTGCCGATCTCGTTCAGCACCTCGACTGCGGCGCGCCGGGTGTACTCCGATTCATCCTTCAGCGCCGGCACGAGGAAGCGGATCGTTTCCGGATGGTTGATCTTGACCAGGACGTCGACAGCCTTGCCCTGCACGTCGAGGTCCGGATCGTGGAGGAGTTTGCTCACTTTGGCGATGTTGACGTTGCCGCCGCGTTCGGCGAGCGCAGTCAGCGCCGCCCCCCGGACCAGCTTGTTGGTATCGCCGAGCTGCATCTCGAATGCCTGGTTGATCTCGGCCTTGTTGAACTTGGAAAGCAGCTTGATCAGGTGAATCTTGACCGCCGGGTCCTTGCCGCCCATCCGCGCGATGAGATCGGGCACCATGTCTTCGGAAACGATGTCCTCGATAATCCGGAACAGGGCCGCTTTTTCCTTGGGCTCGAGCTCGTAGGCGCGGCGCAAGAGGTCGTGGACGCTCAGGTTCTGCTTGTGAACCCTCAGGACCTCGATCAGCGCGGGTTTCGAGACTTCGTCTTCGTCGAGGAAATCCAGAAGGGCGTTGGCGTTGTAGCTGTTGGCGCTGGACAGCGCCCAGGCGGTACCGGACACGACGCGGTCGCCGCCGTCCGCCAGGCCGTCCTTGTAATACCTGAGTGTCTTGTCGTTGACCTGGCTTGCCAGGATGTCGACGAAGAGCATGGTGTGGCTCTTGTCGCACATGGCCAGCGCATCGATGGCCTTCGGGATCACCTTCGGGCCGAGCTTCTTCAGACGCTCGGTCAGTTTCATGGCGTTCGACGAGGCCGTGTCGGCTTCGCTGATGAGCTGTGTGATCAGCTGGTCGGCCCGAAAGCCCGCTAGTATGGCCATGTGCTTCCAGGCCCCGGGACAGGTTCGATGCTCAGGATTTCCCGGATCTCAACGCAGCAGGCGGGCGTGACGGTGCGCTGGCTGCCGTCGGACGACATCCCTGTACCTGCACCTGTCTGTGCCTGATGATGTAAAACTGTCAAATCTGGTTCGCTTGCGCCTGGGCTGAACGGGCTCCCGGATGCAGGCATTATGCCATATCGTCGCCGTCGCGAATGACAGACACGACTTCCTGCGGCGCGTCTGCGGCGCCAATATGCGGCGACCTCGGCTACAATGCGGGACAAGTTCGCCGATGCTCGCGTCGTCCGGGCGTCGTTTCAGTCCTCCATCCGGGTTATGCATGGAAAATCTAACCCGGCGTCCTCTCATGAAGTGTGTAGTGCCAGCAAATTCTGATCTTAAAGAAGTCCTGAATTCAAGCGTCGTTCCCGGTACGGAGCATCCGCTGCGGGAAGTCGGGCGGGTGAAGAGCGCCGCGGTCGCGGGCGGCCGCGCCACCGTCGAAATTGAACTCGGCTTTCCCGTGGCGAGCGATCATGCCGACTTGCAGCAGTTCTTCTCCGACCTGATCCGGACGGCAGGCGGCGTCGATGACGTCGAGGTTGCGCTGACCAGCCGGATCGTGGCGCACGGGGTCCAGCCGAATCTCAAGCCGCTCGAGAACGTCAGCAACATCATTGCAATCGCGTCCGGCAAAGGCGGGGTGGGCAAGTCCACCACCGCGGCCAATATCGCGCTCGCGCTCGCCCGCGACGGAGCCTCGGTCGGCGTGCTCGACGCGGACATTTACGGGCCGTCGCAGCCGATGATGCTCGGACTGTCCGGACAGCGGCCCTCGAGCGAAGACGGCAAGACCATGATCCCCTTGCAGGCTCACGGACTGCAGGTCATGTCCATTGGTTTTCTCATCGACGCGGATCAGCCGATGGTATGGCGCGGCCCGATGGTCACCCAGGCGCTGAACCAGTTGTTGCAGCAGACCCGCTGGGCGGATCTGGACTACCTGATCGTCGACATGCCTCCCGGAACCGGGGACATCCAGCTGACTCTCTCGCAGCGCGTGCCGGTCAGCGGCGCGGTCATCGTCACCACTCCGCAGGACATCGCCTTGCTGGATGCGCGAAAGGGGCTGCAGATGTTTCGCAAGGTGTCGGTGCCGGTACTTGGCATCGTCGAAAATATGAGTACCCACGTCTGCAGCAACTGCGGCTTCGAGGAGCCCGTTTTCGGCAGCGGAGGGGGCGAACGTATGGCGCGGGATTTTGACGTCCGGCTGCTGGGGCAGCTGCCGCTCGACATACACATCCGCGAACAGACCGACAGCGGCATGCCCAGCGTCGTCGCCGATCCCGACGGCCCCGCCGCACGGGCCTATATGCAGACCGCGCGAAGAATGGCAGCCAGGCTGGCGATGCAGGGCAAGGACTACAGCCGACGCTTTCCGAATATCGTGGTCGAGGACAGTTGATACTCGGCAGATTCACCTGTCGCGGTGCGCCGGGTTTTCAGAGGGGATACTGAAGCAGTGAGCATAAAGTCGGATCGGTGGATCCGTCGCATGGCGGCCGAACACGGGATGATCGAGCCCTTCGAACCGTCCCAGGTCAGGACAAACTCCGGCGGACCGATCGTTTCCTATGGAACCTCGAGCTACGGCTACGACGTCCGTTGCTCGGACGAATTCAAGGTCTTCACGAACATCGAATCCGCCATTGTCGACCCGAAGGCCTTCGATGCATCGAGCTTCGTCGACAAGAAAGGCAGCGTCTGCATCATTCCGCCCAACTCCTTCGCCCTTGCGCGGACGGTGGAGTACTTCCGCATCCCGAGAACCGTGCTCACCATCTGCCTCGGCAAGTCGACCTACGCCCGCTGCGGAATCATCGTCAACGTGACGCCGCTGGAACCTGAATGGGAAGGCCACGTCACCCTGGAGTTCTCCAACACGACGCCGCTGCCGGCCAAGATCTACGCCAACGAAGGCGTGGCCCAGATGCTGTTCCTCGAATCCGACGAGGAGTGCGAAGTCTCGTACAAGGACCGAGGCGGGAAGTACCAGGGACAACGCGGAGTGACGTTGCCCAAAGCCTGAGTTCGTTTGGCCTTTCGCGAGATGGTGCGTGACCTGTCGGGAGCGCAGGCATTATTCATGAACGGGTGGGGGCGGTGGTTTTGCGAAGGCCCGGCGAGGGGGAGGCCGGTCCAGGTCTGCCTAAGAACCCATCCCTGGGGGCTCCGCGCAAACCATCCCTGGTTTGCGACGGCCCTGGACCGGCCTCCCCCTCACCGGACCTCCGCCTGAGACGTTTGCGGCGTTCATGAATAATGCTTCCGATCGTCTCGCACCGCGTGTGCGCCAATCTCGAAGGGAAGCGCATTGTTAACGACCCACGAACCCCATCGCAGCAGGTCCAGCGATCGGTAGCACGCATGACACATGAACCGACCACCTCACCTGCGGAGTCTCGAGCGGGACAGGGGAGGCTTTTCAGGCCCGTCGCAAAACAGGGACGTTTTGCGGCGGAGCCCCCATGGACGGGTTTACGGCGTGCCTGAAAAGGCTCCCCTGTCCCGCTCGAGGCTCCGCACGCGCAAACGCCAACCGTTCATGTGTCATGCGTGCTTCGCGCGAACCATACAGCCATTGTTAGCCGTCGATCGGGTATTGCAGCGGAGTGCGCAGGGGACGGTCGTCGAGCCAGGCTTCGCCGTTTCGGTAGGTGAGTCGGCCCTCGGCGAAGAGGGCGGCAGTGGCCGGATAGATTTTGTGCTCGATGGCCTGTACGCGGCGAGCAAGTGTCTGCGCTGTGTCCTCGGGCAGGATCGGAACGCGGCCCTGCATGATGGGCGGGCCGGCGTCGAGTTCCTCGGTAACGAAGTGGACGGTGCTGCCGTGGACGCGATCGCCTTCGTCGATGACGCGCTGATGTGTGTTGAGGCCGGGGAACTTCGGCAGCAGCGAGGGATGAATATTGAGTATTCGGCCTTCGTAGCGCTGCACGAAGGAGCGCGTGAGGATACGCATGAAGCCTGCGAGGATCAGCAAGTCCGGCCGGTACCGATCGACGGTAGACGCGAGCGCCTCATCGAAGCGCTCGCGCTCCGCGTAGTCCGAATTAAGCACGCATTCCGCCGGAATGCCGGCCTGGCGGGCGCGTTCGAGCGCCGCGGCGTCCGGATTGTTGCTGACCGCGACCGCGAGATCCAGGCTCAAGCGCCCGGCGCGCACTTCGTCAATGAACGCCTGAAGGTTGGTGCCGCCACCGGATACGAAGATCGCGGCGGACTTCCTGCCGGTCAAATGTAGCGCACCCCGTCGGTGCCCGTGCCGATGCGCCCCAGGCGCCACGCATTTTCGCCGGAGTCGGCGAGTGCAGCGAGTGCGGTTTCGGCATCGTCCGGAGCGACGACGACGACCATCCCGATGCCGCAGTTGAACGTTCGCCGCATTTCTTCGACGGTGACTCGTCCGGCCTCGGCAATCCAGTCGAATACCGCGCCTTGCTGCCAGCTTCCGGTATCGACCTCCGCGTGCAGGCCGGCGGGCAGGATGCGCGGCAGATTCTCGGTGATGCCGCCCCCCGTAATGTGCGCGAGTCCCCGGATGGCGATTCTTTGCATCAGCGCGAGAATCGGCTTCACGTAAATTCTTGTCGGCGTTAGCAGACAGTCTGCCGCGGGCCTGCCGTCGATTTCGCTGGCGCCGGCCACGTCCAGGATGCGCCGGATGAGTGAATATCCGTTCGAGTGCGGGCCGCTGGATGCAATACCGATGACGACGTCGTTCTCTGCGATCGAGCTCCCGTCGATCAGATCCCGGCGTTCGACAGCGCCGACGCAAAAGCCGGCCAGGTCGTATTCACCTTCCGCGTACATGTCCGGCATTTCCGCGGTCTCGCCGCCAATCAGCGCCGCGCCCGCCCGACCGCAGCCTTCCGCGATGCCGGCGATGACGTCCGTGGCGATGTCTACGTCGAGGCGGCCGCAAGCGAAATAATCGAGGAAAAACAATGGCTCCGCTCCCTGGACGACGACATCATTGACGCACATCGCCACGAGATCGATGCCGATCGAGTCATGTCGGCCGAGCCGTTGCGCGAGCTTCAGTTTGGTGCCGACGCCGTCGGTTCCGGAGACCAGCACAGGCTCCTCGTACTTTCCCGGCGTCAGCGCGAACAGCCCGCCAAAGCCGCCGAGGCCCGTCAGTACCTCCTTCCTTGCGGTTCGGGCCACGAGCGGCTTTATTCGCTCGACCAGCGCGTTGCCGGCGTCGATATCGACTCCGGCATCCTTGTAAGTGAGCGGCTTGCTGATCATTTCGTCGGTGCTTCCTTGTCCTAAAGGACGGGATCGCCCTGGTCGCAAGGCGAACGTTCCTGCCGCGGCGGTGGGAATAGGCAATATAATAGTGCCTGGCGAAGCGATTGGACACGTCGGCCTCTCGTATGGCCGCGTACGCGTCAGGCAACGTGAATGAAAAGTGGTTCGATGATGGGTTCGATGATGGGTTCGATGATTGGTTCGATTATGGGGCGCGCGGCGAATCTCGCGGTGCTCGTGCTTTTCCTGCTTGCGGTGCCGAATGCGGCGTCCGCGGATACATCGAATCTGTACACCGCCCGGGTGCCGATGGATGCCGCCGATCCGCAATCCAGAGAGCGCGCCTACGAAGCGGCGCTGTCGCAGGTATTGCTGCGTATCACGGGGCCGCAAAACGCGCTGCCGCCGGAGCAAATGAAGGAGTGGTTTCCGAATCCTTCCCGCTACGTGATGCAGTATCGACCGGGCGAGGAAAACACGTTGTGGGTCACGCTGGACGGGGAAACGCTGGAGCGGGTTTTGCGAGAGGGGGGATATACCGTCTGGGGAGCGGACCGGCCGCTCACGCTGGTATGGCTGGCCGTGGACTGGGGTCAGGGCGAACGCGAGATCGTGGCATCCGACGACCCCGAACGCGGAGCGGCCGAATCCCGGTCCATCGACCGCAACCGTCTGCTTCGTGAACGAGTGCAGGAAGTCGCCCTGGAGCGTGGCGTGCCGGTGGCGTTTCCCTTGCTCGATGCCGAGGAACTGGAACTGGTCAGCTTCAGCGACATCTGGGGCGGGTTCAATGAGCCTTTGATCGAGGCATCGCGAAGATACGGCGCCAACTCCATACTGGTGGGACGAGTACGTCCGGATACCGCCGAACGTAATCGCTGGACCTATTTTTTCGGCGGCGAGCGCCTTGAATGGACCGGCGAGCCGGAACAGGCGATCAATCTGCTGGCGAACACGCTTGCCGAGCATTTTGCGATCGCCGGAAACGCGCCGCTCGAGTCGATCAGCCTGACCGTATCGGGCATCAATTCGATTGCAGCTTACGGGGAAGTACACAGCTTCATGCAGAATCTGCAGGGCATCGAGCGCCTGGCTATCGAGACGGTCAGTGGAGACCGCATTCGCTACCAGGTCGAGGCGCATGGTGGACGTGAACGCCTGCAACGGTCGCTCGACTTCAGCCGGATTCTCGACGTGGACGATTCCTTCAACCGGGCGGTGATGGCCGAGTCGAACCCCGAGCCTTCTGCGCTCGAATATCGCTACCGGCCCGGCGATGCCAGGAACTGACTCGTTACATGACGCTACGCTGGCTGCCAAACGCTATTTCGCTGTTCCGCATCGTGCTGGTCGGGCCGATCCTGCTGCTCATCGTGGACGGGCGTTTCGAGCTGGCTCTGGTCCTTTTCTTCGTGGCCGGTTTTTCCGACGGCGTCGACGGGTATCTCGCCAAGCGCTTCCATTGGCACACGCGTCTGGGAGCGCTCCTCGATCCGATTGCGGACAAACTGCTCGTGGCCGGAACGTTCCTGATACTCGTGTACACGGGACACGTGCCGGTCTGGCTTGCCGCGATCGTAATCTCGCGCGACGTCATCATCGTGGGAGGCGCGGCGGCGTACAACTTTTTCGTCGGTCCGGTCGAGGGGGAGCCAACTCGCGTCAGCAAGCTCAACACGGCGTTCGAGCTGCTGTTCATTCTGTTCGTATTGAGCCGCGCAGCCTTCGGCTGGCCGGCCGAAATCACCATTACCGTTGCGGGCGCCGCGGTACTGGTGACGGTCGTAATCAGTGGCGTCGACTACGTGTGGTCGTGGACGCGACGGGCGCGGCCGCATCTGTCAAGGCACTGAATTGAGCCAGCTGGCGCTGCCACTGTCGCTTCAGGACAGGGGAGTCTTCGAAAGCTTCTGGCCTTCGTACAACGAAGCGCTGGTTTCCTACCTCAGGAGCCTCACCGATGCCGCGCCACGAGCTCCGGACGCCGCGGGCTGCTGGTTGTGGGGAGGTGTTGCCACCGGCAAGACGCATTTGTTGCATGCCGTATGCGAGCGCCTGGGCGACGACGCCGTGTTTCTGCCGCTGGAGCACTTCGTCGATGCCGGTCCCGGCATTCTCGACGGGCTGGCGAGCCGGCGGGCGGTCTGTCTCGACAATATCGACGCCGTCGCGGCCATCGAGGCATTCGAACTCGCCCTGTTCGCGCTGCTGAACCAGATTGCCGACCGGCAGGGATTGCTGGTCGTTTCGGCGAACGCGGCGCCGAGGGATTGCGGCTTTCGACTGGCTGACCTGCAAAGCCGTCTGTCGAGATTGCCGGTGTTCCGTGTGGAGCCCCTGGACGAGGCGGGACGCGTTCAGGCACTCAGGCTGCGGGCGAGTCAGCGCGGTCTGGAATTGCCCGACGATACGGCGAGGTTTCTGCTCAATCGAAGCCGACGCGATATGAGCACCCTGTATCGGCTGCTCGACACACTCGACAAGGAGGCGCTGATCGCTCAGCGCCGCCTGACCATACCCTTCGTGCGTGAAGTCATGCAGCGTCTGGATTCCGGGTTAGCTCTTTAGCTTGAGGGCGATCGAGGCGACTCTGGCTCCGAGTGCCCGGGCAACTGTCTTCTCGTCTTCGGAAAGCCGGTCGTCTTTTCGGCTCCAGGTGACGTGGCTGGCGCCGTAGGGGGAGCCCCCGGTGGTGGTGGTCGACAGGGCCGGTTCCGTATAGGGAACGCCGACGATCAACATGCCCTGGTGCAGCAGAGGAAGGGCCAGGGTGAGGAGGGTGGTTTCCTGGCCGCCGTGCAGCGTGGATGTCGATGTAAAGAGGCCGGCGGGTTTGCCGGCCAGGCGACCGCTGAGCCACAGACTGCTGGTGCCGTCGAGGTAATACTTCAATGGCGCGGCCATGTTGCCGAAGCGGGTCGGGCTGCCGGCGATTACGCCCGCGCATTCCTCGAGGTCTGCAAGAGTTGCGTACGGGGGGCCGTCCGCCGGCACCGCGGGTTCGGTCGCTTCGCACACGGCGGACACGGCCGGTACGGTACGCAGCCTGGCCGCGGCGCCCGCGATCGAATCGACACCGTGACAGACTTCCCGCGCGAGTGCCGCCGTGGCGCCCTTCAAGGAGTAATACACGACGAGAATGTCCGTCATTCCGCCGCCGGGCCGGACAACAGACCAAGAACGGCCTCGGGGGGGCGACCGATCACGGCCACGTTGCGCTCCTCGTCGACCACGATGGGTCGTTGCAGCAGCTTCGGATGGCGGCTGATCCACTCGGCGAGCGCGGCGTCGTCGGTTGCCTGCGCGCTGTCGCCCTGGGGCGCCGCCTTGTAGTCCGCCTCGTTCCTGCGGACGATGTCTGCAACGCGGACCTCAAGCAGGTTCGCAAGCTTCAGGACGGTCGCGGCATCCGGCGGCTGCCTCAGGTACTCGACAATCCGCGGCTCTATCCCGCGGTCCCTGATTATCTCCAGAGTTTTCCGTGACTTGGAGCAAGACGGGTTGTGATAGATCGTAATGGTCATGGGTTGGGAAATACTTGAGGTGTCAATGCCAGGAGCCAAGTGTCACGAGGGACGGCGAAAATCTCAAGCACCGGCGCCGGCGCGCGGCCAGGCCGCCACGCGCTCGCGGCACCCGCTTGACTGTCATGCCATGCGCTTGCTAGCTTTCCGCCGTGCGCGCCACGATTCTATTAGAACAAACCCGTTGCATGACTGAGCTCGTCAGACGCGGTGTCCCGGTAGCGCTCCTGTTTTTGCTGGCCGCCTGTGGAAGCGGTCCACCGGTCCAGGAAATGAGCGATGCGAGGCAGGCCATCGCGGTCGCGCGCCAGGCCGGCGCCGAGGAGCGTGCGGCGGAACAGCTCAGGGCCGCGGAAGAATTGCTGGACCGGGCGCAACAGAAGCTTTCGGACCGCGCGTACGACGAGGCTCGCGACAATGCCCTGCAGGCCAAGCTCAAAGCCCTGGATGCCCTGGCTCGTACCGAGAATCCCCAGACGAACAACTGACCGGCGCCGCCCGTTGCCGATCCCTGCCAGACGAAGGTTCCCGTGACCGGCAAGCGCAAATCTCCCGGCGACGCGCGCGGACAGTCGGCGGACGAATCACGACCTGCCCCCGGATCGACTGCTACCCTGTGCCGGCATTTTCGCATCACGGGCCGTGTGCAGGGGGTGTTCTTTCGCGACAGCACGCGCGAACGGGCATTGCAACTCGGACTGACCGGAAGCGCACGCAACATGCCCGACGGCAGCGTCGAAGTGCTGGCCTGTGGTACCGGGGAGGCACTCGAACAGCTTGGACTCTGGCTGCAAACCGGGCCGCCGACGGCATCCGTCTCGAACGTCGAGTTGAAGGACGTCGGGCAGCAGCAGTGCCGGACCTTTACGATCGGCTAGATAGAAGAGCCGGCCGGCATCACATGCGAAACCACTTTTTGCGCAAACGGTCGATCACGAGGTTGGGGTAGTCGCGCTTGCCCAGGCTGCCGTTGTACCGTCCGAGCGCACGCTGCAGGTCGCCTTTCTCCAGGTCCAGGTAAT
>Ga0299913_10002601_pt1 | contig 14345 bp, 13 predicted proteins | sample RVTome_9_FD_201360 | JGI IMG/M metagenome (GOLD analysis project Ga0299913, IMG submission 201360) | Soil microbial communities from uranium-contaminated site in the Upper Colorado River Basin, Wyoming, United States - RVT155D38 (version 2) ... | reverse complement strand
CTGCTCGCCGAGCTCGCCCGCTGGGGCGCCGTGCGGGTGGCGCTCTCGGTGACCACCCTCGACGTCGATCTGGCGCGGCGGATGGAGCCGCGGGCCTCGGCGCCGAAGGAGCGGCTGCGGGCGATCGCCGAGCTGGCCGCGGCGGGGATCCCGACGAGTGTCATGGTCGCGCCCGTCGTGCCCGGGCTGACCGACCACGAGATCCCGGCGATCCTCGCCGCGGCGGCGGAGGCGGGGGCGGAGTCCGCCGGTTACGTGCCGCTGCGCCTGCCGGGGGCGGTCGCCGGCCTGTTCGAGGCGTGGCTCGAGGAGCGCTTCCCCGACCGCAAGGAGAAGGTGCTCAACCGGGTGCGCGCGCTACGCGGCGGGCGGCTCGACGATCCGCGGTTCGGCAGCCGGATGCGCGGCGAGGGGGTGTTCGCCGCGCAGATCCACACCCTGTTCACCACCGCCCGCCGGCGGGCCGGTCTGGACCGGCGCGGCGCGCCGCTGTCGGGGGCGGCCTTCCGGCAGCCGGGCGAGCAGCTCGGCCTGTTCGCGCCGACGGCGGACGAGGAGCCGGGGCCGGAGGCAGGATGACCCACCGGGAGGCTCCGGCCCGCGACCGTCCCCGCCGGGGCCCTGGGACCGCGGCACGGCGCGGGACGGGCTGGCGGGGCGAGCCGCTCGGGGACTGCGAGCGACAGGTTCTCGAGGCCTTCTACGGGGCGGACCTCGCCGACGTGCGCCTGCACGCCGGCCGCCTCGCGCGCGCCGTCAACCGCCTGCTCGGCGCCCGGGCGGTGACGTTCGGCCGCCGCGTCCTCTTCTCGCCCGCCGGCTGGCGGACCTGCCGGACGGGGGGTTGCCGGGGGATCGAGCTCCTGGGGCACGAAGCGGCGCACGTCCTCCAGTACCGGCACCAGGGCCTGGTCCGCATGCTCGCCGGCTACCTGGCCAGCTACGCGCGGTCCCGCGCCCGCGGCGCCGGCCACGCCGTGGCCTACCGCTGCGTCCCCTACGAGGTCGAGGCGTGGGCGGCGAGCGACCGCCTCGCGGAGCTGCTCGCGCGGCTGCCGGACCTCGCCGAGCGGGTGCGCGCGGGCGGGCCGCCCACCGCCGGCGAGCTCGGCGAGCTAGCCGCCCGCGGCCGCGGGATCAGACCCCCGGCTCGGGAGCCCTGGTGACCACCAGCAGGGCGTGGATCGCACCGGGCAGCCAGCCGAGCAGGGTGAGCAGGATGTTGAGCAGCAGCGAGCCGGAGATCCCGCGCTCGAGGAACACGGCGATCGGCGGCAGGAGGATGGCGAGGACGATCTTGACGAGCTTGGACATGCGGTCTCCCTCTCTCAGTGTGTCTTTCAGTGGTCGATGGCGGTGACGCTGGCCGCGGACTCGCGGCGCGACGGCACGGGTAGGGAGCAAAAGGCGAGCCATCGCCCGGCGGCGCCCCGGACTGCTAATCTCTGACCGAGGGAGATGCAGGGTGGAGCGACAGGCGGCGGGCTGACCTCGAAACAGCGGCGGTGGCTGCGCGGCGAGGCGCACGGGCTCTCGCCGCTGGTGCAGGTCGGCGGCAAGGGGGTGACCGGCGCGGTCGCTGCCGAGCTCGACCGCGCCCTCGCCGTCCACGAGCTGGTGAAGGTCCGCCTGGCGGGGGAGCGCGACGAGCGCCGGGCCGCGGCGGAGGAGCTCGCCGACCGCACCCGCGCCGAGGTCGTCGGCCTGGTCGGACGGGTCGCGACGCTGTACCGGCAGCACCCGGACCCGGAGAGCCGCCGCTACCGGCTGCCCGGCGGAGCGCTGTACTAAGCTTCGCCGGTGACCGTCCGCGAGTTCACCGTCGGCATCGAGGAGGAGTACCAGATCCTCGACCCGCAGTCGCGCGAGCTGCGCTCCTACGTCCAGGAGATGCTCGACCAGGGGCGGCTCGTCCTGCAGGACCAGATCAAGCCCGAGTTCCTGCGCTCGCAGATCGAGGTGGGGAGCAAGGTGTGCCGCTCGATGGAGGAGGCGCGCGAGGAGCTGGTGCGGCTGCGGCGGACGGTGGCCGACGTCGCCGCCGCCCACGGCCAGGCGATCGCCGCGGCGAGCACGCACCCGTTCTCGAGCTGGCTCAGCCAGGAGGTCACCGACGCCACCCGCTACGTGAAGCACGAGCAGAACATGGCGGAGCTCGCCCGGCGGATGTTGATCTTCGGCATGCACGTCCACGTCGGGATCGAGGACAAGGAGCTCCTGATCGACGTCATGGACCAGGCGCGCTACTTCATCCCGCACCTGCTCGCGCTGTCGACCAGCTCGCCCTTCTGGCACGGCCGGAAGACCGGCCTCAAGTCCTACCGCTCGATCGTCTTCCAGAGCTTGCCGCGCTCCGGGCCGCCGCCCGCCTTCGCCTCGTTCAGCGAGTACGAGCGCTTCGTCGAGACCCTGATCAAGACGAACTCGATCGAGGAGCCGACCTCGATCTGGTGGGACATCCGGCCGCACCCGAAGTTCCCCACCCTCGAGTTCCGGATGTGCGACATCTGCACCAAGGTCGACGAGGCGCTCTGCCTGGCGGCGCTGATCGTCGCCCTGGTCGCCAAGCTGATCGACCTGCGGCGGCAGAACTGCTCCTGGCGCCGCTACCGCCACGCCCTGGTCGAGGAGAACAAGTGGCGGGCGATCCGCTACGGGATCGACGGCAAGCTGATCGACTTCGGCAAGCAGCAGGAGGTGCCGGTGCGCGAGCTCGCCGCCGAGATCCTCGAGCTGGTCGACGACGTCCTCGACCCGCTCGGCCTGCGCCGCGACGTCGAGTACGTGAACACCATCCTCGCCGAGGGCACCAGCGCCGACCGCCAGCTCGCCGTCCACGAGCGGACCGGCGGCGACCTCTCCGCCGTCGTCGACCAGCTGATCGCCGAGACCACCGCGGGCGTGGTCGCCGCGACGGTATAGGCCGGGTTCACCGACACGCCGGTCAGCCGGCGCCCTCCGCGCCGCCGGGGCTCGCGGCTTGCGGGGCCGCCGGCCCGGCCTCTTCCGCCGTCGGCGCGGCGCCCTCTTCCGGCGGCACCTCGCCTGCGTCCTCTGGCGCCTTGTCGGCGCCGCCGGGGGCGGCGTCGGTCTCCCCCTCGGGGGCCGGCTGCATGTTCTCGCCCTCCTTCGGGAGGTAGAAGGCGCGCTGCTGGTACCAGGGCAGGTTCTGGATCAGCGCCGTCTCGCCGCTCGCCTGCTGCACCGGCTCGGTCCCCTGGACGAACGCCTCCTCGACGACGCGGCCGGAGCCGCCCGGCAGCAGGCCGGAGCGGTACTCGACCGCCTGGGTGACGACGCCCGGCGGCGGCGCGAACTCCTCGCCCTCGCGCAGCCAGCCGTCCTCGAGCCCCGCCTCGACGACGTCGCGCCAGATGGGCAGCGCGGCCTCGGCGCCGGTCATCCCGCGGCCGAGCGAGCGCTTCACGTCGTAACCGACCCAGACGAGGATCGTGTGCCGCGGGGTGAAGCCGACGAACCAGGCGTCGGTGAAGTCGTCCGTCGTGCCGGTCTTGCCGGCGATGGCGATCGGCAGGCCGCGGATCGACCCCGCGGTGCCGCGGTCGACCACCCCTTCGAGCATGTGGGTGAGGACGAAGGCGACCCGCGGGTCGGTCGTCGTGCGGGTCGTCGGCCGGTGGCGCTCGAGCACCCGGCCGCCGGCGGTCGCCACCCGCTCGATCAGGTGCGGCTCGACCCAGGTGCCCTGGTTGGCGATCGCCGCGTAGGCCGCCGCGAGCTCGATCGGCCGGATCTCGGCGGCGCCGAGGGCGAGGCTGGGGTAGGGCGGCAGCTCGGCGTCGATCCCGGCCCGGCGCGCGAAGTCGATCACCCGCTTCGTGCCGACCATGTCCTGGAGCTTGACCGCCGGCACGTTGATCGAGTGCTCGAGCGCGTAGCGCAGGGTGATCACCCCGTAGTAGCGGCGGCTGTAGTTGCGCGGGAAGTAGCTGATCCGCCCGTCGGCGCCGCGGAAGCCGGTCGGGCCGTCGAAGATGGTGTCGGCCGGCGTGTAGCCGAGCTCGAGGGCGGCGCCGTAGACGAACGGCTTGAAGGCCGAGCCGACCTGCCGCTCCGCCTGGGTGATCCGATTGAACTTGTTGCGCTCGAAGTCCCAGCCGCCGACCATCGCCCGCACCGCGCCGGTGGCCGACTCGAGCACCACCGCCGCGCCCTGGATCTCCGGCTGCTGCTCGAGGGCGACGGTGGTGCCGATCTCGCCGGACGGAGCGGCGCCGTCCTCCCCCTCCTCGCCGTCCTCCGCCTCGCCGGCCGCCGGCTCGACCCGGAACCAGGCGACGTCGCCCGACGAGAGCACGTCCGACGGCGAGCGCCGGCGGGTCCAGCGGATCCCCTCCCGGCCGAGGGTGAAGGTGCGGTCCCGGATGCGCACCGTCGCGGTCTCGGCCCCGGCCTCGACGACGATCCCCTTGTACCAGCGGCCCGCGGCGAGCGGCTCGCCGGTCCAGTCGGGCAGCTCGTGGGTCGCCGGGTTCCCCTCGATCCGGTCCACCGCGCCGCGCCAGCCGCGCCGGTGGTCGAGCCGGCGGACGCCGGCGTGGAGCGCGTCCTCCGCCGCCTTCTGCATCTGCCGGTCGAGGGCGGTCCACACCTGGAGCCCCCCCTCGTGCACCTCGTCGGTGCCGAACGTCCGCTCCAGGTACTTGCGGACGTCCTCGGCGTAGTAGGGGGCGAGCGGCGTCTCGTCGGGGTGGGAGACCACCCGCAGCGGCTCGGCGACCGCCTCGTCGTAGCGCCGCCGGTCGATCACCCCCTCGTCGAGCATCCGGCGGAGCACCTTGTCGCGGCGATCCTTGACCAGGTCGGGGCGCCGATAGGGGGACAGCCGGCTCGGCGCCCACAGGATGCCGGCGAGCGTCGCCGCCTCGTGCAGGTCGAGCGCCGCGACGTCCTTGTCGAAGTAGTAGCGCGCCGCCGAGGCCATGCCGTAGTTGCCGTGCCCCATGTTGACCAGGTTCATGTACATGGTGAGGATCTGGTCCTTCGAGTACCGCTTCTCGAGCTCGACGGCGAGCAGCGCCTCCTCGATCTTCCGCCGCCAGGTCTGCTCGCGGGTGAGGAAGAGCGAGCGGGCGAGCTGCATGGTCAGCGTGCCGGCGCCCTCGACGATCTCGCCGGCCCGCAGGTTCGCGATCTCGGCCCGGACCACCGCCATCAGGTCGACCCCGCCGTGGCGGTAGAACCCGGCGTCCTCCACGGAGACCAGCGCCTGGCGCAGGATCGGCGGGACCTCGTCCTCGGCCAGGAGCACCCGCCGCTGCCGGGCGAAGGTGGCGAACGGTTCCCCCTCGCGGTCGTAGAGCACGGTGATCAGCCCCGGCGAGAAGTCGGTCATCTCCTCGACCTCCGGCATGTGGATCGCCGCCGCCACCGCGACCCCGGCGACGGTGCCGCCGACCGCGGCGACGAGCAGCGGCAGCACCCAGCGCCCCCAGCGGCGCGGCCGCCGGCCGGCGCCCGCGCCGCGCGGCGGGCCGGTCAGCGGCCCGAAGCCGCCGGCCCGGCGCGGCGTCACGTTGCCCGGCTCGGCGCCGGCGGCGCCCGGCGGGCCGGACGCGGCGGAGCGGTCGGCAGGGGAGGAGGGGCGGTCGGACGGCGGCATCGGGTCGTACTCCATGCGGGCATTATGGCCGATGGCCGCGAGGCCGGTGGCGCCGCCGCCGGGGACGTCGGCAGGCACGCTCGGGCCGCAGGCGCGGGCGCCGGGCGGCGCCGGGACCGGCGGTGGCGCTCCCGCCCGGCCGGTGATAGAACGGCGGCGGCATGACCAGCGGCGAGAAGTTCACCGGACTCCCCGAGACCCCGCCGTCGAGGCTGCCGCACGTCGACCTCGACCAGCGGGTGGGCGGCCCCGGGGGCGGCGCGGGGCGGTGGCTGCTGATCGGCTGCGGCGGGCTGTTCTTCCTCCTCGGGATCGCCGCCATCGCGTTCCTGATGAAGGCGGACGACTTCCTCGGCTGGACCTTCGGCAAGCTCGAGGAGACGGTCGTCGCCCGGCTGCCCGAGGACCTGCCCCCGGAGTCGCGCCGCCGGCTCGATGTCGCGTTCGACGCCGCGATCGAGCGGATCGTCTCGGGCGAGGCCGACCCGCGGTCGATGCAGGCGCTGCAGCGGCGCCTCACCGCGCTCACCCGCAGCCAGGACCGGCTGACGACCGACGAGGTCCGGGAGCTGACCCTGGCGCTCGAGGCGGTGGCCATCGGGACGCTCGACACCTCGGCCGGCGAGGCGGCACCGGAGGAGGACGACGGTCCGCCGGCGGAGCGCAGCCGCGACGAGCCCCCGGCCCCGCCCGCCTCCGAGGCCGCCGCCGCGCCGCCCGGCCGCCCGTGAGGCGCGCCGCCCGGCGCCTTCGGGGGAGAGTGCGGACCGGGTCGGACGAGAGGGGGTGATCGACAGATGCCCGATTCGGCACCAGAAGAGGTCCCGCTGGAGACGAACACGGCCGAGATAAAGAGGGCCGCGAAGCAGTCGGCGAACCCGCTGCGGTCGGTGTTCGCCGAGGAGTGGCAGGCGTCCTTCGCGGCGCTCCTCCAGAACCGGGGGAAGACGCAGCCAGACTACGGCCCGGCACGGGACCGGGGGTTCGTCGTCCTCGTCCGCGAGCCGGTGTCGCTCCAGCCGCTCGAGGCCGTGTGCCTCGACGAGCGGCAGACCTGGAACTCCAACTGCCTGACCTTCCGCTATCGGATCGCCCGCGGCGCCACCTTCGCGAACCTCCTCGCCGCGTTCGCGGACGACGCGCGGCGCGTCGTCCGCGGAGAGCAGGAGGCCCGGGGCGTCGTCCGGATGCGCGGCGGCGGGCTCGAGAGCGCGAGAGACCAGGTCGAAAAGCTGGTGTCGGAGCTCGCGTCGTACGAGAGCGGCACCTCGGACACGCAGGACCGGCCGGAGCGGGGGACGCTGGAGGACGAGTGGGTGGAGGCGCTCCTCCGCGGGATCGAGACCGGGACGACGACCGGGCAGCGGGTGGTCCTCTTCGCCGAGCTGGCGGACCCGTCCGAGGACGGCGCCGCCTGGCAGGCCGCGCGCGGCGCCCTCCTCGATCGCCTTCCCGGGCGGATGGGGATCGTCCTTTCCGGTGCGCCGGCCCACTTCGAGATTCCCGCCGGGGCGGCGCACCTCCTCGAGCTGGAGATCCCGGAGGCGCGTCGGGCGGGCCCCGAGGAGAGCGTGGAGGCGCTCGCCTACACGGCAGGCGGCCTGCGGAGCGATCGGCCGGCCGAGGTCGACCGCCTGGGCCGGGCCGCGTACGCTCGGGCGCTGGCCGACTTCGTCCTCCACCCGCGGACCCAGCCGCTCACCCTCGGAATCCACGGCCCGTGGGGGATGGGGAAGTCGTCGTTCATGGGGTTCGTCGAGCGAGAGCTCCTCGTCGGCGCGGGGGAGGACGCCGGCGAGCACGCCTCGCAGCTCGCCGCACTCCGGGCTGCGGAGAGCCGGCGGGCGGAGGTCGAGCGGGAGCCTCCGGAGAGCGCCGGCCGATCACGGCGCCTCGCCGAGGCACGGAGCCAGGTCGTCCGCGCTCGCGAGCGGCTGGTCGCCGCGGCCTCGAGCCGGACGGTGGTCTGCCAGTTCAACGCCTGGCAGTTCCAGGACTCCAGGCAGATCTGGGCCGGGCTCGCGGCCGAGGTCACCGGCGCGCTCGAGCGGCCGCTCTCGGCCTGGGACAAGCTGCGGCTCCGCGTCCTCTACGCCTGGCGGACGCGGCGGGCGGGGATCCTGCTCGGCGCCGCGCTCCTTATCGTCGCGGTCGCCCTCGCCGTCTGGCTCGTCGACGCCTACGAGCCCCAGCTCGAGAGGGAGCCGGTCGCGGGTGACGGCCTCGTCCGCGTGGCGACCACCGGCGCGCTCGGTCCGCTCCTGGCGGGCGGCGGCTCGCTCCTCGTGCTCCTCGGGCTGCTCGCCTGGCGGACCTACCGGGTGCTCCAGCCGGTCAGCCGGCGGATCCTCGAGTACGGCAAGCTGCCGACCTACCGGCAGCAGATGGGCTACCAGCACGAGGTGATGGGCGACATCCGTGTGCTGCTGGAGGTGCTGGAGGGGCTCGGGCGGCGGCCGCGCGTGGTGGTGTTCATCGACGACCTCGACCGTTGCGGCGAGGACAAGATCATGGACGTGCTGCAGGCGATCAACCTCGTCCTCGGCGGCCTCGACTTCTACGTCTTCCTCGGCATGGACACCGAGATGATCCACCGGGCGATCCGCAGCCACTACGAGAAGGACCTCGAGGTCGACCTGCGCGAGCTCGACCAGGACTTCGCGGCGAAGTACCTGGAGAAGATCGTCCAGCTCTCGTTCCATCTGCCGCAGCCCAGCGACCCGGAGCAGGAGGTCTTCCTGGGGAGCCTGTTCAGCGAGTCGAGCCGGGGCGGTCCGGAAGGCGGCGGGGAGAGCGAGCCGGCGGAGGCTGCGGTGGCTCTCGGCGAGGGGACGCTCGACCTGCGATTCGACCTGGCCGCCGCCGAGCGACCGGTGCACCGCGAGGTGGTCCCGGTGGAGGACACGCCGGAGGAGCTCGCCGTCTTCCGGCGTCTCGGCCGGTACACGGAGGACAACCCGCGCGAGGTCAAGCGGCTGGTCAACACCCACCGGCTGGTCAAGATCCTGCTCCAGCAGCACGACGCGAGCTGGCCGGAGGCGCGCCAGGAGAGGCTGGTCAAGTGGGTGGTCTTCTGCACCGCCTGGCCCCGGCTCGTCGGGCCGCTCCTGGCGGCGGCGGGTCGGGCGGCGGCCGGCGACGACGAGGCGGACCGCGACCTCCTGGCCGAGCACGCCGGCCGGGTCGGCGACCGGGACCTCGCCGCGTTCGCCGCCGAGCCGCCGCGCATCACCTTCGGCGACCTGGCCGGCTCGGCCGACTTCCGGCTCGCGGCGCGATACTCTCGGCTCCTCGGCGCGCCCTGAGCGCCCGGGCACTCCCCCCGCAAACCGCCGTCCGCATGACCGACCGCTTCGAGCTCGTCTCCCGCTTCACGCCGCAGGGCGACCAGCCGGAGGCGATCCGCCAGCTCACGGCCGGGATCGAGCGGGGCGACCGAGAGCAGGTGCTGCTCGGGGTGACCGGCTCGGGGAAGACCTACACGGTGGCCAAGGTCGTCGAGGCGGTCAACCGGCCCACCCTGGTCCTGTCCCACAACAAGACCCTCGCGGCGCAGCTCTACCAGGAGTTCAAGAGCTTCTTCCCGCACAGCGCGGTCGAGTACTTCGTCTCCTACTACGACTACTACCAGCCCGAGGCGTACGTCCCGCAGTCGGACACCTACATCGAGAAAGAGACGACGATCAACGAGGAGATCGACCGCCTCCGGCTGCGGGCGACGAAGGTGCTCTTCGAGCGGCGGGACGTGCTGATCGTCGCCTCGGTCTCCTGCATCTACGGCCTCGGCTCGCCGGAGACCTTCCGCGCCATGCTCCACCTCTTCGAGCGCGGCGCGACGGAGGGGATGGAGGTGGCGCTGGCGCGGCTCGTCGCCATGCAGTACGACCGCACGAATCTCGACCTCTACCACGGCGCCTTCCGGGTGCGCGGCGACGTGCTCGAGATCCTGCCGTCCTACGAGGACGCCGGCATCCGGGTCGAGTACTTCGGCGACGAGATCGAGCGGATCAGCCGCATCGACACCCTGACCGGCGAGACGGTCCAGGACGTCGACCGGGTCGCGGTCTACCCGAAAACCCACTACGTCACCCCGAAGGACCGCCTGGAGCGGGCGATCGAGGGGATCCGGCTCGAGCTCGCCGAACGGCTCGCCGAGCTCTCCGACCTGGACAAGCTGCTCGAGTTCCAGCGCCTCGAGCAGCGCACCCGCTTCGATCTCGAGATGCTGCGCGAGATCGGCTACTGCCACGGGATCGAGAACTACTCCCGCCACCTCTCCGGCCGCGCCCCGGGCGAGCCGCCGCCGACGCTGCTCGACTACTTCCCCGACGACTTCCTCCTCGTCGTCGACGAGAGCCACCAGACGATCCCCCAGGTGCGCGGCATGTACCACGGCGACCGCTCGCGCAAGGAGACCCTGGTCGAGTACGGCTTCCGCCTGCCGTCGGCCCTCGACAACCGGCCGCTCACCTTCGACGAGTTCGACGCCCGGGTCGGCCAGCGCCTCTACGTCAGCGCCACCCCGGCCGACTGGGAGCTCGAGCGCACCGGCGGGGTGGTCGTCGAGCAGCTCATCCGCCCCACCGGCCTGCTCGACCCGGTGATCGAGGTGCGCCCCGCGCGCGGCCAGATCGACGACCTCGTCGGCGAGCTCAAGCGCGTCGCCGGCCGGAACGAGCGCGCCCTGGTCACCACCCTGACCAAGCGGATGGCCGAGGAGCTCTCCCAGTACCTCCTCGAGCTCGGCATGAGGGTGCGCTACATGCACTCCGACATCGATACCCTCGAGCGGGTCGAGATCGTCACCGCCCTGCGCCGCGGCGAGTTCGACGTCCTCGTCGGCATCAACCTCCTCCGCGAGGGCCTCGACCTCCCCGAGGTCTCCCTCGTCGCCATCCTCGACGCCGACAAGGAGGGCTTCCTGCGCTCCGAGACCTCCCTCGTCCAGACCTCCGGCCGCGCCGCCCGCAACCTCGAGGGCCGGGTGATCTTCTACGCCGACCGGGTCACCAACTCGATGCAGCGCGCCCTCGACGAGACCGACCGCCGCCGCGAGACCCAGGCCGCCTACAACGAGGCCCACGGCATCGAGCCCCAGACGGTGCTCAAGGACATCCACAGCCCCCTCGTCGCCATGCAGAACCTCGACCTCTACACCCCGGGGCCCCAGCGCCTCTCCGAGCTCCGCGAGACCGACGAGCCCCTGGCCCAGCAGATCTCCCGCCTGGAGAAAGAGATGCGGGCGGCCGCCAAGCGCCTCGAGTTCGAGGAAGCCGCGATGCTCCGCGACCAGATCAAGGAGCTCAAGGAGATGCAGATCTACGCGGGGTGAGGGAGGCGGGTGCGATGCGCCGCCGCGCGAGCCAGGCTAGCCGGTGGAGGCGGCGCCGTCCGTCACCGCCCGGAGCTGCGCCGTGTGGTGCTGGATGTGGCGGCCGCACATCAGGACGCCGTCGGTGACCGGGGCGGCGCCGAAGTAGGCGTGGGTGATGCGGGCGGCGGGGCGCTCGTCGAGGACCTCCTCGGCGGTGGCAGCGAGGCGGCCGGCGCGCTCGCGGAAGGCGGCGAGGGCCTCGTCGCGGGGGCCGGGGTCGCCTTCGGGCCGGATCTCGCGCGGGGCGGGGGCGCGCTGCGGGAAGCCCCTGCCGCGGAGGATGCGGCGGCCGATCGTCGCCCGGAAGAGGACGCGCTGCCAGGGCCGGGTGCGCACGACCATCCCGTCGCCGCCGGCGAGCTCGCGGAGGATGACGTCGTAGGTCAGGTTGAGGTGGTGGACGATCTGCGCCGGCGTCCACTTGCCCTCGCCGATCGGGCGGCGCCAGGCGTCGTCCGGCAGCGCCTCGACGGTGGCGACGAGGTCCTCGGCCGCGGCGGCGTGCACGCCGGTCGCGTGCGCCCAGGCCTGGCTCCTGCGGGGGGGCATGGCCGAATTCTACCAGCGTCCGCACCACGTCCGGCAGGGTCGGGCCGTGCCGCCGGGACGGCCCTCCGCGGCGCCGCCTCCGGCCGGCGAACGCCGCGAGATAGGCTCTCCGCGTGTCCGACGCCCTCGGCTTCGTCGTCCAGCACGGCTACCTGGTGCTCTTCGCCTTCGTCTTCGCGGAGCAGGTCGGGCTGCCGTTGCCGGCGCTGCCGGTGCTGCTCGCCGCGGGCGCCCTGGCGCGCGAGGGGGAGCTGGCGATAGGCCTGGTGCTAGCGGTCGCCGTCGCCGGCTCGATGACCAGCGACGTCATCTGGTACGAGATCGGCCGCCGGCGGGGGATGCGGGTGATGAACCTGCTCTGCCGCGTGTCGCTCGAGCCCGACTCCTGCGTGCGCAACACCGAGAACTTCTTCGCCCGCCACGGTGCGCGCTCGCTGGTGGTCGCCAAGTTCGTCCCCGGGCTGTCGACCGCCGCGCCGCCGATGGCCGGCATCTTCGGCATGCGGGTGCCGCCGTTCCTCCTCTACGACCTCCTCGGCACGGTGCTGTGGGTGGGCGTGGCGGTGGGTCTCGGCTGGATCTTCTCGAACCAGCTCGACGCGGTCGTCGAGGCCGCGGCCGACACCGGCGCCGGCCTCGGCTGGATCGCCGGCCTCGCGCTGGCCGCCTGGCTCCTCTTCAAGTGGGTACAGCGCCGCCGCTTCCTCGCCGAGCTGCGGGTCGCCCGGATCACGCCGGAGGAGCTCGCCGGGCGGCTCGCGGCCGGCGAGGACATCGTCGTCGTCGACCTGCGCCACTCCGACGAGTTCGCGCTCGACCCCCGCACCGTCCCCGGCGCCCTCCACCTCCCGGTCGAGCGGCTCGACGAGCACCGCGGCCGGATTCCTCCCGACCGGGAGGTGGTCCTCCTCTGTACCTGACCCAACGAGGCCTCGAGCGCCCGGGTGGCGCTCCTGCTGAGGAAGCGCGGGTTCCGGAAGGTGCGGCCGCTGGCCGGCGGGCTCGGCGCCTGGCGCGACCGCGGCCTGCCGCTCAGCGAGCTGCCGGCGGAGCCGGGCGAGGCCGCCTGAGCCCGCAGCGCGGACCGGTCGTTCGGCGGGGCCGTCGTGCTAGCGTGACCTACTTACCTGATGCACTTGCCTGATGCACCGGAAAGGAGCTTGACGATGGATCGGCGTTTCCTCCGCATCGTGTCGCTCGCCCTGGCCGCCGTCGTCGCGACGGCCGGTCACGAGGCGGCGGCGAAGAACGCGCACGGCCCCGGCGGCCACCTGGTCATCCACGCGGTCCTCGTCGACGACGCGACGCAGCAGATCGGCATCGCGGGCGAGGGCTTCGTCTCCGGACCGGGATTCGCGGTCCATCTCGGTGGCTCGGACGTGACCTCCCTCTGCGCGCCGAGCGGCGGCACCTTCATCCTCTGCGACCTCTCCGGCCCCGGGCTGCCGGCCGCGGGCGACTACCTGCTGACCGTCGCCGCCGGCGGCGGCCAGAGCCAGAGCGACGAGTACGACCTGACGATCGGCGGGGTCGGGCCGCCGGGACCGCCGGGCCCGGAGGGTCCGGAAGGGCCGCAGGGGCCGCCGGGTCCGGAGGGTCCCGCGGGGCCGGAGGGCCCGGCAGGACCGGCCGGCCCCGAGGGCCCGGCGGGTCCGCCCGGTCCGGCCGGCACGGACGCGGTGTCCCGCGACGTCCTCGACAGCTCGCCGGTCCCCCAGGTCGTCGGGCAGTACCTCTACCCGGGCGACGTGCGGATCGCCGCCGGCGGATTCGAGTTCTCGCTCGGCCTGAAGCGCGAGGAGCTCTTCGGCCGCGTCGTCCAGCTCCTCTTCACTGACGACGCGTGCACGGCGGGGCCGCACCTCGTCGCCCCCGCCTCGTGGGAGAACCTGATCCCGGTGACGGCGATGAAGGGCGGCCTCGTCTACATGGCGGACGTCACCGCACCGACGACGAGCTTCAACAACGGCTCGGAGCGGCTGGACGACGGGAGCTGCGTCGACATCCCCGACGCCAGTCAGCTCGGGCGGCCCGCCGTCTTCGTCCTCGACGCGTCGGTCTACGTGTCGCCGTTCTCGCTCGCCCCCTGAGCCGGCGGCGCTCTCCGGCGAGCGGCCAGAGGGCGGCGAGCCCGCCCGGGCCGCATCGACCTGCCGGCCCGGCCGTCCCGTAGACTGCCGCCATGGGGCGGGGTCGCGGCGTAGCGCGGGGCAGGCCCGGGGTGCGCATCTCGGGCGGGGAGCTGCGCGGACGGGTGGTTCCGGTGCCGCGCGACGTGCGGCCGACCGAGGGGCGGGTGCGCGAGGCGCTGTTCTCGATCTGGGGCGAGGCGATCGACGGTGCCCGCGTCCTCGACCTGTTCGCCGGCAGCGGGGCGGTGACGCTGGAGGCGGTGAGCCGCGGCGCCCTCGAGGCGGTGGCGGTCGACGGGGCGCCGCGGGTGGCCGCTGCGCTCGAAGCCGGCGTGCGCCGGGTCGGCGAGACGGGGCGGGTCGAGGTGCGGCGGGCGACCCTGCCGGACGCTCTCGCGGCGCTGGCGGCGGAGCGGCCGGCCGCCTTCGATCTCGTCTTCGCCGATCCCCCCTACCGCTGGCCCGACTACCCGCGCCTCGTCGCCGCCGCCGCGCCGCTCCTCGCCGCCGGCGGGGAGCTCGCCGTCGAGCACGCCTCCCGCCACGAGCTGCCGGCCGAGGCGGGCGGGCTGGTGCGCACCGACGTCCGCCGCTACGGCGAGAGCGCGCTGTCGTTCTACCGCCGGGCGCCGGCGTGAGGGCAGCCGGTACAATGGCCGCCGCCTGC
>Ga0299913_10002600_pt1 | contig 14346 bp, 13 predicted proteins | sample RVTome_9_FD_201360 | JGI IMG/M metagenome (GOLD analysis project Ga0299913, IMG submission 201360) | Soil microbial communities from uranium-contaminated site in the Upper Colorado River Basin, Wyoming, United States - RVT155D38 (version 2) ... | reverse complement strand
ACTCCACGCACTCGCGAATGTGCCGTTCGTAGACCAGGGGCCGATCGCCGCCGGAGACGAGGTTGTGCGGCGACTCGGCGATGAGTTCGGCCAGAAGCCTCAAGGTCGCGTCGAGGTCTGGGGTCACCGGCACACCTCGGCCGGGCGTCGGCGTCCCAGACGCCGTTCCACGTGAAACATGTCGCCGAGAACGCCGTCGGGCCGCCGCGGGCAAAGGTTGAGACCTACGACGGCCCGCGAACGCGTCACAGCGCGCCCCTGAACGCGTTTCCGCTGGTCAGGGGCGCGCAACGCCCTGCTCAAGCCGGTTCGATGACGACCCGGCGCTTCGGCTCGCTGCCCTCGGAGGACGAGGTGACGCCGCCGGTCTTGGAGACCAGGTCGTGCATCATCTTGCGCTCGTAGGCGTCCATGGGCTCCAGCCGCACCGGCTTGCCTGTCTCGCGCACTTCGGCGATGGCCTCGCGGCACTTGTCCCGCAGCTTCTCGAGCGTGCGTGCGCGATAGCCCTCCACATCGACGCGCACGTGCGAGCGGCGCTGCGTCTGGCGTTGCACCGCGGAGCGCACCAGTTCCTGCAGCGCGTCCAGCGTGGCGCCACGGCGGCCGATCAGCAGGCCGCTGCCCAGATCCTGGATGTTCACCAGCGCCTGATCGGGCGTGACCTCGATCTCCAGGTCCCCGGGCAGATCCAGGCGGTCGAGCAGCCCCTCGATGAAATCGGCCGCGAGCTCGGACTCCTGGTCCAGCAGATCGAGCCATTCCTCCGGCGACATGTCCTCCCGCGGGTTCCCGCGATCACCGGCATCCTCCGCATCCGTGCCGGTCTCCGCCTCGTCCAACGGTGTCTCGTTGTCTACAGCCACCCCGTCCTCCTCGTGGTCGTGGGGCGTGTTGCCTGAAAGTTCCTGTGTCTCCGCGACGTTCGCGGCCACATCCTGCTTGGCCACCACGCGCACGTGCGCGCGCCGGGCCGCTCCGAAGATGCCGCGCTTGCCCTCGGACAGGATCTCGACAAAGACCTCCTCCGCCGTCAGGCCGATCTCGCGCAACGCAGCCCGGATCGCCTCGTCGACTGTGGTGCCCTGCCCTTCCGCACTCCGCGTCACGATGTCGCTCCTCCCCTCGTGCCGGTCCCGCTACGCCTTCTTCTGCTGCATCTCGTGTTCGACTTCCCGGAACATGACCCACTGCTGGCCGATGGTCCAGACGTTCGTCGTCACCCAGTACAGCAACACGCCGATCGGCAGATTGACCGCGAAGACGGTCAGCATGATCGGCATGACATAGAGCATCACTTGCTGCTGCGCCATCTGCGCGCTCTGCGGATTGCTCGCCATCATCTGCTTTTGTGAGTAGAACGTGGTCGCGCCCATCAGCGCGATCAGCAGCCAGGCGCCCACGCCGGCGGCCGAAGCCGCTTCGGACAGGCCGGCGAAGTAGAAGCGCGCCGTCGCCAATTCCGCGACCACGTCGCCGTTGCGCAGCAGGCGGAACAAGGCGAAGAACACGGGCATCTGGAGCACCAGCGGCAGGCATCCGGCGGCCGGATTGACGCCGTGCTCCTTGTAGAGCCGCATCATCTCCTCTTGCTGCTTCGCCCGCCGCTCGCGGTACTTCTCCGGATCCGTCTTCATCATCGAACGGTCGATCTTGTACTTCGCCTGGAGCTTCTTGATCTCGGGCTGCAGCCGCTGCATCGCCCGCATCGAGTTGATCTGCTTGACCGCCAGCGGGAACATCAGCAGCCGGACGGCGATGGTCAGCAGGACGATCGCCCAGCCCCAGGCCGCCTGACCGGCCAGCGGCTCGAGCAGGGTGTGAAAGAAGCGCAGGACGTCGCCCAGCGCTCCGATGAGGCCGTTCCACAGTTCACCCACGGACGGTTCCTTCTTGTCTCGACCACAGACCTGCCGGTGGCACCGGATCGATGCCGCCAGGGTTGAACGGGTGACAGCGTGCGATCCGCCGCAGCGCGAGCCACGTGCCCCGCACGGCCCCGTGGCTGGTAATCGCTTCCAGCGCGAACGCCGAGCATGTCGGGTGGAAGCGGCAGCGGGCGGTCGTCTTGGGAATCGCGCGATACAGCCGGATCAGCGCCACGAGAATGCGGGCGGCGGCCGTCACGGCGTCGCTCCCACACGTTCCAGGAGGGCGTCCAACTCGTTCACCAGGTTCGGCAGGGGCGCTGTCAGGGCCGCACCGCGGGCCACGACCACCAGGTCCACCCCCGCCGGCACGTCGACGCATCGCAGCGCCTCGCGCAGGCGGCGCTTGGCACGATTGCGGATGACCGCGCCCCCCACCTTGCGGCTGGCGATGACCGTGACGCCGGCGGGCGAGTTGTCCTCGCGCGCGGCGAGGCGCAGCACCATGGCGCTGCCGTGCGCCGCGCGACCATCCCTGAGCACCGCCTGCACATCCCGCGGGGGGGAGCGCCGCGCCCCGTTCTGCTGCGTCACCTCTGCCTCACCGTCCGCCGTGCGCGGCGCCGTGATGCTCTTGTGCGCGCCATGGGCACTGCCGGCTCTCGAAGTCGATCAGGCGGTCAGGCGCTTGCGGCCCTTGGCGCGCCGCGCCTTCACGATCGCCTGGCCCGCGCGATCGAGCATGCGGTGACGGAAGCCGTGCTTACGCTTGCGACGCCGGTTGTTCGGCTGGTACGTGCGCTTGCTCATGGTGCTGTCTCCAAACTGGCGTTGACCGCTGGTCCCGGCCCGGCTGGCACGATCCGGGCGGGGCTGGGTCCTCGGTGGTGGGGCACGGCTGGGAGCGGGACGATGCTTGCGGCTGTCCGCGCGGCCCGAGTCGCTTCGCGGGCACGCCAATGACGGCACGTGCCAACGACCAAGGGGCCAGTGTAGGAACCTCATCGGAAGGCTGTCAAAACCCTGCGTCGCGAGCGCGGCCCCACAGACCGGGCGGCGCGGCGCGGCCCGCCCGAATCATGGCGCTGACCAGCGCGTTCGCCACTTTGACGGCCGTCCTGTGGAAAAGTGCTTGCGGCTGCGGAAAGCCCGTACCTATACTCCCCCACGCTCCACGGGGACGGTTCGTCGAGGGTCTCCACCCTTCAGAGACGGGCAGTTCGCCCATTCCGGATAGACGCCATGCGCCTGTCCGGGTGTGGCCTGTGGAGTCACACGACGCACACACCGCTTCCCCGGCGGACGCAGGATTCCTGCGCAGCGCCCCGGTGAACGGCCGAGAAAGCCCCGATCATGCCCCCGCCGTGCCGGCTGGGGGCGCCTTGGTCGACCTTTCTGGATCCACAGCTGTGGAGGATGCTGTGGATAAGGGCCGTGACAGGACTGTGACCGCACCGCAGTGCGGCCGCGCGCGCAAGGTCGAAGACCGGCCGGCGGGACCACCGCCGGGCACGAGGTCGACGGCACGAGGGAGGACACACGGTGCCAGATGCGTCACTCATGGATCTCGACGATCTCTGGAACAGGTCGCTGGTCGACCTCCAGGAGCACCTGACCGGCCCCGCGCAGCGGGCCTGGCTCGACGACACCCATCCGGTCGGGTTCAGCCAGGACACCGTGGTGCTCGCGGCCCCGCACAGCTTCGCCCGCGAACAGCTCGACTCCCGTTATGCCGGTGTGTTGCGCGACGCCCTCACCCGTGCGGCGGGGCGACCGATCGAGGTGGTGGTCACGGTCCGGCCCGACGGGGCCGACCCGGCTCCCGCCGACATCGTGGTCGAGTCCCTGCCCGATCCCGTGCCGGCCCCCCGCGACGACGGCGGGCCGGAGCGCTTCGCGCGCGGCGGTGACCGCGGCAGCGAGCTCAACGACAAATACACCTTCGACCGGTTCGTGATCGGCGCGAGCAATCGTTTTGCCCACGCCGCCTCGTTCGCGGTGGCCGAGGCGCCGGCCAAGGCCTACAACCCGCTGTTCATCTACGGCGGCGCGGGACTGGGCAAGACCCACCTGCTCCAGGCCATCGGCCACTACGCCATGAGCCTGTACCCGGGCATCCAGGTGCGTTATGTCACCTCGGAGCAGTTCACGAACGAGTTCATCGACGCCATCTCGAACGGCCGCCAGGTCCCGTTTCAGCGGCGCTACCGCGACGTGGACGTGCTGCTGATCGACGACATCCAGTTCCTGGAGTCCAAGGAGCGCACCCAGGAGGAGTTCTTCCACACCTTCAACGCGCTGCACAACGCCGAGAAGCAGATCGTGATCTCTTCCGACCGCCCGCCCAAGCAAATCGGACAGCTCGAGGAGCGTCTGCGCACCCGGTTCGAATGGGGCCTGATCACCGACATCCAGCCCCCCGACCTCGAAACACGCCTGGCGATCTTGCGCAAGAAGGCGGCCGCCGAGAACCTCCCAGTGCCCGACGACGTGCTCGAGCTGATCGCCAGCCGCATCTCGTCCAACATCCGCGAGATCGAGGGCGCGCTGATCCGGGTCACCGCGTTCGCGAGCCTGCAGCGCACCGAGGTGTCGCTCCAGCTCGCCCAGGTCGTGCTCAAGGACCTGTTCCCCGGCAACGAGAGCTCGGAGATTGGCGTCAGCCTGATCATGTCCGAGACGGCGAACTACTTCGGGCTCACCATCGAGGATCTCTGCTCGACCAGCCGGACCCGCCAACTCGTCACCGCGCGCCAGATCGCCATGTACCTGACCCGCGAGCTCACGGACTTGTCCCTGCCCAAGATCGGGGCGGCCTTCGGCGGGCGTGACCACACCACGGTCATCCACGCCAACAACAAGATCGCCGCGCTCATGCAGGAACGCCCCGCGATCTACCAGCAACTCCAAGAGCTCACCAGCCGCATCAAGTCCGCCGCACGGCAGGCGCGATGAGCACGCCAACGACCTCCCCGCAGCCTGTGCCAAAGACTGTGCCAAAGACTGTGGATGTCCTGTGGGCACAGCGGGGGATAGGGTGGGCACAACCTGGGGTTCTCCCCACGTCGAGAGTTCCATCGCTGTCATCTGGGGAGAAGCGCGGGCTTCCCCACACCCCACCCACAGCCCGCCCACAGGCAACCCACAGGGTGCGTACCGCGCTGACCAGCGGAAACGAGGCTTCTCCCCAGGTTTGGCGTCCCTCTACGAGTACTGCGGGTTTTCTCAATTCCCTAGCTTGAAGTACCAGGCCCCGCGCAGAAGTGGGGACAACCGACTTGCGGATCCAACGGAGGACGACATGAAGTTCAGGGCGGAGCGAGTGGAGTTCGCCGACGCCGCGGCATGGGCGCTGCGCACCGTCGGTGCGCGCGCCACGCTGCCGGCGTTGTCGGGGGTGCGGCTCGAGGTGCGCGGTGACCGGCTCGAACTGTCGTCGACGGATCTGGACATCTCCTCCGTGCTGTCCGTCGCCGTCCACGCCGAGCGCGAAGGTGTCGCGCTGGTGCCGGGCCGCCTGCTGGGCGATGTGGTGCGCAGCCTGCCCAACGCCGCTGTCGAAGCGGAAGTCGAGGGCGAGGAGCTGCACCTGTCCTGCGGGCGCGCTGAGTTCCACTTGCGCCTGATGCCGGTCGAGGATTTCCCCGCCCTGCCGGAACCTTCCCCGCAGGCGCCGAGCGCGGTCATGAAGGCCGAGGAGTTCGCCCGCACCGTGGCCCAGGTTGCGCGCGCCGCGAGCGCCGATGACGCTCGCCCGGTTCTGACCGGGGTGCAGTTGGAGGCCACGTCCGGGTCGCTGACCGCCGCGGCGACGGATTCCTATCGCCTGTCCGTGCGCACCGTGCCGTGGGATCAGGGCGCCGAGACCACCGTGCTGGTCCCCCGCAGGGCGCTGGAGGAGGCGCGCCGCGCCGCGGAGCAGCTCGGCAGCGAGGTGCGCCTGGTCCTGGAACCGAACCAGGTGACGTTCGTGTTCGGCGACCGCCGGCTGACCACCCGCCTGATCGAGGGGAAGTTCCCCGACTTCCGCCAGCTCATCCCCAGTGGCCACGAGCGCCGGCTGATCGTGGACCGCGCCGAGCTGATCGACGTCGTGAAGCGCATCGCCGTGGTGGGCGAAAGCAACACCACCGCCACGCCGGTGACCCTGCACCTGACCGCTGACACGGTGCGCGTCACGGCCGGCAGCGGTGAGATCGGCCGGGCGGAGGAGTCGCTCCAGGGCACGCTGGAGGGCGAGGATCTCACCATCGCGTTCAATCCGCGCTACCTGACCGACGGCCTCGACGCCGCCGGCAGCGAGCGCGTGGCGCTGGAGTTCCGCGACGAGCTCAAGCCCGCGGTGCTGCGGCCGGTCGCGGGCGAGGGCCACAGCGACGAGGCCGATTTCCTGTACCTGCTGATGCCCGTGCGCATCTGACCGCGCTCGGCGCGGCATGCATCTCGAGCGGCTGGAACTCGTCGACTGGCGCTCGTACGCCCGGGCCGAGCTGGACTTTGCGCCCGGCGTGCGCGTGATCGTCGGGGCGAACGCCCAGGGCAAGACCAATCTGCTCGAAGCGGTGCACTACCTGGCCATCGGCGCCAGCCACCGGGTCTCCACCGACGTCCCCTTGGTTCGCGAGGGCGCGGAGGCCGCGGTGATCCGGGCCGTCGCCCGGCTGAGCGACCCGGACCAGGACGCCGCGGCGGACGCCGGACAGCGGCTGTCGGTGGAACTGGAGATCCGCCCGCAGGGGCGCAACCGTGCGCAGCTCAACGGCCAGCCGCAGCCCCGCGTGCGCGAGGCGATCGGCCGGATCCGCAGTGTGCTGTTCGCCCCCGAGGACCTCGCGCTGGTGCGCGGGGACCCCGCGGAGCGCCGCCGCTTCCTCGACGAGCTGCTCGGCCAGCGCCGCCCCGCCTATCTGGCGGCGCGCCAGGAGTACGAGCGGGTGCTGCGCCAGCGCAACGCGCTGCTGAAGCAGGTCCGCGCCGGTGCGGCCGACCCCGCCGACCTGGCGATCTGGACCGACGCCCTCGCGGCGAGCGGATCGGGCTTGCTGGCCGCGCGCATCGCGGCGGTGCACGCGCTCGCGGCGCCGGTGGCCGAGGCGTACGCCGACTTGGTAAGCGATTCACCGCAGCGCGAAGCGTCGGGCGCCGTGCGCCTGGTCTACGAACTGTCGACGGGCCGCGCCGTCGCGGCCGAGCCGGGGGCGGGCACGCCCGATCCCGCCGGGCTCGCTGACGAGCTGCGCGAGGCCCTGGCGCGTCTGGCGCCCGCGGAGCGTGAGCGCGGGATCACCCTCGCGGGCCCCCACCGCGACGAGTTGTTCCTGGGCCTCAAGGACCTGCCCGCCAAGGGCTACGCGAGCCACGGCGAGCACTGGTCGCTCGCGCTCGCGCTGCGCCTGGCCAGCCGCGAGGTGCTGCGCGAGGTGGGCGAGGAGCCGGTGGTGCTGCTCGACGACGTGTTCGCCGAGCTCGACGAGGAGCGCCGCCGCCGCCTGGCGGACCGCTGCGCGGGGTTCACGCAGGTGCTGGTCACCGCCGCGGTCGACGGCGACGTGCCTCTGGCCGGTCCCCGGACCCACGTCCACGCGGGGACGGTGGCGGCGTGAGCCCGCGCTGGCACGGGCTGCCGGGCGAGGACGAATATCCCGACGCCAAGCCGCCCGGGCCCGTCCCGGCGGGCGTGGCCGGCGTCCTCGGCGAACTCGCGCGGCGCAAGGGCTGGCTGCGGCGGCTGGAGGGCGCGCGCATCCACGAGGCGTGGGCCGAGATCGCGGGGGAGCAGCTGGCGCGGCACACCGAGCCGGTCCGCCTGCACGGGGGGGTGCTCGTGCTGCGCGCGGAGTCGGCCGGTTGGGCGACGCAGGTGCGCTATCTGACCGCCGAGCTGGTCGCCCGCGCGGACGCGGTGCTGGGGGCGGGGACGGTCCAGCAGGTGACTGTGGTGACCGGCCGCCTGGAAGGATCGCCACCGTTATCCACAGGCGAGTCGTAAGAAGCCGCTGACCAGCGCAAACGCGCCTAGGCCGCCGCACGCTGGTCGGGTTGGACTGTGCTAGGCTGGGCGTTCGACGTGGTGTCGGGACCTCTCAGCGTCCGACACGCAAGATTTTGCGTTTCCCGTATGGCTCGCGTCCGCGCGCTTCCCCCGCGCGCCGAGCCGCGAAGCCGGCGTGGTCATGCCGGCGACCGGAGTGTGTTGTGAGCAGCACGAACGAGTACGGCGCCGCCAACATCACGGTCCTCGAAGGACTCGAAGCGGTTCGCAAGCGGCCCGGCATGTACATCGGCTCGACCGGCCCGCGTGGCTTGCACCACCTCGTCTGGGAGGTCGTCGACAACTCTGTCGACGAGGCCATGGCGGGGCGCTGCGACCGCATCGAGATCACCATCCAGGCCGACGGCGGCGTGCGTGTCGTGGACAACGGCCGCGGCATCCCCGTCGAAGAGCACCCGACCATGAAGAAGTCCGCCCTCGAGGTGGTGCTCACGGTGCTGCACGCGGGCGGCAAGTTCGACGGCAAGAGCTACGCGGTGTCGGGCGGCCTGCACGGTGTCGGCGTGTCGGTGGTGAACGCGCTGTCGTCGGTGCTGGTCGCCGAGGTCCGCCGCGACGGCAACCTGTACCGGCAGACCTACCGCGTCGGTGTGCCCGACGGCCCCGTCGAGATCGTCGGCAGCGTGCCCCAGGGCGAGACCGGCACCACGATCACGTTCTGGGCCAGCGAGGACATCTTCGAAACGATCGACTACTCGTGGGAGACGCTGACCACGCGCCTGCGCGAGACCGCGTTCCTGACGGCCGGGCTCGAGATCGTCCTGGTCGACGAGCGCCACACCACGGTCACCGAGGCCGGCGGCGACACCGGCGAGCCGCGCCACGCGCGGTTCTGCTACGAGAACGGCCTGCGTGACTTCGTGGCGCACCTCAACGCGTCCAAGGATGCGCTGCACGCCGAGGTCTTGCACTTCTCCGCCAAGGAGGACCTCAACGACGGCCCGCAGGAGGTCGAGGTCGCGCTGCAGTGGAACACCGGCTACCACGAGTCGATCCACACGTTCGCGAACACGATCAACACCCACGAGGGCGGCACGCACGAAGAGGGCTTCAAGAAGGCCCTGACCAACGTGGTCAACCGCTTCGCCCGCGACCTGGGGATGATGAAGGGGACCGGCAAGGAGAAGGACCTCACCCTGACCGGCGAGGACATCCGCGAGGGCCTGACCGCGATCATCTCCGTGAAGCTCGCCGACCCGCAGTTCGAGGGTCAGACCAAGACCAAGCTCGGCAACACGCCCGTGCGCAGCTTCGTGGAGCGCACTTGCAACGAGCAGCTCAAGAACTGGTTCGAGGAGCACCCCACAGAGGTGCGCGCGATCGTCAACAAGGCGATCCAGGGCGCGCGCGCCCGCATGGCCGCCCGCCAGGCCCGCGAGCTCACGCGCCGCAAGGGCTTCCTGGAGGGCGCGGCGCTGCCGGGCAAACTGGCGGACTGCCAGTCGAGCAACGCCGAGGAGTGCGAGATCTTCGTGGTTGAGGGCGACTCGGCCGGCGGCAGCTCGAAGATGGCACGCGACCGTGCGATCCAGGCGGTGCTGCCGATCCGCGGCAAGATCCTCAACGTCGAGAAGGCGCGCCTGGGCAAGATCCTGGAGAACAAAGAGATCCAGGCGCTGATCACGGCCATCGGCACGGGCATCGGCGAGGAGTTCGACCTCAGCAAGGCCCGCTACCACAAGGTCGTCATGCTGATGGACGCCGACGTGGACGGCGCGCACATCCGCACGCTGGTGCTGACGTTCCTGTTCCGCCACATGCGCGAGCTGATCGACGCGGGCTACGTGTACATCGCGCAGCCGCCGCTGTACCAGATCAAGCCGTCGGGCTCGAAGGCCAAGGACAACATCCGCTACGCCTACTCCGACCGCCAGCGCGACGCGATTCTGGCCGAGCTGCGCAACGGCGACACCAACCGCAAGCTCGAGATCAGCCGCTTTAAGGGCCTGGGCGAGATGGACGCCGAGCAACTGTGGGACACCACGCTGGACCCCGAGGTGCGCACGCTGTTGCAGGTCACGATGGACGACGCGGCGGTCGCCGACCAGATGTTCACGGTCCTGATGGGCGACGACGTCGAGGCGCGGCGCGACTTCATCGTCCGCAACGCGCGCGACGTGCGCTTCCTGGACGTCTAGGCATGCACCGCGCGACCGCACACCCCGATCCCTCTGGCACGCGTCGTTCGCGACGTGCGGAAGTGATGTTCCCATGAGCGACGAGACCCCCATCGAGCCCGCGGCCCCCAGCGGCGACCCGGACGAGCGCATCGCCCAGACCGGCCGGCTGCGCGTCGAGCCGATCGAGATCGAGGAGGAGCTCCAGCGTAGCTACCTCGACTACGCCATGAGCGTGATCGTGGGCCGCGCGCTGCCGGACGTGCGCGACGGCCTCAAGCCGGTGCACCGCCGCATCCTGTTCGCGATGTTCGAAGGCGGCATGCGCGCCGGCACGCAGCACCGCAAGTCCGCCGCCGCCGTCGGCGACGTGATGAAGAAGTACCACCCGCACGGCGACTCCTCGATCTACGACGCGCTGGTGCGCATGGCCCAGCCGTGGGCGATCCGCTATCCGCTGATCGAGGGCCACGGCAACTTCGGCTCGGTCGACGGCGACCCCGCGGCGGCCATGCGCTACACCGAGGCGCGCCTGTCGCCGCTGTCGATGGAGCTGTTGCGCGACATCGACGAGGAGACGGTCGAGTTCATCGAGAACTATGACGGCCAGGAGGAGGAGCCGACCGTCCTGCCGTCGCGCTTCCCGAACCTGCTGGTCAACGGGTCGAGCGGCATCGCGGTCGGCATGGCCACGAACATCCCGCCGCACAACCTCGTCGAGATCTCCAACGCGATTCTCGCGACGCTGGCCGACCCCGACATCACCGTCGAGGACCTGCTCCAGATCGTGCCCGGGCCGGACTTCCCGACGGGTGCCCTGATCATGGGCACGCAGGGCATCCGCGAGGCCTACACCACCGGCCGCGGCTCGATCCGCATGCGCGCGGTGAGCGAGGTCGAGGAGGACGACAAGGGCGTCCGCATCGTCGTCACCGAACTGCCCTACCAGGTCAACAAGGCGAACCTGGCGATCAAGATCGCCGAGTTGGTGCGCGAGAAGCGCGTCGTCGGCATCCGCGACCTGCGAGACGAATCGAACCGCAAGGGCACGCGGCTGGTCATCGAGCTGAAGCGCGACGCGAACCCGCAGGTGATCCTCAACCAGCTGTACAAGATGACCCAGCTGCAGGACACCTTCGGCGTGATCAACCTGTCGCTGGTGGACGGGGTGCCGCGCACGCTGCCGCTGAAGGACACGATCACCCACTACATCGCCCACCAGGTCGACATCATCACGCGGCGCACGCGCTACCGGCTGCGCAAGGCACAGGAGCGCGCCCACGTTCTGCAGGGCTTGATCGTCGCGCTGGACAACCTCGACGCGGTGATCGCGCTGATCCGCGGTGCGGCCTCGGCCGAGGCCGCGCTGGGCGAGCTGCAGGAGCGCTTTGGCCTGTCCGAGATCCAGGCGCGCGCGATCCTCGACATGCAGCTGCGGCGCCTGGCGGCCCTGGAGCGCCAGAAGATCCTCGACGAGTTCGCTGACCTGCAACTGCTGATCGCCGAGCTGCAGGGGATCCTCGACGACCCGTCCAAGGTGCGGCAGATCATCGGCGACGAGCTCACCGAGCTGCGCGACAAGGTCGGCGACGCCCGCCGCACCAAGATCGTCCCGGCCGACGGCGACTTTGACATGGAAGACCTCATCGCCGAGGAGGACGTGGTCGTCACGCTCACCAAGGCCGGCTACGTCAAGCGGGTCAAGGTCAGCGAGTACCGCACGCAGAAGCGCGGCGGCAAGGGCGTGACCGGCGCGGCGCTGCGCGAGGACGACATCGTCCGTGACCTGTTCGTCACGACCACGCACCACTGGCTGTTGTTCTTCACCAACCAGGGGCGCGTGTACCGGATCAAGGCGTGGCAGATCCCCGAGAAGCAGCGCGCCGCCCGCGGCACGTACGTGGCCAATGTCGAGGGACTGTCGCTGCAGCCCGAGGAGACGATCGCCGCGGTGGTCGACCTCAAGGACTTCGAGGGTGACCGCTACCTGGTGTTCGCCACGCGCAAGGGCATCGTGAAGCGCACGGCGTTGCAGGAGTACGACTCCCCCCGCAGCGTGCTGATCGCGATCAACCTGCGCGACGGCGACGAGCTGATCGGCGTCACGATCACGAGCGGCACCGACGAGATGATCCTGGTGTCGCGCAAGGCGATGTCGATCCGCTTCCACGAAAGCGACGCGCGGCCGATGGGCCGCGACACGACCGGCGTGATCGGCATGGACCTGCGTGCGGACGACGAGGTCCTGTCGATGACCAAGTGCGTCGAGGACGGCCAGTTGCTGGTCGTGACCGAGGAGGGCTACGGCAAGCGCACCCCGCTGGAGCGCTATCCGCGGCAGAAGCGCGGCGGCAAGGGCGTGAAGACCGCGCACCTGACCGAGGAGCGCGGCGGCCTGGTCGGCGCGCTCGTCGCGGCCTACGAGCAGGAGATCTTCGTGGTCACCGACCTCGGCACGATCATCCGCATGGACGTCAAGGACATCCGGCCGACCGGCCGTTCGACCCAGGGCGTCCGCGTGATGAAGCCGTCCGAGGGCGCCAAGGTTGCCTCCATCGCGCCGGTGGTCGAAGGCGAGGACCTGGCCGAGGACCTGGACGGGGACCTGGTCGTGGATCTGGCCGGGGACGTCGAGGCGGGGCCCGAGGCGGCGGAATGACGGTGTCGCCGCACGCAAACCGGCCATCCGGGGGCCGCCGTTCAGTACAGTTCCGCGCGTGACCACAGCGGGGCCGGGCGGCGAGCGCACACCTGACGGTGTGCCGCGCCGTCGCGAGCCGGTTCCCGCGGCCCGTCGCAACGCCGACCGCCGCCGCCGCCGCGCCGCGCGGGCGACCGAGCGGCGCGAGCAGCGCCGCCGCCGCGAAGAGGAGCGTCGCCGACGCGAGCGCGAGCAGCGCGGCGCACAGCGCCCGCCCGCCGCCTCGCCCGGCCGTCCCGACCCCGCACCTGCCGCGCCGCCGCACGCGCCGCGTCCGGCGCCCAGTCGGCCCGAACCGCCGGACTTGCCCGGCATGGACAGCCTGCGGTCGCGCCAGCAGCCGCTGCCGGATCCGTTCGAGACGTCTCGCCCCGCGCCTGCGCCCGCTGAGCCGGTGCACGCCGCGCCGGCCGCGGCGGAGCGTGCCGCGCGGCCATCGGGTGCCGCGTCGCCCGTCCGAGGAGGCCGCCGGCGGACGACGATTCGCCGCATCGACCCGTGGTCGGTGTTCCGGCTGAGCCTGGTGCTGTACTTCTGCCTGCTGGTGGTCGTGACGCTGGGGCTGATGCTGTTCTGGCTGGTGCTGTCGCGCCTGCCGCTGCTGCAGCGGACGATGAACACCATCGAGCAGCTCGGGATCCCGATCGATCCGGGTCTGATCCTGGGTGTGCTGCTGCCGGTGGGCGTGCTGAACGTACTGCTGTGGAGCGGTGCGAACTTGTTCTTCGCCGTGCTGTACAACCTGGTCGCGGACTTGGTGGGCGGCCTGGGGATCACGCTCGGCGACGACGAGCGCTGACGGCCCGGCGTGTCGCCTGCGGACATGCGGGTGCAGAACCCACCCGATACACTCGCCCCTTCGTGAGGGCCATTAGCTCAGGCGGTTAGAGCGCACCCCTGATAAGGGTGAGGTCCGAGGTTCAAGTCCTCGATGGCCCACGATTCCCACCAAGCCGCAGGAGGCTCGCATGCGCAAGATGGTGCTGCTGTCGGCGATCGCCGGACTCGTCGCAATGGTGTTCAAGCGGCAGCGCGATCGCGAGTTGGACGAGGCGATCTGGGAAGAGCCGCGCGGACTGTAGGGGCGCTTCGGCCGGTGTGCCGGTCCTGCGGCTCCGGAAAACCCTTTGACGTCGCCTCCGGACCGGCACACGGCCTGCGCCCCGGCTACATTCCGCGCTTGAACTACTGCTGGGGCCCGTAGCTCAATTGGTAGAGCGCCGCCTTTGCAAGGCGGAGGTCAGGGGTTCGATTCCCCTCGGGTCCACAAGCGTCCCGTATTCGAACTCTTCGCCGTTGAAGAGGGTGTCGAATGGCGGGTGTGCTTCCCATCCGGTGACGTGTCCGTCGGTGACGTCGATGCGTTGGAACGCGGCCTGGTTGAACCGGCGTTTGGTCTGGTCGTCGCCTTTGGCGTAGCCGGTCGCGCAGTCTGCGGCGAACCGCAGGGCGAGGTCGATGATTTCGCGCCATTGGTCGAGGTTGGCGTCGAGGGTGTCGAGTCGGTCTTGGACTTGGCGGGCGTCGCGACCGAGGCGTTCCTGTTCGGTCTTGAGGGTGGCGACGTCGATGGCGGCGGCGTAGTAGGCGTCGAGCAGTTTGCGGCGT
>Ga0299913_10002598_pt1 | contig 14352 bp, 13 predicted proteins | sample RVTome_9_FD_201360 | JGI IMG/M metagenome (GOLD analysis project Ga0299913, IMG submission 201360) | Soil microbial communities from uranium-contaminated site in the Upper Colorado River Basin, Wyoming, United States - RVT155D38 (version 2) ... | reverse complement strand
TCCCGGTCCGGCTCCAGACCGCGTCGCCTCATCTCTTCTTCGATGACGTCGGCGGGGGCTCCGTCGCCGTCCCGGTACTCGGGGTCCTCGTCGGCGAGCTCGGCCTTTATGTAGCGGAACTCCTCGAGAAGCTCCTCGTCGCTCCATTCCTCGATCGGGCGGCTCCGGTCAAAGCTGGTTGGGTTTTCGCTCATGGCGGCTGGGTTACCCCTTCCTCAGCCGGATCAAACGACAGCGCCGAACTCATTAGGCGGGGAGACCGACGCCCCTGAGCTTCTCGCATGCATCGAGGAGGCCGTCCTGGAGGATCGGGTCGGCTGCCTGATCCGGGATTTCCAGCTGCCGCATGTGGCGAAGGTATCTCCCGCTTCGCAGCGCATCCGGATCGTCGCTGCCGGCCAGCCAGACCTGGGTCTCCGCCCCGGTGCGGACGTCGGTGGGTGCGCCCGGGCCACCCATCCGGGTTCGGACCCAGCCGGGGCAGACGGCCGTGACCACGGTGCCTGGAAAGCGACGTGCCATCGACAGGGCCAGGGCGATGTCACACAGCTTCGAGTCCTGGTAGGCGCCGGTGGCACTCCATCTTCGCTGTTCTCGTTGCAGGTCGTCGAGCTCGATCCGGCCCCCGGAGGCCATGCCGGATGACAGGTAGATGAGGCGGTGGGGGAGCGGAATCAGCGCGGTGAGCAGGTACGGGGCGAGGACATTCACCTGGAACGTGCGTTCCAGCCCATCGGCGGTGACGACCCGGCCACCATCTTCGTAGACACCGGCATTGTGAATGACCGCATCGAATCGTCCGCCCTCATCCTCGGCCGCAGCAGCAAGGTCCTCGGTCTCAGAGAAGGAGCTCAGATCCCCGACGACCACCGCAGCCGCGCCCGGCGCCGCGGCCATCGCCACCTCGGCGCGGGATCGATCGCGGGCGTGGAGCACCACCCGATGATCGGCGGCGACCAGCAGCTGTGCCGTCTCCAGCCCGATCCCCGAGGCGGACCCGGTAACGAGGATGCTCTTGGTCACGTCGCTGATCGGGCAGTGACCGGACGTGGTGTGATCGGCTTTTGACTTCGGATCAGACCTTGGCCCAGTAGCCCTCCGCGGCCTTGGTCTTGGCCAGGTCGTCGGCGGTCTCGAAACCGGGGGCCATGGCGGCGGCACCCTGGTCCATGACCTCGTGATGCTCGATGTTGAGCATGCGGAGCCAGCTCTGCTGGCCGAGAGTGAGCCCGATGAAGCTTCCCAGCTCGACCAGCTCCGGCTCGGTGAAGTGCCGATCCATCCGCTCCCAGAAGAGGTCGTCGGTGTCCAAGTGCCAGGCGATGGCCTCGGCGTAGGCCAGCGCGGCCTTCTGCCTCTCGTCGTACACCGAAGAGCTCTCGAAGTTCAGCAGATCGTCGTATTGGCCCTCGAAGATGCCGAGGGTCTTTGCCTTCTCCGAGCGCTGGTTGCCGCAGTACTCGCACTTGACCGACCGGGAGATGTAGACCCGACACAGCTCCTTGATGTCGTGGTCGAGGATCCCCTCCCGGAACAGGTCGCGCCAGCTGTTGGCGAAGAACCAGAAGGCGGCCGGGACATGGGCTCGGATTGCGGAGCTCTCCGGGCGTGGCGTGCCCTCCCGGGCACAACGTTCCATCTCGACCCGCATCTCCGGGGTCATGTCCTCGAGCGGCACGTAGCTGATTCGTTGCTTGTCACCCATCGACTTCTCCAGACGTCCGACCGCAATCGTTTGCTGGCGATCCCCGCCGGCGATTCCGAACCTACCGCCAGGTGATGGGCAGGTCAAGGGACAAGGGATAGCGGCAAACCACTCGAAATGGGGTGTTCACCCGATGCGCACACCCTGGTCGCCCGGCATAGTGGGTGCTTACCAAGAGGAGCAATCGATGGACACAACGACTCGGCCGGGCGGACTCGTGGGGACCACCTTCGCTGCGGCAGTGACTTTGGGTGGGGCGAACTTCATCGCGGTTCGGTTCAGCAACCGTGAGTTGGACCCCTTCTTCGGAGCGGGCGTCCGTTTCGCGCTGGCCGCGACACTGTTCGTGATCATCACCCTGGTCCTCCGGCTCCCCTGGCCGCGTCGCCGCCAGCTCGCCCTCACCCTCCTGTATGGGCTGCTCGGCTTCGCCGCCTTCTATGCCCTGATGTACTGGGCGCTGCTCTCGGTCACCGCCGGGGTGGCCACGGTGGTGCTCGCTCTGGTTCCCCTGGTGACGATGCTGCTCGCCGCGGCGCAGGGTTTGGAGCGGTTGAGAGGGCGGGCTCTGTTGGGGTCCCTCCTGGCCATGGCCGGGATCGTATGGATGGTGGTCGCGTCATCGGAGGTTGTGCTGCCCCTATCCGCCCTGGTGGCGATGATCGGCGCCGCTCTCTGTGCCGGGGAAGGGGTCATCGTCACCAAGAAGGTGTCGGGCAACCACCCCGCGGTCACCAATGCGGTCGGCATGCTGACCGGGGCCGCGGCCCTGTTCGGCCTGTCGGCTCTGGCCGGGGAGTCATGGGCATTGCCTCGCCAGCCCGAGGTGGTCTGGTCGCTGGTCTATCTGGTGACCTTGGGCTCGGTCGGGTTGTTCGTCTTGCTCATGCTGGTGGTGCGTCGATGGACCGCCTCGGCCACCTCCTACATGTTCGTCCTGTTCCCCGTGGTGACGATGCTGCTCGACGTGTGGCTCTCGAACGAGCCGATCACGCCCAATGGGGCGGTCGGCGCCATCCTGGTGATGGCCGGGGTGTGGTTCGGAGCACTGTCCTCCCCAACCCGCACCTCGCATTCGGCCACCCGTCCCGAGCGCCCCATCCCGGTCTTAGAGGAGGGCTGACGCCGGGAAGGCCAGAGTGGCCGGCCACTAGGGTCGGCCCATGGCCCAGGCCGCAGTGAAGCTCGGTGTGGTGGAGCTGCTTGCATCGCTCTCGCTCGCCACCGACCTCGGCACCGGACAGCCGATGGGGCACGGGCTGAGCACCAGCCTCCTCGCCATGTCCCTGGCCAATGAGATGGGTGGTGACTCGACCCGGTTGCGACATGTGCAGCAGGTTGCCCTGATCCGATTCCTCGGCTGCACATCGGACGCAGCGGAGACCGCCCGAATGGCCGGAGACGACGAGCTCTCCTTCATGGCGGGTTTCGCCCCGTCACACATGGGAGGGAGCGGTGAGACGCTCCGTGCGATGGTCGGGAACGTCGGGCTGGGGCACCCCCCTCTCCGCCGAGCCAGGCTAGTGGCGGCCGCGCTCACCGATGTCGGTGAGGGAGCGAAGGGTCTCGCCGCCCACTGCGAGGTAGGGGCGATGCTGGCCGGTCGACTCGGTCTCTCAGATCAGGTGATCAACGCCCTCCGCCATGCCTACGAGCGCTGGGACGGGAAGGGGCCATACGGTCTGGCGGGAGATCAGATCCCGATCGAGGTCCGGATCGCGATCGTGGCGCGAGACGGTGACCTTCTCGCCCGGAGCGGCGGCGACATCATCTCGGTCCTCCGTCGCCGCCGGGGAAAGGCCTACGACCCCAACGTCGTCGACGCCTTCCTCGACCTATCCCCCACGTTGGGAGAGGCCGAATGGAGTGATGTGATCGAGGCCGAGCCCGATCCGGTCGCCCACATCGAGGACATGGCCGTCGCTTTGGCGGCGATCGCCGACTTCGCCGACATCAAGTCGCCGTGGATGCGAGGACACTCGCATCGCGTCGCCGAGCTCGCCGCCATGGCGTCCGATCTGGCCGGTCTCGGACCGAGCCGGTCCAGCATGCTGAAACACGCCGGGATGGTTCACGACCTGGGGCGGGTCGGGATAGAGAACGGGATCTGGGACCGACCCGGGCCGCTCGGGACAGGGGAATGGGAGAAGGTCCGGCTCCATCCCTACCTGACCCAGCGCATCCTCTCACGATGCCAGGCCCTGGCTGATCTCGGTGAGCTTGCGTCGAGTCACCATGAGCGGCTCGACGGCTCGGGCTACCACCGACAGGCCTCCGAGGCGCACATCCCGGTACCGACGCGGATCCTCGCCGCTGCCGACGTGATGGCCGCCCTCACCTCGGAACGGCCTCACCGCCCGCGGTTCGACCCCGCAGACGCGGCCCGGATCCTCGCGGCGGAAGCGGAAGCAGGGCGTCTCGACCCCGCCGCGGTTGGCTTCGTGACCGCTGCGGCGGGGGTAGGCCTCGAGCCAGCCAAGCCGGCCAACCCGGGCGGTCTGAGCGATCGTGAGATGGAAGTGCTGTGCCTGATCGCGCGTGGTCACACCAACCGCAAGGTCGGCGACGAGCTGTTCATCTCCCCGAAGACGGTGGGGCGTCACGTAGAGAACATCTACACCAAGATCGGGGTTTCGACACGGGCCGGAGCGACCGTCTATGCGATGGAGCACCGACTTCTTGGATGAGCGGGACGGCCAGTCGGGCACGCGGATGGGCTAAGGCCGGGTCGGGGAGATGCCGATCATCCCCGAACATGCGACGCGCCCTGGTAGTGGTTGTGATCTGGCTTCTCGCCGTCCCCCCTGTCGACGCCGCCGACAGCGTCGGCCTGCTCGATCCAGCCACAGGGATCTGGTATCTGCGCGACGAGTCCGGTCAGGTCACAGGGTTCTTCTACGGAAATCCTGGTGACGTTCCGTTCGTCGGTGACTGGAACTGTGACGGGCTCGACACTCCTGGCCTCTACCGCCAGTCCGACGGGTTCGTCTATCTACGCAACTCGAACACCCAGGGGCCTGCCGACATCAGGTTCTTCTTCGGCAACCCCGGAGACTTCCCCCTGGCCGGTGACTTCGACAACGACGGGTGCGACACCGTCTCCATCTACCGCCAGTCGGAAGCCAGGATCTACATCATCAATGCGTTGGGCACCAACGACGGTGGGCTGGGCGCAGCCGACTTCTCCTACATCTTCGGCAACCCTGGCGACAAGCCGTTCACCGGCGACTTCGACGGCGACGGGGTCGACACGGTGGGGCTGCACCGTGAGTCGACCGGATTCGTCTACTTCCGCCAGACCCACACCCAGGGGACAGCCGACGCCGAGTTCTTCTACGGAGACCCCGGAGACCGATTCGTCGCCGGCGACTGGGGAGTCGTCGACGGGATCGACACCCCGGCCATCTTCCGACCGTCCAACGCCACCTTCTTCTTCCGCTACACCAACACCCAGGGCATCGCCGACGGCCTATTGGCCTGGGGCTCCCCCACCTGGCTCCCGGTCGCCGGCTCCTATGGCCCGCTCCCAGGCACCGGGCCAGACGTCGTGTGCCCGGTCTTCCCCGCCGACAACATCTGGAACGCCAAAGTCGAATCACTGCCCGTCCACAGCCAATCCGCCGATTACGTGAGCCGGATCGGGGCCTTTGACAGCGTCCACGCCGACTTCGGGAGCGGGGTCTGGCCGGAGGGGTCGACCAGCCCGATCGGGATCCCCTATGTCCCCGTTGGCCCCGCTCAGCCAGACGTGGCGGTCGAATTCACCTCGTGGCCCGGGGAGAGCGATCCCGGGCCCTACCCGATCCCGCCCGATGCCCCGGTCGAGGGCGGCCCGTCGGCAACCGGGGATCGTCACGTGATCGTGGTCGATGTCGCCGACTGCGTCCTCTACGAGTTGTATCGCTCGTTCCCCAACGGCGACGGCACCTGGCGCGCCGCCAATGGGGCCCGATACGACCTCCGCTCCAACGCCTTGCGTCCCGCCGGTTGGACTTCGGCCGATGCGGCCGGTCTGCCCATGTATGCCGGTCTGGTGCGGTACGACGAGGTTGCCTCGGGCGTGATCCGCCATGCCATCCGCTTCACCGCCCCCTCCACCCAGTCCACCTATGTCTGGCCGGCCCGTCATGAGGCGTCGGCCATCACCGACCCTGCCTACCCGCCGATGGGACAGCGATTCCGCCTCAGGGCCTCCTTCGACACCTCGGGTCTCTCCGCGCAGGCCCGTGTGATCGCCGAGGCGATGAAGACCTACGGGCTCATCCTCGCCGACAACGGCTCGCCCTGGTACATCTCGGGTGCCCCCGATGAGCGCTGGGACAACGACGTGCTACATGAGTTGGATGTGATCGGAGGCTCCGACTTCGAGGCGGTCGATGTCTCGAGTCTCATGGTCGACCCCGACAGCGGACGGGTGCCGTAGCCGTCAGACGGAGGGCGATTCTGGGTTGCGGACCACGTCCTCCAGCTTCACTCCGAGGTCGTCGAGGATGACGATGGCGGCGTTGCGTCCCGGTCCGCCTGTGATCGACCCCCCGGGATGGGTGGTGGCGCCCGTCTGGTACAAGCCCGGAATCGGCATGCGATGCTGCGCCCAGCCCGGCACCGGCCGTTGCGCCCCGGTGTAGGCGAGCCCGCGGTCACCGCCGTGGATGGTTCCGCGCCACATGTGGGGATTGTCCCGCTCCACGTCCACCGGGCTCTTCACCTTGCGGGCCAGCACCGTGTCGTCGGTCAGGTTGGGGGCGCAATCCTGGAGCACTCGGAAATGCTCCGCGGCGAGGGTCTCCTTGCCCCGCTCCCAATCCCCGAGGTCTTCGGGGACATCGTAGGGAGCCATGCTCAGGATCTTGAGGGTGTGGCCGCCGTCAGGGGCACGTGACGGGTCGACGATGGTGGGCGTGGCGAAGAGAAGAAAGGACCCGGGGCGGTGGATGTGCCCCCGACGCAAACCGCGACCGAACTCGATAGCGTCCTCCGGCCACGGGGCGACCCCGGCGGAAACAGCCGAAATCGAGGGGCCGTCGACGGCCCGGAACTGTGGTCGCTCGGTCACCGCGTAATAGGAGGCGAAGGTCGACAGCCCCTCGTCATAGGTGTCTACCCCGTAGAGGAAATCCGACCCCCACAGCGGATCCGGGGCCATGTCGACCAGGCTCTTGATGTGGATCGACGAGATCACGGCTTCACGGGCCCGATACCGTTCCCCCGCTTCGGTCTCCACACCGACGCACCTGCCGTCCTCGATCACGAGCGAGGTGACCAGCGTGTCGGTGACCACCACTCCACCACGCGCCTCGATCGCCTCGACCAAGGCCTGGGCGAGGCGGCCGGACCCGCCCACCGGGATCGACCAGCTTCGCCGCTGCCGCCCCCCGACCAGCGAGTACGCGAGATAGCCGGATCCCGGCGAGTCGAGCGGCTGTGCCGTCTGGAAGGCCATCCAACACATGAATGCCTGGATGTGTCGGCTCTCGTACTCGCGTCGGATCACGTCCCAGGCCGACATCACGTTCCGACGTCGCCACACCGAGCCCGACGGATGGCCGGCCAGCGACTCGTCGAGTGAGGGCCCGTAGCCGATGGGGGTGAAGCGGTAGGCGGAGTAGATCCCCTTGACCTCGTCGAACTCGTCGAGGGCGCGTCGATAGGCCTGAGCGTCGGCGGAGGAGAATCGTCGGATCTCCTCGAGAGTCCGCTCCAGGTCGAGCCACATCGTGAGATGCTCCCCGTCGGGGAAGAGGACATGTGCGACCGGGTCGGGGTCGACGTAGGTGAGACCGTGCTCGGCAACCAAACCCAATTCGTCCCGGGCAAGCACCGGGTTGACCTGGATCAGGGTATGCCCGGTGGAGCAGGTGTCGAACCCGTAGCCCGGGGTCAGGATCTCCTCGGTGCTGGCCCCGCCTCCGGCCTGGGAACGGGCATCGAGGATCACCACCTCGTATCCGGCCCGGGCCAGATAGGCGGCGGTTATCAGGCTGTTGTGCCCAGCACCTGCCACCACGAAGTCGGCCGTGACGGTCATCTCGGGTCGCTCCATTCGTCGCTCGGGGAGCAGGAGTGTAGGACGACGCCTGCAATCGATTGCGAGAACCCGCCTCGGATTGGGCGAAGACCGGGACGGTCTCGCTCTCGGTACGGTTGGCGACATGGCCAACCAACCTGCCCCATATCCTCTCTCCGACCTCGCCGACCGCTTCTGGATGGCCTACTGCGAGTACAAGCCGACCATCGCCACGGTGCGGGGCGAGCACCGATTCGACGACCAGCTACCGATGTACAACGAGGACTGGATGGGACGACTCTCGGGCGTCTTCGTCGACATTGGCATGGCCGCCCAGGCGATCGACCCCGTTGGGCTCGACCTTCAGGACCGGATCACGCGGGATCTGCTCATCCATGAGGCCGGGGTCTGGGCCGAGGAGATAGACGATCGATTCATGGTTGCCGCCGTCGACCCCTATCTCGGGGCGCACACCAGGCTCCTCTCCGACACTCAGCAGAACACGGTCGTCGACGCCGGGCAGGCCGAGGCGCTGTTGAGCCGCTACTCCAAGGTGGGGTTCCACCTGGCCAGCGCCCTGGCCCTGATCAGGTCGAACTGCCTCGAGGGGATGACCCCTCCCCGGGCCGCCCTGGACCGCGTGATCGGGCAACTGAACGGCTATCTCGACTCGACACTCGAGACCGACCCCTTCCTCAAGCTCCAGCTCCCCGAGGGGGGCGACCAGGGCGGCTGGCGGGAGCGGGCGGAGCAATTGGTGAGAGATGTGATCAAACCGTCGTTCGCCACCTACCGGGACGGACTGGTCGACCATGTCGCCCCGCTGGCACGACCAGAGGAGAAGTCGGGCTTGCTCTGGATGGCCAACGGGGAAGCCGTCTACCAACATCTGATCCACAAGTACGTCCAGCTCCCCCGAACCCCGGTGGAGATCCACCAGGTCGGGCTGGATTGGGCTACGCAAGCCCTCCCCGAGGAGTGGACGACCATAGGGAACCGCGCCTTGGGCCTCGACACGATGGAGGCCATATTCGAGAGGCTCCACGCCGACCCCGCATTTCGCTTCACCTCCGAGGAGGAGATGCTCGACCACGCCCGGGCCACCATCGCCCGCGCCTGGGACGCGGTCGACGACTGGTTTGGCGCTCGGCCCGAGACCCCATGCCAGGTCGTCCCCGTCCCGGCGTCGATGGCCCCGGCGATGCCGCCGGCCTACTACATGCAGCCCCCGCCCGATCGCTCCCGCGAGGGCACCTACTTCCTCAACACCTACAAGCCCGAAGAGCGAGACCGGTTCGAATACGAATCAACCCACTTCCACGAAGCGATCCCGGGACACCACTTCGACCGCTCCCTGGCCAGCGAGCTCGACGACATCCCCATGTTCCGGCGTTACACCCAGGTCTACGCCCACACCGAGGGCTGGGGCCTCTATGCCGAGCGACTCGCCGACGAGATGGGGCTGTACTCGGGTGAGGTCGACCGGCTCGGGATGCTCACCGCCGATGCCTGGCGGGCGGGCCGCCTGGTGGTCGACACCGGGATGCACGCCCTGGGCTGGTCGCGAGAAAAGGCGATCGACTGGCTGTTGGAGTGGACCCCGATCGGGCGTCTAACCATCGAACAGGAGGTCGACCGCTACATCGGCATGCCGGGCCAGGCCCTCTCCTACAAGATGGGCCAGCTTGAGATCATGCGGCTGCGGGCCGAGGCCGAAAACCGGCTGGGCAGGAACTTCGACATCAAGGGATTCCACGACACCCTGCTCACCAGCGGGGCGATGACCCTGCCCCTTCTGGCAGACGTGGTCGAGAGCTGGATCGACTCGAAGTCTGGCGGAGAGGGAGGGATTTGAACCCTCGAGGAGGTTTTACACCCCCTACTCGCTTAGCAGGCGAGCGCCTTCGACCACTCGGCCACCTCTCCAGGGTGCCGGGAGGGCACCGCGTCATACGTTATACAGGGGTGGGTGGCTGCGATATTCCCAGTCGGGTGCCTGCGTCGCTCAGTCGGAGAGGACCTTGGTCTTCCACTCGAGCGGGCGCGGCTTTCCGAACAGATACCCCTGGCCGTACTGGACACCGAGCTCGAGGAGTATGTCCTCTTCCTCGGGAGCCTCGATCCCTTCGGCGACCACCATGATCCCCAGGTCCTGGGCCATCGCCGAGATCCCTCGGATCAGGGCTCGATTGCGCGGCGTCGTCTCGATGTCCCGAACCAGGCACATGTCGACCTTGATCACGGCAGGCTCGAGGCGGAGGATGTGCCACAGGTCGATCTCCCCGGCCCCGACATCGTCCACGGCGAGCCGTATCCCCCGGTCACGGAGGGAGTCGACGAAGCGCTTGGTGACCTCGTAACTCTTGATCACGGCCACCTCGGAGAGCTCCAGGACGATCCGTCCCGGGTCGAGATCGGCGAGGACATCGGGCAACTTGGATGAGGTCAGGCTGGCGTCGGAGAGGTTGAGGGAGAGGAAGCCATCATGGTTGTCCGCGGAGAACCCGGAGATCGCATTCCGCATCGCCGCCAGCTCGAGATCGAGGCGCAGCCCGGCAGATCCGGCCACCTCGAACCACTCAGGAGGGGCGGCGAAGGGGAAGCGGGCAAGAGCCTCGTAACCGACGATACGGTTCTCGCCCCGACGATGAGCGCGCATGTCGACCAGCTGCTGAAACACCATCTCGGGGCCACGGTCGGCGAGGACCTCGACGATCGCCTCCTTGCTCGGTCTCCCGGCCAGAGGATCGATGATCACATCCGGCACCTCATCGAAGCTGTCGACCTCGAAACCGAGCCGGGGCAAGGAGAGCTCGAAGACGGTCTCGTCCTCTGCCCGTTTGTATCGAACGTCGCCGCCCATGGCCCGGGCGAGCCGTCTCGCCACAGAAAGACCCAAACCCAATGAGGGGGTCAGTCGGTCCGACTGACGGCTCGAGTGATAAGGCTCGAAGATCGTCTCCACATCCTCCGGAGCGACACCGTCGCCGTCGTCCACCACTTCGACCACGACCTTGTTGAAACCCTCCGCGATCCGAAGCCAGATGTTGCCTTTGCCGAAGGCGGCGGCGTTCCTGAGCAGATTGCGCACGATCTGGGTGGCCCAATGACCGTCGGCGCGGGCAACGGCGTTGCCGGAGACAACCAGTCGCGAGCGCTGGTTGCTCGCCCAGTCGTGGGTGGCGGTCTCCACCACTGCGCGTAGGTCGACAGCAGCCGAGTCGAACTCCATCCCGTCGAGGTCGAACCGGGCCGCGATCAGGAGATCGTCGACGACGTGTGAGGTCTCGAGTGCCTGAATGGCGAGCATCTCGATGATCTCGTTCCTCACTCCGGCACTGAAGTCCCGAGTCCGATCGCGGAGCAGCTCGGAGAATCCAACGACCGCAGCCAGGGGGTTGTTTATGTGGTGGGAGGCGGCGTCGAGGAACGCGTCCTTCTTTCGACGCAGGTCCTTCTCCCGCTCCAGTTCGTCTGCGAGGTCACGTTGTTGCTGACGACGGTCGGTATTCGCTTGAAACATGGACACAAAACAACATCGGCCGCCAGGGCCCTGCTCTGGATGGGTCTTTCGCCCTCTGGCTGCCTCCGCCCGGTCTGATGCATAGTGCCTGGTGCATCCTGCCCCGGGGCGGGAAGTTCCGCCGCGGCCTGTCAACTCAAGTTTCTTGGGGCCTTTGTCGATGACCGTGAGGTGAGCACGGCCACGGTCTCCCCGCACCACGTCAGGGCCTCCCAAATCGACCTGATGGCCCTCGCCCGGTTCTGGGAGTGGGAGCGGACCGTCGAGCGTGAGCTGCCCCGTGTCATCGACGAGAGCGACATACTGATCCTGTTCCAGCCCATCTATCGGCTGATCAGCGACGTCCCCGTCGCCCGCGGCTTCGAGGCACTCTCCCGATTCCCGGTCGCTCCTCGAATACCGGTTGGTCTCTGGTTCCGGATCGCCCACGACCTGGGCGTCTCACGTCAACTGGAGTTGGCCGCGATCAGGGCGGCCATCGACGGTCTGCAACGGGTTTCGAAGGAGGCGTTCCTCTGTGTCAATGCCTCGCTCGAAACCGTCTCCGACCTGGTCGGGCTGGTCCCGGATGGGCTTCACGACCGGCTCATGGTCGACGTCCCCTACTCGGCGATGCGCGATCCCCGCGGCGAGGAGCTGTTTCACCTGCTTCGAGACGGTGGTGCGGGAATCGCGGTCGATGACGTGCCGCTCGAAGATCTCCATGTGTTGCGCTCCAGCCTGCTTCGGCTTCGACCCGACTGCATCAAGGTGGACGTCCTGACCGGGCTCGCCGAGAGTGCCATGGCGAGGTTCAATCTCGCGGAGGCCTCTGCCTGGTGCCAGAACGCGGGGATCAGGCTCATCGCCGAGCGAGTGGAGCGATTGTCCGATCTGGCGATCCTCGACGACGTCGGTGTGGAGTGGGCCCAGGGCTACTGCCTGTCGCGGCCGGTGAGTCTCTAGATCGGCATCCGGCCGAGTCCGGCGACCCGAGCCCAGATGCCTTTGTGCCCTACCCGTGCCCATCCTGACCCGGGACACTGAGATGATGAGCACGTACCTGGTACGTGGGGTAGGCCGACCCGGTGGCCACAGTCGCATCCGGTGCGCAGCCACCGACGTCAAGGCCGACACCGGGTCGGTGTCCGATGGCTTTCGCCCCGGGCCGGCCGAGCTTCTCTGCGCCTCGTTGGCGGCCTGCCTCCTCAAGAACATCGAGCGTTACTCCGAGCTTCTCCCCTTCGAGTACGAGACGGCGGCAATCGAGGTCGAGGCCGAGCGCCAGGAGTCGCCGCCGCTCATGACCCGGATGCACTACCGGATCGAGATCGTCACCAACGAGCCACAGTCGAGGGTCAATCTGCTGCACAAGAACATCCGAAAGTACGGGACAATCACCAACACCCTCGCCGCCGCCTGCGAGCTGACCGGGGAGATGACGGCTCACGTCGGCGCGGAAATGGCGACCCAGGCAACCCGTTGATCCTTCGATCACCGGGGGGTGACGGTGACCCGAGGTCGTCGAGCTAGGGGTTGGCTCTGTAGACGCGGACGTCGACTCGCTCCAGAGTCACCAGGCCGTCGCCGATCATCGCATCGAGGGTGGGAAGGATGGCTTCGATCCTGTCCGCGGTGTCGACACATTCGATGACGATCGGCAGGTCCTCGGAGAGACGGAGGATGTGAGCGGTGTGCAGCCGGCTCGACTTCCCGAAGCCCTCAATGCCGCGCAGGACGGTTACGCCGGCCAGGCCCTCCCTGCGCAGGGTTTCGACGATCGCCTGATACACAGGTCGCCCTTCATGGGTGTCCGACTCCCCTATGAAGATCCGGAGGAGTCGGGCGTCTTGGTTCTCCATCGAATACCTCGATTCAGTTGGTCAGGCTATAGCCGGCGGTAGCAAGAGCGACGCCGGCGATCAGGGAGACCACGATGCTCGCCGTGGCGCGGAACGAGCGGGGAAAGCCGAGGCGGATGCTTTCGACCATCCACGTGGAAAAGGTCGTGAATCCGCCGAGGAACCCCAAGGCCAGCAGGCTGGTCTCGCTTCCCAGCTGGTCGATGCCGACGGTCGCGCCGACGAGGAAGGAGCCGGCGAGATTGACAGCCAACGTTCCCACCGGAAAGTCGGAACGGCTGGCTCGCTGTGCCCAGCCGGACACCGCGTACCGGCACACGGCGCCCACCGCCCCCGCGAGCGATGCCAGCAGAAACGTCATCCGAGACCCCCGGCTCGCTGCCCGATCAGGGCGGCGGCCAGGCCACCGACTATCGAAGCCGTCACATATCCAGTTGCGATCATGGGACGACCTTCCTCCAGGAGGTAGAAGACGTCGAGGCTGAAAGCCGAGAACGTGGTGAACGACCCGAGGATGCCGATCGCCCAGAACTGCAGCGACCAGCGAGGACCGACCGAGCGTTCCCGCCGCGCCAGATAGAGACCGAGCAGGAAAGAGCCGACGATGTTGACGACCAGGACCGCGGTCGGGAACGTCCCTCGCTCCGCCGGCACCCACATCCCGATCCCGGCGCGGAACGCCGAGCCGACCAGACCCCCCGCGAACACTGCAGCCAGAGCCCGGGCAGTGTCCCTGTCGACCATCGGTGTGTCCTGTCCAATCGTGCGCACTCGCCACCATCGGCGGTCCATTGGGCAGGCCCCATTACTCGATTGCCTCCGCACGACCGCCGGGGCAGGGTATCAAAGCGCCGCCCGCGATCTCAGGCGGCCGGTGGGTCAGAAGGGCCTCTCCGTTCTTCGGAGTGTGAAAGCCGCCCCCGGCGTTCCCTCGGTGTCATGGGGAAAGGAAGGCTCATCCCACTGGGCTCCGATCCCCTTGGCACCGTCCGATTGCAGCGCGGTAAGCAGAACTCGTAGCTCTTCGTGACGTTGGCGGAGTGCGGCCCGCCGAGCGAAGTCATACCACAGGGTGTTCAGCCGATCGAGGATCCCACCAATCTCCTCGAGTCGAGCGATCGAAGGGAGTCAACTTTGGTGAACAACATCGGGCGGAGGGGGTGGGATTCGAACCCACGAGACCCGAATCGGATCCAACGGTTTTCAAGACCGTCTCCTTAGACCACTCGGACACCCCTCCGGGGCAGCGCCTTCGGTGCAGCCCGTTCTTCACAAG
>Ga0299913_10002597_pt1 | contig 14354 bp, 15 predicted proteins | sample RVTome_9_FD_201360 | JGI IMG/M metagenome (GOLD analysis project Ga0299913, IMG submission 201360) | Soil microbial communities from uranium-contaminated site in the Upper Colorado River Basin, Wyoming, United States - RVT155D38 (version 2) ... | reverse complement strand
GGATACCTCCGCGACGACGTGATCGGGAAGACAGGCATCGAGGCGTCCTTCGAGGAGGAGCTGCGCGGCACGTACGGCGCACAGCTCGTCGAGCGCGACGCGTCCGGACGCCACCTCAAGGTGATCGACACCCTCAGCGAGCCGATCGCGGGGACGAACCTCATGCTCACGATCGATGCGGAGACGCAGCGGCTGGCCACCCAGGCCCTGACCTGGGGCATGGAGGTCGCGGACGTCAGCCAGGGCGTGACGATCGTGATGAACCCACAGACCGGCGAGATCCTGGCGATGGTGTCGCTGCCGGCCTACGACAACAACAAGTTCGCGCGTGGGATCAGCGGCGAGGACTTCAGCATCTACCTCGCCGACCCCGACCGGCCGTTGCGCAACCACGCGATCGCCGACATCTATCCACCGGGTTCGACGTACAAGCTCGTGACCGGGATCGCGGCACTCGAGGAGGGCGTCACCACGCCCCAGCGCCTGTGGCCGACCTACGGCTGCTACCAGATCCCGGGTGCCCCGGAGGGTGAGTGCCTCTACGACTGGAACCGCCAGGGCTTCGGGCCGCTCGACATGGTCGATGCCTTCGCGAAGTCGTCCGACACCTTCTTCTACCAGATGGCCGTCGAGACCGGCATCGACCCGCTCGCCGAGTGGGCGTATGAGCTCGGCTTCGGCGTCCGCTCCGGGATCCGCCTCCCCGGTGAGGAGGAGGGGATCATCGCCAGCACCGAGTGGGCGCGGCAACAGGGTCGCGCCGGCGTGTTCACGGGCGAGCTGGCACAGGCCGGCATCGGGCAGAACGTCATCGCGGTGACCCCGCTCCAGATGCTCAACGCCTATGCCGCGGTGGCCAACGGCGGCCGCCTGATGACGCCGATGATCGTCCGCGGCGAGGCGAGCGCCGCCGGAGAGCTGACCGAACCGCACGCGCCACAGCTCATCCACGAGATCGGTGCCGACCCGGGCACGCTCCAGACGATGCGGATCGGGGCGCGCGAGGTGATCACCTCGGGTCACGCCTACAACATTCGCGACCTGGATCTGCCCGGCGCGCTGTCGGGCAAGACCGGCACGGCGGAGTTCGGAGAGCTGACCCCCGGCGGGACGCTTCCATTCCACAGCTGGTTCGTCGCCTACCTGCCGTCGGCAGCCGGCGCGACCGACGCCGAGCTGGCCGTCCTGTCCTTCAACTACTCGGCGGTGGTCCCCGGCAACGTGTCCGCCGAGGTCGTGAAGTACTTCCTGCAGCTGTACTACGACCTCGACCAGGACCTGCGCCTGGATCCGAACGACTTCAGCCTCGTGACGGCGAACTGACCGATGGGCGTGGCGACGGCAACCCTTGTCGAGACATTCCGCGCCAGGGACTGGCGCTACTTCGACGTCCAGCTCCTGCTCTACGTGCTGCTGCTCATCGGCGTGGGCGTGGTCATGGGCTATTCGGCGGCGTTCAACGACGCGAGCCCCGCAGGCGGGATGTCACAGACGGTGAAGACCGTGATCTGGGCGGCGATCGGCCTCACTCTGTTCTTCGTCGCCTCGGGCATCGACTATCACTGGCTGCGCACGCTGGCGCTGCCGATCTACGGCGTGGTGCTCGTGCTGCTGGCGGTCACGATGGTCGTCGGCACCAACCTGTTCGGCGCCCAGATGTCGGTCACTGTCGCCGGGCTGGACTTCCAGTTCAGCGAGGTCAGCAAGGTGCTGATGATCGCGGTGCTGGCCGTCTACCTCGCCGGCCGTCGCGAGCGCATCGGGCGCCTGTCGACCATCCTCGTGGCCGGCGCGATCATGGCGCTGCCGACCTTCCTCGTCTTCCGGCAGCCGGACCTCGGGACCGCGCTCGTGTTCGTCGCGATCCTCATCGGGATGCTGTTCCTGTCCGGCGCCAGCCTGGGATGGATGGGCCTCATGGCCGCCGGGGTCATCGGCGCGGCGCCGGTGGCGGTCAGCATGCTCCACGACTACCAGCGCCAGCGACTGTTCTGCTTCCTCGACCCGTATGCCGACCCGCAGGGAGCCTGCTACCAGCTCGTGCAGGCGTTGAACGCGGTGGGCTCCGGCGGGTGGATCGGCCGAGGGCTGACGGTGGGTGGCGAGGGGCAGCGCGGGTACATTCCCGTCCAGTCGACCGACTTCATCTTCACCGTGGTCGCGGAGGATCTCGGGTTCGTCGGCGGATCGGTCGTGCTGCTGCTGTTCGCCCTGCTGATCTGGCGGATCCTGCTGATCGGCTGGCAGGCCCAGGACGCGCTGGGAATGATGATCGCCGTCGGCCTGGCGACGATGATCGTGTTCCAGATCGTGGTGAACATCGGCATGGTCACCGGGATCATGCCGGTGACCGGAATCCCGCTGCCGTTCGTCACCTACGGCGGGTCGAGCCTCATCAGCCTGCTGTTCGGGATGGGCATCCTGCAATCGATCCGCATGCGGAGCCACAAGCCGACCTTGTGAGACTCGGTATCACCGCGGGTGCGGGTTTGGGCCCTCGACTCGGACAATGCGCGCCGCGGGGAGCAATCCGCGCGGGAATCGGCCGCCGAGCGGTCGATCCACGCTCAACGAGGCTCCATCAGAGACCGACCCTGCCCGGAATGCGCCGTGATCAGCCGGTTATCCGACTCGACGGTCGCGGGCTCGGACGATGTGCCGATACGGGCAATTACGCCGCGGGGCCGCCACGCTCCGGACGCGACGGAACCGGCGGTCCCACCTCGGGCTCCTCGGCCGGCGGTGCAGCACCATGGACGGCCAGCTCGAATGCGCCGGCCGGGGGATTCCCCCCGAACCGGTGGAACCCGTATCGGTACAGGTCCCGCCCGGCGGCCACGGTCGGTGCGGCGAGGATGGCCCCGCCGATCCCGAACAGCGCCCCGCCGACCACCAGCGAGAGGATCATCACGGCGGGGTGCAGCTCGATGGCATCGCCCATCACCTTCGGCACCAGGATGTGGTTCTCCAGCTGCTGGATGCCGGTATACAGCACGGCCGCCGCGATGGCCGCCGGGAAGCCGATCGAGAGGCCGATGAGGATGGCCGGCACGGCGGCGATGATCGGACCCAGGATCGGCAGCCATTCGAGCACGCCGGCGATGAGCGCCAGGATGAGGGTGAACTGCCCGAACTCGGCGAAGCCGACGACGGTGAGCAGGGTCAGGCCGATGACCGTGGCGATGAAGATCGAGAGCCCCAGGAGCAGCTGCCCGCGCACCCATCGACCGCCGACGCGACCGAGCAGGGCGAGCACGTTCTCCGCATCGGCGCGCCACGAGGGCGGGAGGGAGCCGGCGACCGATCGGGAGAAGCCCTCGCGGTCCTTGAGGACGAAGAAGAGCCAGACCGGGACGACGATGAGGCCGAGGATGAACGTGGCGGCCCGGAGGACCGCGTTGAGCGTCGGCGCGAGGAGCCCGCGCAGCAGGTCGGCGATGGCCTGGCCGCTCGCCGCCAGCTGACCGTCGATCATCGACCGCAGCTCGCCGGGGAGCGGGAGGTCCTCGTACCAGTCCACGAGGCCGCGCTCCCAGTCCGCCAGCGCGGACCCGAGCTCCGGCAGCTGCTCGATGAACTCGCGGGCCTGGCGGCTGATCGGCGGCAGCGCGTAGGCGATCAGGCCCCAGATCACCGCGACCACGGCCACGTACATCACGATCACGGCGGCCCAGCGCGGCATCCCGCGGCGCGCGAGGAAGGTGACCGCCGGGTCGAGCACGAAGGCGAGGGCGAGGCCCACGAAGAAGGCCGGCAAGGCGCCGCGCGCGGTCCACAGCAGCAGGGCGACGATCGCGATCATCGCCATGGCGAAGATCGACTGCCGGTGGCGGCGAACCGATGCGATCAGCTCGGACATCGTGGGCATGCTACCCGGCGCCTCTGGCCGAAGTGCGGAACGGGCGGTACGATTCACGGCCCATGACCGACCGAACCAGCGATGGCCAGCCGCGACAGCGGTGGCAGCTCCTCTTCAGCCGCACCGACCCTGCGCTCCGCATGCGCCAGGCGGAGCTCGTCGCCGCCCTCGAGGAGGCGTTCCGCGAGGCAAACCTTCCGCTCTCCTACACCCGCGCCCTCAAGCCGCGCCCCCGGATCAAGCTGGCGGCCAACTTCCCGATCGGCATCGAGCTCCGCGGCGAGGTGGTCGAGGCCTACTTCGACGACCTCGTCCCGCTGGAGCGGATCCAGGCGGTCGGGGAGCTGTTTCCCGAAGGCGTGCAGCTGCGCGACGCCAAGGAGGTGTGGCACGGCTTCCCATCGGCGGCGTCCCAGCTGCGTGGAGCAGAGTACGAGGTGGACGTCAGCGGTGACGAGTCGCTGACCTCGGATGCGTTGCGCGGCGCCGTCGTTCGCCTGCTCGCCGCGGAAGAGCTGTCGGGCAAGCGACGGCGCGGGGAGAGCGAGCGTCGGAGCGACGCTGGGGATCGGGACCTCCGTCCGCTCATCGAGGACGTGGAGATCCTCGAGGTCGACGAGAAGGAGCACACCGCCCGGCTGCGGGCCGTCCTGCAGCTCGACGCGAACGGTGCCGGGCGACCGGAGGACATCGTCCACGCCCTCGACCTGCCGCTCCGGACGCGGCGCGCGGTCCGCACCCGCCTCCTCTTCGTTGACACTCCTCCGATCGCTCGATAGACTTATCGGTCCCGCGGGCTGAGCACTCGGCCCGTTTTCGTGTGCGTCAGACACGCCCTCGGCGCGATGGCGGCGGCACCAGCAAACAGACCCAGGAGAACAGCATGTACGCCGTCGTGAGCACCGGCGGGAAGCAGTACCGCGTCGAGGCCGGCAACGAGCTCATCGTGGAGCGCGTGGCCGGTGACGCCGGGAGCACGATCACGTTCGATCGCGTCCTGCTCGTCGGCGACGGCGAAGCGGTGACGGTCGGGACGCCGACCGTCGCGGGCGCCACCGTGAGCGGCACCGTCCTCGGCGAGGCGCTCGGCCCGAAGCTGATCGTCTTCAAGTTCAAGCAGAAGGCGACCTATCGGCGGAAGAACGGCCATCGGCAGCACCTGACCCGCATCCGGATCGATGAGATCAGCGCGGGTGGCAAGAAGTCGAAGCCGGCCGCTGCCGACGAGCCCGCGAAGGCGGAGAAGGCCGAGAAGGCCGAGAAGACCACCGCGACCGAGAAGAAGGCCGAGACCGCCGGGAAGAAGCCAGCTCGCCGGACGACGGCGAAGGCGAAGGCCAAGGCCGATGCCGGCGACGCATCGGCGGCGAGCGACGAGGCGAAGCCGAAGCGAACCCGCAAGCCGGCGGCGAAGAAGGCCGAAGAGTCCGAGACGGCCGAGGAGTAACCGATGGCACACAAGAAGGCTGGCTCGTCCAGCAAGAACGGGCGCGACAGCGCCGGCAAGCGACTCGGCGTCAAGCGCGGCGACGGACAGTACGTGCTGTCCGGGACGATCATCGTCCGCCAGCGCGGCAGCACCTTCCACCCGGGCGAGAACGTCGGGATGGGACGTGATTACACGCTGTTCGCCACCGCCGACGGCAAGGTCCGCTTTACCCACGAGACCCGCAGCAAGAAGCGCGTCAGCATCGAGGCCGGCGAGTACCAGTCCGCCTCCGCCTGACGCATCGGAGCACCATTCCCATGAAGGCCGAAGTCCATCCCCAGTACCATCAGGCGCAGGTCCACTGCGTCTGTGGCAACGAGTTCACGGTCGGTTCGACCGCCGAGCTCATCCGCGTCGAGGTCTGCAACAAGTGCCATCCGTTCTTCACAGGCACGCAGAACATCGTCGACACCGCCGGCCAGGTCGAGCGGTTCCAGAAGCGCCTCGAGCGCTCACTGCGCTGAAGCCCTGCCGATGCGCCGGCGCCTGAATCGGTGGCCGGCGCTCGCGGCGCCCCACCTCTTCTTCCTGATCCCGGAGCTGCTCATCGCGGCAGGTCCGCTGGTGATCGCCGCGGTGACCGATGCTTCCGGCCGCCGGCGGTTCCGGATGCCCGACTTCTTCTATGGCGGGCAGGCGCTCATCGAGGGCGTGATGATGCGTGGCCGCACCACGGTGGCGATGAGCGTGCGCCCGCCGTCGGGTGAGATCCGGACGATGTCCGAGCCGCTGCCGGCGGCACTGTCGGCCGATCGGAAGCTCATCAAGATCCCGTTCCTGCGCGGCATGTTCCTGCTTTACGAGACCCTGGTCATCGGCACCCGCATGCTCATGCGATCGGCCGCGATTGCCGCCGAGGACGAGGACGTCGAGCTCAGCAAGGGCGCCATGGCGCTCACCATGGTCTTCAGCCTCGGCTTCGCGATCGCGCTCTTCTTCGTCCTCCCGCTGTTCCTGTCGACCTTCGCGGAGGAGGCGGCGAACAGCGACATCCTCGCCAACGCGATCGAGGGCCTGATTCGGCTGGTGATCTTCATCGCCTACATCGTGGCGATCGGCTTCATGCCCGACATCCGCCGCGTCTTTGCCTACCACGGCGCGGAGCACAAGGCGATCAGTGCCTACGAGGCCGACCGGCCGCTCACGCCCGAGGAGGTCGACGCGTTCGGCACCGCCCACACGCGCTGCGGGACGACCTTCATCCTCATCGTGGTCGTGATCAGCATCTTCTTCTTCAGCCTCATCCCCCGGACCGGAGTGCCGCTCTGGGCGCTGTTCCTGTCCCGCATCGTGCTCGTGCCGCTGATCGCCGCCTTCGCCTACGAGCTCGTCCGCTTCGGAGCCCGCAACTACGGCAACCCGGTCGTGCGCGCGATCTACGCGCCCGGCCTGTGGCTCCAGTCGCTCACCACCCGGCCGCCCGATCGCTCGATGCTCGAGGTGAGCATCGCCAGCCTGGAGTCGTGCCTGGCATCGGACCGCGAGGCGGCCGCCGCACCCCAGCCCGCGAACGGATGATCGACCGGCTCGCCGAGCTGGAGGCACGATACGAGGAGGTCTCCGCCGAGCTGTCGACTCCGGAGGCCGCCGCCAATCCCTCCCGACTCGCGGAGCTGGGACGAGAGCTCTCCCGCCTGGAGCCGATCGTCACCGACCTGCGCGCCTGGCGATCGGTGCAGTCGCAGCTCGACGATGCTCGCGCCATGGCCGACGATCCGGACGAGGAGATGCGGACGATGGCCCGCGAGGAGGCCGACCGCCTCGTCGCCCTGACCGAGGCGCTCGAGGCCGCCCTGCGGCTGCGACTTGTCCCGCGCGATCCGAATGACGAGCGAAACGTGATCCTCGAGGTGCGGGCCGGCACCGGCGGCGAGGAGGCGGCTCTGTTCGCCGCCGACCTGTTCCGGATGTACGCCCGATATGCGGAGCGCCGTCGCTGGAAGCTGGAGGTCATGACCTCATCCGAATCCGATTCGGGCGGCTTCAAGGAGATCATCGCCGAGGTCCGCGGTGACGCGGCCTATTCACGCCTGAAGTTCGAATCCGGCGTCCATCGCGTCCAGCGCGTGCCGACCACGGAGGCCCAGGGCCGCATCCACACCTCGACCGCCACCGTGTCCGTCCTTCCGGAGGCGGACGAGGTCGAGGTGCAGATCGACGAGAAGGACCTTCGGGTCGACGTCTACCGGTCCAGCGGACCCGGCGGTCAGTCGGTGAACACGACCGACTCGGCGGTGCGGATCACCCACCTGCCGACCGGCCTCGTGGTCGCCATCCAGGACGAGAAGAGCCAGCACAAGAACCGGGCGAAGGCGATGTCCGTGCTCCGTGCCCGGCTCCTGGAGGCCGAGCAGGGGCGGCAGGCCGCCGAGCGGGGCGAGGAGCGACGCTCCCAGGTCGGCACCGGCGAGCGGAGCGAGAAGATCCGGACCTACAACTTCCCGGACGACCGGGTGACCGACCATCGGATCGGCCTCACCGTGCACAACCTGCCGGGGCTGCTCGAGGGCGACCTCGACCGGGTCATCGAGCCGCTCGTCGAGGCCGATCAGGCCCGCCGGCTGCGGGAGCTCGGCGACGACGCCGCGTGACGGCCAGGGTCGGCGATCTGCTGGCCGCCGCGACCGCCGCCCTGCGCGAGTCCGGATCGCCGACGCCACGGCTCGACGCGGAGGTGCTGCTCGCCCACGCGTGCGGTTGTGAACGGAGCTGGCTGCTGGCCCATCCCGAGGCCGTTGTCGGTGCAGCCCTCTTCGAGGAGCTGATGACCCGCCGGTTGGCAGGTGAGCCGATCGCCTACCTGCGCGGCTACAAGGACTGGCACTCGCTGCGCATCCGCACCGATGCGCGCGCCCTGATCCCGCGGCCGGAGACCGAGCTCCTCTACGAGCTGGCCGTCGACGAGATCCGCGCCCGAATGGCCCGCGACGGCGAGCCGATCGTCGCGTGGGAGCCGGCCACCGGCAGCGGCGCGGTGACGCTGACACTGGCCCTCCGCTTCCGCGAGGCCGTGGCGCTCGGCCGCCTGCGGCTCATCGCCAGCGACGTCTCGGCCGATGCGCTGGAGCTCGCCGCCGAGAACCTCCAGTCTCACGGCGTCCAGGCGCTGGTCGACCTCGCCTGCACCGATCTCCTGGAGCTGGCGGGCGCCTCGCTGCCGCGCCCCGACGTCGTGATCGCCAACCTGCCCTACGTCCCGACAGCCGAGGCTCTCGCGCCGGAACGTGGCCTCGGGCACGAGCCGCGGGTGGCGATCGACGGCGGCCCGGATGGCCTCGAGATCCTGCGGCGGCTGCTCGCCACGGCCGGGGAGCGGGTGGCGCTCGGCGGAACGCTGCTGCTCGAGATCGGCATCGGCCAGGCGGAGGCCGTCCGCGCGCTGGCCCCGCCCGGTGCCACGGTCTCCGTGGAGCGCGACCTCGCCGGGATCGAGCGTGTCGTGGAGGTTCGTCTGCCACACTGAAGTCCGATGACGGATGTGCTGCCACCAACTCCAGAAGGGCTTGCGCGCGCTGCGGAGATGCTCCGGATGGGCGAGATCGTGGCCTTCCCCACCGACACCGTCTATGGCGTCGGCGTGGCCGCATCGCGTCGGGACCGCGTCGCGGCCCTCTTCGAGCTGAAGCGACGTCCGGTCGATCGGCGGATTCCCATGCTCGTGGCCGACCTCGATCAGGCGACGCGCCAGGGATGGGATGCGGACGACCGAGTGCGCGTCCTCGCTGCTCAATTCTGGCCCGGACCGTTGACCCTCGTACTTCCGTGGTGTCCCGAGGCCCCGCCGGATCCCGAGCTCGGCGAAAGCCAGGCATTCCGGTCGCCCGACCACCCGGTGGCCCTGGCGCTGATCCGGGCCGCCGGCCCGATCTTCGCCACCAGCGCGAACATCTCGGATCAGCCGGACACCCTGGGGGCTGACGAGGTGCTCATCGCCTTCGCGACCGACCAGGACGGCCTCGCAGCGGTGGTGGACGGTGGTCCCGTTCCCGGTGGCGTCGCCTCGACGGTCGTGGACCTGACGGCGACCCCGGCGCGCATCCTCCGAGAAGGACCGATCTCCCGGGCGCAGCTCGCCGAGGTCATCGAGCTCGGTTGACGTCCGGCGTATCGTGAGTGCGGCGCCCACCCGCGCCGAACCTCGATCCCGGTGCTCACGCCGCCGGCTCGCGGGGCAAAGGGGAACTCGCTTCCTCGGGAGTGGACCGTCTCGCCTTCGTGCGCGGGATGACCGGAGCGTGGGTCCGGCATGTCGCGCCGAGCGAAGGAATGAAGACGATGACCACCCAGAAGACGTTCAAGCGGCGCGTCCGCGCGCGGGCCGCCAAGACCGGCGAGTCGTACACGACCGCCCGCGGCCAGCTCCTCCACCGATCCGATGCGGCGCGTGAGCCGGCGCCGATCGACACCCTGGCCCTCGCCGGCGTGAGCTCCGAGGCGATGGAGACCCGGACGGGTCGGTCGCTGGCGGACTGGTTCGCGATCCTGGAGTCGTGGGGCGCGGCGGACCGCACGCACACCGAGATCGCCCGCTGGCTTCGCGAGGAGCAGGGGGTCGATGGGTGGTGGTCGCAGTCCGTCACCGTCGGCTACGAACGGGCCCACGGCCGTCGGGTTCTGCATCAGACGGCCGCCGGCTTCAGTGTCGGGGTCACCCGAACGGTGCCCGCACCCGAGAGCACGGTGCGCGCGATGTTCGCGGATTCCGCGCGGCGGGCGACGTGGCTGGCGGGAGCGCCAATCGAGCGGCGGGCGGGCTATCGCGGACCCCGCGGTCGGTACGAATGGACCGATCCGCCGTCGAAGGTGTGGGTCGACCTGGCCTCCAAGGGCGACGCGAAGACCGCCGTGACCGTCACCCACGAGGGCCTGCCCGATGCCGACGCGGCCGCCGCCATGAAGGTGGCATGGCGCGCCGCACTCGATCGACTCAAGGCGGTACTGACAGCCGGGTGACGGGAGGCTCCCACCCGCCGCCTCTCTCCGCGCTCGATTCGCCGGCCCGTGGTCGGCGCCGAGGAGGATGCGGCGGGTGGCCCTCGGGTGCTCCCCTGCGCGAAGGCTCTCGCACTACACTCTGCCGACCATGCGCGTCGCGATCGGCTCGGACCATGCCGGCTTCGTCCTGAAGGGCGAGCTCTGCACGCTGCTCGACGAGCTGCGCATCGAGTACCGCGACTTCGGGACGTTCGGCCCCGAGCCGGTGGATTACCCCGACCTTATCGCCCCCGTTGCTCGCGCCGTGGCACGCGGCGACTTCGAGCGAGGCGTCGTGCTCGGCGGGAGCGGCACCGGAGAGGCGATCGTGGCGAACAAGGTCCGCGGCATCCGTTGCGTCGAGGCAGCCGACCCGGTCACCGCGCGCCTGGGTCGCGAGCACAACGACGCGAACGTCCTGTCGATGGGAGCGCGCATCGTGGGGGTCGAGGTCGCCCGGGCCTGCCTCCGGGCCTTCCTCGACGGCGAGTTCAGCGGCGGGCGGCACGTCGCCCGGGTCGAGAAGATCAGCCGCATCGAGGCGGAGGAGACGCGGGGCTGAGCCTGGCGCTGGGGTCACTCGATCGCGACCTCCTCGACGGCCGTTACGGCCAGGGGGCCGCATTTGCCATGCGGCTCGTGGTGCGTGCGGCCGAGGTCACCGGCGCCACGGAGCTCATCGACGTGACCGGCGCCCACGTCGACTCGTGCCTCTATCACGGTGAGGCGACGCTGGACTTCGTGCAGCGCCTCGCGGACGGGCGCGCGCGGGTGCGCGTGCCGACGACCCTCAACGTCGGGGCGCTCGACCTGCTGCACCCGGAGCTGTATCGCGGCGACCGCCGGATCGCGGAGCGGGGACGCCTGCTCATGGATCGATATCGCTCGCTAGGCGCGCGCCCCACGTTCACCTGCGCTCCCTACCAGCTGGCCGACTCGCGGCCGGCATTGGGTGAGCAGGTCGCGTGGGGAGAGTCGAACGCGATCGCCTTCTGCAACTCGGTGCTCGGGGCGCGCACGAACCGATACGGCGACTTCATCGACGTGGCCGCGGCGATCACCGGGCGGGTTCCGCACGCCGGGCTGCACCGGACCGAGGCGCGTCGCGCGACGCTCGTGCTCCGCCTGGCCGAGGACGTTCCCGCCGCGCTGCGCGATACGGACGCGATCTTCCCGCTGCTGGGCATCGTCCTCGGCCGTCGCGCGGGATCGGCGGTGGCGGTCGTCGATGGACTCGCGCCGGGACAGTCGGAGGACCGGCTCAAGGCGCTCGGGGCCGCGGCCGCGTCGTCAGGCGCGGTGGCGATGTTCCACGTGGTCGGCTCGACGCCCGAGGCGCCGACCCTCGACGCGGCGCTCCAGCACCACCGTCCGTCGGTCGTGGAGCTCCTCCGGCTCGGCGATCTGCGCGCGGCACGCGACGAGCTCACCACGGCCGCCGGCGAGCGGCTGACCGCCGTCTCGCTCGGCACCCCGCACGCCTCGCTCGCGGAGCTCGAGCGCTACGCCGCCATGCTCGGCGGCCGCCGGGTGCATCCGCACGTCGAGATGCTCGTGTCGACCGGCCGCGACACGCTTGCCGCGGCCGCGAGATCGGGGATCAGCGAGCGGCTGCGTGAGGCCGGCGTGCAGCTGCTCGTCGACACCTGCAGCTACATCGCCCCGATCCTGCGACCGTCCGAGGGCGCCACGATGACCGACTCCGCCAAGTGGGCCTATTACGCGCCCGGCAACGTCGGCGCGCGCGTCGTGCTGGGGTCGACGGCCGAGTGCATCCGGAGCGCGGTCGCCGGCCGCGTCATCCGCGACGACGCGCTGTGGGGCCCGGCGTGAGCGAGGCTACGGCCCTCGTCCTTGAGGAGCCACTGAGCCTGTGGGGCGGGGTGGACCCGGCGACCGGTGCGGTGATCGACGCCCATCACCCGCAGCTCGGAGCCAACGTCCGTGACCGGGTGCTGGTGATGGCGTCGGGGCGCGGCTCCTCCTCGTCCGCATCGGTCCTCGCCGAGGCGGTGCGGGCGGGCACGGCGCCGGCGGCCATCGTGCTCGGCGAGCCGGACCTCATCCTCTCCATCGGCGCGGCGGTCGCGGAGGAGCTGTACGGCGTCTCGGTGCCGGTCGTGGTCCTCCCACCGGCTGACCTCGCGGAGATCGTCGACGGACAGCCGATCGATCTCACGGCGGAGCCGTTCGCCTCCTCGCGCTAGGCCATTCGACTCTCGCCAGGCCGGCGCGGCGGCGCGACGATGCGGTCATGGCCATGGTCGAACCGAACCGCGTCGCGCCGCTCGTGGCGGACCTTGGATTCCTCCTGCGCTGGGACCTGCCGACCGACGATCGCGACGCGCTCCTCGTGGTCGCGCTCCGCGCCAAGGCCACGGAGCGGCACTTCGATCCGGAGTTGGTGACCTACTGGCGCACTGACCAACGGCGTCGGGGCCGCCGCGAGGAGGTGACCCTCGGCGCGCTGCCGCCTCCGATGAGCGAATACGCCTGGGGGCCCATCGAGCTCGTTGACCGGCTCGGCGTCTCGAACGCGTTCTTCTCCGTCGGCGGCACGCTCGCCGCGGAACGGACCGCGGCCGACACCGCCGTCCTCACCTTCAGCTCCCCGGGGCCGATCGTGGCGCGCGGCGGCCACAGCCAGGGATACGACCAGCTGGCGTCGGAGCTCACCGCCTTCCACGCACGGCTGCTGGTGGCGATCGACTTCACGCCGGGGGCCGAGGCGCGGATCGCGGCCGCCTCGCCCGCCGAGCGCTACGCCGCCTTCCTCCACCACGACCTCGCCCGCATCGAGCGGAGCTCGCTCATGCGGGACGCCTACCGCGACGACGCGCGCCTGCTGCGCGTGGAGGCGGCCCGCCTCAGCCGCCGCTCGCCCGAGGCGTGGGACGCCGGCGCGCGGCTGCTTGCGGACCTCGACCTCGGGCCGGATGCGCACCGATCGACCTGAGGCTCATCGATCAGCGGACATCCTGAGGCGCATCGATCGGCGGACATGTCGCGAAACCCTGACCGTGCGTGCGATTCGGGGCATGGATCGGCCGACCGTTCACGGTAGCGGGGCGTCGAGCGCTCTCGAGTGAACCGTTCGCCGATTGATGACCGAAACGGCGCCCGGGCGTCAACCGACGTGAAGAAATCGCCTATCGATGAGCGGCACAGCCGCGCACGTTGAGTACACTCCCGCCATGGACTTCTGGGCACCGCTCGAGACCGAGGATCCCGAGATCTGGCAGGTCATCCGTGACGAGGAGGCGCGCACCCGGTCGCATCTCGAGCTGATCGCGTCGGAGAACTACCCGTCGCTGGCCGTGCTGCAGGCAATGGGCACGATCCTCACCGCGAAGTACGCCGAGGGGTATCCAGGTCGCCGCTACTACGGCGGGTGCGAAGTCGTTGACGTGGCCGAGAACCTGGCCCGTGACCGCGCCAGGGAGCTGTTTGGCGCCGAGTACGTCAACGTGCAGCCGCACGCCGGTGCGCAGGCGAACATGGCCGTCTTCCATGCCCTGCTGGAGCGCGGCGACACCGTCCTCGGACTGAGCCTCGACCAGGGCGGCCACCTGACGCACGGCTCTCCCGTGAACTTCAGCGGCCAGTACTACGACTTCGTCCCGTACCACGTCGACCGTGAGACGCACCGGATCGACATGGACGAGGTTCGGGCGCTCGCCCGCGAGCGCCGGCCGAAGATGATCCTCACCGGCGCGACGGCCTACTCCCGTCTCTGGGACTTCGCGGCGTTCCGCGAGATCGCTGACGAGGTCGGCGCGCTGCTGATGTGCGACATGGCGCACTTCGCCGGCCTGGTGGCCGCGGACGTGCACCCATCGCCGGTGCCTCACGCCGACGTCGTGACCACCACGACCCACAAGACCCTGCGCGGCCCGCGCGGCGGAATGATCCTGGCCCGGGAGAGCTACGGCAAGGCACTCGACAAGGCCGTCTTCCCCGGCATCCAGGGTGGGCCGCTGATGCACGTCATCGCCGCCAAGGCGGTCGCCTTCCGCGAAGCCATGACCGATG